>Ga0315279_10000490_pt1 | contig 78593 bp, 81 predicted proteins | sample YL17G06_20_MG_FD_203694 | JGI IMG/M metagenome (GOLD analysis project Ga0315279, IMG submission 203694) | Sediment microbial communities from Yellowstone Lake, YNP, Wyoming, USA - YL17G06_20 | ecosystem: Environmental > Aquatic > Freshwater > Lake > Sediment | place: USA: Wyoming | collected...
CCAACGCTTTCAGCAGAACTAATTCCCATCGGCCTTGACACCGCGGTTATTGCCAGTCCTTAGCAATGGTGCTCATTCTCTCGCTACTGTTACCCAAAATCAACCGTTTTTGAACCAGGCCCAAAATCTTGCAAATTCTCAGCATTGTACTTTTCGAGAAAGTCCCTATTTCACAGGTACTTACGAAAAATATGTCGCAAAATGAAATCCTTGAATTTCATAACCAATTGTTACTATTCAACTTATAACGGGACAGTAGTGATCTAAAATCACGTTGTGCCCACTGGATAAAGCTAAAAGGCTCCTTCATGTCCGCCGTATCCCACCACTCCATTTAATCGTCATTGAAAGGCAAAGTTTCTTGTAGGTTTAAGCCCTTTGGCTCCGACGTTCGTAGATGTCCCTCTGAGCTTTACTACGTAGCTCCGCTGATGCCTTTGCCTTCTCAGCGGCCTTGGTCCGCAAGTGGCCGTTGAGCTGTGCCCGTATGGTAGGCGAAGCTTGTTCAGTATAAACCTCGCCTTTGCGTATCACCTCTGCCATTTCACGTCACCCCTTTCTCACCCGTCTGAATATTCCTCACCGGAAAGTTCTTCTCGTTCTGGCCACCCGAACTCGAGTCGAAGGGGCACTACAATCTTTTTCAATTTTTCCCTCACCACTAACCTCCTTCGAACCGGTAATACCCGGGTACAACAAGCAGAATAAAGCTAAGTCACTATTCTACTTAATCTTACAATATGTATCAGCCAAATGCAACGACAAACTAAAGTAGGAGCCAGAAACTGGACCAGCACTACCAATTAGTGTAAAAGCACTTTAGACTAACACCCTTAAGTCCTGTAATCACAACTGGTTAGAAACCATGGATTACATGACAAGCCACTTAAACTATAACCTATCTGTAGAACTGTCAATAAATTTTCTTCTTTTTTCTAAAAATTTTTAATTTTTCAAGTAATAGTACGCCAATGGTGCCCGGCGGTTCGGGCTCGGTTTGCCAAAGCCACACTACCCATCGCGATTTGTCCAATGTTTTAAGCGACTTGTGAACAGCGGCCGACGAAGTATGCCGCGTCAGGTTGCCGGAGCACCTTTACCCATTCATTAAGTCGGCCAGAAAACATGCCTCTGGCCCACATGACACATTACCACGTATGCTCAGGCTCCGTTTTTTGTGCATTTAAATCCTCATTCTGAATGGTATGGTTTTTGCAGTAGGCAAGGTTCCTATTAGGTTTGCAGCTACGCACATAAATCCTTCGACCCGGCTCAGGACAAGTTTGGGGGCTAAATACTGTCGGGATATTCGTTGTTTAAGAGTTTGATCAATTCATCGGCGATGTAATCGTTGGCAAAGGCCAGAATGTCGTTTATTTGCGCTTTTGTCAGGTCGTCTTTGATTTGCCGGTTATTGATGTCCACATTGACCATTATGCCGAACCTCATATCTCCTGCGGGCACATCAGCCGCCGGCCCGCTTCGTCGCAGGTAGGTTGGCTTTATCTCCACGTTGACGTTTTTATCCTGCCTCGGAGTTTCCAGCAGGATACGCAGATTTTTTACCTGCTCTCTCCAGACATCATTTTTTAGATTGCTGGCGACAATCTCGACCGAGTCTATTGTCCCGGTGTCGAATACAAGCTCATGAACCACGCCCACGCGCAATATTTTCCGCTCCGGAAACTTGCCGCGCAGCTCATCCAGAGCCTTACGAAATATCTTATCTCTATCTGGAATATCCAAATCCTGCGGCTGGTCGATAAACAGCCGCTGCGGAAAGGTAAAGACGGGGCCCGCGCCGGTCAGTATGAATGTCGGCAGCTCGGCACGTTTATTGTTGGCGAGCAAAAAACTCTTTTGCACGTGCAGTTGAGCCGGCCCCGATAGGAGCGTCTCGAAGGCTTCTGGGAACTGTTCTATCAGCCAGTTGCAGTAGTCCTGGAGCTTGGTCTTATCGTCCTTGAGCGTGACGCCCGGCTGAACGTGCGCCCCGTATTTGACGATGTGCTGCGATATATTGTCTTTTTCAAACTGGTAGTTCATTCTTTGCCGCCAGTAAAGTTTTTATCTGTGCACAGTCTACAACACATACGATGCAGGCAGGAATGACCGTTAAGCAGCTCACACGTTGTATGCTGTTGAAGCGGTTTCGCCGCCCCGGCCAGTCCAATTAGTGTGGAAGAATTCGCCCCTGGGCTTATCCACCCGTTCGTAAGTATGGGCGCCAAAATAGTCCCGCTGAGCCTGCAATAAATTGGCGGGCAATCGCTCGGCGCGATAGCCATCGTAAAAAGATAGCGCTGAGCTCATCGTAGGTATAGCGATGCCGAGCTTGACCGCAGTATTAACGACCCGCCGCCAGGAGGTCTGGCCTTTTTCGACCGCACGCTTGAAGAATGGGTCAAGCAGCAGATTCTCCAGGTCGGGCTTTTTGCCGAAGGCCTCTTTGATTTTACTCAGAAAGGCAGAGCGAATGATACAGCCGCCCCGCCAGATCGAGGCGATGCCGCCGTAATTTAAGTTCCACTTGTGCTCCTGGGCGCAGGAGCGCATCAATTGATAGCCCTGGGCGTAACTAACAATCTTCGAGGCGTAAAGCGCCGCCTGCAAGTCGTCAATGAATTTGGCCTTGTCGCTTCTAAATTGTGCTTTGGGCCCTTTTAGAATCTTGGAGGCAGTGACACGCTGCTCTTTTATGGCGGAAAGGCATCGCGCAAAAACCGCCTCGCCGATAAGCGTCAGCGGCTGGCCTGCATCCAGCGCCTCAACGACCGTCCATTTGCCGGTTCCTTTTTGGCCGGCGGTATCCAGAATGAGGTCGATAACCTCGTTGCCTTGCTCGTCTTTGTAGGCCAGGATGTCCCGCGTGATTTCGATAAGATATGAATTGAGCTCGCCCTGATTCCACTGGGCAAGAACCTGGTGCATTTCCTGGTTGGTCATGCCCAAGCCCTGTTTCATCATCTGGTAGGCCTCGCAGATCAACTGCATATCGCCGTATTCGATGCCGTTGTGGACCATTTTGACAAAGTGCCCGGCCCCATTTTCGCCCACCCATTCGCAGCAGGGCAGGCCATCGGGTGCCTTGGCGGCGATCTTCTGAAAGATGGGTTTTATGTGCTCCCAGGCCGCAGGTGATCCGCCGGGCATAATCGAGGGGCCTCGCAGCGCCCCTTCTTCGCCGCCCGATACGCCTGTGCCGATATAAAGTTTGCCCTTACTCTCGACGGACTTGGTGCGGCGGATGGTATCGGGGTAATGCGAGTTGCCGCCGTCGATGATGATGTCACCATCTTCCAGGTGCGGCAGAAGCTGCTCGATAAAATCGTCGACCGGCTGGCCGGCCTTTACCATCAGCATAATCTTTCGCGGCTTTTGGAGCGACGCGACAAATTCCTTGATTGATTTACAGCCGATGACGTTTTTGCCTTTTGCCCGGCCGTTTATAAAATCATCCACCTTCGAGACGGTTCGGTTGTAGCAGGCGACGGTAAAGCCCTTACTTTCCATATTCAGAATGAGGTTTTCGCCCATTACCGCCAGGCCGATCAGACCAATGTCTGCTTTTTTCATTTCTCTTGCCTCCTTCTCATATTGCTTTCTTTCCGGTTAGTGGGTATATATCCGCTTGGTTGAACATTAATGGTCTTTCTCTGGGGGATCTTTGACTCCGGCATCATCCAGTTGTCGGATTAGAATAGCAAGTTGTTGGGTACACAAGAACCAGAGGCGTTCATACCGTATTTCGCCATACTCATGGGCAAGCACATTTCTCAAGGCAATAATGGCCTTCCAGGGAATCTCGGGGCGACTTTCGCGGAAGGCTTGGGAAACGGATCGGGCCGCCTCTCCGATAATCTCCAGATTTCGCTCCACAGCATTTCGGACCATTCTGTCTGCAATAAAGTCTTCAAATCTTTTATCACGGGTAAACTCTATTACAGCTCGGGCGGCATCCAGCATATCCCAGAGTCGGGCCATATCTTGTTTGTTAGGCCGCATAGACTACCTTATAAGTGTTCAATATTTCACGTTTGCGCCAGGGATTTCGCAGCGCCTCCTTCTCGACCAGGTCAATAGCGCGACCGAAAAGTACCTCCAGCTCCTCTTTCATCTCCATCAGATCCCACAGGCTCCAGGGAGCATCAGGCTCGAAAGTAACGAGGACGTCAATGTCACTTTCCGGGCCAAAATCCTGGCGCAAGACCGAGCCAAAAAGCGCCAGTTCTTTGACTTTCCATTTTCGGCAGAACCCGGCAAGCCGGTCTTCTGAAATATCTATTCCGTGGCAATTCATTATGATTGTCCAATAATGTGGCAGTTACTGGTCCGCGCGGGCAGCAATTGTTGGCACAGAACCATCTGCCAATCTGTATAATGTCTCGCCGGCGTGGCGAACAACTAATATACCGTCGTCTTCCCTGTTTTCGTAGTCAGATATATCAATACTATCAGGATTCATATAATCCAGATTTACTTTTTCGCAGCGTTGTTTGCTGATGCCAGTAGCCAGCACCACGTTGATTCTGGGCTTTTCGACGCCGTCAACATACGCGCCGATGCCTTTAACGTGCGTGGAATGTGCGATAACCGCCCGCGGGATGCCGGCGAATTTGTCCAGCCGATTAAGGAAATAATCGCGGGTGTGATAGCCGATTTTGTCGATAAATTTGCCGTGCGTGTACGAGATTTCGGTTATGTGCGGGGCATAAATAATCAAGGTTGCCCCGTCAGCAGCGATAGGCTCCAATTTGTACATCGCTTTCGCCGCCGTCCATAAGTCGTCGTACATCTTGGGCGCGATGCCAAGAATCATCTTGTAGGGTTTATCCTTATAGATTATATGGACTTGCTGCGAGAGGTCGGCGGCCTTTTCCCAGGCCTCGAGGCAATCGCCGATGAATATGCCCTTGAGCTTATTTTCAACGGCCACGATGGCGAATAGCTGCCGCGGCACTTTTATAAATGAAGCTGCTTTTTCGACCACCTGGCGCGTTGGCGTCCATTTATTGCCGTTTATAACGGGGTTGGTGATCACAGCGCCGAGCCAGTGAAAGAAGTTTATGATCTCCTCGCCCGCGATGCCGGGGAAGATATATTTATGCCCTCCGGAAAAGCCCACAACTTCGTGCGGGAAAACAGGACCCAGGATGAAAATCTCATCGTAATCAAAAATCAAACTGTTGACCGCCACGTTAACCTCTTCGCGGAAGAAGCCGCCGGTGATTTTCTCGATTTCGTCAGCGTGGATTTTGCCGATAGTCGTGAATGTTTCCGGTTTGTTCCATTCGTGGTTAAAGAACTTGACGTCGGCGTATTTTGCGCGCCGCTCGGCCATCGTAATCGCCAGCCGGGCACAGATTTGCTCCTCCGTCATGGGCTGGTGAGTCCCCAGCGCGACCAGGCAGTCGACAGCCTTTGCCTTTCGCCGCAAAAAGTCGTAGATTATTTGGAAGATTTCCCCTATCGGCCCTGAGCGGGTGTTGTCGGGAACAATCAGCAGAATCCGTTTGCCGGTGTAGTCCTTCTGCGCAAAAAACTCGCCGATTGCTTGCCGGGCCTGGCTAAGCGTAACAGCCCCATCTTTATTTTGTCGTTCAATAACCATAGACTATTGCTGCCAGGGCGGCGTCTCAGGCAGGCATTTTTCAAACTCGGCGATCAGCTTTTCCTCATATTTGCCTGCGTACCCGCCTTTGATAAATCTGTCAAACGCCTGATCATGGAACCTCTTCCACGATTCGACCTCGCCGCCGGGATTAACCGGATAAAATAACGCCTTATTTGTCCTTGCTGCTTTCAGATCGCCCAGCGCATCGCCGATCATTAGGATGTGATTATTCTCGTATTTGCCTTTGGCGGCATATTCTAAATGCTGCGCTTTTGTGCCCATCTCCTGGCCGGCTATAACGTTTACGTATTTGGCGATGTCGTGTTCTTGCCACTCGCGGATAAGTGCCTCGCCGGGCGTTGCGGAGACCACAATTACGTCTGCCAATGGCCCGATTTTTTCCAGGCTTTCCCGCACATACGGGAATGGCGGCATCTGCTTTACAATCTCTTTGATGGCCCAGTTAACTCTTTGACTCCAGGTGAGCACATGCTCCAGCTCGCGCTTTGCAGCCGGGGCTGAGGCTTTTTCTATTGCCTGTTTCAGGCCATCGTCGCTAAGCACGCTTTTGGGGTCATCGACCCAGGCAAAATAATGTGGAAACTGCGGAACCTCAAAATTTCTTTCCTTGACCATCGGATGCGACGGCAAAAGTTCAGCTAAAATACGCTTGATCGTCTTATGCCGATTGGCCCCGCGCGTATTGGAGAAAAGGTCTGCAAAATCCTTGCATTCGCGGGCCGCTTGAGCTACCGGCTGGAGACCGAAGTGTCCAATCATCCAGGGACAAAAGCACTCCCGCTGTTTGATGCCCATGCTGTCGAACGCACAGCCGTCCGAATCGATGCCGACAAAAAATTTCCTTTTGGGCTTAAAGTCCCTTAACGGTTTTGCCGGGTCGAGATTAGCCATTTCTCTCTCCTGATTATCAACAATCATTAAGCCTATTCTTTAGACTCCACTGAAGACTGAGAATCCGCCATCAATAGGCACGACAACTCCGGTGACGAATCTCGCTGCGTCGCTTATCAGCCACATAACCGTTCCAACCAATTCTTCCGGCTGGCCAAACCTTGCCATCGGAGTATGCTCGATGATTTTTTTCCCGCGGTCGGTCAACTCGCCGGTTTTCTCATCGGTCAAAAGGAACCGATTCTGTTCGGTCAGAAAAAAACCCGGTGCGATGGCGTTGACGCGAATATCTTTGGAATAGTTCTGGCATACGTGCACCGCCAGCCATTGCGTGAAGTTGCTGACCGCAGCTTTGGCTGCTGAGTACGCAGCCACTTTGGTTAAGGGGCGAAGAGCAGTCATGCTGGAGATATTCAATATTACGCCCGTGCCTCTTTCAGCCATCTCTCTGGCAAAGACCTGCGTGGGCAATAAAGTGCCGATAAAATTCAGCTCGAAGACGAACCGAACGGCTTCAGCCGGCAGGTCAAAGAAAGAAAGCTCCGGAGAAGTGGTGGCTTCTTTCTTATTGCCGCCGGCCCCATTGACCAGCACGTCAACCTGGCCGAACTTGGCAGCGATTTTCTCTTGAGCATCCTCCAGACTCTTTTTGTCCAGCACGTTACATTTGACCGCAATGGCTTGACCGCTGCTGGATTTGACTTCGTCTGCAATTTTCTTTGCGGCGGCTTCGATTAAATCCAGAACGGCGATTTTTGCACCGGCTTTAGCCAGCGCCTTGGCCATCGTTCCGCACAACACGCCGCCGCCGCCCGTAATGGCGACTACCTTACCTGAAACGTCAAATGGTCCGTTCATTTTCACCTTCCGCTGGCAGTATTTTGCCAATTGTCAATTTACTACTTTCAATCTACAATTTTGAATTTATGGTAGAGAAGTCTCGGCAGAGTATACTTGCTATCCGCCGGCTTTTCAAGGGCATTTGGCAGATACGGAGTTAGCCATGACAAACTATATGATAGCACATTTCGACCAGATAGACGCGGTAACCTGCCCGTGCGGCTATGCGCAACGGGCATTCGTCAGCCCCGATAATAAAGCAGCGTCTTTGCACATAGTTGAAATCATCGAAGATTCCAAGGTGCATTACCATAAAGAGCATACGGAGATTTACCTTATCCTGGAGGGCGACGGCTTTATGGAGCTGGATGGGAAACTTGTGCCCGTTAAGCCCTTTACTTCGGTGCTGATTAAGCCCGGCTGCCGCCACCGCGCTTCAGGCAGAATGCGTATTGTCAATGTCTGTATCCCGCCATTCGACGCAAAAGACGAGTGGTTTGATTAGTACAATCCGTGCCCCTTTGGTATAATAAAAATATGATTCGCAAGACCGTACAGAAGCAGCGTTTGGATGATTACTCAGAGATTAAGCAGAACCTTCAGTATTGGCTCAGCCGCCCGCCGCAAGAGCGTCTCGCGGCGGTCGATGCTCTCAGACGCGAATATTATGGAGATTCGCAACGACTTCAAAGAGTGGCTCGTGTCCTCGACTGGGATGATTTCATTGCCAATAAAAGGGCGACCGGCAGAAAAAAGGACGCCGCCGACATCGAAGCCCTCGGCGAGCAATAGTTATTCTTTAGCTAATTCCCTGCAAACTTCTTCGAGTAACTTACGAAACCACTTTTTCTGTCGAGCTGTATTAATGAAAATTTCCTTCCATTCTGACGCGGGTCCCGTAGGCGCTGTTTGGCTACCCCAGATCAGTGTATCCTTTGGTCTTCGATAATAGCCGAACCGTATCCATGGTTCTTTTTTACCGTTAAATTCGATCAGATCAACTACGTCCCAATATTGCACAACAGACTCGGTTGGGGATACTATTACGGCACGGTCTTTTAATGTCCCCCTTAGTTTACCCTCATTTCCGGGGAAACTATAACAGACTTCTTGCCCAATTTTGGATAAAATTCTTTTTGCTACTTCATCATTCGGTTGATTACACATTCTCCATCCTTTCTTTATGGTGAACTTTCGCACTTTTGCCAATATGTCGACCTGGGAAGACCTAGGCAACAGGTCTTACAGCCTGCACTCAGCGAATTTATGTCATGTTCGAGAGAAGCTTTTTGGCCCTTCAAACATAGACTATAAATTGTCGCTAAGTCTTTTCGCTTTTAGCCGCTCACCTTCCTTCAGCGTTTTCGCAGCCAAGGGTCCGTGAATATACATCAATTCCAAGACATCCATACCATACCCCACAACGCAGTTGAGGCAAATGCCCACGACTACCTCATTTATCTTTACTTCCCCTGTAAACTTCGCATAAGTTCCTGCTACCTCATTCCAGGTAGCCTCAGGGTATTTCTTCTTGAGAGCTTCCTTTATCTCTGTGTACTTATCGACGGAAGGATCTAAAAAGACCTTCTGGACGATGACCACTCTTTCCTCAAAAGCCTCAGAAAGGTGAATAAACAAAGCTCCGTCTTTTTCTCTGTGTTTTACCCTAATTATTGCACCTTCCTGACCCGGTAAAGGTTCACGCGTCTGGGTCAAGTCACATTTCCATTCCTCACGAGCTCTTTCAGCGAGCTTCCTGAATGGCTCACCCAAATAGACTCCAAAAATAGGTTTATTTACTTCCTTGTTGTAGTTTTTGCAAAGCTGATCAAAAATATCGCTGATTTCTGATTTGTTAGGCTCGACGGCCTCTGTCTCCAGCGTCACCTTGTTCGGCACTTCTTGTGTTACTTGTTCCACAACTCTGCTTTCTTCTTGCTTCCGGTCCTTCTTAAGTTCAGGTTTTTCCTGGTATGAAATAAACTCTTCTTCACACCCACCTATCAACACTCCCATCAAAACCAACATTTTCGCCACTATCTTTCCCATCTTGTTAAGCTCCAAAACTAATCATATTCACTTATAATTATACTTTGTTTACCTGAGTTTTTCTAAAATACACTCATTTTGGGTCGCAGTGCGCGTCCTTGAGCAGGTCAAAATCCTCGTTTACCTTCTGGATTGCCTTTTTCACAATCTCGGTTCTCTCACGCTGTTTATCATTGTTGAGATCCCACACCCACATTTTCCGACATGTGCGGAGACTGCTGTACCAGCGCGGCGTGCCATTTAGCGAAAGATACCTCCCATCGGCAGCCCTTAAGGCTTTGTATAGAAGGCTGTCTTTCCACTTAGATTCGGATTTTTGTTCTGTTTTAGGAACCCAGAGTTCTACAGCTTTGTCGAATAAGCGTGAATACTTTTTGTCCTTCTCACCGAGAAATACACGGTCGCCCGCATTCCAACGGCGGTTCAAGCAATGCGCGTTTTTGATCGCTCTGCACTTGTCTGGTGGGGCGAGGTTGTCGATATCCTGTTTTCTTTTCACGATTTCTGCAACTCGGAGAGCACCTAAAAGATACCAACCCCTTTCGCCTGTAAAACCACACCCATGCCAATTATTCCCATTATTCTCCCCATTATTTTGCCAAAGCATTCCCCAGAAAAGAAGAATGTCGCCGGGGGTGACGTTCTTCAGTGCGGCTGCTTTCCGGTTAGAACAGACGTCGCCGTATGTCAGCTTATCCCAGTCAGGATCGCTATGCGTCCGGCGATTGTCCGGGGCGCGTACAAAAGGATGCATTTCAGGTGGATACTGCGTCCCCGCTGGGTCCAGGATAGAGACATATACAAAAGAAAGGTTATTGAAGACGGGACTTCGTGCCACGCTCGCATGACTGTCGTTGGCCCCGACATTGATTAAATAGATCGAACACATATAGCGCCTCCTAGATTTTCCAACCTTGGCGGATTTCTTTGGGTCATCTGTGGCCCCTACCATTCCCACAATGTTTGAATCAAAGCTGCAAACCCCCTGGTATTTCCTCCGAACCTGTTATCGGTCAAAATTAAGGGCGGTATAAGGAAGAAGTCAAAAAGCCCAAAGGTAAGAAAGCAGAAGGAGGGAATTCTTGGAGCGCAGGCGCGTTATTTATCGGGCTGGAGCGAAAGCGGTGCGAAATATCGCACCTACGTTGCTTGATTTTTCACCCTCCTCCGAAGCCAGATTCTCTTTTGAATTACTGATTTGTAGGGCTGTTTTAAAGATGGTGCCGCCGCGTCTTCCTGGCAGAAGCCAGGAGCGGGGGCGACAGCTTTGACCACCCCGGCTCGTTTAGGAATTCCTGTTAATGACCAATCGACCTTCCTCGAAAGAAATTGGGAAGGTTGATTGCGTTCTGGCGAGAACTTGATTCCTCCTTCGAGTCGAGTGTCGAGAATTGGCAAGATTTTCCTTTACGGCCAAGTCATTTCTGGGTATAATATGGCCGGAAAGTATAGGAATTTGTGTTTCTGCCACAGACGCCGTCCTGAGCGCAGTCGAAGGAGAGCACAGAGACCTCAGAGGATATAATTTGTCCTTTTATTATCTCTGTGGACCTCTGAGTCCTTCGTGGCTTAACTTGAAATGATGGAAATAGTGTAGTAAAGATGACAGAGGACAGAAGGCAGAAGACAGGAGACAGAAAACAGAAACATGACAAACAGGGATGATTGGGATTTTTAGGGAAAAGAAGGCCAATCTGCACAGTGTTTTATGCAAAACAAAGCCAATTTCCGAAGAGCCAAAATGAACGCAAAGGGTTTTTCACAAAGGGATTATGAAAACAAAACGGGTTTCGCAGTCCAAGAAAACAAACCCAAACAAAGCCAATCGCCGGCCTTCTGGCCGGAAGCTCGAAGCACTAAATACCAAATTCTAAACAAGCCGAATGGGTGCGGAATGACAGTCCTCGAGCGCTTGTCAGCACGATTATGCAAAGCAAAGCCGATTTCCCCCAAAGGCGTAAAACAGTGGTCCTATGCCGGACCGGCCCGATGGACGGCAGCCAGGTATCTGAGGTCAGATGTCTGTCTTCTGCCTTCGGTCCTCTGGTGGCGGCGACTACTCATTAACCGGATGAAGCCTCTTTGCAAACCAGGTAATGATCAGTATTATAGCCGGCATATTGGCCGATGTAGCTCAACGGTAGAGCACGGCTTTCGTAAAGCCGGGGTTGAGGGTCCGAATCCCTCCATCGGCTTTGTGAATCTACAAGAAAAGCACAATTCGCTTAAGGAAACCCTTAAGAAACTGGGGCGAGTGGTTATCGCGTACTCTGGCGGGGTGGATAGCACATTCCTGCTGAAAGTAGCGGTCGATACGCTGGGGGCTGAAAATGTCCTTGCCTGCATAAGTGTCGGGCCGGCTGAACCTGCTAACCAACTGCAAAGAGCAAGTGAGCTTGCAAAAAGTATTGGCGCAGAACTTCAGATCGTGGAAGCGAACGAGCTTGCCGACCCGAACTTCACCGCCAACAAGGCCGACCGCTGCTTTCACTGCAAATCGCATCTTTGCAAGGTTCTGCTGGCCATTGCCAAAGAGCGCGGCTTCAAGCACGTCGTCTTCGGCACCAATTACGACGACCTGGACGATTTTCGTCCCGGCAACCGCGCAATGAAAATCTTCGGCATCCACTCACCTCTGGCTGAGACTAAGCTCACCAAGAACGATATCCGCCAACTAAGCAAGGAAATGAAATTGCCCACCGCTGACTTGCCGGCTTCGCCCTGTCTGGCTTCAAGAATCGCGTATGGCCTTGAAGTAACTGGACAACGGTTGCGGCAGATCGATGAAGCGGAGGACTTCTTGAGGAAACTGGGTTTGGTGGAGTTTCGCGTTCGGCATCACGATACCATTGCCCGAATTGAGGTCAATCCGCGGGATATCGAAAAAATTGTCGCCGATCCGATCCGCTCGCAGGTCGTTGCCAAGATGAAATCGCTCGGCTTTAAGTTTGTCACCGTTGACCTGCAGGGCTTTCGCTCCGGCTCGCTTAACGAACCGCTCTCGGAGCAGGAAAAGCAAAAGCACAGCGGGTACGAGGCAGGGCAAAAGTGGAGGGACGAAGTCGGAAAATAGGGTATAAGAGCAGGTTTTGGACGGCTTTTTCACATTTTAGGGGGTTTATCAGTACTGAAAATATAACTTTTATAGGACTATCGCATTTTTGAGCGAAAATTGAGGGCAAAAATGACCAGAATTTTGCAGGAAATTGACAGAAATGCGCGCGTTTTGAGCAAAAATTAGCAGAAATCAGGAGGTTTTAAGCAGGTTTTGAGCAGGTTTTTTGGCCTTGCTGACGTGTAAATTTTTGAGAAGCTTACCGGTGAGAACGCGGAGATGGATTACAGGCCAGACACGGGTTTACGCGGATTCACACTGTGGGCAGAAAACTGCTGGCAGAAGGCAGAGGACAGACGATGCAAGACGGACGGCAGAGACGACGAGATAAAAGTAAAAATGCTGCCCGCAGATCTATCCGCCGCTGGGGAGGTTTCTCGTGTCTTGCGAATATTTCACGAAGACACCTTCGCACTAACCAGCCGGTTCAGACTGACGCCCTCCTCCGCAGCCTGCAGCGCGAGCTGACGATGTACTTCCGGCGGCACTCGAACCATGAACTTGCCGCTATATCGCCGGGAGCAGAGCGGCTTTGGTATGGATTCACCGTTAGCCTTCATGTCCTTCACCACGTCGGCCACCACCTTGCGGATACCCCGCAGAGCCTTCTCTGGGCTGGATGCCAGCCAACTCAGACTTGGAAACTCCGCGCACAAGCCGACGCATTGGGCGTCCTCTTCGGACCAGATCACCCGATAAGCATAACGGTCAATCGTTGGTAGAGCCTTCATGTTGTAACCTTTCGATAGCCTTGAGTACCTGTTTTACCTGATATGCTCTGGCCATACCTTTGTCATTCTGGATGTTGACTCGTGGGTCGCCTTGCCAGGGCATCGGGTAGATGCGATGACTGGTGCCGCCCTGCCGTGGAGCCCCGAAGTAGTGGTCGCACACCCGACACAGGTCAGCAAATCGTATCCCCTTGGGATTATTTCGCATCTGACCCAAAACATCATCGATGCCTGCCATAATGAAATAGTACCACTAATGATACTATATGTCAAGTAGATAATGAAAATTTTTCTGAAAAAATGCTGACACGGATTTACGCTGATTCACACGGCGGGCAGAGAACTGCTGGCAGAAAACGGAGGACAGACGATGGAAGACAGACGGCAGAAGCGACAAGGTAAAACCAAAAAGCCTGTCCCCAGATTTCATCACACAGTGCCCGGCCGAACGTGGGAGGTCAGTCGAGGCGCGAACCACGTCTTTCAACAGCGCCGCTGACCATAGTCTCGTCCCTAACGTTAAATTGAGGAGCGGCGCCGAAATACCGAGAAGCATGAGGTAACACCACTGACTCTCATGTGCCTACCGATTGCGCGGTCCGTTCCAATAAAACTAAGCATTGTTTGGCTTTCATGTTGCCACTTCTCCTCCGAATATATGGCACTTGAGTTCTTCGAAGTTAGTCTACTGTAAGGTTTTATGGTTCAAATAACTTATACATTATGCTCTGGGTCTTAGTTGTTCCTACCAGATATGGTCTAAACCTCCACTAATTAAATAGCGGATCGGTTCTTTGTGGTCACCGCCGATTGCCTCGTTGATTACGTTAGGTAACACATACTCGACGCCAAACTCACTGTAAAGATTAGTGATATTTACTGTAGAAAGACCTTCTAAAATTTTAGCTATCTGTACGTCTCCTTTAAGAACCTTCGCTTTGTTATTCGCCGGGACATCAAGGAGACATAAATGTAGATTGTTGACGTTTTCATGCTTATCTGCGAGGTTTTTGGTTGCAAAAGCTGTTATCGCTCCACCGTAGCTGTGACCAATAAGATGCAACTCTGTTCCAGACTGAATTGCGCTGTCGAGAACATCGGCGAGAAATGAGGCTTGGGTGGAAATATTTGCTTTTGCTCTCCCAGGAAGTGGCCAGGAAGTTGATTCTTCTTGCCAAAACCATGCATAAACCGCAACACCATTATCAATAGACCGCTGGATTGCTTTGCCTAATTCGGCAACCCATAGATAATCCGGGTAAGCACTATTCTGCCACCCATGGACTATAACACATCCCGGATTCTGGGAGTTTATTGCTGAGATTTTATCGTACTTGCCATGCTCACTAAGCACATAGAGACCTTCAAATCTTGGAATAGCTGCAGTAAATGGGATTTGATATGTTTTTTTTACGCCAAGCATTGTGAAGTTCCCATCAGCAACACCAGAGACTTGAGTTTCGTTCTTAAATTTCTTCATAATCTTATTAAGAACACTGGGGGCTGCGCTCGCAGGGCAATCCATCCACAAGCCACCTGAGTTTTCAGCCGTAACCTGCCAAGAGTAGGCATCAATATTGATACGTTCAATTCTTCCTCTAATAGATTGTCGAACAGAAACTGAACTTCCTAATCCGCTTCGATCCCATCCTAATGCTGCTCCGAACCATGAACGGTATCGGTCGTTCGCTATTTCATCTTGCCCTACAGGCATGGCACATGATAGAGTATCATCCTCGAAGTTGATCAAGTCGAACTCGTTTGTCATTATCCTCGCTTCATTCCAACTAACTCCCCTCCATGAGTAAGGACTAATTGTAAAGTCAAAAGCATACCCATTTGAAGGGGACCATACAAGCATCAATACGGTCGCGAGCAATAGTGCCCAAACAAACCTTCTCACCTTTGGCTCACGTAATCTACTCTCCATACAAATTCCTCCCGATTTTCGTAAGGTTAACTGCGTATTAAATTCGTTTCCAGATAAACTACCCCTCGTAAACTTAGTGTGATCATACGACACCTTTCAAAGCGTGTCAACGCGGCAAGAACAGGCAAACCGCTGCGTATCAACGCATAGGGATAACTCAAGTCTTAGAAAGTCCGGCATTTGCTATACTATTGTCGGGATTGTCGGGAAAAGCAAGGGAAAAGGCAGAAATCAGAAGGCAGAAAACAGAAGACAGTAGACAGAAGGCATACGAGCGTAAGGCCAAAGGAGCACATGGCTGTCCAGTTTGCTATTGACTGACGCGGCCCGGGTAACTATAAGAATACACAACCAGATTCATGTTGGGGATTAACTATGTCTTATAGAAAAAATTGCACAGGGGTCAAGATGGTCTTTTTACTAAGCCTGTTTTTTAGCTTAGCGGTATTTCTGGATTTATGCCCTTGGCAAAATGTCGCGGCAGGCGGTGTAGGACCGGCTGCGGAAAACACCTCGCAGTTGCGGATCGTGACTTTCAATATTCTCCAGGGCAATGCACAGAAAAATAACGAAAACCGCTGGGAAAACCGGCGTGACCTGGTCGTGAATATCCTGCGCGAAAATCAGCCTGACGTCGTGGGATTGCAGGAGGCCCTGCGTCTTCAGCTCGACCAGATTCGGCAAGGACTTGGCCAATACCGCGAGATCGGCGTGGGTCGTGATGACGGCAAAACCGAAGGTGAGTACTGCGCAATTCTATACCGCCTCGACCGCTTCGATGTGGATGAATCGGGCACTTTCTGGCTCTCGGATACGCCCGAGGTCCCCGGCTCAATCACCTGGGGCAACGCCTGCACCCGAATCTGCACCTGGGCAAGATTTATCGAGAAGAAATCACGCCTGGCTTTTTACGCCTTCAACCTTCACCTGGACCACGTTTCGCAGCCTTCCAGAGAAAAAAGTGCGGTGCTTTTGGTCAAGCGTATCGCCGGCAGAAAATGGCCTGACCCTTTCATCGTGACCGGCGATTTCAACGCCGGCGAAGATAATCCCGCCATCCTGTATCTAAAGGGCAGAAAGGCTCTCGACAAAGACAATGCAGGCCCGGTTCCAAATCCGATTCTGCTGGCCGACACGTTCCGCGTGTTGCATCCGGACGACAAAGAGGTTGGGACATTCAATGAATTGCAGGGGAAGCGCAGCGGACCAAAAATCGATTACATATTTGTGCCAGGCGATTTGGAAGTCCTGCAAGCCGAGATAGTTCGCACGCAGTACGCAGGCCGTTGGCCCTCCGACCACTTCCCGGTCGCGGCTACGCTCAGGCTCGGTTTTGCCGAGCGGAAGCAGCAGAAGTGATCCGGGCTTTCAGCGCAGCACGCTGATCGAGCCCCTTTCCTCGAACATATCGCGGTAAAGAGCGGGATGATACAGCTTGAAATCCAACGCCCTTATGTATTCTTCCGGGCCGTAATGGCGAACGTTCTCGATAAGGGCGGATATTTGCCGCTGCGAGCGAAAAGATTCGATTGCCGCCAGCTTATTGTCCAGATACGACTGCGGCGTCCGCATACGCAGGGTCGGCGGGGCAGCAAAATCGCAATAAACAGCGTAGGCGTGGACGTAAGGGACGCTGGCCAAAGGCTTGCCCAGTTCCGGCCAAATGTTGCCGGCGGCGTGGAATAAACTAATCAGGAATTCCTCATAGACAATACGGTGATCGGGGTGCAAGTCATTCCAGGTGGGCAGAAAGCACTGAGTGGGCCTTACGCTGCGAAGATGGTAAGTGAAACTATTTTGCAGCCCCGTAAAGCCGCAGATTGCCGGAGGGTCACTTGGTTTGGCCGGCCTTCTGCCGCGATAGTCATTTAACCGGCAGTCAGGAAAGTCAAGCCGAACGATATTGTCCTTCGGTACGCCTAAGCTCCGGTAGCATTGAAAACTTTCACCGCACCTAATCTGAATAATGGCATCTTTTTCTTCGAGGCTGCAATAGCCCATACTGCCGTCGGTAACGATTAGCACATGCACGGGCACATTTTCTCTCTTAGCTAACTGTATAAGTAGGCCCGCTCCGAGAACCGCATCGTCATCGTGGGGACTTACCACTAAAAGGTGTTCCTTTTTGCCCTGCCAGTGTCGCGACACACTGGCCAGCGTCGTGCCGACCCGCCTTTCGTTTCCTACCAGGCGTACGAATTCAAATCCTTGTTCTTGCATTTGATTTGTGCGTTAGTTTGTCAGCCCGGCGATTGCCGCGCCGATCAAGGTGGCATTGTCGATATTTATGATCTCGTAAAATAGCTTTTTCCTCTCCACCAGATATTGCTTCAGGTAATACTCAACCCTCTGCCTCAGCGACGTCAGGTGGTAAAAAGTCGTGCCTTCGGCCACAATGCAGATTGGCCGAGCCGGATTCTTGCCCTTGCCGCTCGCCAACGCCACGCTCGATAAATTTATCGCCGTCAGCTTAGCCGCCCGCTCGATCATCCTGTCGATGAGCAAGTAAAGTGTCACGCGGTCTTCTTCATCGGCGTCCACCATAGCCGTCGAAAGCGGACTGTCGCCGGCTTGCGGATTATACATGAAGTCACTGGCCTGTTTTGTGCTCAGCTCTTTTATGCCGGCGAGTTTCTCGGCTGCTGCGGCGCTGAATAGCTTGTTCTTTACTGCCGTCTGAATCGTCCAAAGGCATATCGAGCCGAAATACGCCCCCGATATCATCTTCTCAAATACGTTCACCCCCGGATTGACCAGCGACTTATCGAACTTCTTATCAATCGCTCCTTGCGGCGCCTTGCCGAATCCGCCGGACTCGACGTTGATGATCTGACTCTTGGCGGGATCCAAATCTCTGGCCTTGGTAATGCTCTTATTCTGCTCGATGTAGCTACAGTTTGTGCCCGCACCCAAAACAAAGCCGATGTAGCTGTCGAAACTCCTTCTGCTCGGGTCGGCTCTGCCGGCCAAAAGTGTTGCCACCGTGTCGTTCAGCAGGACCATTTTTTTCTTTCCGCTGAGTCCCGCCCGGCTTATGGCAAGGTTCAAGTTCTCGCCTATCATCTGGCCCTGGACCTCCGGCGCCTGAATCTCTTTGGAAAAGTACAGCACCCGCCCATCCTTGCTCGCAGACATCTCTATCGGATATGAAAAGCAAAAGCCGACACGATCACTCTTTTTTACCACATGCTCCATATAGCCGGCCATTGTGTTGAAGAATTCCGCCTTGCCGATCTTGCCCGTCAGCCCGGGCATCTTAAACAGCTTAAAATCCTCAATGTTTGGCTTTCCATCATCTGCAAAGACAACCGTCGCAACGCGAAAATTCGTCCCGCCGGCATCCATCACTATGACGGGCTTATTCGGCGGTATCTCAGCCTCAGTTTCTATGTAAGTCGGCAGCATTGCCAGAGAGCTTTTCACCCCGGCAAGGCCCTTTTGCATCTCTCCAAGAAAAACCCGACAAACCTGCTCGATATTAATGTCTGCCGGGTCCATGCCGTTTTTTTTCACGAAGTCTTTAACCTTGCTGCTGCTTTTCACAACTTAACCTCCTTAGAAACTTAAAACTCGAAGGTTAAAGCGTAAAACCGAGCACTTCAATAGTTTTTAGTTTTTCGCTCTAAGTTTTACACTTCAGTCAGGATAACCATCAGGATACTGGTTGTGCCACTGCCAGGCGGTGGCGACAATTTCTTCCAAATCGGACAACTGCGGCCTCCAGCCCAGCTCATTGTATGCCTTTGTCGCTTCAGAGGTTAGTACCGGCGGGTCGCCGGGCCGACGGTCTGCCTCTGTAACCTTGAAATCCTTGCCTGAGACTTTCTTGACGGCGGCAATTACCTCTCTGACCGAATAGCCTCTGCCATTACCCAGGTTATACGCCAATTCCGGCGTTTGCTGTAATTCATCCAGCGCAAGCAGATGAGCTCTGCACAGATCATCCACGTGAATGTAATCACGAATGCAGGTGCCATCGGGCGTAGGATAATCGGTGCCGTAAATTTTGATCCCATCGCGTTTTCCCATTGCCGCCTGTATGGTCAGCGGAATCAGATGCGATTCGGGCCGATGGTCTTCACCAAGCCGGCAATTATTGCCTGCACCAGCGGCGTTGAAATACCTGAGCGATACGTACCGAAGTTTGCCTGCCCGACTCTGGCAGTGACACATCCTTTCCACGGCGTGTTTGGTTTCCCCGTAAGGGTTAATCGGCTCTTTAGGCGAGTCTTCGGTAAGCGGCACTTTGGCAGGCATACCGTATACCGCGGCGGAGCTGCTAAAAACGAATTTCTCCACGCCGGCTGCTTCCATCGCCGAAAGCAGATTCTGTGTATTACAGACATTATTTTGATAGTATTTAAGCGGCGTTCGGACCGACTCAGCAACCTCTATCAGGGCGGCAAAGTGCATTACCACCTCGATTTTGTATTTTTTGAGCGTATTGACGAGCAATTCCCGGTCGGCTAAGTCTCCTTTTACAAACTCGGCCTGCCTAGCCGTTGCCCGATGGCCCCTGCTGAGATTGTCAAAAACAATCGGCTCGTGTCCCTCGGCAGCCAGCATTGCCGTCATGTTGCTTCCGATATATCCCGCTCCGCCACAAACTAGGATTCTCATTTCTCGTTGCTCATCGCCTGTGACTCGTCGCTCGTTCGCGACACGAGAAACGAGCGCCGGGCCAGTATATGTTTTTGTATGTGGTTTAGAATCTCGGTAGATAGCATGGTGTCGTTGCCTAAATCTATCCAGGTGAGACCTTTGCCTTGTTCAGGACTAAGGCTCAGCCTTTTTGTCGGGGCAGCGGTGGTGCCGCTAGGTTCATGCCCAGGCAAACTTAACTTCTGTATCTGGACGTCACAGCGAATAAACACTCTGTCGCCCTGCTGCTGTATACGTACTTCCGCGGTTCTTCGAATACTGTGCAGATTTGCTAAAGCCGCATTAAAAGGTCCGACATTGTCAGTCCGCCAGAATTCGAAGAATTGTGCCCCCGCCAAGGGCCTTGTTCTTATAAGGCCAGTATCGGCGTCAGCCTTTTCGATGGCAAAGTGCATTTCAGCCAGCACGTCCTCGGCTATCTGCACCGCCTGAGACTTGTCTACATTAATGGCACAGACTTGTTCGACCTCAGCACGTTGCTCCTGGCGCGTCGGCGTTGTCGCACATCCCGCCCACAGACCAAGGGCGACACAACCAGCCAGCAGAAACAGTCTATGTCTTGCCATATTTGCGTACCGCATTGACCTATCGGTTCCCTGAACGTTTAGCCGTCGCCGGCACTCGTCTCGGCGGAGCGCCGAGCCGCAGCCGGACGGCGACGGAGCCCCCAATAAATTGGGGGCTTAACATAAGATTCTAAGGCCTAATTCAAAATTGACAATTGCCAATTGAAAATTCTCAGTGCACCAGCCGCTCGAAGACCTTTTCCATTTAACGCCGCGGTTGGCGCACTAAAGATTATCGCGACCGAACGCCGATAAGAACTTAGAATTGAGAATTAAGAATAAAGAAAGAGCAATTCTCAATTCTACATTCTAAATTCCGGTACTGATGCCCTTGACACAGACACAATCGGTTGCCGAAAAACTGCTCTGTCTGCCGCTGGGACAGACTGTTAGGCAATTCCTTGATTACCTGACCGTTGAGGCAGGTCTATCCGGCAACACTATCCTGGCTTACGGTCGTGATCTCAAACAGTTTCTGGAATACTGTAAATCCAGCTCGGTCGAGACGCTGGAGCAGATAAAGCCGGTTGTAATTCAGGGTTATCTCCGCGGCCTCGGCAGAAGCCAAAAAAGCGAATCGTCGGTTAAGCGGGCCCTTGTAGCCATACGGATGCTGTTGCGATTTGCCAGGCTTATGGGACTGGTCAAAGACGACCAGGCTGCAACTACGGAGTTCCCAAAGGTTTGGCAGAAATTGCCTGTCGTTTGCAGCAAGCAGCAGGTTGTCAACCTCCTGGATGCTCCTCAGCCTTGTGAACGCTTCTACCTTCGGGATAAGGCAATGCTCGAATTACTTTATGCCACCGGAGTGCGTGCCAGCGAACTGGCAGGCCTGAAAATGCCGGACCTGAACCTGGATATTGGTTACCTGCGATGCGTGGGCAAAGGCGGCAGGGAGCGAATAATACCTATGGGCAAAACCGCCATTGCAGCGGTAGCCGAATACTTGAGGAACCTGCGGCCCAGATTGGCGCGTCCGGGCAGAAATTTAACCGCGGAGAACGCAGAGACCACAGAGCAGAAATCGAAGTCAAAAACCTTAGCGTGCTCTGCGGACTCGGCGGCAAAACGGGGCGACGATTTTCTGCTGCTCTCCCGAACAGGCAGGCCTTTGAGTCGTATTGAAATCTGGAGATTGGTAAAAAAATACGCAGCCCGTGCCGGTATGCCCAGAAATCTAACCGTCCACACGCTGAGACATTGTTTCGCAACGCATTTGCTGGCAGGAGGAGCTGATTTGCGGAGTATCCAGGAAATGCTCGGCCACGTGGATATAGCGACCACCCAGATATATACACACGTTGACCAGGAAAGATTGCGAAGGATTCACAAGAAATTCCACCCGAGGCCATAAGATTGTCAATTTTCAATAGTCAATTGCCAATTTGGAGTTCGGATGTTATCATAACGGCAGCGGGCGGACCTGCGCCAAAACCGCAGGTAAGAAAACCCCCAAATGAATTTGGGGGCTAAATATTTAGCCCCGCAACTTGTTGCGGGGTCGGGGCTACCCGAATGGACGTCAATCGCTTGTATGCGGTGATACTGCTGTTGGCAATAGTATGCCAAAGGGTTGGGCTCGGCCAGGAGCAGCCAACCTCACCAGTCAAAGAGGCAGCCACAGAAACCAAGCCTGACGAACAACTGGAAATCAACAAAAATGCCCTGCTGCAAGGCCCAAGCGAAGAAATACGCACAAAAGCGGCGGCAGTGATGCTGTTTAGTGAAAACCCGCTGGCTAGAAAAATCTTGCTGGACGCCCTGAAACAAGGCGAGAACGCCCCCGCCCGGATGGCGGTCTGCAAGGCGTTGAGCCAAGCCAGGTTGGTGCAGAAGCCTATGCAGAATGAGGGTGATTTTGTCGAGCCTTTGCTCGGTATTCTTGGCACCAATGAGGATACGGCTACGACAAGATTGGCGGCTGAAGCAACCTTGATGTTTGAGTATGATCTGATACAGAAACAGCTCGAAGAAATGGTGACAAACACGGCCCTGCCGGCCCAGGTAAGACTGAACACCATGTACGTGCTGAAGCTGTATCCGGATATCAGGGCTGCAACCAGGCTTATAGCTCTGGTTGATGACCCTGATAGTAAGGTAGCTGCCGCTGCGAGAAAGGCCCTGGACTCTCTGGGCATACCTGTAGGCAAAGACCCAGAAGCAAGAAAGCAGGACATAGATAGGCTTCAAAGTCAAGGGCCAGTCGCGTTCTTGCGAAAACGGTTGATCCGCTTGGAAACAGAGCTGCGCAACCTAGATACGGAGATGAAATCGTGGCAGAACCGGTATCTATCAGAGTTGAGCAAGAGATATGATTCCATAGCAGACGAGGCCGCCAAGACCGATTTCCTGGCTGAGCAATTAGGTAGCTTAGACCCAGTAGTGAAATTGTGGGCGGTGGAGAAGGTCTATCAGAGCCGAGTGGGCAGCCCATCAAAAACGACATTGCCGGCCAAGCTCGGGCCTATTCTGATCAGCTTGATTTCGGACCAGAACGGCGGTGTTCGGCTCAGAACAGCGGAACTGCTATCCCTGATGGGGGAATTGAATTCAGCCGAAAAACTTCTGGAACAGCTTGAGAGTGAGCGGGATGATGAGGTCAAGACCAAGGTCTTTATTGCTCTGGGAGTGGCAGTTTCCAGCGCCAGCTTGTCCAATCCGCCTGTCAAGGTTTCGCCCGAGATAAGAGACCGGACGTTGGCCTGGGCGGCGAAGTTTCTTTCCGAGGCCGACCCGCAAAAAGCACAAAACGGTGCCGAAGTTATAAAGAAGCTCCTCGAGCAGAATGGATTGACATCGGAGCAGATTGCCAAATACCTTGGTCTGCTTGCAGAAAAATATCGTCGGCAGAAAACCAAAACTGACGGCACCCTGCGTGGCGAGCTACTTAGCGCTATGGCCAGTTTGTGTGCGCAGAGAAGCGTCTGCCGGGCTGAAGCGGCGAAAACCTTCAGGCCTTTATTCGAGGAAGCGCTTAAAGATGAAAGTGCAGACCTGGCCCGGCAAGCAGCAATAGACGGCCTTATCAATATAGATAGGGTAACCGCGCTGAGCAGACTGAGGAAAGATTTCGTCAACGACCCCAGCAGCATAGTAAGAAAAAAACTGATGGACCTGGCAGGTGAAGTGGGCGGCCAGGAAGATTTGGCCTGGCTGGCGGAGAAAATAGGCACAACCGGTGAAGACCAGCCGGCCTGGCAGGCAATGCTCAAGATATTCAGACGCCTGGGAGCGGATGCCCTGAGCGAATGGGTAGCCAAATTCGGCTCAGACAGCAGCCAGAACAAGGCATCGGTCGAGCAAAGGATATCTTTTCTGGAGATCGCAGAACAAAAGGCATTAGCCGAAAACAAGCCCGCAACGTTAATGAATCTAAGAGCAAGGCTGGCTTGGCTTTATAGAACAACCGGCCAGTTTGAGCAAGCGGCAAAGTATCTGGAGTTCGTGCGAGAAAGTGCTCGCACAGCAGAGGAAAAACAAGCGATTTTACCGGACCTGCTCGACACCTATTTGAGGTGGCCCAAGATTGACCGTGCGGCTAAATTAGTACAGAACTGTCTGCTGGAGAGGGATTTGGACGCAAACAGCAGCGTTGTACGCTCGATTGATGATTATCTGAGTAGCCCGCCGGCTGGAGCCGATATTAACGCTGTCATGCAGGCCATCTTTGAAATAGAGATTAAAAACCCGCGGTCCAGACCGATGTGGCTGGGGCAGCTAAAACGCTGGGCCGAGCGGCTGGGTAAGCTTACCGGTGCGGACGAACCAAGGCAAGGTAACAATAAGTCGTGATATCGCCTTTACTGGATAGTGGAGACAGCGGGAAATTCTTTTTTTAGATTCTTTCATTTTATGGTTGCCTTATCTGTGATATTTTCATAAATTACAGAGCTTATAATTAGAACAAGGGTTTTGCAAAATGGAGATTAGGCACATATTATTTAAGGAAATCCGTTCCTTGATTTCCTTAAATAATAGAGCTAAGTAATTATCTATCAAGTAGTTAATGTTTGAAAAGGACAAATAAGACAACAAATTTTTCCTTTTCAAAATGTGCCTAATCCCAATTTTGTAAAAGTTCAGTTAGAAGTGCGCCAAGTACAAACCTTTGGTCGTGCGTCACAAGCTTACGCACAGAGCAGACAGTAAGGAAGGTTTGTTTTGCCGGTTTGGGGAAACAAGAAGGCTTTTTTTGTCTTTTGACTTATTGGGATAGGAACCAAAAGAAGACAGTTACATTGCTGCTGTAGCTCAGCCGGTAGAGCGCGTCCTTGGTAAGGACGAGGGCATGGGTTCAATTCCCATCAGCAGCTAAGTGCAAGCAGGCCAGGAGCAACATAGCCTGAAAAAAGCATGGGCTATGTAGGTGTCTGCTGGTTAATGGGCGTAAATAAGTTTTTTCCGAACCAGGTGGTAACGGGCAAGTAAAAATATTAACCCGGCATATTGGAGGTTTATGTTAAGATGGCTAAGGAGGTATTTGCACGGACAAAACCGCATATCAATGTTGGAACGATCGGTCACGTGGATCACGGCAAGACAACCTTAACGTCTGCAATGACCAAGGTCATGGAATTCAAAGGACTCTGCAAGTTCAAAACTTATGACGAAATTGCCAAGGCCTCGGAGTCTCAGGGCAGACGCGACGCAACGAAGATTCTGACGATCGCAACGGCCCACGTGGAGTACGTGACGGAAAATCGGCACTACGCCCATATAGATTGCCCAGGCCACGCCGACTATGTCAAGAACATGATTACCGGCGCAGCCCAGATGGATGGTGCCATCTTGGTGGTCAGCGCGGCCGACGGTCCAATGCCGCAGACTCGTGAGCATATTCTTCTTGCCCGCCAGGTCAACGTGCCCAGCATAGTAGTCTTTCTCAACAAGGTGGACCTGGTTGACGACCCTGAATTGATTGATTTGGTCGAGCTGGAGATAAGAGAGCTGCTGAATAAATACGAGTTTCCAGGCGACGATACTCCGTTGATCCGCGGCTGTGCCATCCAGGCGATGAGGGCTGAGAGCATTGATGACCCTTCCTGCAAGGCGATCATCGAGCTGCTCGATGCGATGGACAACTACATCCCAATTCCGCCTCGTGATATTGACAAGCCGTTTCTTATGCCGGTTGAGGACGTGTTCAGCATCAAGGGGCGGGGCACGGTCGGCACTGGCCGCGTTGATCGAGGCAAAGTCCGAGTAGGAGAGGAAGTTGAGATCATTGGACTTGCCAAAGAGACCCGCAAGACCATAGTAACAGGGGTGGAAATGTTCAATAAGACCCTCAACGAAGGCCAAGCTGGAGACAATATAGGCCTGCTTTTGCGTGGCGTGGAGAAAAAAGACCTGGAACGCGGACAGGTTATCGCAGCACCCGGCAGCATAACCCCGCATACGAAGTTTCACGCCGAGGTTTACGTTTTGACTAAAGAGGAAGGTGGTCGTCACACGCCGTTCTTTGCCGGCTATAAACCGCAGTTCTATTTCCGAACTACAGATGTGACAGGTGCTGTGCTGGGACTGATGAGCCGAGAGGGCAAGAGCGCGGAAATGTGTATGCCCGGCGATAATATTGCGATGGAGGTGGAGATAATTTCGCCGATAGCGATGGAGGAAGGTCTGCGATTTGCCATTCGTGAAGGCGGACGGACCGTCGGTGCCGGTGTTGTAACCAAAATCATTGCTTGAGCATCTCTGCTTAAACAAGAGTTTTGCAAAATGGAGATTAGGCACATATTATTTAAGGAAATCCGTTTCTTGATTTCCTTAAATAATCGAGCTAAGGAATTATCCATCAAGTAGTTAATGTTTGAAAAGGAAAAACAATACGACAAATTTTTCCTTTTCAAAGTGTGCCTAATCTCAATTTTGCACAAGTTTAGTACCAAGTTAGGCTGCCCGGCAGGATAGACGTCTATGGCTAAAAAGAGCAAAAGAGAATGTGTGTGGCTGGAGTGTGCCGACTGCACCAGCAGGAATTACCGTACAAGCATTAGCGTGGCGGCAGGTGCACCGAAATTGGAACTCAAAAAATTCTGCAAGAAGGAGCATAAACACACAGTTCACAAGATAAGACGCAAGTAAGATTATCGAACAATGACGACAGTAGACACGTAGGCCAGTAGCTCAATTGGCAGAGCGTCGGTCTCCAAAACCGAAGGTTGGGGGTTCGATTCCCTTCTGGCCTGATCTGAGCAAAGTCGATTGTCGGCAAAGAGGCAAGAGAAAGTAAAATAGGGTTCACAAGGCGTGGCTTTTGATATTTACAAGCGCGGCCAGGGCAAGTACACACGGATATGGACTGCTGTCGCAGCAGTTATAGTTGTAGCATTGGGTTGTCTACAGCTTTATAGGAAGTTGCAGGCCGCTTACCTCGGATTGTGGATCGAAACCATGGTTCCGGTTGCTGTGCTTGTCGTATTGAGCGTACTGGTTCTATGGCTCGTGAACAAACCCAGCGTTGCGGATTTCATGATCGCCGCTGAAGGCGAGATGAAAAAGGTAAGCTGGTCAAGCAGAAAAGAAATAATGGTTTCGACGCTCGTGGTTATTGTGGTTGTAGTTTTTATGGCTGTGCTTTTGGGAACGACCGACATAGGCTTCCGACTGTTTTTTGATCGGCTCCTTCGCTGAAAAATTGCGATTGACAAGGGCGGGACGCTGCCCGGCACGAGATATAAAATGCAGTGGTATGTTTTGCGAGTTGCGGCAAATAAAGAGGCACAAGTCAAGGAGACCCTTGCGCAAAAAGTGACACAGGAAGGTCTGACTGATGTGATCGGCAGAATTGAGGTCCCCACCGAGCAGATTAAGCGCATCCGCGGGGGCAAACAGACAATCCATAAACGCAAGTTGTATCCGGGCTACGTTTTTATGGAGATGCAGCCGACCGAAGATGGTAGGGTTCCTGAAAAGGCCTGGTTTATGATCAAGGCGACCGGCGGCGTTGGAGATTTCATCGGCACGGAGGGAATGCCCACAGCGATGCGCGATACGGATGTGGCAAAAATGCTGTTAGAGGCCGAAAAGCCGGAGGCGGCACCAAGCATCAAGGTCGAGTTTAAAAAAGGTGATCAAATTAAGATTCGAGAAGGGGCCTTTGACAACTTCGAGGGCTCCGTCGATTCGATTGACGCCGAGCGAGGCATTGTCAGTGTAATCGTTACTATTTTCGGCCGAAGCACACCGTTGGATATAGAATACTGGCACCTCGAAAAGATTTAGTTTGAACGACGGCCCCGGAGTTCGTAGGCCGCAAACCAGATAATAGAGTCAAAAGATGGCAAAAGAAATCAAACTAAAGATCAAATTGCAGGCGTCGGGCGGTCAGGCAACGCCCGCCCCGCCGATAGGACCGGCGCTGGGTCAGCACGGCGTTAACATCGGGCAGTTCGTTTCGCAGTTCAACGAACGAACAAAACAGCTAAATGGCACCACCGTGCCGGTTGTCATCACTGTCTATTCGGACAAGAGTTTTACATTTGAAGTCAAAAGTCCGCCGGCGGCGGTGCTGCTGAAGCAGGCTGCCGAGATAGCCAAAGGAAGCGGTACACCAAATAAGGAAAAGGCTGGAAAAGTCACAGCCGAACAGGTCCGAAAAATCGCGGAAACAAAGCTGAAAGACTTGAACGCCTACAATTTGGAGGCGGCTGTGAAGATTATAGAAGGCACCGCTCGCAGCATGGGCATAGAAATAGAGGCAAGCCAGTAGAAGATTAGGATATGAGACCCAGAAGTAAAAGATACAAAAAAGAGTCGGAACAGATCGGCAAAGAACCAGTGAGCCTGGCTGAGGCGGTCGAAAAAATTAAGTCTTTCACGTCGGTCAAATTCGACCAGACCATCGAATGTGTGCTGCAACTGGGTATCGACGCTAAACAGGCCGAGCAGTTGATCCGCGGCTCAATATCATTGCCTCATGGGATCGGCAAGCGGAAGAAGGTCATCGCCTTCTGCGAAGATTCCGGCATCGAGGCAGCCAAAACGGCTGGAGCTATCGAGGCCGGCTGCGATGAGCTGATCAAGAAGATTTCCGAGGGCTGGCTGGATTTCGATGTGGCAATCGCCTCGCCAAAAGTGATGGCCAAGGTGAGCAAGCTCGGCAAGACACTTGGCCCACAGGGAAAGATGCCTTCGCCCAAAAAAGGAACGGTAACTGAGGCTTTGGCAACTACCATAGCTGAATTCGCTGCCGGCAAAGTGGAGTTCAAAAACGATGCGGGCGGCAACGTTCATCTGGTAGTTGGCAGGCAGAGTTTCGAAGCTCAAAAACTGATAGAGAACATCGAGGCATTTGTCTCACACATAAAGAAAATTAGGCCGGTAACTGCCAAAGGCACATATATCAAAAAAATGTGTGTATCTGCTGCGATGAGCCCCGGCGTGGCGGTCACTGTCTGAAAGGCGGCAGAGAGCATCGATTGCTAAAGGTTTACGGGTAACAGTAACATGAGCAAGTACGTAAAAGAGCAACTTCAGGCGGAACTTGAGAAGAAAATTGCTGATCAGAACCTAAATGAGTTCTTGGTGGTCAGCACTAAAGGTGTCAATGGCATCGACAACAACCTGATGCGTGGTGCGCTCAAACAAAAGGGCGTTAGGTTGATGATAGTGAAGAACTCTCTGTTCAAGAGAGCAATGCACAGTCGCCAGATGGATGCGGCGGCGGCCCTGTTTTCTGGTCCTTGTGCAGTCGCATACGGCGGCGATAGCATCGTCGACGTGGCAAAAGAGCTGGCTGAGTGGACCAAGAAAATCCCGGTGATCCAGATCAGGGGCGCCTTCCTGGGTGGCTCAGCTTTAGACGGCCAAGCAGCGGCGGCTCTGTCAAAGATGCCCACACGGACTGAATTGCTGGGCCAAATTGTCACTTTGATACAATCATCGGCAGGCAGATTGATTGCCAGCTTCGGGTCACCTGCAGCAGTTGTTGCAGGTTGCATAAAGACTATCGTCGAGAAGACTGAAAAACAAGCGGCGTAGTGATGTCTTAAAGGTGCATAAAAGCGTGCGGTACACGATGAGTGCTGCCAGCTTGCGGCCGCATGCGGAGGTTTCAGTTCCGGTGAATCAGGGTCAACGATTGTTGTTGTTTGCGTGGTTGTCCCGGCAACGGGTCAAAACGAAGCGATGGAGTTTCGGCTACCACCAGACACTATCTAAATAGGAGTCAGAAAATGGCAAAAGAGCAAGCAAAAGAACCTCAGCAGGTAGAAGAGCAAACCCAGCAGGCTGAACAGCCGGAACAGGCAAAGAAGGCTGAAGCCTCACCGCAGGCCAAACAGACAAAGAAGTGGAGCAGTCAAATTAAGGAAATCGGAGACAAAATCGTTGGCCTGACATTGATGCAGGCTAAGGAGCTTGGCGATTACCTCAAGGACGAGTACGGCATAGAGCCTGCCGCAGGTGCCGTAATGATGGCAGGGCCCGCAACGGCAGCAGGTGCACCAGCCGAGAAAGCTGAGGAGAAAACCACTTTCGATGTGGTGCTAAAATCGTTTGGCGATAAGAAGATTCAGGTCATAAAAGAAGTCAGAGCCTTGACAACATTGGGATTAAAAGAAGCTAAGGACCTGGTCGATGGCGTTCCCAAGCCCGTCAAACAAGGCGTCAGTAAGGAAGAAGCTGAAGCAGCCAAAAAGCAGCTCGAAGCTGCTGGTGCGGTGGTGGAATTGGTGTGACCGGAAAGTCTATGTTAAGCCGGGGAGTGTCAGATGGCCTTACAAACGGTTCGCAATTTTGGCAAAGTCCAGGAGACCATTGAGGTTCCGGACCTCGTTGCCATACAAAAAAAGAGTTACGAACGCCTGTTACAGAAAGACCTGCCGCCAACCCAGCGCAAGTGCATAGGGCTGGAAGCTCTGTTTCGGGAGATATTTCCCGTCGACAGTTACGACAAGAAGATGTCCTTGGGATATCTCTGTTATGAATTGGAGAAGCCGCATTATACACCGATCGAGTGTCGGCAATTGCGGCTGAGCTATGCGTACCCCTTGAAAATCCACTGCCGACTTCGCACCGCTGCCGGCGAAGATTTGGCAGAGCAGGCAATCTATCTCGGCGAAATACCCGTGATGATCGGGGGCGGAGAGTTCATCATCAACGGCGCCGTCAGAGTCATAGTAAACCAGCTCCACCGCAGTCCGGGCGTAGATTTTCTCATCGAGAGCAAAGAGGGCGATAGGGTCCTGCACGGCGGAAGAATCATACCCGAAAGAGGCAGTTGGATAGAGATAGCTGTCACCCAGAGAGACATCTTGGTGGTAAGAATCGACCAGTCCAGCAAGATACCGGCAACTGTTTTTCTGCGAGCCATCAACTCCGGCTATAGTACTACTGAGCAGATTTTGCGGCTGTTTTATCCAACAAAGAGCATTTCCGCAGACAAACTCGTACCTGCTATGTGGTCTGTGCAGCCGATCGCAGACCCGCAGACAGGTGAAATCATAGTAAAAGCCGGTACTCAAATCAGCGACAGAGTCTCTGTAATACAGAGCGCTTACTCACACGCGCGGTCGAATACCCGCAGGGAAAAGAAAGATGAGAGCTGGCTTGAAACGAATAAGGGGCGTGCTTGGGTTGAAGAGAAGCAACAGTGGCTTCGTAAGAAGCACATGGTGAAGGGGAGTGAGATAACCGGTGGGTTTGCATTTACATATGTGCCCACCGAAAGTGACCAAGGGAAACTGGAAAAGAATGAGCTTGAAGCGATTGAGAGCAAGGTCGCCAGTGAATATCCTCTGGACAAAAGTCACCCGTATCCGCGTTTCAACGACAAACTAATGAAGGACGAAAAGGTCGAGGAGCTATGGAGGAAAAATCCTAACCTTGACCGTTATCTTCAAGAGTGCAAAGAAAAGATGGAATCCTCCAATGAGCAAGACTGGCGAGAGGTGTGCAATCTTGATGAGGATAAGGACCTTCCTGACAAACAGGGCATATATGTCTTCCGAGCACTAAACGAGCGCGACCCTAAAAAGGGCATTAAGCAGGGCTACGTTGGCCTAGCGACCTCATTAAGAGATAGGCTCGGCAAACACTTCCACGGCAAGTTCAAAGCGAGCTCAAGCGGGTCAATTTCCGAGGCTTCCGGTGACAATCTTCTATTGAAATGGGCCACAATCGAAGTAACTCAATACGGTGTTCCTGTTGAGGGTGACCGCAAAGAAGGCAAGCACAAGTTGGAAAGCGTCGAAGTTGAGGTTATTGAGGAGGTTCGGGATACCCTCATTATGAATACGCTGGCTGAAGATGACTGCCCGAACCATGAGCAGGCACTGCTGAAATTCTATATGAGGCTGCGACCCGGCAATCCGCCCAACCCGCAGAAGGCAGAGACATTCTTTGCAGAGAAGTTCTTTGATGTCAACCGATACCGTCTGGGAAGGGTCGGCAGATTCAGATTGAACCGCAAGTTCAACCAGACCGTCGACGAAAACGAGATGACACTGCGGCCCGAAGATTTTCTCAACACCATGAAATATGTACTGGCTCTGCGCAACAACCAGGGAGAGGTCGACGATATCGACCATCTGGGCAATAGAAGGCTGCGGACCATAGACGAGTTGGCTGCCGACGAGATTAGAAAAGGACTGTTAAAGCTGCGAAAGACCGTTCAGGAAAGGATGAGCTTCAAAAGAGACACGCAGGAGCCCCTTCGCATCGCGGACCTGGTCAACTCTAAGAGCGTAGCCAGCAGTATCAACTACTTTTTTGGTCGGGGCGAGCTGAGCCAGGTTGTCGACCAGACCAACACTCTAAGTCAACTGACTCACGAGAGACGACTATCCGCTCTTGGGCCGGGCGGGCTGAACCGAAGGCGGGCGGGCTTTGAAGTCCGCGACGTCCACATCAGCCACTATGGCAGAATCTGCCCCATTGAAACGCCCGAAGGCACAAATATCGGCCTGATTTCTTCGCTGGCAATCTTTGCCGCCATTGACGAATACGGGTTTCTGCTGACACCCTATCGCAAAGTCAGGAACGGTAAGGTCACAAACGAAGTGGAGTACTTGCGCGCTGATGAGGAAATGAAGGTTGTATTTGCGCCGCCTAACGCGGTCGAGTACGACGGCAGCAGCGGCAGAATAAAAAAAGGCCTGGTGCTGGCCAGAAAAAATGGTGAGCTGGCACACGTCTCAAGCGACGAGGTCGGCTACGTTGATATTTCGCCCCAGCAAACCGTCGGGGTTTCGGCTGCACTTATTCCCTTCCTGGAGCATGACGACGCAAACCGTGCCTTGATGGGTTCAAATATGCAGCGTCAGGCAGTGCCGCTCTTGAAGACAGAGCTGCCCTTGCTTGGCACCGGTATGGAGCAAGTGGTCGGCCAAAACTCTAGTATGGTCGTCCGCGCCGAGAGCGCCGGCGTGGTTACTGCCGTGGATGCAACTGAGATAGTCATTAACCACACCGACGAGTACAGACTTGCTAAATTTGTGGGCTTAAACGAGCGGACTTGCCTGAACCAAACACCCATAGTGACGCTGGGCGAAAAGGTCAAGGCCGGCCAAATCATAGCGGACGGCGGAGGCACCGCCCAAAGCGTATTGGCTCTGGGCAAAAACGTTCTGGTGGGATTTGTTTCTTTTGACGGCTTTAACTTCGAAGACGCAATTATCGTCAGCGAAAAACTGTGTAAGAAAGATACCCTTACGAGCATTCACATCGACGAATTCACCGCTGAAGTCCGTGAAACTCGCCTGGGCAAGGAGGAATTCACTCGTGACATTCCCAACGTCGGCGAAAAAGCGTTGCGAAGCCTTGATGAGCATGGAATTGTCCGCGAGGGAACCAGGGTATGTCCGGGCGATATTCTGGTGGGCAAGGTAGTGCCCAAGAGTAAGACCGAACTTACGCCGGAGGAAAAACTGCTTCACGCGATATTTGGCAGAGCGGGTGAAGACGTCAAAAACGACTCGCTTGAGCTGCCCAGCGGATACGAGGGCGTGGTAATAAAAACCGAACTGTTTACCAGGCGAGGCGCCGGCACCGAAGAACAAAAGAAGGATTTGACGACCCAGATAAAACAGTATGAAGACGAAATGACCACCAAGCAGTGCGCGGTATTCCGCCAGATGATCGATACCATCCAGGCGAAATTTGACGTCGCCATCGTGGATCCATCCACCCGCCAAAAAGTTGGAGCCAGTACCGACAACGAGGTTATTCACGAGCAGATAGAAAACTTTGACATAAAATGGATCAAACCTGCCGCTGTCAGAGACGATGTGCAAAAGATCAAGGATAAATTCTGGGCCAAGATTACCGAAATTCAGGAAGAAACAGAGCGCAGGGCTGAGAGAATGAAGCACGGTGATGAGCTGCCCAGCGGCGTGATGCAGATGGCGAAAGTGTACGTGGCAATCAAAAGGGCCCTGTCAATCGGCGACAAGATCGCCGGACGGCACGGCAACAAGGGTGTCATCGCCAAGATTTTGCCCGAAGAGGACATGCCATTTCTCGAAGATGGCACACCTCTTGACATACTGCTGAATCCGCTCGGAGTGCCCAGCCGGATGAATGTCGGCCAGATTCTTGAAACGCATCTGGGCTTGGTGGCGAAGGTACTGGGCTTCTACGCCATCACGCCGGTCTTTGATGGAGCCAGCGAACAGGACATCCAGAAATTTACCGATGAGGCAAACCAGCTTATGAAACGCCGGCGTGCCGAGCTCGAAGAACGTGGCGAAGCACCGTCCGACAGTGAGTTCTTCATACATGTGCCGAAGACCCTGAAGACCCAACTATATGATGGAAGAACAGGCGAACCCTTTGACCAGCAGGCGACTATCGGCTACATCTATATGATGAAACTGCACCATCTGGTCGACGACAAGATTCACGCCCGTGCAACCGGACCATATAGCCTGATCACGCAGCAGCCTCTCGGCGGCAAGGCCAGAACCGGCGGGCAAAGGTTCGGCGAAATGGAAGTCTGGGCACTGGAAGGCTATGGTGCCGCTTACGCGCTGCAAGAGATGCTGACGGTAAAAAGCGACGACGTAGAGGGCCGAACAAAAATCTACGAATCAATGGTCAAGGGACAAAATACGCTCGATGCGGGCACGCCGCTGTCCTTTGATGTATTGTGCAACGAAATAAGAGGGTTGGGATTGAATATCCAGCTTGAAAAGAAGCGGCTCGGAATTAGTCCTTTATAAAATTGATTCTTGGCTTGCCAATTTATAGAGGTGATAAATGATCGGGAATATTTACGATCGTATTAATGACTACGGCTCGGTCAAAATTTCGCTGGCCAGTCCCAATGATATTCGTAGCTGGTCTTTTGGCGAGGTGCGCAAGCCCGAAACTATCAACTACCGCACTTATAGGCCCGAGAAAGACGGCTTATTCTGCGAGCGAATCTTTGGGCCGGAACGAGACTGGGAATGCGCCTGTGGCAAATACAAAGGCACTAAATTTAAGGGAATAATTTGCGACCGCTGTGGAGTGAAGGTTACACACAGCCGTGTTCGCCGCAAGCGGATGGGGCATATAAATCTTGCGGCGCCGGTCGTGCATATATGGTTTTTTAAGTCCATACCGAACCGTCTGGGGACCATTTTGGGCATGAAAACGTCGGACCTGGAGAAGATAATTTACTTCCAGGATTACGTTGTTACCGATCCGGGTCAGAGCCCTTTGAAGCGGGGACAACTACTCAGCGAAGAGGATTGCCGCGACGCCACCCACAAGTATGGCATGTCGTTCAAAGCCTTTATGGGCGCCGAGGCCATCAGAGTCCTATTGCATGACCTTGACCTTGAAGCACTCTGTGCGCAGCTTAGGCGGTCGATAGCAAAGACCAACAGCAAGCAAAAAATCAAGGACTTCAGCAAACGTCTGAAAGTTATCGATGAGCTCCAAAATAGCAATAACAAGGCGGAGTGGATGGTGCTGGAAGCTGTTCCGGTCATACCGCCGGACCTGCGACCTTTGGTTCTTCTGGAAAGGGACAACTTCGCAACCAGCGATTTGAACGACCTGTACCGCAGAATCATAAATCGTAATAACCGCCTCAAAAAGCTCATGGACCTCAACGCTCCTGAGGTGATCATCCGCAATGAAAAGCGTATGCTTCAGCAAGCAGTTGATTCGCTGCTGGACAATTCTCGATGCCGAAGACCCGTGCTGGGCAGCAATAATAGGCCATTGAAATCCTTGACCGACATGATCAAGGGCAAACAAGGTCGATTCCGCGAGAACCTGCTCGGCAAACGCGTGGACTACTCAGCTCGGTCGGTCATCGTGGTCGGACCAAACCTGAAGCTATACCAATGCGGTCTGCCCAAGAAAATAGCCCTGGAGCTGTACCAGCCCTTTATCATTCGCAAACTTAAACAGCACGGTCTTGCCGACACTATTAAAAGCGCCAAGCGTATGATTGAGCGTCGTGACGCGGTGATCTGGGATATCCTGGAGGAAGTGATTCATCAACATCCTGTGCTTTTGAACCGTGCTCCGACCTTGCACCGTATGGGAGTTCAGGCTTTCGAGCCGATTCTTGTCGAAGGGAACGCTATTATGCTTCACCCTTTGTCGTGCAGAGGATTCAACGCCGACTTTGACGGCGACCAGATGGCTGTTCATTTGCCACTTAGTATCGAAGCACAGGTAGAGACACATGTATTGATGATGACGCCCAGCAACATTTTCTCTCCCGCCAACGGCTCTCCTGTGGTCGGTCCCTCTCAGGACATGGTCATGGGCAATTATTATCTGACGCACGCCGAACCGAGCCTATCCGCAGAGCAAACAGGTCATAAAGTGCCGGTATTTCGCGATAGTTTCGAGGCGATGATGGCCTATGAAACGGGCAAGATTAGTCTGCACGAAAAGATCAAAGTAAGGACCGGCAGAGATAAAGTAGTCGCTGAAGACGGAGACAAAATCAAAATCGAGGAATTGAAATCCGTCAATGCAGCGGTCGAAACAACCGCAGGTAGATGCATATTCAATGACATATTGCCGGCGGAAATGCCGTTCTACAATATTACGATGGCTCAGAAGAAGCTCAGCCGAGTAATTAGCGACTGTTTTGAATGCGCCGGCAGCGCCGAGACCATAGACCTGCTCGACCGAATAAAAGACCTGGGTTTCAAATATGCAACTCTATCGGGCATGAGCTTTGGCCTTACCGACTTGAGGATACCGGCAAAGAAGCCAGAAATCATCAACGAAACAGAAAAGAAGGTCAGCAAAATCCAGAGGAACTACAATGAGGGTGTCCTGACCGAGCGTGAGCGCTACAACCAGGTTATTGACGCCTGGACCAACGCCCGCGTGGCGGTCACAAACGAGATGGTGCGCGGCCTTAAGGAAGACACCAAAGAAGATGGTACGCCTTACCTTAATCCTATATACCTTATGACCGACTCCGGCGCCAGAGGAAGCACCGACCAGATTCAACAGCTTGCAGGTATGCGGGCGTTAATGGCCAAGCCCAGCGGCGAGATTATTGAAACGCCGATCAAGTCAAACTTCCGCGAGGGATTGACCGTTCTGGAGTACTTCAGCTCCACACACGGAGCACGGAAAGGACTTGCCGATACCGCCCTAAAAACTGCTAATTCGGGCTATCTAACTCGAAAACTCATAGACGTAGCCCAGAACGTAATCATCATCGAGCGCGACTGTCAAACCTTGCAGGGAATTACAAAAAGCGTAGTAAGTAGAGGCGAGCAGGTCGAGATACCGCTGTCTCAACTTATTATCGGCAGAACCGCCAGAGATAACATTCGCAACCCAATCACCGACGAAATGGTTGTTCGAGAAAACGAGGTCATAACTCCGGATGCAGCGGCAAAGATAGAAGCCTTGGGCCTGGACGCCATCAGAGTTAGAAGTCCTCTGACCTGTGACAGTCCGTTCGGCGTCTGCGCCAAGTGTCACGGCTGGGATATGAGCACCAGCCAGTTAGTCGAAGAAGGTGCGGCAGTCGGCATTATCGCCGCCCAGTCAATCGGTGAACCTGGCACCCAACTGACGCTGCGGACGTTTCATACGGGCGGCGTCGCCTCCAGAACCATACTTGAGCGCGAACAGAAGGCCACACATACGGGCAAGATTCAGTATCGTGACGTAAATGCAGTTGCCATCGCGCAGCCGGACGGCAGTGAGCAGATAGTTGCACTGAAGCGTAATGGTGAAATGGCTATTCTCGACCCCAAAGATCGAGAGCTTGACAAGTTTAAAGTGCCCTATGGAGCTACTATCTTAGTAAAAGATGCCCAGAAGGTTAAGGCAGGAGTCATGCTGTTCAGATGGGACCCCCACCGCACGCCCATACTGGCCGAAGTCCCAGGTCTTATACGGTTTGTGGACATAGTGGAGGGTGAAACCGTCCAGACAGAAGAGTTGAAGATTAAAGCCACAAAGCTAAAAATCGAAGATTCGGAGCAGGAAGCAGCTCCTAAGACCACCAAAATAACGGAAAAACCTGTCGTAATCGAGCACAAAGGCGATAAACATCCACAGATTATCATAGAAGATGCGGGCGGCAAAATACTGGACGTTCACTATTTGCCCGCAGGGGCCAGAATTGAGGTTGCTGAGGGCCAGCAGGTTCAGGCAGGACAACTGCTTGCGCATCAACCCCGAGCGACCAGCGGCACGCAGGACATCACCGGCGGTCTTCCCAGAGTCACGGAAGTGTTTGAGGCTCGCAAGCCAAAGGACCCTGCCGCGATGGCTGAAATCTCAGGCCGGGTCGAACTGCGAAGCGATAAACGTAAGGGCAAAATGACTATTCTGATCCGCTCCGAAAGCGGAATGGAAAAGGAACATCACGTTCCACGCGATAGACATCTGAACGTTCACGCCGCAGATATGGTCGAAGCTGGAGATGCCCTGACCGACGGCCCACTGGTTCCCCACGATATCCTGCGCATCAAAGGCGAGGAAATCCTGCAGAGATATTTGATCGCAGAGGTCCAGAATGTCTACCGCTCACAGAATGTCAACATAAACGACAAACACGTCGAAATCATCATTTCGCAAATGATGCGGAAGGTGCAAATCGACTCTGTCGGCGACAGCTCTTTTCTGCCGGGTGAAGTTGTTGATAAGTTCGTCTTCCGCGCAGAAAATGAGAGATTAACCAATAGCATCAAGGTCGCAACAGTCGGAGACTCGACCGAATTGAAAGAAGGTCAGGTTATTGACAAGAAAGACCTTGCCAGTATGAACGAGAGGGTCGAGGCAATCGGCGGCGCATCTGCTAAAGGCAAAAAGCCCAAACCGGCAACTGCAAAGACGCTTCTGCTGGGCATAACTAAGGCATCTTTGTGGTCGGACAGCTTCATTGCCGCCGCCAGTTTCCAAGAAACAACTAAGGTCTTGACGGAGGCGTCCATAGCTGGTAGGGTGGACGAACTGCACGGCTTGAAGGAAAACGTGATACTCGGTCACCTGATACCGGCAGGAACCGCCTTTAAGCAGTATCTCGAGATAAGGGTCAAACATCTCGCAGAGGCGCCGTTGCCGAAAGAATTTGGAGAGGTCAAAGAAGTTAAGGACGCAGAAGCAAAAGCCGATGCTGCTGTTAAGGAAGCATTGGGATTAAGCTAAGGGGTATTAGCTATGCCGACTATCAATCAGTTAGTCAGAAATCCAAGAGCAAAGTCTAAACGGAAAAAAAGGGTCTCTGATATTAGCGGTTCGCCGCAGAAAAGGGGTGTGTGTCTGATTGTCCGGACTCAGACGCCCAAAAAGCCGAACTCGGCGCTACGAAAAATCGCCCGCGTTAGATTGACTGACGGCAAGGAAGTAACCGCTTACATCCCTGGCGTCGACCACAACCTGCAGGAGCACAGCACGGTTCTGATTCGCGGAGGCCGCGTCAGGGATTTGCCGGGCGTCCGCTATCATATAATTCGCGGCGTTCTGGATTGTGCCGGCGTAGCCGGTCGCAAACAGGGCAGAAGTAAATACGGCGCAAAAATGCCCAAATAGAAAATAGCCACAGAGGACACGGAGTCCACAGAGATAGAAGAATAAAATACACATTCTCTGATTCCTCTGTGCCCTCTGTGGCAAGAAGCTCAAAGGCAGTGTCGAGGTAAATAATGGCAAGAAAGAGGACCGCTTCCAGGGAACAGCTTAAGCCTGACCCGAAATACAACAGTAAGCTGGTCGCGAAGTTTATAAATTGCATGATGTGGACGGGCAAAAAAAGCATCGCCCAGCAGATATTCTATGAGGCTATGGATATCATATCCAAAAAGTTGCCTGCCCTGAGCAAGGCCGAAGGGAAGGATACCACCGCCCTGGAAGTGTTTGAAACGGCTGTAAACAACGTAAAGCCTCTGCTGGAGGTCCGCAGCAAACGAATTGGCGGAGCCAGCTATCAGGTGCCGATGCAGGTGGGTTCCAGGCGCCAGCAGTCGCTTGCCTTTAGGTGGATCATACTGTCCGCCAGGAGCAAGGCGGGAAAACCGATGTGCGATCGCCTGTCCTCTGAGCTGATAGATGCTTATAACAGACACGGCGGGGCAATGACCACCCGCGAAAATATCCATAAAATGGCTGAGGCAAATAAGGCTTTTGCCCACTTCGCTTGGTAAAGATGGCGTATAGCGGATAGCGTTTAGTTTCTGCTATACGCCATCTTTTTTACTGTCCGCTCAACGCTAAACGCTCCACGCTATGGAAAATATACGCAATATCGGCATTATGGCCCATATCGATGCCGGCAAAACCACATTGACCGAGCGCATATTATACTACACCGGCAAGACTTACAAGATGGGCGAAGTCGACAACGGCACTGCGGTTATGGATTACTTGGAGGAGGAGCAAAGAAGAGGCATAACCATCACTTCGGCCGCAACCAAATGTCCCTGGAATGCGTCTGAAATCAACCTGATCGATACGCCTGGCCACATCGACTTTACCGCCGAGGTCGAAAGGTCGCTGCGCGTCCTCGACGGTGCTGTGGCAGTATTTGACGGCAGCGAAGGAGTGCAGGCCCAGAGCGAGACGGTTTGGCGACAGGGGCGTAAATACGACCTTCCTTGCCTATGCTTTGTCAACAAAATGGATAAAATCGGCGCCGATTTCCAAATGAGCGTCCAGAGTATTCGGGAGAAGCTCCTTGCTAGTCCTATCTGCCTACAAATCCCCATAGGGGCGGACAATTCCTTTGCCGGTCTAATAGACCTGATCAAGATGCAGGCAGTTTTCTACACAACTGAAGAATTAGGGTCAAAGTTTGAGGAGACTGAAATTCCCGCTGAATTACAGGCAAAGGCACAGAAGCAAAGAAACGCAATGATTGACCTGGCCGCCGAATACGATGAAGAATTATTGGATTGTTACGTTCACGATAAGCCAATAAGCAGCGAAATGATTCATAGAGCTGTTAGAAAAGGGACTTTAGGCAACAAGCTTCATCCGGTATTTGTCGGCTCGGCTCTGAAATACATCGGCGTACAAAAGCTGCTCGATGGCGTGGTCGCGTACTTGCCTTCTCCCCTGGATAAACCTGATCTAACCTGCCATAGACCTGCCGACAAGAAAAAAACGGTGTCGATTAAATGCGATCCCGCCGGCAGCCTTGTTGCCCTTGCGTTTAAGATTATCAGCGATGCACACGGAGATTTGACCTTTCTGAGAATCTATCAGGGCACATTGAGGTCAGGCATACGAGTGCTGAATCCCAATCGTGATAAGCGGGAGAATGTTACCAGGATATTCGAAATGCACGCGAACGAGCGAAAAATCGTGGAATCAGCCCGTGCCGGCGATATTGTGGCAGTGTTAGGTCTAAAGCAAACACTTACCGGAGATACACTTTGTGATCCCAAAAATCCTGTTTGTTTGCCCAGTATTACATTCCCGCACACCGTGATCAATATGTCGATAGAGCCCAGAACCGCAGCAGAAAGGCAAAAACTGGTGGATGCACTGGATGCTTTGAGGCGAGAAGACCCGACTTTCCAGTGCAAAGTGGACAAAGAAACAGGCCAGACCATTATCAGCGGCATGGGCGAACTCCATCTGGAAGTCCTTCAGCACAAACTGGTTAAGGAAAAAAAGGTCAATATCAGGGTCAGCAAGCCACGGGTGGCTTATAAGGAGGCTATTACCAGGGCTGCACAAGCCGAAGGCAAATTCATTCACCAAACTGGCGGCCACGGGCAGTACGGGCATGTCGTTCTGGTCGTTGAGCCTATGCTAACGGATGACGGCCATTGGGCTGCCGATACGGAATTTGAGGCCGAAGTAGGCTCGGACGTGATTCCACGGCAATACGTTTCTGCTGTGGAAAGAGGCGCACGCCAAGCCCTGGGCAGCGGCACATTGGCAGGCTATCCCGTTGTGGGAGCTAAAGTTACGCTAATTGGCGGCTCGTTCCATTCGGTGGACTCTTCCGACTTGGCTTTTGAACAAGCAGCCGCGATTGCCGTAGGAAAATCACTGAAGTTGGCTGGTACTGTTCTTCTTGAGCCGATAATGCACCTTCAGGTGGAAGCGCCCGAAGCCTTTTTTGGGGCCGTCCAGGGCGGCATTCTTGCCAAAAGGGGCTTGATCACAGGCTGCCGGGTCCACGGAAATATGCGCGTAATCGATGCCAAAGTGCCTTTGGTTGAAACTTTCGGTTATTCCAGCCAGATTAGAAGTCTCACAGCCGGCAGGGGAACCTTCACTATGGAACCGCTGAGTTACGAGAAAGTTCCCAATGAGATTGCCCGGCAGATTACTCTTTAGAAAAATGATAATTTTTTTGTATTTAGATAAAATTTTTTGCCGACATTTTATTGACAGCTTGTTTATTCCGTGATAACTTCAAGGTTTTCCGCCCGAGCGAGCATCGCCACAGAGGGCTTTGCGTAAGTTGGGCTGGGGCATATCTTTGCTTTTTGGACATCAAAGATGGTTCATTGGTAGTCTGTTAAGTTAGGGGTGCAACAACGGTATTGAACGCTGACGAACAGCCTCGAGGCGACCCGAACCCCAATCCTTAAGGAAGGCGAAGTTGATAATTGATTATTGACAACCAAGATAACAAACAATGATCAACAATCAACGGCAAGGCCTTTCCTGCCAAAGTAAGAACCAATTAGTGGATGACTCAACAGCTATATGTTGAGGTGTGAGGTTTTTATTTTGCCTTTTGGCCCGCAAGTAATAAGAGGAAGCCTATGGCTGCTGAAAGCGAAAGAATCAGAATCAGGATGGAAGCATACGACCATCGGGCGCTCGACGCATCTGCAAAGGAGATAGTAGAGCACGCTCGAAAGACCAACGCCCGCGTCAGCGGCCCGGTGCCGTTGCCTACCCGGATTGAACGGTATACCGTTTTGCGCAGTCCCCATGTTGACAAGAAATCACGAGAGCAGTTTGAAATGAGGACTCACAAACGCTTGATTGACATTTATGAGGCCAACGCACGAACGGCTGAGGTGCTGAACCGGCTGGTGGTGCCAGCGGGGGTGTTCGTAAAGATAAAAGCCTGACGGGTGACAGAAAAATGGCGATGTTATTGGGCAAAAAAGTAGGGATGACTCGGCTGTACGACAAATCGGGCAGCCTGGTGCCCGTCACCGTCATACAGGCTGGGCCCTGCACAATTATGCAGGTTAAAACCAGCCAGACAGATGGCTATAATGCTGTCCAGATGGGCTACGACGATGTAAAGCCCTCGCGCATGAAGAAGCCGCAAGTCGGGCATGCTCAAAAGGCAAATACTGCTCCCAAGAGATTTGTCAGAGAGATGCGGCTGCTCGAGCAGATCGGGCCAACGTACAAAGTCGGAGATTCTATCACGGTCTCTGCTTTTGCAGAAAATGATCTTGTCGACGTTGTGGGCACCAGCAAAGGCAAAGGATTCGCCGGCGCAATGAAGCGACACGGTTTCACCGGCTTTCCGGCCTCTCACGGCACAGAACGAAAGCATAGGGCACAAGGCTCGATATCGGCCTTCGCCACCAATTCCGGCATGAGCGGAGGCCCCAAAAAAGGAAAGAAAATGCCCGGCCACATGGGAAACTGCCGGGTTACAGAAAAGAATCATACCTTATTAGCAGTAGATCAAGAGAAGAACCTTCTGGTCGTTAAAGGTGCTGTACCAGGACCTGCCGGTGGCTATTGTATCGTCCGCAGCATCAAGAAGTCTAAGTAGCATGGAGATGCAAGACTAAGAAATGATTGAGGTGGCTGTCTACAATACGCAAGGACAAGAGGTCGATAAGTTGAGCGTAGATGAGTCGGCTTTGGGCGGCAAAATAAGGTACTCTTTGCTCAAGCAGGCAATCGTTATGTACCATGCTAATAAGCGAGTCGGGACAGCCGCAACCAAAGATAGAGGCATGGTAGCCGGCTCAGGCAGAAAACTCTACAGGCAAAAAGGCACCGGCTTTGCCCGAGCCGGCACCCGCAGAACAAACAAACGTGTGGGCGGCGGAGTGGCGTTTGCAAAAGTCGCCAGGGACTTCAGGCAAGCCATGCCTAAAAAGCAAAGAAGATTAGCCAGAGACTCAGCAATATTGGCCAAGATTCTGGGCAAAAACCTCGTGGTGGTTGACCAACTGAACCTGGAGAAGCCGAAAACCAAAGATTTTGTGAACCTTCTGAATAACCTAAAGATAGAACGGAGCTGCCTTGTAACCATAAGTGATTATAACGATAATATTTACAGATCAGCTCGGAACATCCCTAAAGTAGCAGTTATGCCTGTAGCTGAACTTAACGCCGGCGACATCTGCAACTACCAAAAAATGTTGTTTATTACTAAAGAGGCGTTTTTATCTGTTTTGAATAAGAACCAGACACACCAGGAGCAGCAGTTAGCAACGTGAATGATACCAGCGTAATAATTCGGCCTTTGATTACGGAGCAAAGCACCCATCTTGCCGGCACAAAGGGCGCATACTCTTTCCAGGTCAACAAAAGCGCCAACAAGACGCAGATAAGGAACGCCGTGCAAAACTTGTATAGCGTGAAAGTACGCAAAGTTAGAACTGCTAACCGCAGGGGCAAGACTCGCCGCAAAGGCAAAAACATTGGCATGACGGTAAGCTGGAAAAAGGCTGTTGTGTACTTGGAAACTGACTATCATATAGACCTGTTCTAAAATAACTGAAAAGACGGGAAACTATGGGCATCCGAAAATATAAACCGACAAGTCCAGGACGCAGGAGCGGCTCAGTCAACGATTATGCTGAACTGACGGCCACCAGGCCCGAAAAATCGCTGTGCAGGCGGATAAAGAAGAACGGCGGAAGGAACCATTCTGGCATCACTACTGTTCGCTTTTTAGGTGGTGGGGCAAGAAGAATATATCGCATCATCGACTTTAAGCGAGACAAGGATGGTATCCCGGCGAAAGTGGCAACGGTTGAGTACGACCCGAACAGGAATTGCTTCATATCTCTGTTGAACTACGCTGACGGCGAGAAAAGGTACATATTGGCGCCGCTGGGCATAAATGTTGGAGACCGAGTAGAAAGTGGCCCTTCCTGCGAGCCCAAGATTGGCAACGCAATGCCGTTGGGGGCGATTCCTGCCGGTCTGGAGGTTCACAATATTGAAATGACGGCCGGCCAGGGCGGAAAACTGGTTAGAGTCGCCGGTAGTGCTGCTAAAATCGTGGCAAAAGAGGGTAACTGGGTAACCGTCGTCCTGCCAAGCGGCGAAATGCGTATGCTTCGCAAGGAATGCCGGGCAACAATTGGGCAATTGAGCAACCCCGACGACCAGAATGTAAGCCTTGGTAAGGCTGGCCGAACACGCCACATGGGCCGCAGACCGCACGTAAGAGGCAAGGCCCAGAACCCCGTTTCGCACCCCATGGGCGGCGGTGAGGGTAGGGCAAACGGCGGACGACACCCGTGCTCGCCAACAGGCGTACTGGCAAAAGGTGGAAAAACCAGAAACCGAAGAAAGCCGAGCAGTAAAAGGATTATTCGAAGACGAAAAGGCGGACGTTTCCAATTCGTGGCGTAATTGGCGTGTAGAAGGCAAAAAGGGATGGTCGCGTAATTATTGAAGTTTGAAGATTGAGTAAATCCGAATGGGAAGATCTGTTAAAAAGGGGCCGTACGTTGACGAGAAATTGTTGATTAAAGTCAACAAGCAAGTCAGTTCCGGCTCCCGTGAGCCGATAAAAACCTGGGCAAGAAGATGCACTGTAATTCCTGAGTTCGTGGGTTTTACCTTTATGGTGCACAACGGCAAGATATTCAACAAGGTTTTCGTTACCGAAGATATGGTGGGCCACAAGCTGGGCGAGTTCTCGCTCACACGGACATTCAGAGGCCACTCGAGCAAGAAAATAAAATAATCTATGTTAAGTGTCACTAAATTCAAAGAAATCTGTCAGCAGCGGCGGGTAGACATCGAGCAGTTGGCCGGCCAATTGGCCAGACCAGGACTCGATAAGAAGAAGGCTGTTGCAGCAATTAAGAACTGGCAAAACGGCCTTTTTAAGCCGCGACCACGTAAAGAGGACATTAAGCGCCTGGCGGCCGCGCTATCCGTTGAGGTAAATAACCTGGCTGACTGGCGTTCATCTTGTCTTTATGCCCCCTTCTCAGCCCGCAAAGCCAGACTGCTTACGCAATTGATAGCGGGCAGAAGCGTTCAGGACGCTATGGACATCCTGAAGTTTACCAGAAAACGAGCGGCATCAATGGTGCACAAGGTGCTGAAAGCCGCCGTAGCAGATGCCGACGAGCAGCAAGCGGACGTTGATAACCTCTACATTAGCCAAGCCCGTGTTGATGAAGCAGGTATCCGGCTGGGCACCAAAAGATGGATCGCCAAGGACAGGGGTAGGGCACATCCAATACGGAAAAAGGCCTGCCATATACATGTAACGGTAACGCAGACTTAAAGTGAAATGTGAATTATGGGTCAAAAGACATCACCAATAGGTCTTAGGACCGGCATAAGGCTTGGGTGGCAAAGCACTTGGTTCGCTCCAAAGGATACCTATGGGATTTTTCTTGTCGAGGACCAGAGAATCCGTAAGTATGTCGACCAGAGATTCAACCGGAGTATGCCCAAAGGCGCGGTGGCAAAGACCGAGATAATCCGGACACGCAACGAGGTCAACGTGACGTTGCACAGTGCTCGTCCCGGCGTGGTCATAGGCCCCAGAGGAGGCGAGGTGGACAAGCTGCGGGAGGAGCTCGAGGCAATTACCGGGCGAAAAGTAACCGTCAACGTCATCGAGATCAAAGACCCGGACCTGAATGCCATGCTGGTAGGTGAGGCGATCGCCGAGCAATTGTCTAAGCGAGCTTCGTTCAGGCGTACGATGAAACAGTTCTGCGAATCAGCGATGAATGCCGGCGCCAAAGGAGTTAAGATTATCTGCGGAGGCCGGCTGGCAGGGGCTGAAATGGCGCGTAGAGAAACCCAAAAGCTCGGCAGCATTCCGCTGCACACTTTGGACGCCAACGTGGATTACGCTACGGCAACGGCGAGAACCACGTATGGGGCCATCGGCGTTAAGGTCTGGATCTATAAGGGAAAATTCGGCGAAGAAACTCCGCGAGGTCCACGCCGTCGATCTCGACCGTCGCGGCACCCCGGTGCTGCGGCAGACCGGGCCGCTGCACCTGAGGCTGTGCCGGCAAAAAAGGATAATAAACCCAGTGAATCTGGTCCGCGTACCGCCGCGAGCCGAACCGACGCCGGCGGACAAAAGACCGCATAGCAAATATCTGTCAGGGCAAGAAAAATGGCATTGATGCCAAAGAGAGTGAAATATCGCAAGAGCCAGCGCGGCAAGATGAAAGGCAACGCGACCAGGGGTAACTATGTAGCCTTCGGCGACTATGGGCTGCAGGCATTGGAGACCAGTTGGGTAACCGCCAAAACCATTGAAGCCGGCCGAGTGGCTGCGACCCACTTCCTGCATCGGGAAGGCAAAGTTTATGTCAGGATATTTCCTCATCAGCCTGTAAGTGCCAAGCCATTGGAAACTCGGATGGGAAAAGGCAAAGGCGAGCCCGAGTCCTGGGTCGCCAGGGTCAGGCCAGGCCAGGTCTGTTTTGAGGTCGGAGGAGTAACCGAAAACGTGGCAAAGCAAGCGCTGCTTAGAGTCGCTCACAAGATGCCGATAAAGTGCAGGTTCATCAAGCGCAGACGTTCACTGTAAAAGGAGACCGCCGAATGAAGGCGCAGCACTACCGCGAAATGAGCCGAGATGAACTGGAAAGCACACTGCAGGAGATGCAGAAGCACCTGTTTGAATTGCGTACACAGGCTGTTACGGAGACTCTTGAGAATTCCAAGGCCATGCGTAATGCCAAGCGTGATATTGCCAGAGTTCAAACGATACTGCGTGAAAAAGCCACGGCAGAATGAGCTGAAAAAGACTTTGGACCTTTGATCAAATAGTATGAAGATGCAAGAGAAAACGCTAAAAACGCGGACCGCCGTAGTGATAGGCAAAAGTGGAAACAAGAGCGTTAAAGTGGCCATTGACTATCGCGTTAAGCATCAGAAATACAACAAGTACCTCAGCCGCAGAACAAAGCTTGCCGTTCATGACGAGCGCAACCAAGCCGGCCTCGGAGACCTTGTCGAGATCGCCGAGTGCAGGCCGCTAAGCAAGACCAAGAGCTGGCGCCTCATTAAAGTTGTCCAGAAGGCAGCGGCGGTTTAATCAGATGTGAGAACAGCAACGTGATTCAGCAAGAAACAATGTTGGACATAGCCGACAACTCCGGCGTCAAGTCGGCTTTGTGCATCAGGGTCGTCGGACGGAGCGGCGCTCGGGGTAAATTCACCCGCGTCACGGCCACTGTGGGAGATATTGTCAGTGTGGCGATAAAAAAGTCTCTGCCAACCTGCCAGTTGGACGACAAGAAAGTCCACAGATGCGTTATTATCCGCACCAAGGCCCCCCTCAGACGTCTGGATGGCAGCTACGTGCGATTCGACAGCAACGCGGCGGTGATGATCGATAACGAAGGCAACCCAATAGGAACCAGAATCTTCGGGGCGGTTGCTCGTGAGCTGCGTGAGAAAAACTATATGAAGATAATCTCGCTGGCAAGCGAAGTAGTGTAAGTGCGTTAGGATTTTATGGCTCTACATATCAAAAAAGGTGACACGGTTCAAATTGTAGCTGGTGACCATAAGGGCATTACCGGTAAAGTGCTGCGCGTTCTACGTGAGAAGAACAAGGTGGTCGTGCAAGGTCAGAATCTGGCCAAAAAGCACGTTCGGCCTTCACGGAAAAATCCCCAAGGAGGTCGAATCAATGTTGAGCAGCCCATCCATATAAGTAATGTCTTGCCGCTGAATCCTAAAAGTTCCAAAGGTACCAGAGTCCGCTACCAGGTAAACGAGGATGGGAGCAAAAAGCGAGTCGCTGTCGACGGGACCGAAATCGGCGTCATCAGAAGGGCGAAATAAATGGCGCGTTTGAAGGACTTGTATAAGTCTAAGATAGTTGCCGAATTGACTAAGCAGTTCGGCTACGGAAGCCCTATGGCTGTACCACACGTCGAGAAGGTCGTTGTCTCTATGGGCGTGGGTAAGGCGACACAGGATAAGAAGTTCATAGAGTCAGCCAGGAAAGAGCTGATGATGATTACGGGCCAGATGCCTGTCGTTTGCAAAGCCAAGAAAAGCGTCTCCAGCTTCAAGCTCCGTCAAGGCAACGAAATTGGCCTGAAAGTTACTCTTCGCGGCGCAAGAATGTACGAATTTTTGGATAGACTTATCAATCTAACCATCCCGCGTGTAAGGGACTTTCGAGGGCTTAATCCCGACAGTTTTGACGGCCGAGGTAACTACTCGATGGGTCTGACTGAACAGAGCGTTTTTCCTGAGATCAATCCGGCTCAAATTGAGTCTCAACAGGGTATGGACATAACCTTCGTGACCTCGGCGAGGACCGATGAAGAAGCAAGAGCCATGCTAACGCTGTTCGGTATGCCTTTCAGGAAATAGCGGCGGCTGGCTTTATTAAAGATGCAGCGTATATGCTAATACCGTACGCAAACAGGAACGTATAGATGTCGACAAAAGCACTGGAAAACAAGGTAAAAAAGAAACAAAAGTTCCGCGTTAGACAGTATACCCGTTGTGAGCTTTGTGGAAGGTCTAAGGCAGTCTACCGCAAGTTCAAAATCTGCCGGATTTGCTTTAGGACTTTAGCTAACGAAGGCAAAATTCCGGGCGTAAGAAAAGCCAGTTGGTGAGGCGTGAGGATATGACTTGGAGTGACCCAATAGCCGATATGCTGACCAGAATTCGAAACGCTGGAAGGATAAATAAGGAACAGGTCAGCATTAGAGCGTCGAATATGTGCCAGGCCATCGCAGCCGTCCTGAAGAAAGAAGGCTACATCAAAGATTTCGACCGGATTGATGACGCCAAACAAGGAATACTGAGAGTAACCCTCAAGTATGACCAGGAAGGGCGGTCCGTCATCACCGAAATAACAAGGACAAGTAAGCCCGGCTGTCGAATCTATTCATCTGTTGAGGACTTGCCGCGGGTTTTGGGCGGCATGGGCATAGTAATTGTTTCGACCAGCAAGGGCGTTATGAGCGATAGAGAATGCCGCATTGCCAAAGTCGGCGGCGAGATTCTTTGTACGGTGACCTAATGAGCCGAGTCGGGAAAAAACCTGTTGCCATCCCGCCGGGAGTGAAAGTTGAACAGTCTGCCGGAGGCGCGTCCATTAAAGCATCCGGACCGCTGGGCAGCCTACAACTAGATTGTCACCCCCTGATTGAGGTCCAAATCGACAGTAAGGCAGGGCTAATATTGGTCAAGAATGAACACCCTGAAAGTCGCTCAAGTAAGCAGCTACACGGCACCATGCGTGCACTAATTGCAAATATGCTGGCCGGCGTCAGTAAGGGCTTCCAAAAGAAATTCGAGATATATGGCACCGGCTTTAACATCAAGGAACAAGCTGGAAAGCTGCTTTTTCAGGTCGGCTTTTCAAGCACGGCGGAAAAACAGATACCGCAAGGCGTAAAAGTGAGCATTGAGGCTGGCGCAACCAGAGGCGACGAGGTGCCGGCCAAGTTCACTCTTTCCTCGGCGGACAAGCAACTGCTGGGGCAGTTCGCCGCCGATATACGCAAAATAAGACCGCCGGAACCTTACAAAGGAAAAGGTATACGCTTTGCGGGTGAACATGTACGCCGCAAGGTCGGCAAGGCGTTCACTTCGGGAGCGGCATAGTTGCAGCCTGGTTTGTATGCAGATTGACAAGATAAAAAGAGCGGCACAGAGGCGACGATATCACCTAAGGAAGAGGGTTTCCGGAACGGTGGATAGGCCCCGACTGTCGGTATTTCGCTCAAACAAGCATATTTATGCCCAGATTATAGATGATGTGGCAGGAGCGACTCTTGTTTCAGCCAGCACAAGGGCCAAAGGCCTGCGCGACCAACTATCCAAGGGCGGTAACATGAAAGCCTCTCTAATCGTAGGTGAAGCAGTAGCAAAGCAGGCCCTCGGAGTCGGAATTAAGTGTGTTTGCTTTGATAGAAACCGCTACAAATACCATGGCAGAGTCAAGGCGCTTGCGGAAGCGGCAAGAAAAGCGGGATTGGTTTTTTAAGAGTACTTAAAGAGATTTGGAGAAAGCAATTGCAAGTAGAAGCCGGTGTACTGACTGGTCAAGAAGAAAAGGTGCTGGAGGACACAGTCGTAAAAGTGTTCCGCACGGCTAAAGTGGTCAAGGGCGGCCGAAGATTCAGCTTTGGGGCGTTGGTTGTAGTTGGCGATCGCGCCGGAACCGTAGGCATCGGTTACGGCAAAGCTAACGAAGTCCCGCCGGCAGTCGAGAAGGGAATAAAGGATGCCAAGAAGTCTTTGCAGAAGATAGCCTTGGTCGGACGAACGATTCCGCACCGGACCATCGGCAAGTATAGTGCCACACGGATAGTAATGGTCCCGGCAAGTCCCGGCACAGGAGTCATCGCCGGCTCCAGTGCCCGTGCGGTGCTCGAGTATGCCGGTGTGCAAGACGTACTCACCAAGATATATGGAAGTACCTCCGCCAAGAACGTTGTCAAAGCTACTATGGATGGGTTGCTCAGGTTACGTACCAAAGAGCAGGTGCAGTCACTTCGTGGCGTGCAATTAACAGTTGATAGTTAGGTGCTCAGATGTTGAATCACCAGATTACATCCGTCGCAGGTAGGCATAAGGCTCGCAAGCGTGTCGGGAGAGGTTCCGGCAGCGGCCACGGCAAAACTTGCGGGCGTGGGACCAAGGGCAGCCTAAGCAGGGCCGGCGCTATGGTTTCGTCGCTCTACGAAGGTGGGCAGGTGCCTTTATTTCGCCGACTACCCAAACATGGCTTTAGCAACTACAAGTTCACAACCCGATTTGAGATTGTCAACATATCGCAACTGGAAACGTTTCAGGACGGTGCCGATGTTGGGGTAGAGCAATTGTCGCAGGCGGGCCTGATCCCAAGCTGCAAAAGCAAGGTCAAGATTCTCGGCGACGGCGAACTGACGAAAAAATTGCAGGTCAGAGCTCACAAATTCAGCAAAACTGCGGAACAGAAAATCGTGGGCTGCGGCGGTACGACAAAGAAAATAAGTGACGTGAAAAAAAGGTAACACTAAACAATTGTGTAGATTCCGACTCAACGGTCTGTTCGTTCCTCGATTTTAATCTTATTAAACAGACCCTCGGAGAGAAAAAATGTTTAGTTCGGTGTTTAACATCTTCAGAATTCAAGATTTGCGCAATAAGATTCTTTTTACCGTAGCGCTATTAGTGATATACAGGATAGGCTTTCATATCGCCATTCCGGGTTTTGACCAGGCCAAGATTGCCGGACTTGCACAGTCAAGAGGCGCGGAGACCCCCCTGGGCAGAGCTGCCGCGTACATGCAGATGTTCACAGGTGGAACCCTGGAGCGGAGCAGTTTATTCGGCCTTGGAATTATGCCTTACATTACCGCCTCTATTATTCTTATGCTCTTGGGCGAGGTGGTCCCCGCCTTGAAGAAATTACGGCAGGAAGGTCAGACAGGCTACAAAAAGATACAGGAGTACACGCGATATTTGACCGTTCCGATATGCGTTATTCAAGCCATAATGTTTATGAAGTTGCTGGGGGCAGGGGAGGGATTGACCTACGCTGGTATGTACCGCCAGGCCTTGTTAATGGGCGCTGTAGGCTCGACAGCCGGCACGATTTTCCTTATGTGGCTGGGCGAGCAAATAGACGAATACGGCATAGGCAACGGCATCAGTTTGATAATTATGGCCGGCATAGTTGCCAGAATCCCCTGGGAAGTTCAGTGGCTTTGGCAAAACGCCAGCCTCACGGTTGCCGCACCCGAGGGTACGGTAGGCCCGGCAAAACTGTTGTTCCTGGCGGCGGCGTTCGTGTTCGTCGTTGCCGGTGCAATATTTATTACCCAGGGCCAGCGCCGCATACCCATTCAGCAGGCTAAGCAGATGAGAGGTCGCCGAATGTATGGCGGCCAAAGGCACTATCTGCCGCTGCGAGTCAATCACGGCGGAGTGATGCCGATAATCTTTGCATCCAGTTTTATGATGTTTCCGCCGATAGTAATCAATCAGTTGGCCGACAGGTTCATCACTTCGGAAATCCTCCAGACCTTGAAAGACGCCTTGGGTTACCATGGCTATACGTACAATGTCCTGTATGTGGTGCTGATATTTCTGTTCTCTTACTTTTGGGTGACGGTACAATTTCAGCCCAAGGAGGTCGCTAAAAACCTGCGGGATTCGGGCAGCTTTATTCCAGGTCTTCGCCCCGGACGTAGAACCGCCGACTATTTGGAAACTGTAATGACTCGAATCACCTACTTCGGAGCGGCATTCTTGGCAGTAATTGCCGTTGTGCCGACCGTGGTCTCAGCCGCTTTGGATATTCCCTGGATGGTAACAACATATTTGGGCGGCACGGGCTTGTTGATAGTTGTCAGCGTCTCGCTGGACCTGGTGCAGAAGATTGAGGCCAACCTCCTGATGCGCAGCTATGATGGGTTCAGTTCAGCCGGCAGGATAAAAGGAGCCTACGCATGAGGATAGTCCTGCTGGGCGCACCCGGCGCAGGCAAAGGAACCCAGTGCAAGCGTATTGTACAGCGATATGGGCTGCTGCACCTATCCAGCGGAGATATATTAAGGCAGCAAAGGGCGCAAGGCACGGCGCTTGGCAAGAAGGCGCAGAGCTATATGGATGCCGGACAACTTGTGCCGGATCAATTGGTAGTACAGATGATGATTGACGCCATAAAAAAAGTTCCTGCCGGCGGTTTTATACTGGACGGCTTTCCCAGAACCGTCAATCAAGCTGTCGAGCTTGATAATTCGCTGGCTGACAACGGCCAGGTTGTGGATGCGATCTTGAACCTACAGATAGACGACCGCGTGGTAGCCGAGCGAATGACGGGTCGTAGAAGCTGCCCGAAGTGTGGTGCAGTGTATCATCTGAAGAACTTACAGCCGAAAGCTGATGGAATATGCGACAACGACGGCACTAAATTAATTCAAAGGCATGATGACAGCCCCGAAGTGGTGGCCAAACGCCTCAAGACCTACCATCAGCAGACCGAGCCGGTTGTGGATTACTATAACGAGAATGGCAGAACCGTTTTTGATGTCGACGCCAACGACGGCGCCGACGAAGTAAGCGATTTGATATTTGAAGAGTTGGACGCCCTCGCCAAGTCGTGATGCGATACGCGAAATGCTCGGTACGGAACAGAAGATACAAAGTTGAATGGCTATAACGCTTCGCAGCCAAAGAGAAATCCAGTTAATGCGTAGGGCAGGGGCTGTTGTAGCCGATGTTCTTTCAAAACTCCAGGAGGACGCAGAGCCCGGCGTAACGACGGGCCAATTGGATAAGATCGCTGTCCAGATGGCTGTGGATGCCGGCGCTGAAGCGCTGTTTAAGGGCGTGCGTAGTCCGCACGCCAGGATGCTGTTCCCAGGAGCGATTTGCGCCTCCGTGAACGAGCAGGTCGTCCACGGGATTCCTTCAGAGAACGCAAAACTCAAACAAGGCGATATATTGAGTATTGATTTTGGAGTTAGACTCGAAGGGTATTGTGCGGATGCGGCGATCACCATCGGCATAGGCGAGGTTTCGCAGAACAACCGCAGGCTTATGGAGGTAACAAAGCAGGCTCTGCATATAGCGATAGCAGAGGCTAAGCCGGCTGTTAAGTGGAGCGAAGTTGCCGGGCGAATGCAGCATTATGCTGAATCGGCCGGGTTCTCGGTAGTAAGAGAATACGTTGGGCATGGAATCGGTAGAAAAATGCACGAAGAACCGAGAGTGCCCAACTTCGTGAGCGACGAATTGTTGGCTGACGATATTGTCTTGACCAAGGGAATGGTTTTGGCTGTTGAGCCGATGATTAACGCCGGCAGCAGTGCCGTGCGAACGCTCAAGAACGGCTGGACAGTAGTAACAAAGGACGGCAAGTGCTCGGCTCATTTTGAGCATACGATCGTGATAGTAGAAAATGGTTGCCAGGTGCTGACGGCAAAATAATCAGAAGCTGCAAAGTCCAACGTCGGAGGCTTTGAGATTTGTAATTACTGCTTCAGAGATGTTTATGGTTAAGAAGGACGCAATTAGGCTGCAAGCCAAGGTAACCGAAGCTTTGCCAAACGCGATGTTTAGAGTTGAGCTTGAGAACGGCCATAAGGTCTTGACTCATGTTTCAGGCAAGATGCGTATGAATTTTATCCGAATTCTGCCGGGAGACACGGTTACCGTGGAAATGTCACCCTACGATTTGAGTAGAGGCCGAATCATTCTGAGACATTAGCGTCAGAACTGCATCTATGTAAGTTAGGCGAGAAAAATGAAAGTCAGAAGTTCTGTAAAGCGTATCTGTGAAAATTGTAAGATTGTCCGCCGAAGGGGCGTTGTGAAAGTGATCTGCACAAACCCACGGCATAAACAACGTCAAGGTTAGCCCACGATGGATCGCAAACGGCAGGTTATAATATGAAATATAAACAGGAGCTAACATGCCGAGAATAGTTGGTGTTGATATTCCCAATGAAAAGACAATATGGATTTCTTTGACCTACATTCCTGGCATAGGAAGATACACCTCCAGACAGGTCTTGAAGGAAGCCAGCATTCAGGAAGATACAAAGGCCGGCAAGCTCAGCGAAGACGATCTGAGCCGGATAACTCAGATTATAGACCGCAATTATGTCGTGGGCGGCCAGCTTCGTAGACAGGTTGCGCAGAATATCGCCCGGCTGCGGGACATCAACTGTTACCGGGGCATTCGTCACAGAAAAGGCTTGCCCGTTCGCGGCCAGCACACCCAAACCAATGCTCGCACCCGCAAAGGCCCACGAAAGACGGTCGCAGGAAAAAAGGGTGTAAAGGAAAAACATGGATGACCAAGCTGTTCGCCCTGGCAATGGGCCTGGTCACAGAGATACGAGAATCGTTATTCATGGTCGGCTATAAGTTACACGCAACAAGAGAAAAATAATGGCAAAAGGTACGAAGAAAAAGGTCAGAAAGAACATAGTTCGAGCCATTGTGCACATTAAGGCAACATTCAACAACACGTTGATTACGATTACGGACCTGGACGGTGACGTAATTTGTTCCAGCTCGGCGGGCTGTGTCGGCTTCAAGGGCTCCCGCAAAAGTACGCCGTTCGCGGCCCAGCAGGCGGCACAAAGCTGTGCTAATGCAGCTATGCGTAACGGCGTGCGTGAGGTTGAAATCAGGGTCAAGGGCCCCGGTTCCGGCCGTGAGTCCGCCATCTCATCGCTGCAGCAGGTAGGATTACGCATCACTTCCATAGAAGATGTCACGCCTATACCGCATAATGGCTGCAGAGCACCAAAGCGAAGGCGAGTATAGAATGACGGTCAACCGGAAACTGTTTGGAGAAGAGTAAAAATGGGACGCTACCTCGGGCCATCCTGTAAAATTTGTCGCCGGGAAGGAGTAAAACTGCTTCTGAAGGGCCTCAAGTGCGAAACAGCCAAATGCCAGATCGAGAAGAGACAGCGGAATCTGGCTCCCGGTATGCATGGTTGGCGCAGGGGCAGAGGAAGTGAATACGCTGTTCGGCTGCGGGAAAAGCAGAAAGTCAAGCGATACTATGGTCTGCTGGAGCGACAGTTCATGAGGTGTTTCCATACCGCCCAGCGCACGAAAGGCAATACCGGCGCGACCCTATTGCAACTGTTGGAAAGACGCCTTGATAACGTGGTATACAAACTGAATTTTGCACCGTCCCGCAAGGCTGCGCGAATGCTGGTCACGCACGGTCACATACATGTTAATGGACGCAAGGTTAGCGTGGGCGATTTTACCATACAAGTTGGCGACAAAATCAGCGTGAAAAATTCCGAAAAAAGCAGCAAAAAAGTAAAACAGCACTTGGAGAGTAACCCAAACTTTACGACGCAGAGCTGGTTACAACTGGACCGTGAAAAGCTGGAAGCTACCGTTGTGGCGCTACCCAGCCGAGATGACGTCCAGATTCCGGTTCAGGAACAGTTGGTCATAGAGTTGTGCTCGAGATAGCTGTGCGGCGGTGTGGTATAAAAATGCTAAAAGGGCAGAAAAAGGCGATAATTCGAAAACAAGCCAAGAGAGAGTCTGCGTGGGGCCCGACATTTCTGTATTTAGGTTTTGATCGGAGGCCGGTATGCGAATAACATGGCGTGGTATAGAACTGCCCGCCCGCGTTGAACGGGATAACCAGATATCAACCGACAAATACGGCCGATTTTTTATCGAGCCGTTTGAGCGAGGCTTCGGCACCACCATCGGCAACGGCCTGCGACGTGTACTGCTTTCCTCCTTGCAGGGCAGCGCCGTAACGTCAATCAAAATAGCAGGCGTTGACCACGAGTTTACTTCGATACATGGAGTAATGGAAGACACCACCGATATCGTTTTGAATGTCAAAAGCCTTGTCATTCGGCTTCAGAACGGCGGCCCCAAGACGATGAAGGTCTCGACAAACAAAGCCGGCGTCGTAAGGGCTGCCGACATAGTTGCCGACCCTGCCATAGCAGTTATAAATAAAGACCTTGTCTTGGCTACACTGACTGAAGACGTTAAGTTTGAAATGGAAATGGTAGTCGAAAACGGCCGTGGTTATGTCCCTGCCTCTGAACGAATTGCCAGCCTGGACAGATTCGACCAGGAAATCGGCAGAATTCTGCTTGACGCCGTTTACTCGCCGGTCACCAGGGTTCGCTATATAACTGAAAATACGCGGGTCGGCCAGCGAACCAACTACGATAGACTGATCTTGGAAATCTGGACAAACGGAACAATCACGCCTGAAATGGCCCTTGTAGAGGCTGCTAAGATATTGCGCAAACACATCAATCCGTTCGTGCAGTATTTCGAGATAGGAGAGCAAACTGTCGCCAGCCAGATTGCCGAGAAGGCGCTGGAAGAAGAGGCGCATGACGAAGAACTGGAAAGAAAACTAAGTATGCCCGTTCAGGAATTAGAGCTGTCGGTCAGAGCGAGCAACTGCCTTGAATCAACAAAAATCGAAACTGTTCGTGAGCTGGTTCAAAAGACAGACGCCGACCTGCTCGCGATTCGCAGCTTAGGCAAAACAAGTTTACGAGAAATCAAAAGAAAACTTGCCGACATAGGTTTATCTCTGGGGATGAGCGTGCCGGCAGAAAGTAGCCAATAGACTAGGAAACTAAGCCTATGCGTCACAGATTGGCAGGACGTAACTTAAGCAGAACCAGTAGCCACCGAAAAGCTTTGCGGCGAAACATAGTCTGCTCGCTGATTGAGCATGAAACGATCTCCACGACCATCGAAAAGGCTAAAGAGGTCAAGGCCTTTGCCGAAAAGCTGATTACACTGGCCAGGAAAGGCACCCTTTCGGCCAGAAGGCGGGCCATCGCCCTGCTGGGTAATCGCGACATCATAAAATATGAAGATAACGAGGCGGTCAAGAAAGGCACCATAATTGGAAAGCTGTTTAGCGAGCTTGGTCCCCGATACCTTGACAGACGCGGGGGGTATACGAGGATCATCCATCTGGCATTGAGAAGGTTAGGCGACAACGGCCAGCTCGTGCTGCTACAACTGTTGGGCCCAGATGAAAAGCCCAAGAAAGAAACTAAGGGTGCTGCAAAAAAACGCGCGCGTAAGAAAGAAAAAAAGGCTGCCCATGCCGAAGAACCGGCTCAGGCCAAAGAGCTTAAACCAGCCGAGCAGGCCGCTCAGTCCGCAGCCGAGAGCAAACCCGATAAGTAAACTGGCGAGTCTAATCGACAAAAAACAATGAGTGTGAAGGACTGCGTTTTCTGTAAAATGGTAGCCGGAGGGATTCCGGTTACAAAGGTTTTTGAAGACGATGTTGTCCTTGCTTTTCTGGATATCGGCCCGGTAAGTGACGGTCACACACTGGTAGTTCCGAAGCAGCACTTTGAAAAGCTGCACGAGTGTCCTGCCGAGCTTTTGGGCCAGATTGGCTCACGCCTCGGCAAGATCGCCGGGGCAGTAGTTGCGGCGATGAGTTGCGACGGCTATAATGTGCTCTGCAATAATGGTAGAGCGGCCGGCCAGGTTGTCGAGCATTTGCATCTTCATATAATTCCGCGCAAACTGGGCGACGGTGTCTTTGACCGTTGGCCTGCTTATAAGTATAGGCAAGGATTGATCGAGATAATTGCTGCCAAGATTCGCAAAAAATTGTGATCTTGAGCCGGCAGCCTTGATAAAAAGTAGTTTTTGGCTATATTATGGTTTAGTAGATTGATGATCGCGGGGTAGAGCAGCCTGGTAGCTCGTCGGGCCCATAACCCGGAGGTCGCAGGTTCGAATCCTGCCCCCGCTATTTGGCAAAATCCTTTTCACTCAAGCTATTTGCGCTGGTGCTCCGGCTAGCGCTGGCAGCCATCGTAGTTTGCTCAACGCCTTGGCCAGCAGTTGCGGCTGAGCCGCCCGTATATCGCATCTATCCATTGCGAAATGGAACGTGTAAGATCGCGGGCAATCACGCCTTTCACAAGGGCAACAACGCCGAGACATACGATTTTGCCCTTTACGCCTGGCTCATCCTCGGTGGCGAGAAGCCTATATTAGTTGACGCGGGGCTCAGCAACGTCGGTGAGATGAACCGCGGCGCGGCCCACGTGCTGCGCGAGCCGATCATCCAGAATGAGCACGAAAGCATCATCGTCCAACTCCGCAAATTTGGCCTGACGCCGCAAGATATAGGCCACGTCCTTATCACCCATTTACATTTCGACCACGTGGATGACCTGCTCAACTACAAAAACGCCAAGGTGTATGTGGGCAAAAAGGAGTGGGAGGGAGCGACATCGGCAGCACCAAGCTGGGGTCACGGACGCATCATGGATGAATTCAGCAACGATCCAAACTGCCGGGGGCGATTGGTGCTGCTCGAAGACCAGCAGATTCTCCCAGGTATCGAATCGTTCTGGATCGGCGGGCACACGCCCGGTTCGATGGCCTATTGTATCAACACCGCGCACGGCAAGGTTGTGCTCACCGGTGACACCGTACAACTGTTGGCTAATATCGAGCAAAATACCCCGCCGGGCATCTTCACCAGCTACGAAGAGTGCCTGGCCGCGATGCAGAAAATCCGAGTAAAGGCAGACATATTCCTGCCCAGCCACGATCCTGGCACGCTGGATCGCTGGCCGCCGGCTCCTAAAGGCGCACCGCGATACACTATTAGGGCGATAAAAGTCGGCCAATGCGAGGTCCGCGATTACATAACCTTCCAGGATAGCGACAGCGAGCAGACCAGCACGTTTTATCTGTACGTCTGGGTGATAGAAGGCGGGCCAAAGCCCATAATAGTTGACACCGGTCCGAAGTATCCGCAGGAGTTCAGCAAAAGCACCGAGAGGTACATCCCTGGCGGAGTCACACAACTGCCCGAGCAGCGTACGCCTGAAGCGTTGAGGCAGCACGGCATTAACCCCGCCGATGTAAGCCACGTGATAGTGACACACCTGCACGCAGACCACTACGATTACTTCGATGCGTTCCCCAACGCCCGCTTTGTAGTCAATCGGCGAGAGTACGAAGAGACTGCCGGCCGACAGCCCGGCGGCAGAGACCGTCTTGCGCCAGATGTGCGAAAGGCGCTGAATGACAGGCCTGATGCTCTGCAACTGGTGGACGACCAGGAGGTTGTTCCGGGCGTGCGAGTCTTGCCCCTCGGTTGCCACACGCCGGGCAGCCAGGGCGTGCTCGTGCGCACTTATATGGGGCCGGTTATTATCACAGGCGACGTCGTATATAAGTACGAGAACATAGAGAAGAATCGGCCGACCCGTAGTCCTGACGAGCGCCCGTGCCAGCAGGCTATGACGTGGATTAGGACCTTGGCGGACATCGTTCTGCCGGCTCACGACCCAGCTACTCTCCAGCGCTGGCCTGAGGGCATCATCGGCACCCGCTGAAGAGTTCGCGTTCTTAACGATCATCAGCCTGGAGCATCGCACGGTAGTAGTAAAGGCCGGTCTCGATATCAAATTGCCGGCCGGTGAATATGCGGAAATAGGTTGATGAGTTTATGCGTTAATGTGTGAATTTGTTAACTGATCTACTCATTTACCCATCTACTCGTTTACTCATAATGATAGTGCCGTTTGAATCGGTCAGGGCTACCACTCCTCCTACGGCCCGGCCTTCGCCTCGGTCATACAACAGAGAAAACGTGGATAATCCTCTAACCGCAGTTGGTACATAATTCGGGGTCAGATCAACGTCTCAAGGTTTGATTCTTGAGAAAACAAGGATATTCATGTATCGAAAGGTATCATTCGCGTCTTGCCAGATGAAGGCTTCAGCGCCTTCTTTGGAAATTAATTCGACTAACTCATCTGAAGATGATGTAACAGTGACTTTGTCAAGAGATAGTCCTTGTTCTTTGAACAGCTTACCTTTAACTACCTCTCCTTTGAGCTTACCCTTTTCAATAAGCTCTTCGACTCTCTGTGTAGAGAAAGGCTTTATAACAAGCTCATCGTTGTTCGGAGTTTCATAATTGACTATGATCCAAAAAACAAGAAAACGTGATGCTTCAACTTTCGCATCTCTCCCTTGCCAATCTTTTTCTCGAAGACGAAGGCATAAGAACCGCTGTTTATTTACAGACGTGCTATAGCCTTCAAAAACAAGCAAGCTAACTCCGTCTGTGGATTCTTTCTTGTCAATATCGTATATCCACACTGCATCAATCCACCCGTTACTTCGTGAAAAAATAGACAACTGCTCTTTGTATTCAGATTGATCTACTTTGTACATTCTGACCCATGTTCCCAATATTTGGTGGTCTGCCTTTAGCTCAGGTGGTGGAGGAATAGGATTTTTGAATTCAGGATAACAAGAAGCAAGGGAAATAGACAGCAGTAATGACAACATCAAATAGAGCGAGCTTCGAAACCTATCACATACGTTTCTTGTCATAATAAATATACTCCCATTAGTAGACAAGATTGTAGCTTGTATATGATTCTAAAAATAGCAACATTCCTCTTAATCTCTCACACAGGAACCCGTTCGTATAATGCCGCGCCGATCAGTCTGTAAAAACCTACCTATATAGGGATTATAGTACCTGGCACGGTAGTAGTAAAGGCCGGTTTCGATATCGAATTGCCGGCCGGTGAACATCAACCACAGATTTCGCAGATTAGCACAGATTTGCTTTTTACCAGTGTCAATCCGTGTAAATCCGCGTCTGTATTCTCCTTAATGATAAACGCCGTCATAGAGGTACGTGGTGGCGTAGCCATCAAGCGTCTTTTTGATGCGCCGGCCGGATGGGTGTGCGGCATTGACCGTCCCGTTGCAGTCGTCCCATCATTTGGTTTGTCTGGTTTTGTTCAGCAACTCCCTCAGTGTGCGCACACTTTCATCTGAACCAAAAAAGAGGTCATCGGGAAACTCATAATGCTGGACGATCTCGTTCAGAATCTCCCTGCCCAGATAGCAGTTCAGCCACATCCCCGCCAGGTATTGCAGCCGGAGGTTCCGGTCGGTATTGATTTGGGCGTTCCTCATCCATTCCTGCAACCGGCTCGCCTGGCCTGCGTAAGTTGCCAATAGGTCAATGGCCGAATGGAATCCCACATCCTCAAGCGACTGCGCCACGGAACCGTTGCCGGTGCTATCCAGTCGCCGCTGCAATTCGTCGACGTTAATCCGCTCAGAGCCGGGCCTGGACGGGTTCGCCGGTTCAGCCTGACCGAATAGGACGGCGTCATATCCTTCACCGTCGACATCATTGCTCCAGATGATCCCGTTGGGGAAAACCTTAAAAAAGGTGGCGATAAAGCTCTTGGCCGTTTCCGTATTGCTCTCGTACAGGGGCATCCACAACGTCATGATTCCCCCAGGCTTGAGGTGCGCCTTGCACATTCTGTAGTACTCCTGCGTGTTGAGTGCCGCACAGCCCTTGACCCACGGATCAATCGGGTCAGAGGTGATGATGTCGAATTTCTCCGATGTTGTGCGGATGAAATGCCGCCCGTCATCGCAGATCACTTCCGTGCGCGGGTCGTTCACCACGCCGTAGTTCTCCTTGCTGAATTTCGGAGCCACATATTTTGGAACGAGCGGCTCAATGTCACAGATGACGATGCGCTGAATGCCGGGGTATAGCACGAACGTGCCGGCTGTCACTCCCGCTCCACAGGCCACCACCAGCACCGACTGGGGATTCTCACAGGTCAGCCCCGCAATATGTCCCAGCATCCGCTGCAGTCGCATGTCCTGTGGATCGTTCGAGGCCTGCACCTTGCCGGCGCCGTGAAAACTCCGCACGCCCTTGGTTGACTCGGTCACGGCGATCGAGACGTTTATCCCTTCACGGGCATAAGTGCAAAAGATGTCCGGCCCGCCGTCTCCGAAGGGAACGTCTTCTTCTTCGGTGATCCCAGCAGATAGGCGGTCGGCCCACGTTGCCATATAGCGTCCGTATGCAATCAATCCCCATGGAACGCTCGGCACACTCCAGATCAGTAGGACCGCCAGCACCGGCACGACGGCCAATCCGGCTAAGGCTGAGCATCCGGCGATTCCCCACCGACTGGGCTTGCCCGCCAGAAGTATGGCAGGTTTGCTGCCGGAGAAACGGGCTGTCCACCACGCCCGAACTATCGACCCCAGGATTAGTAGCGCACCGGCAGCCGACAGCCCAATCATCAATTGCTGACTAACCCGTGTGCCTACCCAGGGGATCAACACCATACTAAAGGCCAGCGAGCCGATGATCGCACCGACCGTGTTGGCCGCATACACGCCTCCAACCAGCCGTCCCATATCCTGCCCCGGCGACGCCACCGACGCCAGCGCCAAAGGAAAGCTTGCCCCCCATAGAATCGCCCCCGGCAGAACCGCCCAAACGCAACGCATCAAATCAAGCTGAAAGTTGAGCCAGGGGCTCGTGGACAGTGTCGGATTTACCGGCCAATAGGGCAGCGATTCGGCAAGCATGTACGCCGCCCAGGCAATCGCCCCCATCAGCAGCAGTTGACAACCGCCCAACGCCGCCCGCGGTCGTGGACTCTGGCGTGAAATCACCGACCCAATGCTGCTGCCGATGCCTAACCCCACCAGGAACACCGCCAGAATAATGGAGAACGTATAAACCGTTCCCCCCAGCAGCAGCGAGAGGATCCGTGTCCAAACAACTTCCGCTCCCAGTGCGCACAGCCCGGATAGGCCGATCACCAGGTACACCATCCCTGCCCCAGGTGTCCGGACAGCGAGTTGCTGCGTTGGGCTGACCTGCGGCGCCTGGTAGGCCGCCCGGCTAGCCAGAAGCAGGCCGATCACGGCCACGGTGAAGTTAAGTGTCGCCGCGACATAGGTGGCAAGGACCATGTCGTGGACTCTCAAGAGGTAGAATCCCGCCAAGAGACAGCCGAAGGTCGCCCCGGCGATATTGCCGCCGTAGAAGAATCCCAGCCAGGAGATGCCTTGCGGCGTGGCCTCCACCCAGCGGGCAACCGCCGGCAGTGTGGCGCCCATTAGCAGAGTGGGCAGCAGCAAACACATCGCGCAGACCGCCCCGCGCATTATGATGCTTGCCAGGCCGTGTCCGACATGCGTCGCGTATAGTTGATCGACGTATGGCATCCCATAGAGCACAGCGATGCCGATGATCCCGACGCCCAGCTCCATAAGGGCGTACACGCGCAAAGGGTGCCGCCTGGGTGAGATGATCCGCGGAAAGGCGAGGCTGCCCAGGCACATTCCGCCCATGAACGTCCCCAGCAGCACGCCCAGCGACACGGCGGATGAGCCGATGACTAGTTGAAGCAATTGGAACCAGACGATCTCATAGATCAGGGCCGAGCATCCGCTGCCGACGAACAATACCAGCAGTACAGCAAGGAACCGGCCTGGCGCGGGTAGACTATTCGGCAGGCTTGGATTGTGTTCGGTCATAGAATCACAGCGACTCCCACAAGATTGAGCAGACTCTAACACAAACCAGCTACTGTTTTCAAGCCTCGCCCGCAAAAAAAACCACGCTGACTTCAATACACCCGCATACGTGGCTAAAACTGCATTCTTGTTGGCAAGAACGCGGTTTGAGCTTGAGTTGCGATAGAGGTTATGAAAAAATCCCACTCGCATCTCTTGACTTTCTGCACTTAGCGGGTATATTGATTATACCGCCTAACAATGTGCGAGAAACATCGTTTGTCATTGTTATTTGACTTTTCTGAGGGAGGACTATTATGTGTCGAACACCAATTCTACTAATTTCTGTTTTCCTGGTGCTTGGCTTGGCTGTGTCATCGGCCCAGGCACAATGGATCTCCAGCGTCGTGCGGACCGGTACTCCCATACAGCCGCCGCCGGCGATTGCATCTGATCCGCTGGCCGAGGGATCGGTCTGTTATAACAACAAACCGCACATATATGCATCTGTACCGACAGAAACACTCGGCGCTCAGTACGTGCAGGTATGCAACGCCGACAAGACGACAACGGACTACACCCTAACGGTGACTATGAGCGCCAACGCGACATTGTATCTGTTCCTTGACAATCGCCTTGGTGGCGCACCCGGCGGGCAGGGCGTCGATCCCATCCTACCGTCCCAGATGAACTGGGTCACGACTCTCGGCTTTACCGATACGGGCCTCGATATGGGCATCGACGAGAGCGCAGATGGGTCAATCAACCAGTATTTCTCGTTGTTCTCCAAACAGGTGAATGCCGGCGATGTGATTGTGCTGGGTGTCCAGAACGACGGCGGCGGGAGAAATATGTATGCCGTCGCTGCTATGCCCATCGCCGCCTCGAATCCAAGCCCTGCTAACGGGGCGATGGATGTGCCGACTAATGCGGTCCTTAGTTGGACGCCAGGAATTGGTGCGATTTCACACCATATCTACTTTGGTACTAATCAGGCCGACGTCGCCACCGGTACGCCCGACACAGACAAGGGCACCGTGACAGTGCCCAGCTATAGCCCAGACACCCTTGCATACGGCACCACCTACTATTGGCGGGTCGATGAATGGGATGGTGCGACGACTTACCCGGGCAATATCTGGACCTTCACAACACAAGGACAAGGAGAAGGCCACATTTTGTTTGAGTACTTCTGGGGCACAAACGAGACTCTGGAAACGCTCTTGGCCCTTCCTACATTCCCGGATAACCCTGATCGCAGTGAGTTGCGGACAAGTTTCGAAGGCCCGATAAATTGGAGGGACACGTACGGGACTCTTGTTCGCGGCTATCTATATCCGCCCCAGACCGGCAACTACACCTTCTGGATTGCAAGTGATGACCAGAGCCAACTGTGGCTGAGCACTGATGAGAATCCTGACAACGCGGTGCAGATTGCCAGCGTGCCGGGCTGGACAAACGCCAGACAGTGGGACAAGTATCCCGAGCAGAACTCGCAGCCGCAAAGCTTGGAAGCCGGTAAGCGATATTATATCAAGGCCCTTCACTCAGAAGGCTGGGGTGGCGACAACCTTGCTGTTGCCTGGCAAGGTCCGTCTATCCCGACGCGGGCAGTCATCTCCGGGACGTTTCTGGCGCCCTGGATCACCTTCAAGGCCGCCAACCCAAGCCCCGGTAATGGGGCGACGGATGTGCCGACTGATGTTGCCCTGAGCTGGACGCCCGGAAGTGGTGCGATTTCACACCATATCTATTTTGGCACCAATCAAGCTGATGTGGTTTCCGGTACAGGCGGTACAGATAAGGGCACTCAGATAGAAACCACCTATACCCCCGGAGTCCTTGCATACGGCACCACCTACTATTGGCGGATAGATGAATCTGATGGGGCCACGACATATACGGGCAATATCTGGAGCTTCACAACAACCGCAATTTCCATCCCCACAAATACCTCAGTTGGGACGTGGGACCCTGTTACAAGGACATATACTCTGACCCAAGATGTGACTGGATCCATCCGAATAGACCAAGACAATCTGACTCTGGATGGGGCTGGGCATAGGGTAGTCGGACCAGGGTCGGGTGACGGAGTCGCACTTTTCGGAAGGACGGGAGTCACCGTCAAAAATCTAAATATCCAGAGTTTTGGGAATGGAATCTACATTGGGAATTCTTCCGGCAATACCCTAACAGGCAACACAAGTAATTTAAACGGCCGTGGAATCGCCCTTGACTATTCCGAAAACAATACCTTAGAAGGAAACAATTCTGAATCGAACACAGGGCCTGGAATCAACCTGTGGCATTCTTCCGGTAACAACCTAACAGGCAACACGAATAATTCGAACGGCGTTGGAATCAGCCTTGACAATTCCACCGGCAATACCCTCACAGGCAACTTTTGTGAATCGAACGCTTGGTGTGGAATCGCTATACACGATTCCTCCAACGGCAATACTTTAAATAACAACACATGTAATTCGAGCACCGACTATGATGGAATCGGCCTGTACAATTCCACAGGCAATACCCTAACAGGCAACATTTGTGAATCAAGCAAACGGGCTGGAATCTGGCTGGAAAATTCCACCGGTAATACCATTACAACCAACACATGCAGCTCGAACGACGGCGCTGGAATCAACCTTTGGGGATCTAGTAACAACAATAACCTAATAGGCAACACGAATAATTCGAACAACGTTGGAATTGACCTTCACGCTTGCGATAACAATACCTTAGAGGGAAACAATTCTGAATTGAACACATGGGCTGGAATCAACCTTTGGGAATCAAGTGGCAACATCCTAACAGGCAACACGAATAATTCGCACAACGTTGGAATATGTCTTGACTATTCCATTGGTAACAACCTAACAGACAACACATGCAACTCGAGCTCATGGGCTGGAATCAGACTTTACTATTCCGAAAAGAATAACCTAACAGGCAACACGAATAGTCTGAACGGCGAAGGAATCAACCTGCAAAACTCCACCGGCAATACCCTAACAGACAACACATGCAGCTTGAACAACGGCAACGGAATTGCCATTTGGGAATCCAGTAACAATACCCTAACAGGCAACACATGCAACTCGAACAACGACAATGGAATAAGCCTTTACCATTCCCAAGACCATAACCTAACTGATAACATTGCTGAACTGAACGCATGGAGTGGAATCTACCTTGACAATTCCACCGGCAATACCCTAACAGGCAACAGGGTTAATTCAGAATTCGCTGGAATATCCCTTGGAGAATCTAATAACAACACCTTATCACACAACACGTGCAGTTCGAGCACCTGGGCTGGAATCCACCTTGGCAATTCCAATAGTAATTCCCTATCAGGCAACTTTTCTGAATCGAACACACTCTTTGGAATCCGCCTGGACAATTGCAACGGCAATACTATCTACAACAACAACTTCATCAGTAATCTGGTGCAGGCGTATGTCGACGGCGGCAGCGGCAACGTCTTCAACCTGGGTATGCCAACCGGCGGCAACTACTGGAGCGACTGGACAACGCCGGATGGAAACCATGACCGGATTGTCGATAGTCCTTATGTCTTCAGTGGCGGCCAGGACAACCTTCCCTGGACCTGCCAGGATGGCTGGCTGCTCCTGGCCATAGGTATCGACATCTACCCCAACCAGACGCCGAACAGGGTGTACCTCAGCAAGAATTACACTATCTCCGTTGTGGTTTTCGGCAGCGCCAGCTTCAATGTAACAAGCCTGAATTCATCAACGGTGCGATTTGGTCGGACCGGAACTGAAGCCGCACCGGTGCGGGCTCCTACTATTCGAGATATGAATGCCGATGGACGGCCTGATGCTATGTATGGATTCCTTACGTTTAAATGCGGATTCCAGCTTGGAAATACCGGAGGCATCCTGACTGGAAGTACCACCAGCGGAATCCTGATTGAAGGACGCGATTCCGTGGTGGTATCCCCTTGACAGGAGACACCAATTATTGTATAATAGTATTTTTGAGGAGTATTTAAGCGAACAATTGAATATCGGAGGAGGTTTTATGAAGGGTAACAAATGCATCCCACTTCTTGTGGGTGTGGTACTGTTTCTGTGCCCGGCGGCACAGAGTAACATCACCAATGGAGGTTTTGAAACAGGCGACCTTACAGGCTGGACCGGCACGGGAACAGTGGACGCTGTCACGTGGGAATTATCTCGTGATTTCACGGCTCAGGATCCGCCAGGGCCCCCAGATTACAAGTGGTATTCTGCTGAAGGGTCTTACTTTGCCTCACTGTGGAGTACGGACAGCCAAGGGACGGACGTTTCGACCCTCAGTCAGACTTTTACTGCTCCCGCCGGATACCGGTTGGAGTTCGACTATTTCTTCGACTTCGGAGACTATGCCCCCTATTACGACACGGCTGTGGGAACATTGACCTGGTCAACCGGCAGCGCAACACTCTTCGAGCATAATACTCCGGGCCATGAGCTGGACGACGATCAGAACATTGACTGGACGACGGTTTCGTATGTCCTGCCGATGACTGGTGCGTACACGCTTGATTTTACAACTGCCGATGGAGCAGCACCCGGCTCGTTTGAGTCAATTCTCGGCGTCGATAATGTACAAGTGATACCTGCTCCGGGCGCTATTTTGCTTAGCACGATTGGCGCGAGTCTCGTGAGTTTGCTGCACAGGCGTCGGGTGCTGTAAGCTGCAAGACGAAAAGAACCCCGGTATAAATACCGGAATGAACAACCCCCAAATAAATTTGGGGGCTAAATAGTTAGCCCGTGGTTTTACCACGGGTTTTTATGCGCTTTTGTGGTCGAGGAAGCCTTCCAGTTTGCCGGTGCGAATTCCGATCAGCGACAAGCGGATTTCTCTCGGCTTATTTGAAAGCGAAATTGATGCCACCAAGGCTTACGACAAGGCCGCTAAGAAGTATCATGGAGAGTACGCAGATTTGAAATTCCCCCGGTGAGTCGCTTGCCCGGGCGTTTTCCCTTGCGATATACAAGTCACGAGTGACGAGCCACGAATATAGGCCAGCCATTTCGCCAACCTGGACTTCAAGCAGAAATAAAAGCACAAGAGCAAAGATGACAGGGGACAAGGCATAAGGCATGACCGACAACCGGCCAGTGATAAGGACCTCATAGGCGCTCGGATATCTGAGTCATTCGTGACTGTCCCTAATTTTAATGGAAAATGCGATTGACATAATAACAGCCTCTCATTATATTCACAGAAGTCCAGGGTCTGAGGGTGGTGGCAGGATATAGCCCCTTACTACAGAAACTATGGGATGGATAGAGGATACGGAGGTTCTATGACCGTGCTGCCGGATTACGAGAATCCACCTGTAAGCGAGGTTGTATTCGGAATTCAATTCAACAAACTTGAGAACCTTAAGGCTCCTCACACCGGCATCTTATGGGAAAAACTGGGAAGGAAGGAGTATCCCGAATGTAAAGAAATGCCACCCTTAGCCCATACAATAGAGTCTTTCGATGAGGTTGCCCCTCAACTACCGTCTGTAACAATTGAGGAATTCAGCCATCCACCTTTGCCTCGTCTATTCTTCATAAGCGAAATCAAAAATCACCTAATTCAGGTACAGGGAGATCGATTGCTTCAGAATTGGAGGAAACTTCAAGCTGAAGATGAGTATCCGAGATATGTTAAATTGTTTCCAAAGTTTATAGGGTCTTGGCAACTTTTTAACTCCTTTGCCGATGAATTGAATTTAGGGCCAATACAACCAAATCAATATGAGTTAACTTACGTTAATCACATACCACGTGGCAAAGGATGGGGAAATCTGTCCGAAATACATAACGTATTCCGGGACCTGCAATCCGAACCAGATAGACGCTTTCTTCCTGAACCGGAGAATATGTCTTGGCGTAAAACTTATAGGTTGCCAAACGATAGTGGAAGGTTACACGTCTCATTAAGACTTGCTATTAGCCGCGAATCAAAAGATCAGGTAATGATACTTGACTTGACAGCGCGAGGTTTTACTACTAAAAAAATGGATACCTGGTTTGACATGGCGCACGAGTGGATCGTGAAAGGTTTTACCGACCTTACCAGTAAATCCATTCAAGAGTCTGTTTGGAAGAGAAAATAATGCCCCAATCATTGGCAAATATGAACAATTTCAGCTTTACCGATGATTACCTAGGCCCAACAAGCGGAGTCTTACTCGGTGACTTACATGAGTTAGAATCCGGTTCTATCTCGACTTTGCGGTTTTGGGATATCACGAGATCGTTTCCTCTTTTGGGAGAAAATGTTACCGCCTTTGGAGATGCTGATTTGATAGAGCCGGATATCGTAAATGACAGAGTTTTGAGACAACCGAGAACGATTTCCGAAACTTTGTTCTTCTGGGAAAAAGCTAATCGCCCGTTTACTTACATAGTCATGTCAACTCGTATAGCACCGTATGTTTCAATAGACGAACGTTCCGGAATGACACCTCCCAAATCTCACTTTTTCCCTGACTTCTTTAATATACAAAAATTTGTGGATTACATCGTCAGACGACCTCATCTATCTGCCTTGGCGCAACGGGGGATCTCCAAAGCAACAAAAGACATTCACATCGAGATTCACCCTGAAGTCGTTCGCGAGGCCGAAGAAAAAACTCTGACAGACGATTTAGAAGCTGGTATTAACCTTGCTAAGGAAAGTTATTCCACACTCAAGAGAATTGCGGTGAACATAGAACACGACCCGGAAATAGCTGAGAGAAAGACAATCCGCTTCACTCTCGTCGTGTCGGGTGAGCCTGACACTGTTTTAGAAGATGAAGCTTTATTCAAAAAGGCCCTTCGCCGCAGTATTTCCCCTCGTGCTCGTGAACTAATTACAGTTACCTACAGTTGGGAAAAACAATAAGTGAGCATGGAGCCAAAAGCTTTTTTGGAATTGGCCGAGCAACTTTCAAGGAATACAAAGAGTGAGGCGTCACTTAGAAGTTGTGTAAGCCGCAGTTACTACGCGCTTTTTAATTTCATGGCTCAATTTATCTGTGATAATGTGGAACCGCTATCCCAAACCGCTCCGGATCATGAGAAGGTATATTACTATTTTAACAACTGCGGCGTTGACGATGTACAGATAATAGCGAGTAGTCTCAATGACCTCCGCGACGAAAGAAATGATTCAGATTATAACCTTCACTTAGATAAGTTTAGGGATCAATACACTGTGGTTCTGTGGTTCAAGAAAGCGAGCATCGCTTTCAATTCCTTTGAAGATATCATACAAAATAGTAATCAGCGCAAACATATAATTAAGGGAATACGCAGTTATAAGCAAGCAACCGGTTCTTAGTCTGTTGCCGAATCATACTTCACTCCCTGCAGATGGGGGCAAAACCTCGGGGGCCGCCACCCCCACTCTGGCCTAAAGTGAGAATAGCATGCGGGTCCCCATCGACCACGTCGTCCGAGAGCCATCCTAAAGGTGCGCTTGAGGTTGCCACTCGTCGAGGCCAACCGACGATTCACGAGCGACGATTTTATGCGGTTTTGTGGTCGAGGAAGCCTTCAAGTTTGCGGGCACGAACCGGATGCTGCAACTTCCTTATCGCTTTAGCCTCGACCTGCCGGACCCGCTCACGAGTGACTTTGAAGATTCTGCCAACCTCTTCAAGCGTATAGGTATAGCCATCGCCGATGCCGTAGCGCAGCTTAATAATCTCCCGCTCGCGATAGGAAAGCGTTTTTAGAACTAGGTCGATTCTCTCCTTGAGCATTTCCTGCGTAGCTGAGGCGACCGGCGAATCAACCTGGTCGTCTTCAATGAAATCGCCGAAATAACTGTCTTCGCTCTCGCCGATGGGCCTATCCAGACTGATCGGATGCTTGGAAATATTGAGCACCCTGCGGGTTTCCTCAACGGTCATTTCAGCTTCGACGGCGATCTCTTCAACGGTAGCCTCTCTGCCCAGCTCCTGATGCAGGATTTTGCCGGCGGCTCGAAGCCGACTCATCGTCTCTATCATGTGCACCGGAATGCGAATAGTCCTGGCATGGTCGGCGATGGCACGAGTAATCGCCTGGCGAATCCACCAGGTTGCGTAGGTGCTGAATTTGTAGCCCCTGAGGTACTCATATTTATCAACCGCCCGCATCAGGCCGGTATTGCCTTCCTGAATCAAGTCCAGAAAACTCAGTCCCCGGTTGCGATATTTCTTGGCGATAGAGACAACCAGCCGGAGATTGGCACTGGAGAGAGTCCGCTTTGCGTTTTCGTACTGGGTAAAGACTCTGTCTATCACCCGCAGTCTTTTCTCCAGCAGTTTTGGGATTTCCACCACTAGTTCCTGCAGGCCGGATAATTCTTGCTTGGCGGCCTCGATGTCTTCCGAAGTCATCTGGTTGTTGATGCCGGCCGTGATGGTCTCTTCCAGTTGTCGCATCTTCTGGCAGATGCCGTGCAGCTTATTTCGCATCGCCTGGATTCGGCTGGTGCGCAGGCTGAGCTCTTCGAGCAGCGTGGCGATTTTACGCCGGTTTCGATGTATTCGCTTTAGGTACGGCTTGGCAGCGGAGGTGTCCTGGGTCTCGATTGACTTCTTAAAAAGGCTCTGATTGATTTTGAGCAGCTTGTTTATGGTTGTGATATTCTCGGGCAATCGCTTCCTGATAACATTTTTTGTAAGGTACTGTGTGGTCCCAGTCTTGACCGTTCGGTCAAACGACATGGTGCCGCCGTGTACTTGCTGCAGCAGATCGATCGCATTTCGGGCGCAGTAGTCACATTGCAGCATCTTTCTGCGAAAAGCCATCCGAGTTATCTCGATTTTTCTAGCCAGCGAGATTTCGTCTTCTCTGGTCAGCAGCGGTATTTGGCCCATTTGCGTTAGATACATGCGGATCGGGTCGTCGATGCGGCGAGAGATCTCGCCCTCGATCAGCTCTTTCTCGAGCAGTTCGTCCTCCTGAATCTGGTCTTCTACAGCACCTGCTTCCTCTTCCAAAGGCTCTCGCGGCTCTTCAAACTCCTCCTCTGTCTTGCCGATTTCTGGAGATGCCACATCCTCTTTGTCGACTAAGCTAATCCCCATTTCATCCAACGTCGCCAGCAGCCCATCCAGACGACTCGGACTAATAGCCTCATCAGGCAATTCTTTGTTCATTTCCTCGTAGGTAAGGAATCCTTTTTTCTCGCCCTTTTCGATAAGGCTTTTTATCCGCTGCTCAGCGTTTTCGCTGGCGGCGCCGGCAGAACCTCCACTGGCCTGTACCTGTTCAGAAGCCTTTACCTTGTCTGTATTGTCAATTTCTTTTGCCACTACCGGCACCTCTTCATTCTCTTGAGCAAACGTACTCGCATCCCCTTGCAACTATCAGCTTTACGCTATTTTACGGTTACTATCGGCAATTGTTCACTCGACCATTCCCAGGTTGTGTCGGTTTTGCTTGCCCGTATGTTTATGAACACACCGCAGAAAGTCAGTTTGGTCCTGGGCTGTTTTTACCCCGCCCCTTTCTTTCTGAGCCTCACATCGCCCAAGCACATCCAGAGCCCCTGCCAGGCGACTCTGGAAATTGCCCTTCTGCTGCCCAGCGTCCGCTAACTCAGCGATACATTTACCCAGCTCAACCGATTCAGCCTTTGCCAGGACTGTGTTCAGAGGCGCGTCAATATCGGCGCTTAGCGTCTCAAACAGTATCTCCGCCGTCTGCCTCAATATCGGTACATCGAAGGTCTCTGCTGTGATTCCTTGCTTTACAGCCTCAAACAGTTTCGGCTCATTCAGCAAAACCTCAAGGACCTCTCGCTGCGCTGCAGCAGAAAGGCCCTGGCCGAAATCTACGGGCGGCTCTTTAGGTTTATCTTGGCTGTTTCTTTGGGCTTTGGCCAGCCTGCCGACCCTTCTCCGCAGCTCCGCGTTTATCTCTTTGCTACCCAGGCCGATAATCCCGGAGAGCCGATTCACCAGCAGCCCCGTGTCTATGGTGGACAAATTGCCCGCCCATAGGCCGATAGCTATCGCCTGCAGAAACTCCTCGACCGCCAACTTTCTGCCGACAAGAGTATCATCGCTGCCGAAACTGCCGACCAGCCGATTCCACTTGAATTCCAAAACGTCGACCGCTTCAGCCACCAAGTTCTGGAATGCCTCTTTTCCCGCAGCCAACAGATAATCGCATGGGTCTTTTCCCTGCGGCACCGAGGCCAGTTTGATATCTATATGCTGCGACAAACAAACATCCAGCGCCCTGTTGGCCGCTTCGATGCCCGCAGCGTCACTGTCGAAAATAAGGACGACTTTTTTGGCGTATCGGCGTAAGATTCGCCCGTGCCCATCGGTGAAACTGGTCCCTAAAGTAGCAACGACATTGCTGCATCCGAACTGGTGTGCCATTATGCAGTCGGTGTACCCTTCGACCACAACCGCCACGCCCGTTGATACAATCTCGTGCCGGGCCTGCTCCAGGCCGTAAAGGCAATTGCTCTTGTCAAATAGCGGTGTGGCCGGCGAATTTATGTATTTAGCACCTTCGCCCTCCAGAATCCGACCGCCGAAACCGATCACCCTGCCCGTAACATCGGTAATCGTAAACATTAGGCGATTTACAAACTTATCCTGATTCTGCGCGGTGACTAACCCGGCTTGTTCCAGCAGTTTGGCCGGAATATTCCTGGCCTTTGCGGCTCTCAATAAATCGTCTTGCGAAGCAACAGCTAAGCCTATCTGCCATTTTCTAACACTTTCGGGCGTTATCTGCCTTTGAGCAATGTAATCCCGAGCAGCTTTACCTTTGTTTTGGTCGGCCAGATTCCGCTGGAAGTATTTCGCCGCCCAGGCATTGACTCTAGCCAGCTCGTTCGGATCGACATCTGTTGATTCCTGGCCGGCGCCTTTGACAGATTTGGCAGGCTTCAATTTTATGCCTGCGCGGTCGGCTAATCTTTGCACAGCCTGTGGGAAAGTCAGATTTTCCCGCATCTGGATGAAGGTAAAGATTCCGCCGCCCGCCCCGCAGGAAAAACACTTGTATATCTGCTTGGCTGGATTGACATTCAGACTCGGGCGATGGTCATCATGGAACGGGCACAATCCCACCATCTCCCTGCCTTTTCTTTTCAGGCTGACGTGCTCGCCGATTATGTCAACGATGTCGTTCGCCTGCTGAACCTGATTTATTATTGCCTGGTCGAATGCTCCGGATATTGCCACTTGCCCTATGGCCTCCTTTTCGCATCCAGCGTTTGGATTTCTCTGCCACCCCTGATATTTCTACCGCGCAACACGGCTTCGAGTTCGTTTTTTACCCACCTCGATCTGCGGGCTGCTGACGAGATTACCAAATAAATATGGCCCAACAACCGGGAAAGTCAAGTCGGCGAAAAAAACCTTGCTTTTGGCACCATTAGGGGCGATTGTCAGCATTTCGGACACCTGGTCAAACAAGACAAATCTCCGTGCTCGATTCTGGATGCTCGATACTCGATGCCAGAGAAAGTGGTATGCACAGCATACCCTACATGCTACAAGCTGTCATCTCTGAAAGCGTGCCAGATATACGCGACGGTAATTCGGCATAACGTCAGTCCACCCTCGTGCCGTTCATAAAAGTGGTATGCACAGCGTACCCTACGTCTCGATTCTCGATTGCCTGACTTCTCATTCCCGCGCCTGGCCGCCCTGAGAGGGCCTGTTTGTGTCATCTCGACCAAGGCCGTGTATTATTTGTCATGTCGAGCGCAGTCGAGACATCGGCCCGCGGACGATGCGTGTCTCCCATTTGCAGCCAGATTCCTCCGCTTCGGCAGCGCCTTCGGCGTCCCTCCGGTCGGAATGACAGACGCCACACATGGCATGTTCAGCGGAACGATAGTCCTGTAGTCCTGTAGGGTATGCTGTGCATACCAAAGTGTTTCAATTTCACGCTCTAAATCATTCTCCGACACTTTTTTCAATATCACCGAAATCTGGTTTTTGTACGCCCTGTTTTTCGCAATCACACAGCCAATCGATTTTGTAGTATCCTTGCCTTACCCATTGGTGGAAACTCGAATACGGCCATACGTGCGGGCAGCTCGCAAGATTATGTTTGACCGGATTATAATGGATGTAGTTGACGTGCTTGATGAGGTCATCTTCGCTCGCTATGGTATGCTCCCAGAACCGTCTCTGCCAGACGCCTTTCTCGCGCAATTTTTCGCGATAAGCAGGAATGGCACTTCCGCGGCCACCTGCCATGAGCCAGGACTGAGTAAACCCTTTCTTTATGCACGCCCAGCGGAGGGAGTAGTCTGAATCGTCCTGCGGTAGTCTCCATATACAATGCAAATGGTCGGGCATAAGTACCATAGCCAGGACATCGAAGGGCCTGTCTGCTTGCTCCTGGCGAATTGCCTGGCGCAGGAACGAGCGGGCTTGGGAATCCTGAAAGATCTTCAGACGGTTATGGCTGACAAGCGTAAAGAAGAACGTCCCGCCCGGCTGATATACGCGACGGTAATTCGGCATAACGTCAGTCCACCCTCGTGCCGTTCATAAAAATGGTATGCACAGCATACCCTACGCGCTACAAACTGTCATCTCTGAAAGCGTGCCAGATATACGCGACGATAATTCGGCATAACGTCAGTCTGCCCTCGTGCCGTTCATAAAAATGGTATGCACAGCATACCCTACACGCTACACGCTGTCATCTCTGAAAGCGTGCCAGATATACGCGACGATAATTCGGCATAACGTCAGTCCACCCTCGTGCCGTTCATAAAAATGGTATGCACAGCATACCCTACACGCTGAAGGTGGCAGTTGTCAAGCCGTCACAGCGGCATGAGTCCTGTAGGGTATGTTCCGCATACCTTCAGTTCGATGCCAGATGAGTCGGCCTGTCATTGCCGCGCCGGCGGGAATCCAAGTATGTAGGGTATGCTCCGCATACCTTCAGGTCTATTTGTTAAAATTCAATACCGCAAATTCGCCATGATATTTCTTGGCTGCGCAGTCGTAGGCTTTTGCGGCGTCGATTTCATTCTCGAATGAGCCAAGATATATCCTTTTGCCGCTAACCCGTATGCGAACCCTCCATCGCTTCATATCCGCTGACCAATCAACACCCTTATATTTTGACCGGCTGGGCCTTTTGAATTTGCGTCTGTGCCAGACACTTTGCACCCCGCTGACTGGGCGAAGATTGGCCTTTCGATTATCCAGGCCATCGTGGTTTATGTGGTCGCAATACATCCCGGCCGGCACGTCAATAACCAGGTTGTGCATCTGCAGATTTCTTCGCGGCTCTCTTTTGCCGTTGGTGAGCGAGTGAACAGCGTAAAAAGTACGGTCGCTCTGCTGGGCGTGCCATTTATATTTTCGCAGGCGGTCGTAATCCTCCGGATCAACGATGGCGAATTTGCCCAGCGTCAGCGGAATCCGGCGGAACGAATAGCCGTAGCGGATCCGCCGATAGAAAAGCACCATTGCCAGCGAAGGCTTTTCCAGCCATTTCGGAATGTCGAAGCGGACTTCGATGATGCAAGCCCCCGTCTGAAAGGAACAGGTAACAATCCGTTATGCGAAGGCTTACAAGCGGCCTTCCATAATTGGCTGGATGTGCGCATTTGATGCGAAAATTCGGGGAAAAACAAACCGAGTCAGAAGCGTAAATACCTGGCCAGACAGGAGTAAAAAAAATAAGGGGGTATTCACTTGACTCAAGTAAGCACAAGATGTAGTGTACGGGGTCATGGAAGATTATCCCCGGACGCTTACAGAATTCGAGGCACGTTTTTCGACAGAAGATGCTTGCCGCCGATACCT
>Ga0315279_10000491_pt1 | contig 78095 bp, 66 predicted proteins | sample YL17G06_20_MG_FD_203694 | JGI IMG/M metagenome (GOLD analysis project Ga0315279, IMG submission 203694) | Sediment microbial communities from Yellowstone Lake, YNP, Wyoming, USA - YL17G06_20 | ecosystem: Environmental > Aquatic > Freshwater > Lake > Sediment | place: USA: Wyoming | collected...
TTGATGCCTTTTCACGATCGACGATAACTTTAAGCTCCGGCTTCTTCTCCTTTCTGCTGATATCAATATCCGTCACGCCAGGGATACGCTCTATTGCCGCCGTTACCACCCTGTTCACACAAGTTGTGCACGCTTAACACTGGCAGGCTGTATGGATTCTTCCGTTGGACGTGCGGCGTATGATGTTTTGAATCCCAGCCGGATGGATATACGACTAAGCATCACATAGAGTGAGGGAACCACAACCAGCGTCAGGATAGTAGCGAAGCTCAGACCGAATATCACCACTACCGCCATGTTCTGCCAGAACTGGGTGGATTCGCTCCTGGTCGCCCACGAGAACGTGTGGAAGTCATACGAGATACCAACGGCCATCGGGATGAGGCCGATGACCGTAGTCCCGGCCGTCAGGAGCACGGGCCGCAGTCGCGTGACGCCTGCCTCGGCGGCGGCCGAGACCAAGTCCATCCCTCGCTGCTGCAACTTTCGCGTGTAGTCCAGCAGCACGATGGCGTTGTTGACGACCACGCCGGCCAGGCTGATGACGCCAATGCCTGTCATGATGATGCCGAACGGCAGGTCGCAGACCAGCAGACCCAACAGAGCCCCTATCAGCGAGAGTATCACGGTCGTCATGATGACCAGCGTCACCATCAGCGAGTTGAACTGAATCACAATAATCAGCGTCACTATCAATAGCGCGATGATAAAGGCCTTCGAGAGGAATGCCTGAGCGGCGTCCTGCTCTTCCTTTTCGCCGGCGTAGCGAATCTCATAGCCAGATGGCAGCTCCACCTTGCTCAGGCGTTTCTGCACATCTGCCAGCACCTCTGTGCTTAGCCGGCCCTCGGCGTCCGCCGTCAGCGTGACGACTCGTTTCTGATTGACCCGGTTGATAGTGCCGAACCCGCCGCGGTACTCGAAGCGACCGAGCGAGCTGAGCGGCACGGCGTTGCCCGTGCCGTTGGGAATCTGCAGGTCGGACATCTCGTCGATACTGACCCTATCCGCAAGCGGCAGGCGCACGGTGATATCATACTCGTCGTTGAACTGGCGGTAGGTGCCGACCTTCCAGCCAAAGATGGCCATTTTGAGAAAGTTACCTACGGTGGCGGTGTTGACGCCAAGGAGCATGGCGACACGGCGGTTGACGGTGAAGGCCAGCTCCGGGCGGGTGGCCTCCAGGTCGCTTCGCAGGTTCACCAGGCTGGGCACGTCCGTGATCATACGGTGCGCCTGTTCGCTCAGACGCTCGAGGGTTTTGAAGTCCTCGCCGGCGATCTCCACCGTCACGGGGGCACCCGTCGACGGGCCATGCTTCTCCTGCTCGACCTTAATCTCGGCGCCTGGGATGTCGGCGATGTCTCGCCTAATTGCGGCGATGATCTCAGTGGAGGGGCGCTTTCGCTCCACGAAGTCGTAGAAGACAAGCGTGATGTTCGCCAGGTGCGGGCCGCCTGCAGTGGCGACCAGGTCCATGCCGCCGCTGGAGGAGCCGACGTTCGTCACTACATGCCTGAGCCACGGCTGGTATGGCTCAACGCGGTGCTCGATAAGCCGAACGATGCGGTCGGTCTCGCGGATATTCGCGCCCTGGGGCAGGCGGACGTTGATAATGGCCCGCTCCGGATCACTCTGCGGGAAGAACTCCACACCCTGACCGATCTTGCCGTATAGGACCGCCAAGCCTATCAGGAGACACATAGATAGGAACAACGCCAGGCCCGGGTTTCGCAAGCCGGCCTGCTGGAATCGCCGATAGCCCCGGATGAACAGGTGATCCGTCTGACGCGGCTTGTGTGAGCTGCCGGCCCAAATCGAACAAATCGTCGGGTTAAACACCAGGGCGACAAACAGCGAGGCCATCAGACCGATGGACAGAGCAATCGGCATGTACTTCATAAAGCTGCCCATCATGCCGGGCCAGAACATCAGCGGCAGGAAGGCCCCCACGGTCGTAAGCGTCGAGGTGGTCACCGGCCAGGCAACCTCGCGGGCGCCCAAGATGGCAGCCTCCAATCGGCTGTATCCAAGCTGAAGATGGCGATAAATATTCTCCACAATTACGATGGCATTATCTACCAGCACGCCCAGAACTAAAACAAGACTGAATAGTACTATCATGTTCAGCGTGTAGCCCAGCATCTGAATCAGAAAGAGAGTAATCAACATGCTCAGCGGTATAATCATTGCCACGATAGTGCTCGGCCGCCAGCCCAGAAACACCATCAGGATGCAAGTCACCATTATCAGGGCCGCAACGATGTTGTTTTCCAGGTCGGCCACCATGTTGCGGATGTACTTTGACATGTCGAAGGTAATATCGAACTTCACGGCACCTGGAACCTGTTGCTGCGCCCGGTCAATTACGGTTTTGATGTAATCGGAGACCTGGACGACATTGGCACCGACACGCTTCTGCACGCTTAGAGTAACATTGTCGGCCCCGTTGAGGCGTGAGTAACTCGTTCGGTCCTTAAAGGCATCTCGCACGGCGGCGACATCGGCCAGATAGATGGGTTTGCCGTTACGCACCGTTAGCAGAAGATGATCTACATCCTCCGGCGTGACGAACTCGGCGGGGACTCGAACATTAAACTTCGTCCCCTGCGTCTCCAAACCTCCGGCGGATATGTTCACATTCTCTGAAGGGATCAGAGCAAGAATCTCCGGGATAGTCAGATTGTATGACGCCACCCGATCCGGGTCAAACTCAAGCCGGATTTCACGTTCCAGCGCCCCTAACACATCCACCTTGAGCACGCCGGGCACCGCTTCGAGGATGTCCTGCAGGTTGTCGGCAATCTCCTTGAGCTGAACAGGCGAAACGTCGCCGGAGATGCTGACAAGCATGATGGGAAACTCGGCGAGGTTTATCTCCTTGATTACGGGCTCCTTCGCGTCGGTCGGCAGCTCCCCCTTGGCCATATCCACGCGGTCGCGCACCCGCTGCAGGGCCACGTCGCTGGGCACATCGGGCGTAAACTCGACGCTGATCATCGAGAGGCCCTCGGCGCTGCTGGAGCGAACCTCCTTGACGCCGCGGACACCGTTAAGCTCCTTCTCGATTTTCATCGTCACGGAGGTTTCGACATCCTCCGGCGAGACCCCCTCATACGTCGTAGTAACCAGGATGTATGGAATGGGAATATCCGGGAAGGACTCGCGGGGCAGTGCCATATAGCTATAGACGCCCAGCACGATGATGATAAGGCCCAGAACAGCCACGGTAGTCCGGTTTCGGATGGCAATATCGGTGATTAGCATAAAGGTTATTTATTCTCTAAAACAATTTTTACGTTCTGTCCCGGCGAGACAAAGCGATGGCCGGCGATAATCAGGCAGTCTCCGGGCACCAACCCGCGTTTCACCTGGACACGGTCGCCCTTAATGACTCCAAGCTCTACTTCGCGGCGTTGCGCTTGCGAGGAATTCACAACATAGATGGCCTTGCTTTCTTCCATTGGAATGACGGCCAGCAGGGGGATAAAAATGACGTCCCGAAGAATCCGGCGTGTCAGGCGGGCACGCACAATCTGTCCACTTAAAAACAGACCCTCCTTATTGTCCAGAGTTACCTCCATGCGAGTGGACCGAGTCTGCTGGTCGGCCAGCTTGCTGATAAATGTGATTGTTCCGATGAGAGATTTCTCCTGGCCACTGGTATCCGTGAATACCTCTACCTTTTGTCCGATGGCGAAGTATACAATGTCGCGTTCCGGAACTTCCACCACTACCTTGACCGTATCCATATCCACAAGCTCGGCCAATGGCGCGCCGACCTGGACGTACTCACCTTCCTCGACGAGCAGGTCGTTCAATAGCCCCGCACCGGGGGCAAGGATGTGGGTACGCTCCAGACGTGCACGTACTTCCGCCAGGCGAGCTTTGCTGATAGCAAGCTGGCTTGTGGCATTGTCCAAGTCACGGGATGGGGAGACTTTTTCTTTAACCAGATTCGCCACACGCTCATACTCTATCTGGTCGCGCTTGAATTGTGCCTCGGCACCTTCAAACTCCGGCCGAAGGAGGTCTTCGTTGAGCCGGATTAGCAGGTCGCCGGCATGCACCAGGTTACCTTTCTTTAAGGGGATGCGTTCGACGCGTCCCGCTACCTCGGCGGAAACCGTGACAATAAGGTTGGGTTCTACAACTGCCGGCAGGTCGAACGTGTCCGCAAGCTCAGATTCCGCGGCGACGGTCATTACCGTGACGTTCACTGGCGGCGCTTCAACAGGGGGGGCATTGCGGTTTCGCTTCGGTATTATCACAATTACGGCCAGTATCGCCAGCGAAACGAGAATGAGAACTGTCTTGGCGGTGTTGCGGCGAAACCAGCCCGGCTCTATTTTCGGCAGTTTGGTTTTAGGCGATTGTTCACTCATCTTTTATGCTCCTGCTTTCACCCTGTTAGATAATTCTTAACGGTTCTGGAAAGAACCAGATGATGGTGTATCTAACGGGGTGAACCTAACAGAATCTGCCGAAACCCCTGCCCGTCCGGCAGGCGGGGTCTCTCCGGCAGTTTGCAATTCACTATTCTTAATCCCGCTCTCATCCCCGTGCGATTCAAATTTCGTCAAAGCGCCCATCGCTTTTTGCAAATCCAACTTCGCAGTCATATGCGAATAGATGGCCTGATAATAGTTTGCCCTTGCCGTCGTCAAAGCCGCCTGAGCATCTATCATCTCCACCTGCGTGTTTGTTCCTTCCCTGTAACCTACCTCTGCAAGCCGTAATCCTTCCTGTGCCCTGGTAAGGTTAAGCCGCTGAGATTCTACAAACTCATTTGCATCCTCAATACTCAATTGTGCTTTGGTCAGCTCGAATAAAGTAGTCTCCTCGGCATCAATTAAATCTATTTGCGATTGCCTAAGTCGTGCCTTCTGCTGGATGACATCGCCTTCGCGTGCAAAACCATCAAATATGGGCAGTGTCGCCATAATGCCGGCATCCCAGGCCCTGCCCCACTCAATCAGCATCCTGTTGTGCGGGTCGGGCTTGGACCAGGTTTTGTCATAATAGCCGCTAATAACCGGCAAATATCGACTCTGAATCATCTTGAGCAATTCCTTCTGATACCTGATATTAAATTCCCGACCGAATAAATCGGGACGATTGCGATAAGCAGTTTCAACTGCCTCTTCCGTTGTCACCTTGAAAGGAACATAGACAAGCTCGTCAGACAGAGTAACATCGCTATCCTGCGAAACGCCCATAACCTTCAGCAGGTTAGCTTTTGCTACGTTGATGGCATTTTTGTTGCGTATCAGCTCGGCCTGGAAATTCGATAGCTCTACCTCGGCCCGCAAAACATCAAAGTCAGAAGCAACACCACCCTGTCGTTTCTGCTTGACGCTATCAAGATGCGCTTGAGCAGAACGGACAGTATCTTCACTAATCTGCACCAAATGCTGATTGAGCAGGACATCATAATAGGCGTGTGTTGCTGCATAAATTAAATTCTGAACCGCCGCTCGAACCGTCTGGTCGGTCAGCAGGGAAAACAATTTCCCTGCGCGCAGTGTAGCCATTATTGCCCCACCGGCAAAGAGCGGCTGAGTAACTCGAAGACCTGCCGTGTAATTATCCACATCGCCCATCGTGATTTTTCCGAAAGGGGTGCTCAAGGATGTAACCATATCCAGCCGCTGATAATTACCCGTGAGACCTACTGTTGGCAAAATCGCCGAATAGGACTTTAACTCCTCTCCGCGGGCAATCTGCTTTTCCTCAAGGACGCGCTGAAGACCCTTATTGTTGGCCAAAGCAAGCTTCAGGCAGTCTTCGACGCTCAACTGCCCGCTTATATGCGGCTGCGATGTCTCCTGACGTTCCTTGCGATTTTTCCATTGCCGATACGCTGTCTCTCTGGACAAACTAACATCCTCGTAAAATTGCTCAGTGCCGGTGCACCCGGCTAATATCAAGACCATTACCACACAACCTGCAAATTCAACACTTCTTCGTCTCATTATGCTCATACCCTTCCACAGTTTTGAGTTTTTGGTTTTGAGTTTTTAGTTTCAATATATGCTCGAATCCCGGCGGCAGAAAACTTGACAATGTGATTTACCATCTCATTCAGGTCCAACTTCGGCACTTGTGGCCCTCCTACCTGCTCAAACATAGTTTTTGCAGCGATGACGTGCATCAATTGCCCAACGATAGAAAGTATCGTCAGCCGCGCTTCCTCCTCCTTCAACCCCGGACAAATTTGCATCAAGGCTTTTTGCAGTGCCACCATAACGGGCAAAATCATTTCTTCGACGAATATGCCCTTCGGCAAGTGCCGGTCAACCATCTCGCGGGCCATAAGCCGGATAAATCGAAAGCTCTTTTCTCCTTCCACAAGCGGCTCAAGAAACGCCCTTGAATATGAACGGAGAAGTCCCTCCAGAGTCGGCTTGCTGATGGTATCAGACATTACCCGCTCCACACTCGCAATCCGCATATCCCGCATCCCAGCCAGGTGACGTCGCCATACCTCCAGATACAATTTCTCTTTTCCGCCAAAATAGTAGTTCACAGAAGCAATATTGCAGCCGGCCTTTGCAGCAAGGTCTCGAACGCTCGTGCCATCAAAACCTTTCTCGCAAAACAGCTCTTCTGCAGCATCAAGCAATCTATCCTGGACGCTTCTATCAGAACCACAACCCGTTGTATCTTCTTTTAATTCCATATCAATTTTCTCCTAAACAACTGTTTTATACATCAGCTTAAAACAATTGTTTGAAAATTGCGAGTATTTTTTCATTTTTTTCAAAAAATCTTTGTTCTAATTAACCACCCTATCGCATTTTTAGTGATTGTCTGAGCCGTTTTCGAGTCATAAGAGCTTGTCTATTATTGCTTTACGTAATCTCTATAAAGAAACGACCTAAACTTATAAATAATAGATACAGGAAACAGCATCTGCCCTCTTTTCAGGCGACTTGGGTCTAAGCAACTATCTCAAAACTGTCACCCTGACCCTGAGCGAGCCGTAGGCGAGTCGAATGGGGAAGGGTCTGGCCTATCAAAAAGAGAGATTCTTCGCGGAGTTTATCCTTGAGCGAAGCGAAGGGCTCAGAATGACATTCTATCTTTTGAGATAGTTTCTAAATGTGCAACAGACAACAATGTAGAAAATTAAATTTTTTTTTGAAGTAAGAAGTGAAAGGTAGCCAAATACGTGCAAATCGGATATAAGGGTAACCGATTTGATACAAGCGAATATCGCTAATTAAACCAGACAAAAGATGCTTTGGTATAAAGCCGAAGCAATTTTGTAGATTGTCAAGGAGGACAATTATGCGCAGGAAATTGTTTTATTCACTTTCTCTTGTGTTGTTATTAAGCCTAACCGCACACCAAACGAACGCAGCATTTCCATTCCTGCAGGACTCCGGTCCAGACGGCATTGTCTCGATGGAGGCTGAAAACTTTGAGAACAACATCCCGCAAGGTTTTCACACCTGGACATTAGTAACTTCACCTGTTGGCGCCAGCGGCTCAAAGGCAATGCAGGCCCTGCCGAACAACGGAATCAAGTGGCGGGACGATTACCTGATATACAGTCCTCGGTTGGACTTTAAGGTCAGCTTCATAAAAACCGGCACGCATTATATATGGGTGCGAGCTAATGCCAACGGCAGCGGGTTCGATGACTCCTGCCACGCAGGTCTAAACAATCAGGCCGCTGTGACTGGTGAGCAGATTTTCTTTAATTCGGCTGCGGATTGGGGATGGTTTAATACCAGCTTGAAGATTGATGGCCCTGCGACTTTTATTGTCCCCCACTCAGGAATCCACACCATAAATATCTGGATGTGCGAAGATGGAGCAATTATAGACAAAATAGTTTTGACGACCAGCCCGGCTTATGTGCCGTCAGGCGAAGGACCGCAAGAAAGTATAACCGATAACTATCTTTCCGTGGATGACTTTGAATACTACGATGGAACAGCTAATCTGATATTTCAGACCTGGATACCAGACAATACGACAGGAGCAACAGTAGGCCGCCCCAATCCTCCTTATGTTGAGCAGACTATCATCTATTCAGGCAGACAGGCAATGCCGTATTATTATGACAACAATAGAGCAGGTAAAGCATATTATTCAGAAGCCCAAGCAGACACCGCAAAATTGCAAATCAGTCAGGATTGGACTAAAGATGGCGTTAAAGCATTGACGCTATACTTCTACGGCGACCCCGACAACGACGCTAATGTTACTGAGAGGATGTATGCGGCCCTGGAAGACAGCGGCGGTCATATAGCGGTCGTAACATACGATGGTAACGCAACCGACATACAGAAAAAATCCTGGCAAGAGTGGAATATCGAGCTTAAAAAGTTCACCGGAGCGGACCTAAGCAATGTCACAAAGCTATATCTTGGCTTTGGTGATAGATACAACCATCCAAAACCCGGCGGAAAAGGAATAATCTTTTTTGACGACATCAGACTCCATCCTCCAAAATGCGTCCCTGCTCGTGCAAAACCCGCAGGTGACATCAACAACGATTGTATAGTTGACTACGCAGACCTCTGGATAATGGCGGATAACTGGCTAAGAATATGCCAGGAAGCTGATGTATATAGAGACGGCAAAGTCGCTTTTACGGATTTTACCATACTGGCAAATACCTGGCTCGATGAGTTATTATGGCCGTAGTTCGCCATAACCAGCTTTAATGACGGAGTTGAATTTTTTCTGATGTGTTCCGCCTTACAGCTGCTTTTACATTAGCGGGAAATAACGCTGGATATCCTGAATACCGGCAATAGTAACGCTATCGCGATTGTCCCGATGATGCCGCCGAGAACGGTTATCATCAGAGGTTCGATAAGTGCCATAACGCCCTTGATTGAAGATTCAAGCTTTTTCTCGTAGAAGGCGGATATTTTATCGCAGACCTCGCCGAGCTTGCCGCTTTTTTCTCCGGCTCGAAGCATCTGAATAATGCTGGGTGCAATTAATTTACTGCCTGCGGAAATCATAATAGATTCTGACAACTGGTAGCCGTCGCGAATCTTTTTATCGGAAGCGGCCCAGAGCTGCTGAAAATAGTAATTTTCACACGAGCCTTGAACAACATCTATCGAGTCCAGCAGGCTTACGCCGGTGTTCACCATTGTCGCCATAATGCGCATGCTGCGAGCTACTACCAAATCGACAAACATTGTGCCAACGATAGGAGTGTGGATTTTTATAAAATCAATTACTCGCCGGCCAGTAACCGTCCCTGCAAAGTAATATAATCCCACTCCTGCAAGCACAAGCACTGTCACTATGCCTGTCATCTTCTGAAAATCACCTAAAATCCTGCTAAAACCCACCAGCACTCGCGTAATTTTGGGAAGAGCAGCACCTTTGGTTTCATAAATTTTCATAAATCTGGGCAAAACAAAAAACATCAATGTGCCCGTAGCTGCAACAGCCATCAGAGCCATAATAAACGGATAGGTAAGCGCTCCCTTGATACGTTTGCGCGTTTCGGACTCAAAGTTTAGATAACCACTAACCACTTTAAGCATCTCGACCATTTTTCCGGACGCTTCGGAGGCCTTGACCATACTGATAAACATAGAACTAAAAATTCTGGGATAGACGGTTAGCACCTTTGAAAAATTCTCGCCATTTTTTACCTTATCAGCGACATCCATAATTACCGTCCTGAATGCGCCTTGCTCGGCCTGGCCCGCTATAGCATCGAGAGCATCGCTGAGAACTACACCGCTGTCGAGCATTATGGATAGTTGCGTGGTAAATAGTATCAGCTCCGCCCGTTTCACCTTTCCTGTGTAAAGCGGACGAGGTGACGTCGCAGCAGTTTGCGTGTAGGGCATCGAGTAATCCTTTTGCTTTCTGGAGCTGGGGCTGCTTTCGCTATCCCTAAAAGCGGTAAAAGTATCTTTGCCCTGTCCCTGCTTTTGAGCGGTGGGCGGTGGACCTGCGGTTTGTTTATCAAAGTCCAATTTTTTCGCGAGTTTCGTTGCTAATAAATCCATCCTGTCCTGGCCTCCCTCGACTTCGCTCGGGATTGTAGTGAGCTTGTCGAATCTGATGGTGAGCTTGTCGAACCATTTCAAATTTCCGCCTGCGTTGTTCTCAATACTTCCTCGACTGATACAATCCCGGCCTTTACCTTTTCAATTCCATCAGCCTGTAAGCAGACCATACCACTTTCGAGCGCTTTGTCTCTTAACTTCTTTAAGCTCGCCCGGTCATTAATCATTTCTATGACCTCTTCATTAGGTATAAATAGCTCGTGTATAGCAATTCGGCCGGCGCAGCCGGTGTTGCGGCATTTTTTACAACCCATACCGCGATAAAATTTCGGGGTTTCTCCGCCGACCTCTTTGACGATTTTCTTTATACTCGTTGGCGGGTCATATTCGGTCTTGCAGTTCGGGCATATCTTTCGCACAAGTCGTTGAGCCAAGACACCTATTAGCGAAGCGCTCAAAAGATAAGGGGCAACACCTAAATCCAACAGACGGGTTACCGCTCCGGGCGCATCATTTGTATGAAGTGTTGACAAAACTAAGTGACCCGTCAGCGCCGCCTGGACAGCAATATTGGCCGTTGCCTCATCACGGACCTCGCCAACCATAATTATATCCGGGTCCTGCCTTAACAAACTTCGCAACGCGGTCGAAAATTCAAATCCTGCGGTTTTATTGACCTGGAACTGGTTAATACCGGCCATATTACATTCAATCGGGTCTTCCACCGAGCAGATATTAACTTCTTCGTCGTTGAGCTCCGCAAGGGCCGCATATAGAGTGGTATTTTTGCCCGAGCCGGTCGGGCCTGTCACCAGAACTATGCCGTTCGGGGATTGTATTACCTGTCTGAATTTCTGGAGATTTTCGTATGTAAATCCGAGCGATTCGAGATTGTAAAGGATTTTCTGCGGGTCAATAACTCTGATAACCACCTTTTCGCCGAAGTTGCCCGGCATAACCGACACCCGCAAATCGATAGGTCTGCCTTCGACCAAAACGTGGATGCCGCCATCCTGCGGCAGTCGCCTTTGAGCAATGTCCATCTCAGCCATAATCTTGATACGTGAAACAATTGCAGGATGCATCTGATAAGGCGGACACATTTTTTCGTATAACCTTCCATCGACTCTATACCGGACGCGCAATTTTTTATCCTGCGGCTCTATGTGAATGTCACTGGCGTTCTCCCGGACGGCGTTATAAAGCAGATAATTGACCAGTTTCACAACCGGCGACTGGCCGGCCATCTCTTCAAGATTACCGATATCCTGCGCTATATTCTCTATCAGCGTAAAGTCTTCCAGACCTTTATCATCTATAATATCGTCAATAACAAAGACGTTGGCAGCCGGCAAATATGTCTGCAGAGTTGCCTTAATATCCTTGGCGGTCGAGCACACAACCTGCACCTTACAGCCGCTTATACGCTGTATCTCATCTATCAAAAATACGTTTGTCGGCTCGCTAACCGCTACCGTAAGGACATTGCGAACCTTAAAGAGCGGCAGAACGATATGCTCTTCAAGAAACTCTCTCGGCAGGACCTCTATTACCTTGGAATCACATATTTTTGGACTAACCTGCGCGTAGGGAACCCCGTATGCCTCTGCCAGAGCCGAGGCTATCTGGTTCTCTGTGCAATAACCCATCTCGACCAGAAGCTCACCGAGCAGCTTGCGATGGCCCTTTTCTTTTTGCTCGGCCAGTGCCTTTTCAATCTGCTCATCAGTGACAACACCACGAGCGAGAAGCACCTGGCCAAGCTGCATCTTATTTTCCACCATTATTTGGGCCATAAATTCGCTTTCCGCAAAAAGCCTCACTAAAAACGCGCAAGGAGGCACCCCGTGAGATAAAACGCTCACGGCTTTTCTTTGTCCCGCAAGATTGTTATATCTCACGGGGCTATGCAAAACTTTTTACCGCCTGTGTAAGCTCCGCATAGCAGTCAAATTCATTTTCCAGCCGAGTAATCTGGAAAATTCTGGCACAATTCTCATCAAGGCCCGCCAATCTCAACTCACATTTATTTTCACCACAATAGTCTCCGGCCCACAGCAACTGTTCCAGGCCTTTACTATCGACAAAGCTTACACCACTCATATCAAGCACTATGCCGGTTCTGCGCCTGGCGATTATATCGGTGATGGTATTTCGAAATAACTCAGCAATATCGCTGTCCAGCTCGCCCTGCAATGTGACTACTGTAATACCGTTATAATCTTGTGTTTTAACTTTCATCCGATTAACGTCCCCACAGCAGCGGTGCCATATTCCGCAAAACTACTGCTGCCATTGATTTCACAGAAGCCGTCCCGTATGGTGTCCCAGAGATGGTAAACATCGCTATTAAGAAACGCCCTGGCAACTTGTTCATCAAACTGTGTGCCTATCCCTTTTTCTATCTCTACAAGCGCTTCTTCCACTGTTCTTGCGTCTCTATAGGTTCGCTTTGATGTCATTGCGTCGAAGCTATCCGCCAATCCAACAATTTTGCCGCCCAGCGGTACCTGGTTGCCGACCAGGCCAGCCGGATATCCTTTGCCGTCAATTCGCTCGTGGTGGCATAAAACAGTCGGCACAATATCACGCATCTGTTTTATTGCACTCAGGATACCTGCGCCTATAGATGGGTGCTTTCTTACGCGGTCGAGCTCCTGTTCAGTCAATTTGCCATTTTTGCGCAATACCGCTTCATCTATTCCAATTTTGCCTATATCGTGCAGCAATCCGGCCAGATAGATTCTGTGTATTTGCTCTTCTTCTAACTGCTCTCCGGCAACGAGTCTTTCGGCAATCCATCGTGAAATGAAGGCAACCCTTTCAGAATGACCACGTGTATATTGGTCCTTGGCATCAATGCTGCTTGTCAGCGCTTTTAGCGAACCAATAAACAACTCTTTCAAATCGGTGAAGAGTCTGCCGTTCTCAATAAAGACCGCACAACTGCCGGCAACAGAACTAAATAATTTCACATCGGTGCTGTCGAAATCCGGCTTATCAATCCTGTTTATCGCAACCAGCAGCCCGATTATGTTATTGCCATTTTTGGTTCTGCTCGCAAAATGCGACTCCGTTTTTTCTTTGCCAAACAAAGGCACCGCAATGATGTTTTTTATATTGTCGGGCCAATCATATCTGAAAGGAGCATCTACTTCGCTATCCAGCAGTGCCTCTTTGCCATTGTTTACCTGCTCGGTTAGCCTGCTGTGTAAGATAGCAGCCATCCGCTCATCAATCTCTATTAAGCCTGAGCCGGCAGCTACAGCCAACTGCGGCTCGTTGTCCACGAGCTTTTCCACCAGTATTGCGATGCCCTCAACAGACACGATTGCTGTCAGGTTGTCACAAGCCATCTGCAGAAAGCTGGTGTCCTGCTCTGTAACCTTCATATTTGTGCTAAGTTTATGAAGCAATACCAGCTCTTCATACGTCTGCGACAGCTCAGTGCCGACCTTTTCGATTTGTTCCTCGGCTTTGCCGGCGGCTTGAAAACTCTCTGCCAGGAGCCAAAGCATTTCCGTCAGATACTCGATATTGGCCGGAGCCGCATTCATACCGGCCATATCGTCCGGCGAATAATGGGCCACAGGTGTCGATATATCACCCATGTCAATCAAGGCTACCGCCACAGATTCGGCTCGTTTGCTCCTGCCGGAGGTAAATTTTAGAACAGTAGCTAAAACCTGACTCGAATCTCCAAGTTGCTGCAGCAATACATCTGCCTTTTCCGGAGAGTCTTTGTCGCCATTTTGGGACAAAGCTTGTCGGCTATATTCTATTAACTGTTCGGGGCTGCTTTTGGGTCTGCCGCCATCACACAGCAAGATAAGCTGGCCATTGACATCGCACACAGCAAAATTAACCCCGAATTTTTTAAGCCTCTCACCGAAGCTCTCCAGCTGCCGCCGTTGCGAAAAGATTATGCTTCTTCCGACCGTATCCAACGTAGATTCCTTAAACTGACAGGCGATGATTGATTATTTTCTGTTAATTAGTCGCAAGGTGCCTGGGAACATCATTTATTAACCATCAATTCCTTCTGATATATAATATCTTCGATGTTTCCCAATAACTCCTTGGGGCTGAAAGGTTTGCTCAAACAGCCGGTTATTTGAAGACTGTCTTGCTGCTCTTTCGAAATGGCAAAACTCCGGGCCGTCAGCATAATAACCGGGATATCTTTAGTTTGCTCGGTTTGGCGAAGCTTCTCTATTAGCTCCAGCCCTGTCATCACCGGCATCTGGAAATCCGTGACGACGATATCGGGTTTTTCTTTGAGGGCTAACTCGTAGGCCTCGGCGCCGTTGTCAGCCGTTATAACCTCGTAGCCGTTATTGCGAAGTTTTATGGCAACCACATGAATTATGTGTATTTCATCATCCACGACTAAAACTTTTTTGCCAGACATTATTTTGCCTCCACATAATCTTAACTTATAAACCATAGCGCATCGGGCACCTGCCTGAACGTCGTGGCAGGCTCTTCCCATCCGCTATTTTTGCACAGCCTCGACCACTTCGGTGGCCAGAGGCAGCTCAAACCCAAAAGTGCTTCCTGCTCCCACTTTACTTTCGACGAACACACGACCATTATGAACTTTTTCGATTATTTGTTTAACAAGGTTAAGACCTAATCCTGTCCCTTTTGCCATTTCCTTGTTCGCCTCAACCCTGTAAAATTTCTCGAATAGATGACCAATCTCACTTTCCGGAATTCCAACGCCGGTATCGGTCACGGTAACTCGCGCCAAATTCGCAATCTCATCGACCTCGGTTTTGATTGTCACCGTGCCGCCGGAACGGGTATATTTGACAGCGTTACTTAGCAAATTTACGATAACTTGCGAAATCATATCCTTATCCGCATACACCTGGTCGAAAACGATTGGTTTCGGGCTTATAATCTCGATGTTTTTCTCTCCGGCGTAGCTTTTCATCATCTGCAACTGTTCTTCTATAAGTATCGTTAAGCTAAGAGGCTGCTTATTTACCTTTATCAGGCCCGATTCAATTCGTGCGACGTTCAAAATGTCTTCAATCAGCCGATTCAATCTTTTAGCCTGACTCTGGATAATCGAATAAAACTCCTTTCGTGTCTGCTCATCGTCCGCTTCCCCATCACAGAGCATCTCCGAATACGCCATAATAGAAGCCAGAGGCGTTTTTAACTCGTGCGAGACGTGGCTTACAAAGTCATTTTTCATCTGCGATATCTCTTTCTCACGAGTAATATCGTGCAAAACCGCTACTATCCCGCAAACCCGTTCTGCCCGGTCATAGACTCGCGAAATAATGCAATCAAAAGTTCCCGGCTTGCCATCCTTAATAAAACCGATTTCCTGTCTAACGGCCCGCCCCTTGGCCTGCAGGCTGTGGGATAGCAATTCCACAAACTTCTGGTGGTTCGAGTTCAATAGCTCGCTGATAGGCTTGTGCTGCGAATCCTTATAATCAAAATCAAAAAGTCTTCCTGCCGCCTCATTTGCCATCAGCACCTTGTCAAACTCATCGATAACGATGACCGCGTCACGGATGCTGTATATAATTGCTTCGGTGTGCTTTTCGCGTCTTTGCGAAAGTTGAATCTGGAGCTGTAAATCCTTGACTTGACTCTCAAACCCTCTTACATAATCAGAACAACTGCTCAACCATTGGTTAAGTGTTTCGTCCAGGTCATTGATATTGCCGACTGCCGACTGTTGATTGGAGTTTTTTAATCCAGAATCAGGAATCGGCAGTTGCAAATCGGAAATCTTCTTATTGATGCGATTGGCTATGGACGTGATTTTCCCAGCCAGCCCCACCGCCTGCCAGCCGAGCAAAATCACGCCCACAGCCGCAACAACATAGCATACTGTCGCAACAAGGTCCCAACGCAGAACATAGCCGGCAAAAAGCCAACCCTCTCCCGTATCAGACCCTTGCCATTCCGTCAGGACCCCTACGACCAAACTGCACAACACAATCCCTGTAACCACAATATATAAGGTTCTTGCGAATCTCAAACTGACACCTCAAATCTTAAATTTGAAATTTAAGATTATCTCCTCAGCCAGTTAGGTGCCTCTTCACGGTCGAGAGATTCCAGGATAACGCGCTCCATCTTTTTCGCCTCATCCGGGTTTGTCTGAGCAAGAATTCTCTCTTTCAGCCGCAGTGCCTCCAGATACGTCGGACGAAGTGTTAGTGCAATATCCAGCTCTTTCGTTGCAGACTCGTTGTCACCTTCAACGAAGTACTGCGCAGCCTTTGCATAATGGTCTTCTGCCAGTTTTGCCCTGCCAAACCCTTGCAACGCATCCTTTGCACCAAATCTTTTACGCTGCATGTCCTCTGCTCTCGCCAGTCCTTCGGTCTGAGCCGACTCCTCTATAATATGCGGTGTAAGCATCACGATGACTTCTTCACGCTTTACTTTATCGACCGTGCTTCTGAATACTACCCCGATAATCGGCAGGTTTCCTAACAGCGGCACCTGATGGCGCGTCGTATCTATCGTATCCCTAAATAGTCCTCCGATAACAATGGTCTGGCCGTCTTTGACCATTATATTGGTCGCCACTTCTAATGAGGTCTCTGTAGGAAGACCGTTAGTTACGCTTCCATCGCTATCCTTGGGATGGATATCCATACGGATGTAGCCATCGTTACCTATGTATGGTCTGAACGAAAGCTTGGTTCCGGTTTCGAGAAAGCTCACTTGTGAAGTTGAAGCTCCCCCTTCTGATACCGTTGTCTGAGATTGATATCCATACTTCTTACCGATATACACCTGTCCAAGCTGCTTATTGATTGCCAGAATCTTCGGATTAGCAAGAACTGTAAGGTCGGTTACCGATTCTAATGCGCGGATAAGCGCAGCCACATGGTCGCTGGTTATCCCAATATTCAGCCCATCCCCAACAGTGCCCTTTTCAGTTACCGCCTTAGAGGCAAACCCATACATTGATACACCATCAGCAATACCGGCGCCTACATTGGCGATAGTATCAATGGTAACTCCACTGATAGTACTCCAATCTATACCCAACGCCGTCTGTTCACTCAAAGTGGCACTTAGAATCGTTGCTTCAATCAGAACCTGCTTGGGGCGGGTATCCAGCTCTTTAAGCAGTTTTTCTACCTTGGCCATGTTCTCAGGGTAATCAAGGACAACAATGGTGTCATTCAAGGCTATAGTATCGCCGCCTGCGGCACCGACACTGATAGATTCACCGGTAGGCATAATTTTCTCCGTAGGGGAACTACCCTGAATGGTTCCGGCACCGCTAAGTGTAGGAGCGATAAGCTTCAGTGCTTCGGCGGCACTTATGTAGTAGAGCGTAAAGACCCTGGTTATCATCCGCCCTTTATCTTCCTTGAGCTTTTTGAACTCGTCAGCGGTATAGACATTGATGAAGTTGCCTTCCTGCTCATACTTGAAGTTGGTGCCCAGAATAGCGTTCAAGGCCTGCTCAAACGTAACATCATAAAGGCTGGTAACCGTAATCATCCCATCGACTTTTGACGAAGGCACGATATTTTTCTGATACCGTGCTGCCAAAAACTGAAGTGTCTCCTGGATTCTCATATCCTTCTTGAAACTAATTGATTTAATCTTCCCGTCCATAGTCAGACTTGCTGCCGTCGGCTCGCAAGGTTCGCCGACTGCTGCACCACCGCTTTCGCCCGCCTTGGGCTCACCGACATTTGCTGCTACAACAGTCTCAACATTTGCATTCTCCGTTGCAGGGCCTTGCTCATCCTGGCCAATCGCAATCGCCGCCATCACAATCAACACCAGGCCCCATACCAACAAGTCCTTTCCAAATGTAATTGCTTTATTTGAACTTTTATCTCGACACATAATTTAGCTCCTCCTTTCTAAGAGCCAGTTCTGCTTACAAACAGAACGCCAATCCCGATACATCATAATTCAACGATTTACCCCATTAGAAAGAAAACTCGACTCCGGCTTTCTAACGGGGCTTACTTTAACCGCCTGCGCAAGCTTCAACGTTACCTGCGCCTTTCCACATCTTATCACCACAGCATTTCCTTCAATTCCGACCACCTCACATTCATACATTTTCGCTACGTCGCTAACAAACAATTTATCCCCAACTGTTACCAGCTTGCCGCTGATAAAAGCCCGAGCGCTCTTACCCAGCTCTATCGCCTCCAGCTTCAGCTTCTCCGTAAGAGTGCGGATTATTTCTTTATCGCCATCTTCTCCGGGGATATTTACTTCTTCAATTGCTATTTTTCCACCTTCTCCATCTCTTACAAACTCCTGCCAGTTACCTACATCAAAAAAGTCTCTGTTAATCACATCGTTACGGCCGGCAACCTCGGGTAAATCTATAAACGATACTTTTAATTGCGAATTGACCTGGCTGTTCGACTCTGCCTGCTTTGTCGAAACTGCTGCCTGGGCAGCTTGCGGCGTTTTCTTGAAAAGGACTTTAACCCACATAAAGACCATCACACCAATCAAACACGATGCAATCACAGCCTTTTTTTTCTGCGCAGCCAACCGGCCGAGCAGCCTGCTACATCCATTGCCGTTATTATGTATATTCAGTCTCATATCTTTATTTGTCCTTGTGGCACGGCCATCCTGGCCGTGTCTTCACGGGCTGGAAGCCCGTGCCACAGTAAGAATTTTTATCCTTTCAGTGCTTGCGGCCTGTAATAAATGACTGCCTTTGTGTGCATACTCACCTCGCCGCCAATCCCGACTTGTCGGGATTCAAGCTTGACCTGCTCAACCCGGACAAGTCTATCCAGTCCTTGAAGGCGTTTATAAAACTCAAAGATTTGCGACAGCCTGCCCTTACACTGCATCTCGATGGGTATGCAGCTCAACTCACTAACTTTTATTTCTTCGCCGGGCGCAACGACCTGCTCTTTAAGATTGTGCTCATTCATCATCTCAGCGATTCTTTGCAAAAATTCTCCAAGAGCCCGCTGCATCGGTATATTCGCCTCGAAGTTTGCGACCTTGTGCTGCAGCTTCACTAACTGCTCTTTCAGCACAGGCACTTGTTTGTTTTCAGCCTGCCCCTTCGTAATAGTTAGCATCTGTGCAGACTTGGCACCCTTGATGGCTTTGGCTGCCTTTCGCAAGGGCAGATACCGAAACAGCATAAATCCGCTTATTATTGCTGCCGCTATAACAAAAATTGTTATTTGTTGTTTTTCTCGAATAAACATCTTCATTTTTGCCTTTTACTGCTCGCGGTAGTTCGCCAGGTAACAGCTTATCTCAAACTCACTTACCTGCACGCCCTTGTCAGAGTCCCGAACACTTTCTCTTGTATCCGGGGCTTCTTCTCTCTGGCCTGTGCTGCCTTGACCTGCAGGGTAATTTGCCGCTTTCACTTCGGCGTTCCGCGAAAAGGACGGCACAACCTGACAAAAATACGGCGAATCCTCCAGCTTGCATATCAACGCTGCAACATCGCCTGCCTGCGCAGCTATGCCATGCATCACCACCTTAAATCGCACATCACCAAGCGGTGCTTGTTTTTCAATAGATTGCATTAGAACGGCTCTGGCTACAGAGCTGCTGCCCGGCACGGCAGCCTGCTTATCTGCGAGCTTCTCAGCAACAAACTCAACTTTGCTAAGCACTATTTTTTTATCAATCAAATACCCCAATTCCCCTAAAACGCTCGCAACATCGATGTTTGAATCAATCTGCTCTATGGATTGGGCTTGTTTCTGCAGCTTTGCAATCTGGGTTTTAAGGTCAGCAAACTCCCGTGACTCACTTTCTGCCTGGGTTTGCGCAGCAGCTACCTGAGCTAACTGTGCTTTAGCCTTGGAAATCGAATTAGCGGCAATGAAATTCCATACAACCATCACGACAAGCACACCGCCTAACGCGACATATTGCGTGCGATAACCAACCTGACGGCGTCTGCCGTTCTTATACCAGCCTGGAAGGAAATCGATTTCTTTCATAACAATCTTGTATCCTATTTCCTGCCGTTTACCCCGTTCCATCCTTTAAGACCAAGTCCTACAGCTACCGCCCACTCACAAAGCAATCCTCGCCTGTCACTATCAAAATTTACATGCGCCCCTTCGTAAGACAAATCAAACCCTCGCAAGGGCTGGGCTATCTCTACTTCGACCGTCAACTGCTGCCTTAAAACATTAAGCAGAATACTTTCGTATGCCTCTCCGCCGGTAAAAATCGCACGCTCCACACGCTTGCCCCTAAATGTCACCGTATAGTATCTCAAACACAGCGATATCTCTTTTGCCAGCTCATCGGCAACTGCACTTATAGCATCCAAAATTACCTGCCGTGTTGTCTCATCGAGTCTCTGTTCACCGCCATCGCAAACTGCTTCAGCCAAACCCGACGCCGGTAAATGAGGCACTTTGTCCGTCCGAAACTTATCCCGCAGCATCCCAGCTTCGCTGATGTTAACGCCCAACTTTGCTGAAATTTCCTGATTAAATTTTTCTCCGGCAATAGGTATTTGTTTAATGAAACTGATTTCTCCTCCCCGACCGAATACGACGGTAGTGAACTGACTTCCTACGTCCACAAACAGAAGCGTGCGTTCCTTATCTTCCTGGCGTCTCAAAGTCCTCTCAAAGCTTCTAAACAATGCACAGGGAATAGTATCTATTGCTACCGGCCTAAGCTCGGCCTCCTCAAGCATCTCGATGTGACTTTTTATCGTCCCATTATCCGCAGCAAGCAGTATAAACTCATTTTTAACTTCATCGCCCTGCTGAACATCACCGGCAAGCATATAGTCCATAACGTCCTCTTCCGGGTTTAGCCCAAAACGCTGAACAACTTCTTTTCTCAAGGCCTGTTCTATCTGGTCGGCACCCGTTTCCGACAATCGCAAACTGGTTATTTTCAATCTGTCATTTGGCAGGCACGAAACAACATCTCTTCCACGAAAGCTGCCCTCATCCAGCATCCGTTTTACAGCGGAGACGACAAAACTTCTCCTGGTCTGCTCATCACCGTTTATGCTGCTATCAATGGGAGCTTTATCTGCTGCAATGACACTTATCCGCCCGCTGTTCATCACCAGCTGAATCATCTTGATAGAGCTGCGGCCAATGTCTAATCCTATGGGGCGCAGACTTCGACTTTTCAACTTCCAGCCCATCATTTACACATCTATCCTCATCAGTTCGAAACCGAGATAAACCCGGTAACAGGCTCTACAGTAATTGTCACTTGTATGCCGGCCGCTTGCAGTCTGACAAAGCCGCTATTCAACGGATTGTTATTGCCGTTGTAGGGGCTTCCGAGATAATCAAATTTGATTTTGTTGGTTCCATCGAAATCAGCATCGGCAATATCAACTTTATTCAGCCGCTTATCTCGAAAATCAACAACGTAAGTGAATCCCTTCTTAACAGGATGCATTATTACATTGTCGGCCTGGTCTCTTACACTGTAGCTCTCTGTGCTCTCATCAAACACAACTGCAAAGGCCTGGCCTCTACTGATTGACATACTCTTAGCATACTCAAGGTCGGCAGCAACCATATTGGCCGCAGACCGGATTTGCACGCTTCCAGCCGAGCTTATCATCGGTATCGCCACCATCGCTGCTATCGCGAGTATCACAACTACCACCAGAAGCTCTATCAGCGTAAAACCGCTCGTGGCACGGGCTTCCAGCCCGTGAAGACACGGCCAGGATGGCCGTGCCACGCAAGCCGCAGCCCGACAGCCTTTGCGCAACATATCGGCCCTGACCTTTCGGCAAAAATTAAGACCGTGCAACCCTGCCACCAGATACATCAAGCCTCGCATCCGAAGCCTTTCTATTTGTTTATCCTGATACATTAGCAACCCTCCTCTATTCCTTTTTCGTCTTATCGGAGAGGTATCTTTACCACCAATCAACCAGCCAACCAAGCTGCTTTATCTAATATATTTTCAGACCTTTCCATCAAACGAAACCAGTCGATTTTCACCTCTAAATCAATCTTTTATTTGCCTGGCGCAAACGGTATAGGCGTCAAACTCCATACGTTCTACATCTAAAGCCAACAAAATCGGCACAATCGTTAAAAAATATGGCTGGAATCAACAATTAGCCCGATTTCCTGGGATGTTAGAATATGTAATGAACACCGTTGAGATATTTGAGATTTTTATTTTCGCCGACTATAAAGGCCGATAAGCATATCTCCTTGCGGCTATCCTGAAATATACTTACCAGACAATGGTCTTATTTTCTCTGGATACTTCTGAAAAATGCACCGCCGGTTTGCTCCCACTTCTCTTTCACTATCCCACCTGAGGACCATATCAAAAGTGCTGTTTTAGTAGGCGCAGCAGTTATCGTAATACTGCTGCCGCCCTCGTCGAGCCTCCAGTGTCCTATAAGCCCGGATAGCCCGTCGCGCGGCGGATAGATGTCGTTGACATCCAGCGGTCGGTTATAGACACGAATATCATCAATCAATCCCTTATATACGTAGGAGCTCGAAGCAGTCCTATCTACACCGATGTTCAAATGTCCGTCTCCGCTGTCTGGATTGTTGGCCCATGTTCCGCTATTACGCACAACACCATCAAGATAGGACTTCATTGCATTTCCACTGCGAACAACGGCTATATGGTGCCACGTCCCCGCAATATCGGTAAGCCTGATGCCTGTTTCCCAATATTTGGGAGAGGGTAAATAATCAGGATGATAGACAACAAGTTTTTTGGGGCTGCTTGAGTCAAACTGGAGCGTCCAGTGATTTGTTGAGCCGCTGGGATTACACTTCGAGAACACACCGCCCCAGCTATTCTGCGTCGCATCGGCCTTAATCCAGACCGAAAGAGTATAATCACCAACAAGTTGCAATTGAGTCGTGCTGTTGGCAGTCTGAGCATAATCATCAACTCCGTCAAACTCCAGTGCACCTGCTGTTCTACCACCGGATGGTCGCCAGGTCGGGCTGCTATACATACTGGCCGTATTGCCGTTTCCTGAGGAGTCTGCGACATTCTCTGCGATGCCATTTACGGCACACAATCCGCCGAATATAATAATGCTCGTGCTGTCGGAACTAACCTGTAACTTATGGTTAATAACTGCAAGCCCGCTTGTCTCTAATCTGCCGCCCGCTTTCACTATCACATCGCCGCTAACCAAAAGGGCAGGAAAATTCTTCACCGCAGTGACAGTATTATTAGCACCGCTTACAAACAAATTACCATTAACTACGAGCATACCGGTTACATTCACATTACCCGGCAATTCGACATCGCCGCTGCGGTAACGAACTCCACCCGGATTACTGGCAGAAGGCAGGAAGCTGCCGCCGGGATGAAGATAAGAGCTGATAACATCCGGGAAATAAACTGTCGAGCGGATATAATATCTTGCACTAAAATCACTAACCTGGACATCAGGCCAATCTATTGGCGCCGTACCAGAAGAGGCATTCTTTTGACCGGTGATAGTTCCTCCGCTTATACTGCCGCCTGCGAAAGCATCGCCATCGATAATGCCGCTGTTTGATATCGCGCCGGCGCAATAGACATCGCCATTAATCGTAACTCGCTGAGAAATCGTCGCGTTTGAATGACACCAGTATGCGATACAGGGGTCGAGCCGCAACTGAGCGCTTATAAAGCTTTGGCCAATTCTTTCACCGTTTTTTAAGCGGTAAGAATTGCAATCTATAACATAATTACACTGGTCTGTCGGATTGGAATTATCGCGGGCAACCCCAACTTCGTAATAATCGCTGCTGCCTGCTATTTGCTGCCCCACAGCGCCGGTCCAGTATTCCGAACCGACCTCCTGTGGACTTAAAATAAGCCCCCTCGCATGCTCCAATCCTGATTCAGCTAAATAATCCATCTGTGTTCGCAGCGCCATATTTTCACCGCAGGCCAGCTCAACATCACAGCGAGCCAGAAATCCAAGCGACAGAACTGTTATAACCATAACAATAATCAGAACAGTTAATAGCGCTACCCCTGGTCTGTCTATGCTTTGAATTTTGAATCTTGAATTTTGAATCTTAAATTTTTTTCTAATCATCATCGCTCACAATAGCACTTGCTGTCTGGTTAAGCAGATTCCCGGCCCAGCCGCGAAGCCTGCAGCTTATCCGATACTGACGAACAATATCGTTCTCAACAAGATTAAATGAGATAATTACGCATTTACTCCGCGGCGGATTCACATCAAAACTAAACTGGACATTACTACAATGGGGTATCAGCTCTGTGAAGCTCGCACTGCTGCAGTATGCCGTCCACCAGCTTGTCGCACGCGCGTTGATGGAGCTAAGATTTATCGCTGAATTATTAGAAGAGGTAAATTCGGTAAGCTGTAAATGGTCCCGGCCTGCTCCTCTCTCGATGTAAACCAGCTCACTGATATTGATTTGCGAATCGTTATTTCCGTCGGCCCGCCAGATAGCGAAATCATCTGTGCCGCCGTAACATATAAGTTTGCAGTGTCCCAGCAGCTCCTTTACCCGAAGTGTAGCATAGCGCAGTTGCGCCTGCTTATAGCTGGTGTCTCCTGTTGCATCATTTGCTTTGCTTAAGGCAAAAGCCAGCGTAGCAACAGCGCCCAAAATAATGCTGGTAACAACCAGAGCCACCAGCAGCTCAACGAGGGTAAACCCGCCCCCGTGTCTTCTGTCGAAGACAGAAACGGAGGTAAATCTCTTCCAGCTAAAAACTGACGACCGCACTTTTATTCTGGTCATTTGTTCTATTTACTCACAAGCCGAGTTATGGTCGCAACAGGCTTGCCGCCATAATACGCACGCACCGTTACCCGAATAAACACCGGCTCTGTTGCCCCGCTTTGCTGCGGCATATAAACGTATTCACAGCTCGCGCTCCTGCTGAAGCGAGCGTATTTTGGGTCGGTGAACAATGCTCCTCCCGCATCCCTTATCTGAGCTTGCGGCTCGGTATAACCATTATAGGTAGCTACGATTTGAGCAAACGGCGTATTGATTACCCGCTCCACTAAATCGCCGGCTAAGTTGGCGCCCAAGGTTCTGTATGTCCCCTCAGCCTGCACCGCTGCTCCGCTTACAAACGGAAGCAGCACCCCCGCGGCCGCAATACCCAGCACAACGGTAGCCATCATTGCCTCAGCGAGGGTGAAACCCTGATGCCTTGTGCTGCAATGGCTGGTGCTGTTAATAATCATAGTATCGTTTTCCGTTGCTGTCTGTTCCTGAATTATCGGTTCGCATCTCCGCTGTAGCTGCTTTATAAATCCAGCCGTGGCTGTCGTCTGCGTTTGCCGGAAAATTATCAGCGTCGCCAAGCATCTGGACATCGCTCTTGCCGTTCATAGGATTAACAGGTATCTTCATCACATAGGGACCGCGATTAAAACCCGGGGTTCCCTGTGCAGCCGTTTGGCCGTTAGCATTGCTTGCTAATGTCGCCTGCTCAATAAAGGCCTGCTCTGTCGGCGCCTGTGTAATGTCACCATCAGGATAACCAGGTGTAACCTCACGGTGCTGGAATTTGTATATCAAGACAAACCTGCGAAGCAGTTGCAAATCCGTTGCCAGAGCGCTTTGTTTAGCCGATATGCTGCTGTTCGCAATGGCAGGAATAACAACAGCAGCCAGAATACCAAGCAAGACCACCACAACCAAAATCTCAATAAGCGTGAACGCTTTTGCTTTTCTCATAAAATGTCCCTTATTGTTTTTTTATCTTGTAAGGTGGGCTGTGCCCACCAATCGCCTTCCGCACCAGAGGCGGCATCCAAACCGCCACATACTTCAATTAAATATCAAAAACCAAAATTGGCGTAAGCCATCTTGACGATAAGGAAATTCCACTGCATTTTTTATTTTCCGCCATCAAGGCACCAAGACACTAAGTCAGCTATATTTTTTAACTTTCATTTTTCTTTATGTCTTTGTGTCTGATTTTTTTGACCGTGTAAATCAGTGTTAATCCGTGTCTAATTTCTTTGCCGGCCTTCATTAAAAAGGCTGACGTGCTATCGGCAAAAGCCTCAGCACCGTCAGCCCTTCTGTCAACTTCGTTCTTCAAGCCAACACAAGTTGGCAACTTTATTGACATTTTTTAGAGAGCCGCATGGACAGCAGTGTCGTCAGCCTGGAAAGCCCCGGTGGTAGCATCAAACCTCCAGCCATCGGTATTCGCACCGGCAGCAGCACCATCAATGCGGACAGTTTCTAAGTCGTTGAACTGATTGGTCGGAACCTTCTGCAGATACGGGCCATAATCAGCGCCAACGGCACCGGCAATGTCGGTCTGACCCGTCATCGCCTGCACCCATGTGGCGGTGCCTGCCCCAGGCAACTGGTCATTGTGCTGAATCTTATACAGCTCAATTTGTGAACGCACTGTTTGAAGGTCGGTGCACAGGCTCGATGTCTTGGCCTCGGTGCTTGCCTCGGTAAACTGCGGAATCACAATCGCTGCCAGAATGCCCAGGATGACCACCACTATCAAAATTTCTACCAATGTAAAACCACTTTTCGCTTTCATTTTTTACCCCTTTTCTGAAAAAACCCTCATACCTAAAATTTGTTAAAAACACTCAACTCCTAACAATTGTCTTCTTACGGTTTGATGTATCGACTTATTCGATACGCTACTTTACTACTGTGCTTTAAGCTCCCTTTTCTGAAAAGCCCTCCCAAAATAGAAAATTTGAAACATATTTTGAAAAATCACTTCAAAACTTTCTTCTGGTTTTCGCTTGCCTCTAAAACCCCCCAAATTTTACGTCCTAAAACACCTAAAGTTTTACAATTTACGGTCTGTATAAGTATCTAAACAAAATATAGGATACAAAACCTCCGTTGCCAAAAAGACCCACCCTCTCGATTGAGAAATTTACAGACTTGCAGGACAACATCCGAAAAGCTGGAAATTTTGATAAAGCACCCTGCCGTTAGGCATCCCTGACGGGATTACGGCCAGCCAAAAACAAGCCAAATACGCCAAAAACTTGTGAAAATTAAGGATAAGCCGCCCGGATTTTTCTTGCAAAATAACACACCATTAGTCTAAAATATACTTATTATCGAACCGCCAAAGGCGGGTCTGATCAAACCGGCCTTCGGCCGGCTGCCGAAGATGGATTGACGGCGATATAAGGCGGAGATACGGAGGTTTCCCAAGCGTAATATCTTTGACAAACCGTGTTAATCGGTGTTAATCCGTGTCTAAACAGAGGAGATAGTGATGAAAAGGCAAATCTTTATGGCTGTAGCGTTCGGATTTTTCTTTGCTGCGAGCGGTCTTGGTGCATCTACACAAATCATATATAAGACAAGCGAGCTTGGTTCAGGACGATGGCAGGACACTTACGATGTAACCAATATCAGCTTGACCGAGACAATTGAGGAGTTTACCATCTGGTTTGACTTTGGGCTTTACGAGGACCTTGCGATTGAAACGCCCGACCCGCCGGCAAGCAATTGGAGCGAGATTGTCCTTCAGCCGGAGCCGGTGTTACAGGATGATGGTGCTTATGATGCCAGAGCGTTGGGACCGGGCATCGGCATCGGCCAGATAGTTACCGGCTTCTCAGTTAGTTTCGATTGGCTGGGTGATGCTGTTATGCCGGGCTCACAGTTCTATGAGATAATCAACCCGGACACTTACGAGACGATTGATTCCGGCTGGACAATCCCGGAACCAGGGACTTTTTTGTTGCTTGGTTTAGGAATTTTGACTTTGAAGAGCACGCACAGGCAAATCCGAAATACGAAACACGAAATCCGAAACAAATTCGAATGACCGAAATACAAAATTCAAAACCAGTCGTAGAGACATAAAGAAAAAATTATAATCTGTGAAATCAGTGGCCAAAAGAGAAACGAAAATGATTTGGAGAATAAATCTGAAAATCTGGCTGGTGATGTTGTTTCTATTCGGGATGGGACTGCAGGCAAGAGCCGGCTCGATTGTCGGCTGGGGGTGGAACGGCTATGGCCAATGCGACGTCCCTTCGCCGAATAACGGCTTTATCGCTATCGCCGCTGGATTGTGGCATTCTCTTGCACTGAAGAGCGATGGCAGTATTGTCGGCTGGGGCAGAAATTTTTATGGTCAGGCCACGCCGCCTGCTGGAAACAACTTTATCGCTATCGCCGCCGCAGGGGAGCATTCTCTTGCCTTAAAGAGCGATGGCAGTATAGTCGGCTGGGGCTACAATTATTATGGTCAGGCCACGCCGCCTGCTGGAAACAACTTTATCGCTATCGCCGCCGGAGGGGAGCAAGGGGAGCATTCTCTTGCCTTAAAGAGCGATGGCAGTATAGTCGGCTGGGGCAGAAATTATGAGGGTCAGGCCAAGCCGCCTGCTGGTTCCAACTTTATCGCTATCGCCGCTGGAGAGTATCATTCTCTTGCCTTAAAGAGCGATGGCAGTATAGTCGGCTGGGGCAGAAATTATGATGGTCAGGCGACCCCGCCAGTGGGAAATTTTGTCGCCATAAGCGCAGGATTGTGGCATTCTCTTGCACTGAAGAGCGATGGCACTATTGTCGGCTGGGGCAGAAATAATTATGGTCAGGTCAAGCCGCCTGCTGGAAACAACTTTATCGCTATCGCCGCTGGAACGTTTCATTCTCTTGCCTTAAAGAGCGATGGCAGTATAGTCGGCTGGGGCGACAATGATTATGGTCAGGCCAAGCCGCCTGCTGGTTCCAACTTTATCGCTATCTCCGCGGGAGTGATATTTTCTCTTGCCTTAAAGAGCGATGGCAGTATAGTCGGCTGGGGAAGTAACTATGATTCGGGTGGAAGTTGGGTTGGTCAGGCCACGCCGCCTCCTGGAAACAACTTTATAGATATTATCGCCGCAGGTGTGGACCATAGTCTTGCCCTAAGAGCAGCAAAGCCAAAACTGACCGTTGTGAATAAAAGAAGAATTAACAGAACGAAATTTGTATATGACTGTAACGTAACCTTTACGAATCTCTATTCCTTTGCGGTAAAGAACGTAGAACTTGAGATGATTAAAGCACCTGAGAATATGACGATAATCGAGCCGGATGTAACTTTCGGCGATATTGAATTCGGGACACACCAGTCGATTACCAGTATAGATACCTGCACTTTCCAGGTGGACCGCTCAAAATCAATTGACCCAGATAAAATAGTCTGGAAGGTAAAATGTCAGAGGGCAGATACCGGTATGCTGTTAGAGTTAACGATTAGCGGCGTTGGCTCTGGGGTTTTAGATGACGCAGCCGAAGGCAAGATTGATTTGGCAGAACTTGTGGACAAATGGCTTTGGACTGGCGATGCAGGAAGTATAAAAGAAGACCTTACCGGCGATGGGATTGTAAATTTAGCCGACCTTGCCGAACTTGCGCTGAAGTGGCAGGAAGGAAAACCGTGACCCGTGACCCGGCAAGGAAGCGGGAATCCAGACTTATAAAAATCAGTGTTTATCAGTGTTAATCGGTGTCTAAAAATAAAATCAGTCGGTTTGAGTCAGTAATCAATGTATTGGGGGAGATTTTTGATGTGTATTTTTCTGCTGGTTTCGCTGGGGAAGGTGAATACTTTTACCGCCGAGTTCGCAGAGGCCGCTGAGTTTTGCCACGAATTTTCACGAATTCGCACCAATTCATTATTTGACTTTTTATCCGTGTCCATTCGTGTTAATTCGTGGTTAATTTTTTTCTCTGCGTGCTTCGCGTGCTCTGCGGTGAAGCCGATGTGTTCGAGCTCTATCCGGATGTAATCAATAGCCCGCAGGGCCGATTCAATCTTATCCGCCCATTCAATCAGAACAACCGAACCCGAATAACAAAAATCGTCGAAGCCGAGCATCTCAAACTCCGCAATCGAATTGAGCCGGTAGGCATCTATATGGTAAATATCAAACCGCCCCGAGTATTCATTAACTATAACAAATGTCGGGCTATTAACCTGCCTGCTGTCTTTAGCTCCTGCACCGGCTGCGATTCCTTTAATCAGATGAGTTTTGCCGCTTCCAAGTGCCCCACAAATAGCAATAACTTCGCCGCCTTTTAGCGTCTGGCCTATCCTGCGTCCAACCTCGATCGTCTGCTCTGGCGACTGCGATGTAATCTCTAAATCCATAAATATCGCAATATGAAATATGAAATTTGAAATCCAGGATTATCATTTGCCAAGTTGAGCAGGATAGTAATAGCCCATCGTCTGAGCGACAACACCTAACCTGTATTGATGGTCCTGCATAAGACAAATGCGCCGGTCAGCAGTAGCAATAGTAGTCGTATAAATGCGAAGCTCTCCTTTTAGAGCAGTTATTACTTCCTCACGATAATCGCCTATGCAGTCAACTACTGCTACGATGCGGCCATCTATGCGTTGAATCTCATTGCCGCCCCAGTCGCTTATCCAATCGCTGATGACCACTTCTTTTTGCTGGTCCTCATCCCACCAGACCGGCCGCGGGTTTAGCGAGCCTTCTTCGGAAAATTTAATCAATTGGCCGTTTGCGCTATATAGCCACCGCTCCTTCAAATCCCTCTCGCCGGCATAGACCTCCATCCCCACAAACTCCTCAAGGATGTCACCTATCATTCCCTGGCCGTGAACGTGGCGTGTTGGTTTTTTGTGCGCCCAGAGCTTACGGCCGCTCCTGGCGTCCACCAAACAGATTCCATCGGTCTCCAAGCGCCTCTCGATGCCATAAAAAATCTCAAGGCCGGGATTATTCGGGTCAATGTCGGCAACATAACAAACATCAGGGTGCCCCATCTCCAGCGTCCACAGTCCCTTGCCGTTATCATCCAGCACCGCCGACCCAATGACCAGCTCATCCCGTCCATCCTCATCGACATCGGCACTAATCAATCCGTGTGACCCCTGGCCATCATACTTTTTTCCTTCCTGAGGTGATTCCCAGTTCCAGATTTGATTAAAATCTTTGTCCAGCGCCCTGGTTTTAATCAGATTATATGTCCCTCGCTGCATAATCAATGATGGGGTTTTGCCGTCAAGATATGCAACGGTAAGAAAATTACGACAGTAATAGTTATAATCGGGATAGCCGTCCCTCGTCAGCCAGTCGGTCTTCGCAACAACTTGTCCTGTCTGGCCATCAATCTTGACCAGGTATTCGGGGCCGCTTGTAACAAGACCCTTTTCATCGCGCGGGTCGCCGACACCTGCCTTGCAATAGACCTCGGCTTTGCCGTCGCCATCGACATCATAGACAATCCAGGGCGAATACCATATCCCCGCCTCAATCGACCAGCCCATATCGTAGCGCCACATCATAGTGCCGTCCAAACGATACGCTTCGAGCTTGTAGGTTGTAGTGCTTAGCTTCCAGTAGCCGGGTTGCTGATAAGGGTCTGTATTGAAATCGGGCTGCTTGATGATAAACTCGTAATCGCCGTCACCATCTAAATCCCCAACCCCAACCTTCTGAAAATCATAATCGCCCTTAAGCGGAATGCTGATATAAGTTTTCGGCTGGCCGGTCAGCGTAACACTAACTTGGCCCAATTGTCTGGATTTAGCCGATTCATTTTTTTGATTGTATCCATAGAGTTCATAAATAAAAGTTTTTTTGCCTGCATCCCCGGCAGTGTTATCCACGAAGTTAGTAAGTCGTAGTTTATCCTTCGTTAAAACTACTGATTGGTCAGCACCTGATTCTGTACCTCGGCGCCTGATTTCAAAAGCAATATCCTGCGGGTCCTCTTTTAGCAGCCGCCAGCTTATAAAAACCGAACCATCTTTGCACTCCAATGCCACCAACCCCCGGTCAAACTTCTCAGCACCCAGCACAGTCACAGACAAAATAAAAAACATAGATAAAACTATCGCATATACAAGAAGCACTCGAAATCTCATAATTCACACCTCACTGAAATATTTTTTGACCAAAATTAAGATGGCCCCCACAAAAATAAATTCCCTCATACAATTAAAAACTATCTACATCGCTACGGACGGCTTTTTGCCTTACCATCACCATCGTGGACAAGCAACGAATCCAATCTATTCGCCGGCTGACTGCCAATCTCAGGAGGACTACCCTGCTGTATGTCCGTCTCATTCCAAAAAGTATAGATATTATCGTCTTTAATTCCACAGTAAGGACGTTTTTCAAAAGACACGTGGCCATCCAAAAAAAGAACACTCTGGCCTTCCGGTTCGTGAGCGGTGCTGTTACCAGCCTTCTGTTGTTGTATATCTCCATTCCACCTAAAGAGTGAAAAGTCCCTGGCCTTTATATAAGGTGTGTTCATCCACGGATTGCGGTCAGCCACCACCGCCATACCGGGTTCGCAAGAGGTGGTCAGGGCATATTGTCCATACGGATTATGATAAGCGTAGCTGCAATGCTTACCAGGCTCAGGACCAAAATCCCATAGCTTAATAAGTTCCTTATCATATATTCCATACTCAATAGGTTCGAACATGGTTATCCCTGAGTCTCCTTTACATACAAATGCCTTCAAGGAGCTACTGAAGTAACTCTTGTATAAAAGATAAAAGCTGGAGGTAATGCTCACCTCGCCGTCACCATCTGCCAGGCCATAAGCATCAGACCGGTTATCTGCTGCCCAATTGGGTATTCGACCGGTCCAGCGGGAATTTGGCCCACCTGCTCGGGGCAATTTATCCTCATAATCATTTGCATAAATAAACATATCCATTCCTATACAGGACAGATTCCCTGCACAGACTATTCGAAAGTATCTTTCGCGCACGGCGGGCAGTACTATCAGTATTAGCAGCAGAAATGCAACTACAGACGTTGAAATTCCTATAGTGGCAAAACCACTGCCGGTTAGTCTGCCGCCGCTTTTTTCAATCTGAATAATGCTAATGATACCGAGAATTATCGCCGGTATTATTGTAATACCGCAGGTAAAAAAACTCAGAACGCCAAGAACAAGCGATGCAATCGCCAACCGACTGGTTAGAATAATTATACTATCAACAGTTGACGCAACTTGCTCAAAGACCCAATTGCAAAACTGACATACTTGGCTACCATCCAGATTTTCTTTGCCGCATTTTGGACAGTTCATTGTATTCTCCGCCTAACAATCTGCTCCAAGAAAATCACCTCAAATGGTCATAGCCCTTCGCATATAGAATACTAAATTTGCCATTAGGCAATTTTATTTGCATCTTTTTCGTGTCGGTAATAATTCCAATTTGCGTAATCACAATAGGACCATCCCAATCCTTTAACAACGTTTCACAATCTTTGGGTGCGAGAGTAAAAAGCAGTTCAAAATCCTCGCCATCGTTGAGCGCTGAACTGAGCGCATCTTTTGTCTTTCGGGCATCAGCCGATATTGGAATCTGCTCTGCATAAATAATAGCTCCAACTCCGCTTTGCTGGCAGATTCGGTTCAGGTCGCTGCTGAGTCCATCGCTAATATCAATCATCGAATGGACTGTTACCCTATGTGCTATTTTTATCGCCTCTTTAACTCTCGGCTCAAATCTCAAATGTCGCTCGTAACCAGAACCGCCAAGCGTTCCTGTTACACAGATACTATCGCCAACTTTTGCACCCGAGCGCCTGACAGGTTCGTTGCCTGCGCACCTGCTGAGCATCGCCACGCTTATTACAAAAGGCTCTTTTTTCTTCCACCTTGTAATGTCACCTCCAACCAGCGGACAGCCATACCGCCCCCCTGCCAGAGTAATTCCTGAATGAAGCTGTTTTAATTCCCGCTCGCCAAATTCTTTTGTCAGTCCGACAGAGACGACCGCAGCGACAGGCACTGTCGCCATCGCTGCACAATCGCTCAGATTCACCGCCATCGCCTTATAGCCGACCTGTTTCAAGGTAGTTTTTTTTAGGTCGAAATGCACACCATCCAGAAGCATATCTGTCGTAATAAAGACCGTCACATCGCCGGCAAACTGAATCTGTGCCATATCATCGCCGATGCCGATGGGAAAATCCTCTACCGATAACTTACTGTGGGCGGCAAACCAGGCGGTGATTTTGTCTTCGCCGTTACTCATCGCTCGCCCAGTTGCTTGTTCCAGTATTCGATTTGCCGTTTTGCCTGCTGAGGCCCCGCTGCGCCTTCGGTAACATATTTCCTGACAACATTTGCCGCGCCAAGATTCTCATAGACGTCCGCCTCAACCGCCGAACAATGCTGCTTGAACTCATCCAAACTAATGTCAGCTAACTTTTTATTTACCTTCTCGCAGTAAGTAACCAGCGTCCCAACTATTCCGTGTGCCTGGCGGAAGGCAACTCCTTTTCTTACTAAATACTCCGCCAAACTTGTGGCATCCAAAAATCCTTCGTCCAGACCAACGGCAAGTCTTTTCGCATCAAATTTCGTATGCGACACAACCCCTGCCATCACATCTAAACAGGCCTCGACCGTGTCACTGGCAGCAAATATATGAACCTTGTCCTCCTGTAAATCACGGCTATAGCCCGACGTCTGCGCTTTTAGAATCGTCAGAATCCCAATCAATGCGCCATAGACCGAACCGGTCTTTGCGCGAATCAGCTCAAGGACATCGGGATTACGCTTCTGCGGCATCATACTCGATGAGGTGCAGAAGCTGTCATCAAGCCGAACAAATCCGAACTCGCTTGAAGAATATATTATCCAATCTTCGGCTAATCGTGACAAGTGCGTTGCAAGAAGCGCACAATCGAAAATAAATTCTGCACAGAAATCCCTGTCGCTTGTCGCATCTATACAGTTATAGCTGATATCAGCAAATCCCAATTGCTTTGCTGTGCCTTTTCTATCCAACGGCAGGGTTGACCCCGCCAGCGCTCCGCAGCCAAGAGGCGAAGCATCAAGCAATCCTTTACAGTTTTTCAGCCGAATAAAGTCACGCTCTAATTGCTCCACAAAACTCAATAGATATGAAGCAACAACTATCGGCTGAGCACGCTGCAGATGCGTATAACCGGGCATCACATCCTCAGTGTGCCTTTCCGCCAGTTTAACAAAGGCATTCTGTAACTGTGTTATCTTGGCTTGCAGAATCTCTATCTGGTCCCGCATCCACAATCGGATGTCCGTAGAGACCTGGTCGTTGCGGCTTCTGCCGGTATGCAGTTTTTTACCTGCATCACCAATCTTTGCAACTAAAGCCGCCTCGATTGCCATATGTATATCTTCGAACTTTTTTTCAAATCTGAACCTCCCTTCCGCGATTTCCTGTGATATCTCGATAAGCCCATCCTTGATGGCTTTGAGCTCGTCCTTCGTAATCAGTTTTTGCTCAGCCAACATCTGCGAGTGAGCGATTGAGCCGACAATGTCATACTTATAAAGCCGTTTGTCGATAGATAGAGACTGGACAAAATCAATCAGAAGCTTATCAGGCTCGCCGCTTAGCCGCTTCTCCCAACTTTTTTCTGCCTCAACCATATAAATACTCCTAAAAATCTTTTGTTCGCAAATCATACGCCTTACTCTATGGTATGTCAAATATTTCACGCTCTTGCACTTGCAACCAAACGATAAGTTTATTATCCTGCTGTTACCAAAGAACTCTTTTGAAAAAACAAGATGACAAAAAATAAGTAAAAAAACGATATGTCACAAAATCTTTTGATAACCAATTGCAAATTATTCACCGCACAGGACCAGACCACTTCCATTCTCATCGAAAATGGCACCATTACACAAGTTGGCCAAATCGACCCGGCTATTACCTATGAGAACAAACTCGATGCCCAGGGTAGAATAATTGCTCCCGGCTTCATTGACATCCACATTCAGGGTGCAGGCGGCGCAGATATCCTCGATGGAACTGCCGATGCCTTAAAAACAATATCACAAACCTGTGCACGTTTCGGAACCACCAGTTTCCTCGCCACAACCGTATTCAAACCGAACCAGAAAAACAAGCACCTCACAATCGCTGCCGAGTATGTAGGCCAGAATCTCGGCGGCGCTAATCTGCTCGGAATCCATATCGAAGGCCCATTTATCTCACCACAAAAAAGAGGAATGGTCCAGCCCGATTGCCTCTGTCCCCCATCTTCGGAAATTCTCGACAAAATACAGGATGTAACGGGCGGCCGGCTAAAAATGATGACTATCGCACCTGAATTACCCGATAACCTGCCGATAATCCGACGCCTCGTAAGCTCCGGCATCATCGCCTCTTTCGGCCACTCAAACGCCACATACGAGCAAACTCTTGCCGGCTTCGAGGCAGGAATCTCGCACGTTACTCATTTATTTAACGCAATGCCGTCGGTGCACCATCGCTCCCCCGGCCCCCTCATCGCCATCTTTCAAACAAAGCAGGTAACCACGCAGCTTATCACCGATGGCGTCCACATTCACCCCGCCGTTTTGAGATTAGCCTTTGAGATACTCGGCCCTGGCCGCATCATACCTATCACCGATGGTATGCAAGCGATGGGACTTCCTGATGGTAAATACGTTTATAATGGAATCGAATATGAATCCAAAAACGGAGCCGCAAGATATAAAGACGACACCCTTATTGGAACCGCTTTGGGTTTAAGTCAGCTTCTGACCCGCCTTATGCAATTCACAAATTGTCCGCTCGATACCGCAATCAAGACTGTTACCGAAAACCCCGCCAAACTTTTAGGCATGAGTGACAAAAAAGGCTTCATCGCACCAGGAAAGGACGCCGACTTAGTTTTGCTCGACCAGGACTATTCAGTCCACACAACCATCATCGCCGGCAAAATCGTATTTCCATCGACCCGGCTCAGGACGGGCCAAAAATAACCCCTCAACTTGCCATCAAAACCTTCAAAAGCTTATTTCACCCAGACCATAATCGGAACAAAAAATTGGGAGAGCATAAATGCTCTCCCATAAATTGTGCGGCTCTTTCCTTTTTGTCCTTAGCCATCCTTCACAATGCCCGAATCCACCATCAGACTTGTGCGCAATGCCAAATGGACAGCAAAAGTCAAGCTAATATGACCAACTGGTCATTTTGCAGAGCCACCCATTTTTGAATCTATTAAAAATATAATCGGCAGGACCCTCTACAAATCTTCAATTTTTAACCTGCTATCGGCTAACGTGTGCGCTTCACGTTTATAGGTGGGATTTATATTTCTTTAATCAGTAGTCAGCGGTATCACAAGGCCGTTGGGAACGTGACACCCGATGATGTGTACTTTGGCCGGCGGGAGCAGATTCTGGCAGGCCGAGCAGAGTCAAAACAAAAAACGCTTCTTGAAAGGAAAGAGTCCAACAATAAATGACAAGCGGAGTTAAAATCGTCTCATAATTCAAAGTCGTTTTTGTCTCTTTTTTGCTGACGGCATACTTCTCCAGCACATCTTCCTAAACTATTAGAACATTAGCGAGACTGAGTGAATTGTATGATACTTTTTTTGGATGTGAGAAGCGAAATGAAGAATGTCTGCTGAAGCCTACTGTTTTGTTACATCTGATTTGATGAATTGTCATCCTGAGCGAAGCGAAGGATATGGCCTGCGTAAGCGAGATTCTTCGGCTGCGCCTCAGACGTTGCCCTGAACGCAGTGAAGGGATGACACCCATCATTTGACGAGTAACAGAGCACTACGAAAAGCTATAGAATCTCACATAGGAAACTAAAAGAATTAAAGTTAACTATATTCAACCAAAGGACTTATAAGATTTGCGGTGATAAGAGGGCTGGCTCACACCAGAGCATAAAGGTAATTGCAAACAGATATAAACAACGCGGAATTTTACCTGATTACCCAAACACTTCTAATTTAACGGGATGCCGTTTGTTAGAACTGTCCATTTTAACAAAGGTGGGGCTAAAAAAGCCAGATTCTTAGATAGAATCTGGCTTCGGAGGAGGGTGATGAAAAGCTAAAGATAACAGCTAAATATCAAGATACTTTGCCTCAAAATTCTCCTCACTTATTTAATCGAACGAACGCCAAAAATTTCTTTAGCGAAACTGAAATTAGAAACTACACATCCCTCTGGAAAGAATCAAGTCTTTAATGACAAAATTTTAAAAATTCTCATTTTTTTTCTTGAACCACGAAATTCTGCTCAAAAACTAAATTAGTTTACGCTTGATAAAGTGGTTTTGTTCTCATATTTTTAACTGAAATGCTGTTACTTCTTTTCTTCTACGTCCTTATGAAAGAGTAAGCTATGAATACAAAAATTACGATTGCAGACCTGGTGACAGCCAAACGCCAGGGTAGCAAGATTGCGGCGGTAAGTTGCTATGACTACACAACAGCCAAGCTTGTGTCCCAGACCGATGTGCAAATGATACTTGTTGGTGACTCGGCTGCCCAGCTTATGCTCGGATTCGATTCCACGCTTCCGGCGACAATGGATTTTATGGTAGCGATAACGGCTGCGGTTCGGCGAGGCGCACCGAACGTGTATCTGGTTGCGGATATGCCGTTTCTATCCTACCAGCTCGGGAAAACCGAGGCTATCAGGAACGCCGGTCGCTTCGTCGTCGAGGCAGGAGCACAAATGGTGAAGATAGAAGCCGGCGGAGCAGACCTTGATGTAATAAAATCGGTTAGCAATGCCGGCATAGCCGTTATGGCTCATATCGGGATAAGGCCGCAGAGCATCAGCAAGATTGGTCGATTCAAGGCTGAAGCAACAACCGCAGAAATGGCTGCTGAGCTTATCAGCCTTGCCGAGCAAATGATTAATAATGGTGCCGGCACACTATTACTTGAAGGGCTGGCGGCAGAAGTAGCAGAGATTATCACCAAGCGTTTTGAGGCGCCGGTGATTGGCTGCGGTTCCGGGCCGGGCTGCGATGGACAGATATTGATTGCACCGGATATTCTGGGCCTGACACAAGGGCCGGGGCCAAAATTTGCAAAAAGTTACGGCAAGCTGGCTGACGATACAATCACTGCATTCAGCGCTTATTGCAAAGAGGTGCAGAGCGGACAATTCCCGGATGATGCGCATAGTTATCATATGAAAGGCGGGGAGCTTGAAAGACTTCAGGAATTGCTAAAGGCTACACCTTAGCTGAGTTGACCCGAGATTGCCACGCCCCGCACCAGAAACGGTGCGGGGCTCGCAATGGCGTAAGCCATCTTGCCGACGACGGTCTTCTTGTTAGAAGCTCTAAGATTATTGGGCAACGCCTATTATCCATCTTATACGACACCTCCAGGCCAGTTTTTTAACCCAGAAAACCGCAATTTTTGCAGAAAAAAAGGGTAAAAAATTTTGTAAAAAATTTTAATTTTTTCTATTGACAAGAGGCGATAAAGTGTTATAGTTATATATAACAGTATATATGTTGATTTTGGAGACTTGATTATTTTTATAAGAATAGAACCATCATCACCTGTGCCAATATACCGGCAGATTATCGACCAGATAAGGTATCAAATTGCCACAGGGGCACTGAAGGAAGGCGACCAGGTGCCGAGCGTTCGGCAACTGGCGAATAACCTGGCTGTAAACCAAAATACCATATTGAAGGTCTATAACCAGCTTTGCTCAGAAAAGGTGCTGAGAATCGAACGAGGCAGCGGGACATTTGTGGCGGCAGGCAGGCATAGTATCCCGGCAGTTGAGCGAAAGAAAACGGTGGGGAAACTGCTCCGTGAGGCAGCGGTGCAGGCGATTCATTTAGACATTAGTCTTGAGCAAATGAAAGAACAGCTTGAGAAAGAATATGAGGCGATAAGGTTGATGAGAAATAAAACGGGAGCGAAAAGCAATGAATGAGCCGGCAATAAAAATAGAGGGTCTGCATTTTTCTTATGGACGCAAAAAGGTCTTGCGGGGCGTTGACTTAGAAGTGCCAGTTGGGTCGATATTCGGATTTCTGGGGCGTAACGGCTCGGGTAAAACTACAACAATCAAGATTCTTTTAGGATTGCTTAAACCGGATGCGGGCGTATGCAAGATTGGCAGCCTGGATTCGCAAAAGGATGTAATGAAGGTTCGCCAGAGTGTCGGATATATGGCCGAAGACCAGCAGATGTTCGGCTGGATGAAAGTTACGCAGATTATTAAATGGGTAGGCAGTTTCTATCCGGGCTGGGATGAGAAGTTTGCTCGAGAGCTGGTGGATTTATTAGAGCTGCCGAGAGATACAAGGGTGAAGAACCTGTCCAAAGGGCAGAACAGCAGATTGGCATTACTTCTGGCGTTAGGGCATCGGCCAAAGATAGTGATACTGGATGACCCGACGCTCGGACTTGACCCCATCGCCAGGAAGGATTTTTTGCGATATGTAATTGGTCTGCTTCAGAGTAACGGCGTAACGGTATTCTTTTCGAGCCATCTGCTTTACGAGATTGAGCCGGTAGCTGATTATGTAGCGATACTTGAGGATGGGGTAATAGTGAAGACGGGCAAGACCGATGAGCTTCGTCAAAGCGTAAAGAAGATATTGCTGCGAAGTGCGGGTGACATTGAATTTGGCGGAGTCGGAGGGATTCTTGATGTTGCGAAAATGGGAGAGAGAATAGCAGTTACAATCGAAGATTACAGCGAGGCAAAGCGAGAGGCAATAGAGAAAAAGAGCGGGTGTGCTGCTGTGGATGAAGTGGACCTGAACTTAGATGAGATTTTTGAGGCGTTCGTTATCGGCAATCGCGGCAAGAAAGTGAAGGTATGATTAAGGCGTTATTCTGGAAAGAGTGGTGTGAGCAGCGCTGGAAGCTGGCTTATGGGTGCGTGATACTCGTGGGCTTTACTTTGATTGGGCTTAGAAGCCGGCTGACCCCGGATGAGTTTATTGTTATTTTTGCATCTGCCGGAGGCTCGATTTTGATGGCCCTATTGGTAGGGATGGGGCTTGTCGCAACGGAAAAAAGCGAGGGAAGCCTTGCGATGCTTCTGGCGCTTCCTGTGCGGTCGTGGAAGATATTCGCAGTGAAAATGGTGATGGGGGCATTGGTCTGCGCGGTGCCAATAGTTGGTTGTATGGCCGTGTCGCTGGCGGTGGCCGGGGGAAGAGAGATGAGTGCTAACCGAATAGCTGTTGCCCATCTCGGTGGTATCAGCTTTAGTGTTATAATGTTAGTATGGATGGTCGCTTTTAGTATCCGCCAGCCCAACGAGGCGAGGGCGGGATTGGTAGGTATTGGGGTTTTTATGGGCTGGGTATTTTTCGTTTTCTTGTTTGTGAAAGTGTTTTACAAACGGCTGGATTTGGTTCTATGGGGCCTGGTGATTACGCCATTGGGCATTTTGCAGTTTGCGGCGAGCGAGGGCCAGATGCACACGCTATGGGCGGTGATTGTGCAGGCAGTGATGCTGATTTTCCTTTTGCTGTGGGGTGGATACAGATTTGGTAAAGAGGGAAGGTCAAAGTTATGAGAAGCCGTGCAGCGCTATTGTGGAAGGAATGGCGGGAGGTTCGCTGGTTTTTTATTGTGGGGGCGGCGATTTTTATCGCCTGGCCTTTGATAGAGGCAGTGAGCAATTATCGACTTTGGCAGAATTTTTATTCCGATATGCCGTCGGGGATGGTCTTATTGTTTGGAGGTTTTTTTGCGATACTTGTGTCAGTAGGAGCAACCTGTCGGGACCTGCAGGAAAATATAGTGTGTTTCTGGCAATCCCGGCCTGTGGCAATATGGCGGTGGGCTGTTACAAAATATGTGATGGGATTGGCGGTGGTTTTAACGGTGCTCACTGTGCCTGTGTTGATGCAAATCTTGATGGCTGGAGGGGCCGATGGCTCGTATAAACGAGCTGGGGGGTTCGCCTCTGTTCTGATTTGCCATACATTCACGTTGATTCTGGTTTATAGTCTTTCCTTTGTTGTCGGCTGCCTCATACGGTCGCCTGTTTATGCTGTGATTTTTTCGGTAGCGTTGGCAATGTTGGTTTATTTTTTGCCGGTGCTGGTGCCGCCATTAGAGAGTTTCAGTGTGTTTAATATTATTATGCAGTCGCCTCTGGAAATAACTCACTTGGCCTTCCAGACGCAAGGTGGACCTTGGTTTGCCGAGAAAATGAGGGTCGTAAAGATACCGTGGGCCGATGACCTGGCGCTGCGCTATAATATAGACCTGCTGCGTTATATTGCTTTTGCTCTGGTAGGCAGTTTTGCGGCGGTCGTTATTGCAGGGATTGCAGTTAAAAGAAACTGGCGGCTAAAAATAGGGCAGAAGCTTATGTTCTGGCTGCTGGGCGGAGTGGGGATGCTTTTATTCTTGACGGTAGTGTTCCAGCTCGGTTCAAACCTGAAGTGTGTCAGGCAGATGCCGGTAACCAGCGATAGAGGTATGAGCGCCCGGGCAGCGATTGCGTGCGAAGACAGCAAGGGTCTAATATTACTGCACGATGTGTGGCTTGATGAATCCTCGACCGGGAGGGATAAGTATCGTCTTTGGAGATTTGATTTGTCGTCGGCGGAGCCGATTAGCAAGGAAATTGTTTTGCCGGTCCAGGTGCCGCCTATGATTTCGTGGCCCGGCAACAAGGCCGCGATTGCTTGGTCGGCAGAACAGCCACAGTTGCTGTATGCGGTAAGGGACTCGCAAAGTGAGGATAAAGCGGACGGCAAATTAAAACTGAATGCAGCGGAGCTTCTGACAATATCGTTAGCTGATAACGAGGCGGTCGTGACGGATAAAATAGACCTGTTGCCGCATATCGAGGAACCAAGAGGTTTGTGCGAAGGGATGTGTATATGTAGAGACAGGATTTTTGTGAATCTGTCAGGCCAGCTCTTTATTTTTGAGTTGGAGACGGATGGTAAACCGATTCTTAAGAGTGCGACAAAAAAGCGGGTTGGAATCTGTGGCGAGAGCGGGAGACGAGATGCAAGCAGACAGACCTTTGCAACTATGTCTATCGGCTTGGTTCCAGGCGAGGGCCTAAGCGTGCAAGAGCAGCTTGCGGTGTCGGTGGAGCTGACCGGCTATCGTGTGATGGACATCGAAGGTGACATTGTTGTCGAGACGAACAATGATTTTATTAAGGTTTTTCGGCTAAAAGAAGTGCGTGATGATATTGCTACACTTGAAATGTTTGGATATCGTTCACCAACGGCGTTGGAGCGTCTGGCGGATTTTTCGCCAGGGCAGGTATTCTTAAGAGATGGCTTTGCATACATATTGAATAAAAGCGCCGATTTTGGCGGGTTGACCGTTTACGATATTCGTGGGCCGCAGATAAGGCGAGTTGGCCATTATGCGGTGCCAAATGAGCGATTGCTGGCGATTGCACCGCTGCCGGATGGAAATATACTTGTTGGTGGAAACAAGCTGCATATTGTTGCGCCGCCGAAAGCCGCCAGGACATATAAAGCGCAAAGTAATTAGAGGACTGCGCAACGATTTTACAAGAGCGCACTTTCAGTGATGAATCTGGGGTCTGGTATGATAGTCTTGCTGACCGACTTCGGGCAAAGTGAATACGTGGGCGTGATGAAAGCAGTAATTTACAGTGTCGCCCCTGATGCGAAAATTGTAGATTTGTGCCACGAAATCAAGCCTCAGAATATTATTGAAGCATCCTGGATTCTTAAAAATAATTACAAATACTTTCCGGAAGGCGCAATATTTTATTGCGTGGTTGACCCGGGTGTGGGCACAGAAAGAAAAGCACTGGCAGTAAAAACAGATAAATATTATTTTGTCGGGCCGGACAACGGCTTACTATGGGAGACGCTGAAAGAGCAAAAAATAGTTGACATAAGACAGCTTGCCATCCCAAAAGATGCCAGCAGGACATTTCACGGCAGAGACGTGTTCGCAAAGGCGGCTGTAGATATCGATTCAGGCAAGTTTGAAACTATCGGCAAAAAGATAAAGAAAATAAAAAAACTGGAGCTTTACAAAAAGGCAAGAGTAGGAACAGTCGTTCGGATTGACAGGTTCGGAAATATCATAACCAATCTGGCAAAACAAAAGAAAGATAGATATTCTGTAAAAATAGGCCGCAATAGCTACACATTGAGATTTTTCCCAACCTATCAATCGGCAAAAAAGAATGAGTTATTTCTAATCGAGGGCTCGTGCGGCACGTTGGAGATAAGCCAAAAAAACGATAGCGCAAATGAGAGGTTGCGGATGACTGTAGGGGAGATAATAAAAATATCGTAGCATATACGGTTAGACGCAATGCGAATGACGAATAGCGAGTTATGGCAGGTATAATTTATATAGGCATAGCGGGGTGGTCGTATCCGGATTGGAAGGGGATTGTATATACCCAGCCGAAGATTGACCAGCTTGAATACGTAAGTAGATTCATCGATTGCGTGGAAATCAACAACACCTTTTATCGGCCGCCGTTCAATAATACGACTAAATCCTGGCTGAAAAGCGTCTCGGGCAAACCAGAGTTTTTCTTTACAGCGAAGCTACATCGAGACATCAGCCACGAAGGCAGGATTGATACCGAAATAGTAAAGCAGTTTCATAAAGGTTTTCAGCCGCTGCTGGAGGCGAATAAGTTAAAGCATCTGCTTGCACAATTTAGATATGATTTTGCTGATTGTAAAGATAGCCGACAGCATCTATCCAGAATAGTTGAGAGCTTCTCTGAAACATTCAATCTTGCAGTGGAGGTCCGACATAAATCGTGGCAGGAGGAAGATGCATTAAAATTTTTACAGGGGCTGGGCGTGTCGGTTTGCAACCTCGACTATCCGACCGCATCGAACTCATTTGATATGCAGTATTGCACCGTAGGCAGGAATGGATATTTTCGGATGCACGGCAGGAACCAGGAAAAATGGTTCAGCAAGGCCGGTAGAGATGAAGTTTATAATTACTATTACAATAGTAATGAGCTTGCCCAGATAAAAAAGAGAATTGATAGTTTGGCCAAGGCTTTTGAGACACTGACAGTCATCGCAAACAACCATTATCGAGGTGCCGAGCTTGCCAATGCTATTGAGCTTAAGGCATTACTTAGCGGCGAAAAGCAGATTGTTCCTGAGGGTCTTTTGAGGACTTACCCAAATCTGACAGCGATTGCGCTTAGAGCGGGCCAGGATAATCTCTACGGGCTTTTCAAATAACCTTTCCGGACCAGGCGCTGCTCAGCATAATGGAGGGTCGAATGGTTCGGTATTTTATTTAGTCCCAGAATCTCACGTAAGTCAGAGGAATTATCGAGAAGCCCTATAATACCATCGTAATCTATCTTGAGAGATTGGCGTAATATAAGGATTGCAAACAACTGATGCTGCGTAAAATCCCTGCTGGCAAAGGGGTGAGAATATAATGGTATAGAGTCCTTTGCCACGCGAAGGGCCTGCCGGGCCAGAGCTACCGGCGATTGTGTCATTTTTACTTCTGTTTGCATAAGCTAATAAATCGACCAAAGATGTGCCAAAAATCCAGTATTCTTGAATTTATCTGGAGTGCAAAACGCTATTTTGGGACATTTTATGAACGTAGGCTTGAATTTAGCAGGATATGGCCCAGAGACGTCCGTTTTAAGCTATTCCGCTGGCAGGTTTGCCAGGTCTGCGTCAGCACCGGCTATCATTAAGATGTCATCCTGATAAATGACCGTCTCGGGCATTGGAACATTTATAATTTCTTGCTCGTCCTTTTCGGCTTTGCTGTGCTTGCCTCGTCTAATCAAGACCAGATTGACATTATATTTCTCGCGGAGGCGTAAACTTCTTACCGTCTTGCCGTCAAAGCTGGCCGGCGCTCTTATACGGCCTAAGCTATAGCCGGGCGCAAAATCTATCTTCTCCCAAATTTGAAGAGCGATAAGCTTGTCCGCCAATCGCTGGGCCGATTCAATCTCCGGATATATAACCTCTGTAGCGCCTATCTTGGAAAAAACTTGACCCGCCGTGAGGCTCTCGGCTCTTGTATATATCTGCGTAACACCTATCTGCCGCAGATTCACCACCGACAGAACCGCGGACTCAAAGCCCTGGCTCGTTCCCTGCCCTATGCTGACAATAGCCACATCGACCTTGTCAATACCCTGGGACCTAAGTGCCTCTTCATCTGTGCTGTCAAGCCGGACGGCGTGGCTTACCTGGTCTGCAATCTGCTCCCTTGACGACGTACAAATATTAGCACCAGACCTAATATCCCTAATAATATAAAGGTAAAATTTCTTTTACCTATATCTAACTTCTCTTTAACCAGTCTCCCTGGACTTATCTTACGTATGTCTTGAGCATGTATATCCATGTCTCCACCGTGTTGGATGCAACCACGCTGAAAAACTCCGGTAATCTCCAACCGATCCCCCTTAGCATGGTAACCACCGGTAAATTGAATTTCCTTGGCTAACCCCTTATTCAACCAAATGCCAATGGCGTTTTCACCGTCATTTAAGTTTACCCAGACAAAATCTCCTCGCGCCATTATATCGCCGACAGCCTCGCCCGCATAAACAACACTTTTTCCGTCGTACTCCTTCGCATTATTAATTAATTCTGTACTGGAAATATGCTGTGCATAACCGACTGTCCAACAGAAAAATATTAAGCCGATGGCGGATAGCTGATGGCTGACAGCTCTTTTCATTATTTTCCTTTAATTACTGCAATAAAAAATCCGATTAAGGTGAACACCGACATAAACTCCAATCTACCGGCCCACATCTGCACAATGTAGGTAAGCTTTAACCCCACCGGCATACTTGGTGTTGTAATTCCGCACGATAACCCGACATTCGCTGCCGCTGAAGTTGATTCAAATAATGAGTCTAAAAAGGGGTATCCGTAAAACATTCCCACCAATGTGCCTATGCCATATAACGCTAAATAAGATACCGTAATCAAGAGCGCAGCTCTTACCTGTTTGTCTTCCAAATATATTTCTTTAAGGTGGTGTAGTTTCTGCTCCACGATAGCCTGTTCCGGCAGAATGATCCTCTTTAAGTCTTGTTTGAGCGTTTTTGCGATGATGCCTAGGCGTAACATCTTGATCCCGCCCGCAGTGGAAGAGGTCCCGCCTCCAAAGGCCATAGCGCAGATTAATCCCACAAGCGCCAGATTCCCCCATTCATTGATAAATTGCCGCGCATAAATAGTCATATACCCTGTGGTGGTGTGGCCGGAAATCAACTGATAAAATCCTTTGCGAAACATAACAGCCGCGCGAGGGTAACAGCCAACCTGATTTAACCCAATGAGCGTAATCAGAAAGGTAAGCAGTATGGTAATAAACAACGTGCGTGTCTCAATATTCTTCCATATTTCTCGACGGTCCCCTGTCCAAAGATGATAATGCAAGTTAAAATTCATCGCTCCCAAGAGCATAATGACAATGGTGACAACTTCAAAAAGCAGGCTATGATAATAGAGTATGTTTTGTGATTGAGGCGCAAACCCCGCCGTGTCAAAGGCTGCCATAAAAATGCATGCGCCGTGAAAGAATGCATTGACGGGTTTCATTCCATTAGCAATACCGACTATTCCCAGCACCAGCGTACTTAAGATTAGATAGACAATACTCACTAACCAGATGAACCGGGAGGTATGAATTACATTGGGTAACAATCTTTCATCGCGGGCCTCCCCCACATACATCTTAAACGCTCCGGATACTCCTTTTATAAAAAAACAAAGCGCAATAACCACGATTCCCTGGCCGCCAATGAACGGGGTGAAATGCCGCCACAAATTGTGCGCGTAAGAGAGGTGGTCGAGGTCCTGCACAAGCGTCAGGCCCGTTGTTGTAAACCCTGACATTGTCTCAAGGCAGGCATCCAAATAAGAACCCCAGTGTCCGCTTAGATATAAGGGTACCGCTGCCACCAGCATCGCTGCCACCCAGGAAAGCGAAACTACAATCATCCCTTGCATCCAGTTCAGGTCTTTTTCTGTAAAGCATAATTTGGTCAAAATTAAGCCGATAATCAAGGTAATCTCTGTGCCGATTAGAAAATCCAGGGCAGGATTTATCTCCGCGAATAAGAGGCCGATAACCATAGGCACCAACATCGTCAGGCCCATGCCTATAATAATCTTCCCTGAATAATATCCTATATTCTTGAGGTCTTGGAGTTGTGGCTTAGGAATCATAGTTTAAAAAAATATGCTACAACGCAAATCAAAAATGCCGCCAATATTATTGCTATGGCATAAAGAATTTCCGTGGCGATGCCAAAGACTGCATTATAAAGGGATTTTATCTTCATAATTTACCGGCTAATAAATTTGACAGTTGCGACTCATTGCCGACTGTGGTAAGAGCGATTACATCATCGCCGGCCTTAAGGACAGTATTTCCTTTGGGGATAACTACGTCATCCTGTCTTACTACGGAAAGTAATACGGAATTTTCCGGCCATTGAATGTCCTTCACCTGCTTATTTATCACAGGCGAATCCTTTTGTAAATCCACGCGCACAATCGCCAGTTTCCCCCGTTTAAAACACAAAAGGGAAACAAAATCTGAAAAGGAGACCTCTTCCTCAATAATCTTGGCAATAATTTCGGTAGAATTCATAGGGACATCCACCCCCAGCTCGGAGAAGGTATGTTCATTATATGGATTATTCACCCGACCCACTGTGCGTGCTACACGAAAGAGTTCCTTAGCCAATTGACAAATAATGATGTTGTCTTCGTCGTCTCCTGTAACTGCGGCTACCACATCTGCTCTGGCTGCGCCGGCATCTTCTAAAATCCGGGGGTCACAACCGTCTCCTTTAATTACCATGACATCCAATTCCTTGGCTATCTCATCGCAGGTAGTTTTATCTTTCTCAACAACACTGACGCCATGTTTGCCCTGACAGAGACGTTTGGCTAAAAAATAACCCACTTTACCAGTTCCCACAATTACAATATACATATCCCACCTCAATCTTATAAGCCTAATTTATCCTTTATCTCTTTTAAGCTCGCCACCTTCACCACAGCCATCAATGTATCCTTGCTCTTTAAAACAGTTTCGGGATCCGGGATAAACACACCTTCCAATCTTCTTATTGCCACCACCAGGAATTCGCCATGGACATTTATCTCCTGAACGCTTTTGCCAACCAAATTGTTCTTCACCTCTATCTCTATGACTCCCAGCTCCTTCGTTTCAATCAAATAACTGGAAAAACGGCTTTCAATAATCTTATCTCTAATCATAGCAGCAAAAAGTATGGTCCCGCTAATAATATCTAAACCCAAAGCAGAGTAGATATGCGCACGGTTTGGGTCGTAAACACGGGCAATAACCTTGGGCACATTAAAAATCTTTCTTGCTACCTGTGCCGAAACCAGATTAGTATTGTCTCCATTGGTTACCGCACAGAAAGCATCTGCTTTTTCAATGCCCGCCCGTTTTAACAGACTCAAGTCAAAGCCATTACCTACCACAGTCAGGCCATTAAATGTGCCTCCCAGACGTTCGAAAGAGACAGGGTTCCTATCGATAATCACGACATTGTGACCTTCGCCGGTTAATAGCTTGGCTAACTCCGAACCAACCCTGCCGCATCCCACTATTATCACATACATACTGACCCCTTCATAAATCCTAACTTATTTTACTACCGGAATGATAAAAATAAACCAGTTTAATGAAGGTAAGACAAATTACACTTTAACATCTATGAATTTTGCAACAATTTGGATATATCTTAATTTTATTTCACCGTTTGTCTCTATATGCTGGCCTGTAAGTGGAAAAATCAAGGTATCATAAATCTTTCAACCAACATTCCTATTTGACACTTTTACGCCCTCCAGCTCCATTATAATATCAAACTGGTCTTCGACTCCCAACAACCTGAATGTGTATAAAATTCGTGATGGCAGCAGGGGCTTATCAAAGCCAAACAGCCCAACAAAGGACCCCACAACCGCTGCTGTTGCTAAAGCGTTAACACCAATCAAAATCCTCTCTACCCACTTTTTCTTATAATGTATCAGCATAAATAATCAGCATTCAGCCGCTATGTCCCCTTAATTTGCTATCATTTTAGCAGATAGAGGCGCTATTTGTAGTAAAATAAACAAAACACTCACTTTAGCAGCTCGCGAAGCGGATTTCATCGGTATATGCGGATATGAAAAGAGCGGGGGTGTGCTTCACGTTTATAGGTAAAGAAAGTAGCACGGCCATCTTTGCCGTGTTTGCACGGGCTGGAAGCCCGTGCTACATCGTGTAAAAATAATCTACCTACAAAGATGAAGCACACCCAAAGAGCGGTTATGCCTATGATATGCTGACGATGCGCAAAAAAATTGGGGTCATCCTCCTCCGAATGACCCCACAACGTATTATTCAAAAAACCAGCTTTGCCTTATCACCGGCATCACCGATTTTGAACTTACAAAATCGGGCGGACATATCCTCCTCCAAAAAAATTTCGGTTTTAGGCTGTCCGCCCTTATATTATCGCCTCAAGGGCAAACGATTTTTAGTTGCAAAAAATATGCCACTGATAAAAGCAAAAATGAAACCTTCAAATTTTCTTTCCTAACAACTTGCAATTAAAATAGTTGCGCCTAAACATCGCTTGGACTTCAAAAACGATAATATATCCCATTTTAACAGTGTGTTGTTTTTTGTCAACGCTAAAATGTCCTTAAAATATCCTATTTCTACATTTTTTAAGACCTCTGCAAGAAATATTCTGGGATTTCGCTTGATGTTTATAAAAAGCAACGTAAAGTGAACAAATAAACAACGATGCAATGCCAAATCGCTGTCTTTCAAGAAGAAATGACCAATCAAATTTTTGATGAGGCAAGGCGGATGTGCTTAGAAACTATCTCAAAAGTCATAACGTCATTCTGAGCGCAGCGAAGAATCTCTCTTTTTGATAGGCCAGACCCTTCCCCATTCGACTCGCCTACGGCTCGCTCAGGGTCAGGGTGACAGTTTTGAGATAATTTCTTATAGATGCCTTGTTAAGTTTGGTGATGCTGCCTAATGATAAACTGCGCTCTGATATTCAAGTTAATGCCCCACTTTAGGCTGGTACTTGGCCCAAGAGACCCTATTCATCCAGCGGCACACCCACCGTTCAAATAGTATCATTTTGCCGGTGCGTTGCTGATTGATGCGAAAGATAGTATTTCTCCGCCATCTGATAATCTCTTCTGCAATCTCTTGCGATTTCTCCTCGGGCAGCTCTATCCTGTCCAGTTCGGCTCTATCTTTGTCCAAATCGTAGGCACAAACGGTCTTGTCAGCCGGCTCGTATATGAATTTGTAATTGCCTCGCACAAAACCAGCAGGTCCTTGTTGTATCCAATCACTAAAGTATGCCTTTTGGTCCTCTGGCATATTTACAAGAGCATTAACACCATCAAAACCACCAGTTTGTGTTTCAAGGCCCAACAGTGTCAACAAGGTCGGTGTTAAGTCCACGGAGCCTACCGGCCACATAACTTTGGTCCCACGCTCTATCAAAAGCGGCGCTCGCATAACGAACGGTATCTGCAAGGCCTCATCGAACGCTATTCGCTCATGACCAAGCAGTCCATGCTCACCAAATGCTTCGCCGTGGTCTCCAATAACGCAAAAAACCGTTTTGTCAGTGAGGTTTAGTTTGGCAATCTCTTCATCCAGCACTGCTATGAACTTATCAGTATAAGAAACTGACTGCCGGTAACGTTCGAGCGTTTCCTTTGCCGGCTTAGCAAACCATTCGGGAACTTCGTGTGGGTCATGCGTGACAGAGCAAAGAATGGCGACAAAAAAAGGCGTGTCCTCAGCTTTAATCCATTCTGTAATTGTTCCTAACATTGAGAACTCGTCACAGGCTAAATACCCGATGAATTTATTGGGGTCATTCAAGTCATCTCTGGCCCAGAATTTGTCAAAGCCGAGATTATAGACCAGGCCGGGCCTGGATTCAAAGTTACCCTTGGCCGACTGAAAAAATGCGGTCCGAAAACCCAACTGACTTTTAAGGATTGTCGCAAGGCCGGCGTAAGGCTTCAACGCAGGAACCGCCTCGGCAAGGTCATGGGATGCAGAAGGAAATCGGCCGGTCAAAAGTGCAAATAGCGACTTAGTGGTATGCGTCATTGATGAGCGGGCATTTGCAAACTCGACACCATCCTCAGCCAGCGTTGCGAGGTGTGGGGTTAAGTTGTTGTGTCTATCAGCAAGCGAAGTGTATCCATATTGAACACCCTCAAGAATGACTATTACTATGTTGTGATTTATCTGCTGTGTCTTTAGCGTAAGTGTCACCTGGTCGGAAGACGGTATCTCTCGTTTAGCCTTGACGAAATCGGCTCTTACCAACCTCCCAGAATCCGGCACAAAAAAACTTATTATGGCCCTTAATTGACTATTGTAACGCAGTCCTGCAGAGATTATTTGCGGCGAATCTTGCTTCACTCCGAGACCTCGCAGCAAAACAGCGGCAAGAATGATGATAACAGAAATTGTAATCCTGATAACAAAACGCTTACGGTTATAAACCAGAGAGACGGGCTTTACCAGAACTGCGATGGAAAAGCCCAGAATAGTAAAAGCGGGCACAAACAAAATTACGGCGGCCAGCGGAATCTTTATTATGTTGATTACAACGATGTGCAAGGTATTTATTGGCGAGCGAATCAGCGGCAAAAAAACCGAAGGCAGGATTTGTGTCCCCGTCCTTATCAACCACCCTGCATTCATAACCGACCAGGTGCACACAACCATTGCAACGATAATAGCCGTCCGGATGACCCTTCTGCGCGGCCAGCGAAAGCAGATAAGCGATAAGACTACCTCAACACACAGGAGCACAGAGACATCGGCGAGCACCCAATCAAAGTATTCGTTTATCAGGCTATATCGCCACGCGTGAGAGAGTTTCACTGCCAGCGTGCAGATTATCGCACCGAGCATAATGAGAGTCCAAGCACGGCTGGCTAAAAGGCCGTATAACCGGCCGACGAACGAAGTGGTCTTTACTCCAGCCTGAATTTGTGAGTGTTCAGGATTCACCATAAATATCCTAAAATACTAAAAATCTTTCTAAACAACAAGTCGATTCACCTTTCGATAACCACCTTGTCCCTGCCATCCTTGTCGATAGTTATCCCGGCCTGCTCCAGCCGACTGGTAAAATCACAATCGTCAAGTCCACAGGATGCCTGACGGCAATGGCTTACGCCACTGGTAAATCCGCCTAAAAGCGGACCCCCGGTCTATATTGAATATCTCAGGCCCGGCAATCTGCAGATATAGCTGCAACGCATCCACACGGAATAGGTCCGACACAGGCGGATTGAAGATGAAAAAGAATTAACCGCTGAGCGCAGAGAACGCAGAGAAAATTGGTTAAATGGTGAGTAGTTAATTGGTTAAATATTCACTACTCACCAATTACCAGTTACTAATTACGTTGTCTCTGTGTGCGGGGCGTGCTCCGCAGTAGAACCCACCAACGATGATATATTGCGGATAAGTTAAAAAGCAGTTTTAACCAAAAAGAAAAAGCGAAAAACCAAATGGCTTTGCCGCACGGTTTTTCGCCTTTAAGTTCCGCGTTTCACGGTACCAGATACAAGAAATTTTTACCGCTGTCTAATCGAGATTCATCGTCATCAAGAACTCTACATTGGTCCGGCACTTGGCAAGCCTGCTTTTGAGCAGCTCAACCGATTCCACAGGGTTCATTTCACTCAAGACCCTGCGAAGCCGATATACAAGCTCAAGCTCTTTCGGGTCGAGCAGTAATTCTTCTCGCCTGGTGCCGCTTCGGCTGATTTCTATAGCCGGCCAGATCCTCTTATCAACCAGACGCCTATCGAGATGCAATTCCATATTTCCGGTCGCCTTGAACTCTTCAAAAATTACCTCGTCCATTTTCGAGCCGGTATCAATCAACGCCGTTGCAATGATACTCAGCGAGCCGCCTTCTTCGACATTTCTGGCTGCACCGAAAAATTTCTTAGGCATCTGCATCGCAGAAGCATCAACGCCACCGGTCAAAATCCTGCCCGAATGCGGCGTTTCACTATTATAAGCACGGGCAAGGCGAGTTAGCGAATCCAGCAGAATTACGATATCTTGGCCATATTCAACCATTCGCTTGGCCTTCTCAATGACAACTTCTGCCACCTGGCAGTGACGTGCAGCCGGCTCATCAAATGTTGAGCTTATTACCTCAACATCCTTGGCGACCTTGCGTTTCATTTCCGTTACCTCTTCGGGCCTCTCATCAATCAATAGCACTATCAACTTCACGTCAGGATGATTTGTGCTGATGGAATTCGCCATTTTTTGCAGCAGTATCGTCTTGCCTGTCCGCGGTGCGGCAACTATCAGGCCACGCTGACCCTTACCTACCGGTGTTATCAAGTCGATTATCCGCATATTTAACTCTTCCGGTGTGGTCTCAAGTATAAGACGCCGCTCCGGATGCAGCGGCGTCAAATCACTAAACACCACTTTATCCGCAAGCAGGTCGGGATTTTCGAAATTGATCGCCTCGACACGCAAAAGAGCAAAATACTTCTCGGAATCCTTCGGCGGCCTGATTTGACCCGATACTGAATTGCCGGTCCGCAAACCAAATCGCCGAATCTGGGACGGCGAAACGTAGATGTCATCCGATGAAGATAAATAGTTATATCGCGGGTTCCGCAAGAATCCGTAGCCATCCGGCAGCACTTCCAATACGCCTTCGCCATACATCAGGCCGTTTTGCTGAATACGCTCCTTTAGAATTTTGAAAATCAAATCCTGCTTCTTAAGCGCGCTGTAATCCTTGATACCTTCTTTCTTGGCAATATCGTGAAGCTCTGTAACCGTCAGATTCTGTAAGTCCGTCAAATACAGGCTGCCTTTCTTTATCCGCTCATATTTATCGTGGGTGGACTCTTCTTCGGTTAGCTGCTGCTCTTCTACCTGGGTTTCACTCTGTATCTGGGCGATATCGGCCTGCTCTGCCACGGGTGCGGCAGAGTTGTTTTCTTGCAATACCTGTTTTGTCTGTTCGACCTGTTCTGCTTCAACGGCCTTTTTCTTTGTCGTGTGGCGTTTCTTGGTCACGGCTTTTTCACTTTTTGAAGCCTTAGCCATAGTTACTCCTTAATCCTTTCAAAAACTATTAAAACAATTTATGTTACACTACAAACTACGGGGAACAAATTCCAAATTGAACAACCTTATCGTAATCACATAGGATGCCTGACGGCACAGTGCAGATGGATTCGAGCTTAGAACGTTCAGCAAAACCTATATATCACAAACCCCTGACAACCATTCCACGATTAATCCTGCGCTAAACCCCACGAACTAATTACCTGTGAGAAGATATTAGCGACTTGCTTAACTAAAGCCGAGAACTCTGAATTGTTATCAATGACATTATCGGCGATTCTTTTCTTTTTGTCAAGAGAAATCTGAAAATTTTCTCTAATTTTTATCTGATTTTCGTCAAAAATACCCATTTTTTTCACCCTATCCATCCTTCTTTGCTTTTGACAATCCACAAAAACTATTCTTTCGCACCGCTTGTCCCAGCCAATCTCTACCAAAAGGGGCATATCAAAAACTATGGCCCTGACCTGCCGCTGGCGGTTATAACCCCTTATGAGCTCCTCAGCCCTTTCCAGAACAAGAGGATGGATTATCCTGTTAAGTGATGAGAGCTTCTGGGCATCGGCAAAAACGATGTCAGCCAGTTTCTTACGGTCGATTTTTCCCGTGGAATCTAAAACTGCCCCAAAAACGCCAACTATTTCCTCCTTAACAGCGAGCTTATTTAGCAGCTCGTGGGCAATCTTATCAGCGTCGATGACCGAACAACCAAGTTTGGCAAACTCACCGGCAACAGTGCTTTTGCCCGAGCCGACACCGCCTACAATGCCTATTATAGGCTTTCTTTTTGCATTGTCCACGACTGGGCAGTTTAACAGCTATCTTAAAGCTGGTCAACTCGATTATTATTCTACCATCCCGGAGGTCGGTTGTCAAGTTCATCGCGAGTTTTGCTGTCCCCGGCATTTCTATACTACAGACTAAAATGTGTTTTTGCAAGAGGGTGAAGGCATCAGAGCTTGCCAAAGTCAGATTCTTTGGTTAGAATGAGGTTTATACTACGCTGAAAGATGGTTTTGTTCATTATTGCGATAACAATTGGTTAGTTTGAGTAAACTCCGTTAGAAAGAAGCTTTCTAACGGAACTGACACGTGTCCCGTTACAAAAAAGTTTTGTAAGGGACGTGGCTTTAGGCCCGTGTTGTAACACGGGGCTTTCTAACGGAGTAAATAAACGTTTTCGGCAAAGGAAACCATAATGTTTGGGCAAAACAAACGGCACGGTAGCCTGACAGCTATCATTTTTGCAATTCTGCTGCTTGCAGGGGCAGTAATTTATATGGGGTGCAAGAAGCATCCGCACGAGCCAAACCAGATCGAACGCCAACTTAAACAAGTAGAGTCCGAGCCCAATGCCGGAAACATCGGCGAATCTATAAAGATGCCCGCCGGAGGCGGGTCTGACCAAAGCGGCCTTCAGCCGCCTGCCGCAACGCCAAAGGCCAGTTTGTCCGACGTTATCAAAACTGCCAGAGGATGGATGCCGGTTTATAAGTCGTGGTATCATAAACCTGCGCCCGATTTTGTTTTAACCGACATAAAAGGCTCGGTGCACAAACTAAGCGACTATCGCGGCCGGGATGTCTTACTTATTTTCTGGGCGACCTGGTGTCCACCCTGCCAGATGGAGGTACCAGATTTAATTGAACTGCGGCGAACTATCAGCGAAGAAAATTTGGCGATGCTGGCCGTATCGAACGAAAAGACGGATGTGGTGGAAAAGTTCATTGCCGAGCGAGGAATAAACTACACGGTTCTTCTCGACAGAGGCAATATGCCGGAACCATTCGGGTTTATGAGAATCTACAGCACCGTTGGTGTGCCTTGCAGTTTCTTTATCGACCGCGAGGGCAAAATAAAACTGGCTACTGCGGGCTTATTATCGTTGAAAGCAATATCAGCCATTTTGCAGGCTGAATAGGAATAAACTACTGCTCTGTTACACCTGATTTGATGAATTGTCATCCTGAGCGAAGCGAAGGATCTGGCCTGCGTCAGCGAGATTCTTCGGCTGCGCCTCAGACGTTGCCCTGAGCGCAGTGAAGGGATGACACCCATCATTTGACGAGTAACAAAGCACTACCTTGCTGTAGCGAATTGCAAAATATATCTACGAGACCGGAATCAGGCGAACTATCAATTTCCCCTCCTTCACAGTTATTTTATCCACCTTGACCTTTTTGTCCTCGATTTTGAAGATGTGGCCGAATGCCTCCTCATTTAATAATGCCCCGGCAATTTTTGTTCGCAAATCCTCTGTGTTTATAGGCTCATCGGAAAGTTTCTGGGCATACATTCTCTTAGCCGTCATTTTCGCCAGGGGGGTGATATTCATAGCACCGACCTTCACCTTGCTTACATCCAGAACCAGAAGTTTCTGCTCATTGACCTTAGGTGTTAGCTCAATGGTAACAACCATCTCCACACCTTTTATATTTGCAGTCCCCATAAATACGACCGTATCGGGCACGAGCAGCACCGCCGGCCCATAAAGCAGAATGCCTTCCGACTCTTTTGGCCAGCCGGAATCAGCAACAACGCTGTTTAGGCCTTTCTGGCTGATGACCACTTCAAAAGGCTCGCCGAGTTGAGCGCCGTTATAGACCTCTGGATAAACCTCGTGCGTTAAATATGGATGGGTTACCCAATCGCGCCCCGGCTTATCATCGAACATCAAGAAATCACCGGGCTTGTAACGGCCGGGCCTATATAAAAGCAGCGCAAACAAAATGAATGCGACGGCCAAATCAATCAACAGCCAGTAGAACAGCTTTTTATATTTTGCCTTTTTTTTAACTTCCAAATAACACCCTTGAAATTTCTATCTTGCTTGAAACTCTTTGTATGATTATAGTGGTTACAAGGTTTTGTAGAAAGTTTTTTCTAATCACTGTGGCACGGGCTTCCAGCCTGTGGATACACGACAACCTCCGGCATAAAACCGGGGGCTTAATTTGCGTTTTGTTATTGTAACAATATAGTACCACGGGCTTCCAGCCCGTGGGAACACGTAACGCCCCGGCATAAAGCGGGGGCTTAATTTGCGGTTTGTTGCTTTAACAATACTTGTATCAATAGAATGAAAGAAAGGAAGGTTTTTTAGAGGATGGCAAATCATTTTGGTGACCGCCTCTATGAGGCTGTAAAAGCCAGGAATACCTCTTTGATTGTCGGGCTTGACCCTGTCTATAACCGACTTCCTGAAGTCATAAGAAGTCATCGCCAGATGAATGACGAATTTGATGCAGGGTCGGCTGTAGATGCAATTTTTGATTTTTCGACGCAGGTGATGCGAATTATTGCACCAATGGTGTCGGCTGTGAAAATAAACATCGCCTTTTTTGAGAAATATCTCTGGGAAGGTTTAGAGACTTACTATGGATTGCTCTCCGAGGCCGACAGTTTGGGTCTGGAGATAATCGGCGACGTAAAACGCGGCGATATTGGCCACACAGCCGAGTTTTATGCCTCCGCACACCTGGAAAATCCTGAACTATCCGGGCTGGAGGATACCATCACCGCCGATGCTATAACCATCAACGGCTTTGCGGGCGTTGACGGAATTGAACCTTTCGCAAACAAGGCGGACCAGCAGGGTAAAGGCATCTTTGTCTGGGTCCGCTCGAGCAACCCATCAGCAGCACCTATTCAGGACTTTGCCGATGCAAACGGACAGAAAATGTTTGAGAAGCTCGCCGAGGTGGTTGGACAGGTCGCCGATAAACCCAGCCGGATTGGCAGCAGCGGCTATAGTAACGTAGGAATGATAGTGGGCGGGACTTCGCCTGATGTTACCAGTGCCCTGCGATATAGGTATGGTAAGGTATGGTTCCTTGTGCCGGGCTATGGCTCACAGGGTGCTACGGCCGTTGACTGCGTGCGGTTCTGCAAACCTGATGGCACCGGGGCGCTAATCAACGCATCTCGCTCGATTATCTACGCCTACGAAAACCCAAAATACAAAGAGCAATTCGGCAATGACTGGCGAAGATGTATCGAACAGGCTGTCATCGACGCAAAAATAGAGCTGGCTGCCGCAATGCAGACGAAATTATAGCGAAATTGAATAACAGTAAGTATTATGATTAGTCTTATCGTAGAAAATCTTAAAGCAATCAAAGAGTTTTGCGTGCGGTATCGAGTTGGGCGGCTTGAAGTGTTCGGTTCGGCTGCAGGTGGCAAAAATTTTGACCTGGAAAATAGCGACCTGGATTTTCTCGTTGAGTTTCAGCCGTTAAAACCGGGTGAATACGCTGACACATATTTCGGTCTGCTCGAGGCATTAGAAACACTTTTCAACGGGCATGTTGACCTCGTAATGGTTCGTGCCATCAAAAATCCCTATTTTTGGGAATATATCAATAGGAGTCGGAAACTACTCTATGCGGCTTGAGCAGATAACGCTTAGAATGTTCGATGCCAGCAGATAGAAAAAGATTTTTCACTGGTAAAAAAGTTTTAATTATGGGCCTGGGCAGGTTCGGCGGGGGAGTTGATGCTGCTGAATTTGCCTACAGTACCGGCGCAAAGGTTGTAGTAACGGATTTAGCCTCGGCCGAGCAACTCCACGATTCAATAGAAAAGCTCAAGCAATTTCAGGACATCGAATTTCATCTCGGTTCGCACGACCCATCTGATTTTGAGCAGGCCGATATTATTATCGCTAATCCGGCAGTTCCTCCTGATAATAAGTTTCTCGAAATTGCCCGCCGGCACAAAAAAATCGTTACCTCGCAGATAAATATATTTTTCGAGTTATGCCCTGCTCCCATCATTGGCATAACCGGAGCGAACGGCAAAAGCACCACGGCCGCCCTAACCGCCCACCTGCTCAAAAATACGAGCATCGAGCATCGAGCATCGAGCATCGAGCACGTCTGGCTCAGCGGCAATATCGGCGAACAGCCACTGCTAACAATCGTGGAACGAATCCAGCCCAATGATTTGGTTGTGCTGGAAATATCGAGTTTCCAGCTCGAACAATTATCGCAGATTCAAAAAGCTCCGAAGATTTCACTCCTGACGAATCTTATGCCGAACCATCTCGACCGATACGGCACATTCGCAAATTACTGTGCCGTCAAAGAAAATATCTTCAAGTTTCAAAAGCTGGATGAAAATTCTCCTGCTGCTTCTATCTTTAATGCGGAAGACAAAATTAGCAGCGAATGGTTTGAGAAATATAAGAAGGAAGTCGGCAGGATTTGCATAAAATTTTCAGCCGACGATGTGCCGCCAAAAATCCGTAATGCCTTCGCGCTGCCCGGGCGGGTCAATCTCTCAAATCTTGCCGCCGCCCTCGCTGTGGCCAGGCATTTTGGTATTGACGATAATAGTATTATAAGTTGTTTGCCGGAATTTGTGGCATTGCCGCATCGGCTCGAATTTGTCGGCCAAATAAAAGGCGTGCGGTGGTATAACGATTCAAAAGCAACCACACCGGAAAGCACTATCGCCGCATTAGATGCCTTCCAGCAGCCCAGGATTATCATCGCCGGCGGATACGATAAGCACCTGCCTTTTGAGCAGCTTGGTGAAAAGATAGCGAGAAACGCCAAGGCCGCCATTCTGATAGGCCAGACCGCCCAGAAAATCGAAGATGCAATTCATAATGCTAATGTGTCATTGCGAGGAGCGCAGGCGGCCTTTGGTCCTGAGCGGAGTCGAAGGGGAAGCAATCTCAATAAACCAGCGACGCGCGACGAACGACGAGAGACGAGAATCGAGATTGTCGATTCGCTGGCGGAGGCGGTTCGGCTGGCCAACCGCCTGGCAGTCAGCGGCGACGTGGTTCTGCTCAGCCCGGCCTGTGCGAGCTATGATATGTTCGAGAATTTCCAGCAGCGAGGCCAGCAGTTCTGCCAGCTTGTGCGAGAGCTTCGAGCTCGATTACCTGATTATAGGAATATGCCTGACGGAGAGTAAAAAAAATCGCAAGAGTTCTTACGAAATTTCACAAGACGGATGGCGGATTACAAAACAAAAACGCACTAATTACCACTGGTGGTTTAGCTTCTGCCGATTTTCTCTGCGGCAGGTCTTAAAGTGGCCTCTCGAACCTGCCGATTTGCTAATGAAAATGTTTCAGCAGTAAGAGGTTCAAAGGTGATAGAGATGGATACAAACGCAGAGCGAAGAAAAGAGAAAAGACTTCATTATTACTGGCCTGTCTGGTTTGCGGAGGACTTTAATGAGGCCCTTTCACAAGGGCAGATGGCGGATATTTCCAGTAAATCCGCCGCCTTTACCTGTTACAGCGATTGCTGCCCATATCCGGGCCAACAGATAACCGCTCGCTTCAGCGTCCCTCGTTACGGCCCGGATGATTCCTTCGATATGGCAAGTTTCACCACCCAGGCTTATGTTGCTCGCGTCGATGATGTGAATGACTTTGTGCGACGGGTTGCGATTCAGTTTGCCAGGCCCCTGCCCTTCAGGCCCGGCGAGCAGGGCGATGACGCCGACTCCGAGTCAGAGAAATCGCTTGACTCGGTAACGGCTTAACTGGCTGTCATTCACGCGGAGTTGAATGTATTTAGCCCGCCGTTTCACGGCGGGTTTGTTTAGCCGCCGCCGGAACGGCGGCGCAATGTTTAGCCCCGGCACCTGTGGCCGGGGTTTTGTCTATCCGTTGTCGGCACGCCTGTCCTGAGCGCAGCCGAAGGGACAACGCCCTTTGTCATTCCCGTGAAACCTGTTCTGAGCAAGGTCGAAGGAACGGGAATCCATTTTTGTAGGGTGTGTTCAGCACACCATTTTCCTTATCGGTTAGCCCCGTCGCTTGCGACGGGGGCTTTTTTTATCCCTGCAGAAACGTAGGGCGGGGCTTGCCCCGCCAACTTGTCCGCCGAAGGCGGATTCCTTATTGTTTAGCCCCGCAATTTATTGCGCGGGTTTTCCTTCAAAAGTGTTTAGCCCCGAAGCCTGCCCTGAGCGAAGTCGAAGGGTCGTTAGCGGGAATCCACGATATTTACCCGCCGTCGTTTGGCGGGTTCGTCTGGCGGAAACCAATTCACTAATTCACCAATCAACTAATCGCCTGATGCCCTGATAACCTGATTTCCTGCTACCTGATATTCTGATTCCCTGATAACCTAATTCGCTAATTAACTCTTTCTTCTTGCCCCCGCCCCAGATTTCCTCTATCATTTCTTTTAGTAAAGGTAGGGTGGGCTTCAGCCCACCAATTCTCTCAAAACACACTCTTCTATGGCGAAATGAAAGGCGGCGAAATGGCAGAGAAATTGCATGTACAAGTAACTTTTGACAAAAAGGCTCGTGCTACGTAGTGTGCTACGCAGAGTAGCATAAGATATGGTAGAAGTATAAAATGATGGAAAATCGTAAGTGAAATAGGCCTAATCGTCACAAGATAATTCAAGAAAAATGGCTTTACGCAATTCTGAAAGAACGTTACAATCGAATTAGGTAATGGAAGCGAAACATATTTAAAGTTCGTTTATTTTTACTTAACCTATGGTTTCAATAGAGTTACAAGCCCGCCAGCACGAACAAATATATTCCGACAAACATCGGAAACTTGGTGGGATGCATTATACCCCCGGCTCGCTGGTGGATTACATTGTCAAACGAACACTTCGACCATTGTTAGACACCCCTGACAGTTTACCGCAAATCAGGATTATCGACCCTGCCTGCGGCTCCGGTCTTTTCCTTCTAAAGGCTTATGAAGTTCTTGCTGATTGTTGGCAAAAAACCTTCGGCAGCTTTGGCACAAAGGATGCAAAGTATATTCTCGAAAACTCTCTCTCTGGTATTGACATTGATGAACAGGCCGTCTTAGAGACCAAGAAGAATCTTCTTCAAAAGGCCTCCCTTTCTGAACATGATTGCGTCGATATCAACAAGAATATTGTAATCGGAGATGCCTTGTTTCTGCGCCCTTCTTCAATATTGATACCGCCGTCAGAACAAAATTTCAAAGCACTATTAACCAACGAGTTTTTCACAAAGCACAGCTTTGACTGTGTCATTGGGAATCCTCCTTATGTCCGTATTCAAAATACTCCGCAAGAGAAACGACAATATTATGCATTATCCTATACAACTGCTGCCGGTCGTTTTGATATTGCCGCTTTATTTCTTGAACTATCCGAATATCTATTGAGTGAGAAAGGCAGACTTGGCTTTATTGTTTCCAATAAGATACTTTCAACTGCAGGTGCAAAGAGAATCAGGTTTTTCATGCTAAAACATTTTAGTATCGAAGAAATCGTGGATTTAGGCGATACCAAACTTTTCGATGCTGCTGTTCTGCCAATGATTCTTATAGCAAGTCGAGTTAATAAGAACAGCAACTGCATTGCCTATTCATCAATTACTGAATTGCATAACGTAACTGCAAATAAATCTCCGACAACAGACCTTTTACAACTTCTGGAAAAGACCGGGATTCCTTTTGAAACAAATGTATCTTTTGCTGACAGGACTTTTCAGGTACAGCGTTTTTATGCTAATCCGCCATCCTGCCAAACTAATGTCTGGACGTTTCACAATGAACGTCAAAACCACCTGCTGGCAAAAATAAGGAATAATTCTGTCTGTACCATAGGCGAACTCTCTAGGAAAATCAGCGTGGGATTGAAGACAACTGCGGACAATGTATTTATCAAACCTATGACTCAAGAGTTCATTCAACAAAAAGCTTTGGAAAAAGATTTAGTTTTTCCCGTCATCGAGAGCCATAATATTGAACGCTGGACTTATTCTTGGAATCCACAACGAGACCTTTTCGTTTTATACCCACATGTTGAGAAGAATGGGAAAGTAATTCCCGTTGAGCTGGATGCTTATCCACGAATCAAAGAATATCTTGAGAGCAATCGTACTCAACTGGAAGCAAGAACTTATCTGTCCGACAGTAACCGTCGCTGGTATGAAATTTGGGTTCATCAATCTCCGAGTGATTTTCGCAAGAAAAAAATTATCACACCCGACCTTTCTTCCTATAATCGCTTTGCTTTTGACGATAGAGGTTACTATATCAATGGCACCTGTTTCTATCTAATCCTGACGGACGAATCTGATATTTCGTACTATTCAATCCTCGGTTTGCTCAACTCAAAGGTGATTGAGTATTTTCATAAAACAACAAGTGGTAACTCGCTGTACGCAAAACGTTTCCGCTATTGGTCATCATACATTAAAGAATATCCTGTAGCCAAACGCTTGCTTACCGATCCTGATATAAGGTCGTTACTTGCCCGTAACATTTCTAATTTGCTCAACACAAACAATACTACCGAGCGAACAGAACTTGAAAAGGAGAACGACCGTCTTTGCTATGGATTGTTTGACTTTACAGACGATGAGATTAGAGAAATTGAATCGACATTATCTGTATGCAGTCTACCCTCTCGCAAGAAAGGTATTGTAACTAAATGACAATTAGAGAATCTCTTTTAATTTCGGCAGACAAAAAGAAAAAACTCATTTTTCAAACGGATTTGGAAGATGCGAATGGTCTTGCGAACCAACCACCTACCAGTGAGACTTTTTACTCGCTTGAGGAAATCGCTATTCTCACAGAAGACTTGATGACGATTGACGCGCCAACAGATATCAATGGGCGTATTCTTGAAGTTCGTCCGAAAGGGCATTGGTTTGAATTTGAAGCTGCCAAGCGATTAGGCTATAATTATCCACCGGGCGGCGGATTATTTCCAGATATACGCCATCAGGCTCTTGAAATCAAACATCATACAGGCAAGAATATTACCGTTGATTTTGGTCGTTACCACCCTGGTTCCGACGAAGTGATAAATGAAACATGGAATCGTCAGCTACAACTTAAAGTCAAAGATATCCGCTATCCTATCGCATTAGCACCTCCTCCTGAGTTCAAAGTAACGACTCTTATCCTTCTTACCGGAGCTCAAATTGTGAGCGTCTTCGGTGTTTCACCAAAAGCAACCATCAAATACCAAATGGGAATCTCCGAAAAATGGAGACAAGAGCATCGTGGGAAAATGATAGTCGGAGAAAAAACGTGGCTGAGAGAATAATTGCTGACGAAATCACCCTCGTGGAAGGATACCATGAAGCAAATTGACGAATAAATTGCCGCCCACGGCGGTTGGCCAAATGCCTTCACAACGAAACAACATTCGTAAGGCAGGTGAGTTTTTAGTTTTGGGGCAGAAGTTCTATGTAGCTAAAACAAAATGCCATGTTAATCTGTGCAATCTGTGGTTATTTTTTGAATTTTGAATTTTTGTCATTCGAATTTGTTTCGGATTTCGAGTTTAGAATTTCGGATTTACCCTGCTACTCATCTACTCCTCCCTTCATTCAAAAATCTTGATTCCTAAAATACTCCATAAGTATATACGCATATACTTATATACTCTTGTAGCCAAGACCGTGTAATCTCTTCCTAATCCGCGAGCAAAATCAAATCGTCTCTCAAATCGAAGCCGAGCAGAAAATCGTTCACGAAAACAAAAAACTCATCGAAATCTTCCAAAACAAAATCTCCGACACCATCTCCGCCCTCTGGGCTTAAACACGCCTGTATCAAACTAATCGTCCCAAAACCCTGAGTCTTGAAGCACTCCATAAGTATATACGCATATACTTATATACTTTCTCACGCCATCCCAGCCTGACCGTAGCGGAGACCCCGATGGCTGGCCAAATGCCTTCACGGCCTGACGGCCGACTTGCCCGCCGAAGCTTGCCCGCCGTAGGCGGAATCAGGCATCAACCCATCTACTCCTCCCTTCATTCAAAAATCTTGATTCTCAAAACCATGTTTCTTAAGGCACTCCATAAGTATATACGCATATACTTATATACTTTTTCACGCCATCCCGGCCTGACCGTAGCGGAGACCCCGACGGCTGGCCAAATGCCTTCACGGCCTGACGGCCGACCTGCCCACGTCTAAAAAATATGTTCCTTAATGCCGTAAGGCATCGCCGCAAGGCATCCTGTGGACTTGACGATATACTCCATAAGTATATACGCATATACTTATATACTTTCTAACGCCAGCCCAGCCTGACCCCTCGTATCGTAGCGGAGACTTCAGCGGCTGGCCAAATGCCTTCACGGCCTGATGGCCGACCTGCCTGCCCCTGCAAGCAGTTAGCAGGGGCCCGCCGTCCTGTCCTCCGTCCTCTGTTGTCCATCTTCTTTCGTCCCTCGTCCTTCGTAACGCGTATCGAGAATCAAGTATCAAGTACCCAGCATCGAGTATCCACTCACCACTCACCATTCTCTACTTGAACTATGACTTCGCCGCCGGCTGGTAACATCCAGCCGAGGGGCAAAGCCGAAAAGCTGACCGCAGATACCCGTATCGAGGACAGATTCGGCTCTGACCAATAAGGCGTTTTCAAACGCCTGCGGTGAAGCCCCTTTCTTACTTTTGTGCCTTTTTGTGGCTAAAATCCGTGTTAATCTGTGTAAATCCGTGTCAAATTTATTTTTTACCTTTCTGTTCTCTGCGACCTCTGTGGCCCTAAAATCAGCCGTGTGAATCCGTGAAATCCGTGTCTAAAAAATTTGTGTCCATTCGTGTTCATTCGTGGCCAATTTCTTTATGTTTTTTGTGCCTTTTATGATGAAAATAATCTGTGTTATTTATCCTGAGCCTGCCGAAGGAATCTGCGTAAAATCAGTGTCTGACTCTTGTCTTTGTGCCTTCGTGTCTTCGTGGCTAAAACCTGCTCAAAACAGCTCAAAAAGTGACTCATTTTTGCAAAAAGATGCAAAAAGTTGCTAATTTCTGACAAAAAAGTGCAAAAAAGTGCTCATTTTTACCCCCATTTTTAGCTCAAAAACCAATATGTCCTATAAAACCAATCTTTTCAATATCACCAACCGCCCCATTTTCAAAATTTTCGTCAAAAACCCTTATTTTTTGACTTTTTTTATCTTTTTTTCTCCCCATATTGTTGAAATTTCCGCCCCCTTTTATGCTTCAAAAACTAATTAGCCGTATGTCTGGCGGATTCATCACTCATCACTCACTACTCACCACTCTCGAACGTTCCATTTGAGGTTTTTGTCCGGATTCTCTTATTTCCTGATGTCCTGCATCCTGATACTCTGATACCCTGATATTATGTTCCTCTGCTTCCTGAACTCCTGATTTCCTGATAACCTGATTCCCTGCTTCCTGATGCCCTGATACCCTGATTTCCTTTTATACGCTTATATGGCAAAGGACTGCCAGCGCCCAGAGCAGGTCTTTTTTTGGCACGACCTTTGTTTCATACTTTTCGTTTATGGGTATAAGGTGAACGCCGCTCTCGGTGGTTCTTATGAGCTTGCAGGTAATGCCAATTTGTTTTGCGACACGAGCAACTGCCAACTGCCCCTGTGCGGCAGGCACAGATGGGCTTAATATCACAATGTTACCATCATTTATCCTCGGTGACATACTGTCACCATCTATCCGCAGTGCGAAGCTATCAGGAAACATCTTATGAATCTGGTCGCACTGGACAAACTCAACTATTTGGTCCGGGTCTCGGCCACAAACCTGAATAAGATTAGCTTGCTTTCCTTTCACTGCATCTACCAAGGCTCGTGCCTGCAAATCGACCGACAAGGTGCCATCTGCAGAACTGATAATTTCTTTGCCAAGGTGCCTTTTCACCAGCTCATCAAGCTCGGTAACAGCCTGCTGTGGCTGGGGTAGAAGCTCTTGGTCCCAAAAATGAACGATTCCGGCAGCAGTTCGACCGAGCACCGGAATCCAGCCGGGCCGTTCGGATTCGGAAATAGGAACCTTCGATTGAAGTTGCTTTTCAATTCCTTTTTTCTCACACAGCAACTCGATAAAAGCGGAAACTGCATCGGTTAAATCAGGATTGCCGCCAAGCAAAGCATCTAATTTATCCAAAAGTTCACGATTTTGCCCAGATGCGAATCTTTTTTCACTGCTGCTGCCGCCTGTCAGCAACCACTCCAAATCCGCACCTGTAATCTGGCATATCCTGATTAGAATCTCGGACGGAGGAATCCTGTCGTTTTCATAATAGTTGTAGGTAGAAGCACTTATGCCCAAAGCTCGTGCAAAGTCGCTTTTGCCTCTACTGCCTGCGTATTGATTACGTAGATTTCTGATCCGACAAATGACCCCATTTTTATCAAAATTTTGCATAATTTATATATTTGCGAAAATTTTCTTTACAAAGTTCGCAAGTGCGTTAATATTTGTGTTCATAACACTAATGGATAAATATTATAGGCGCAAATGTGAATCTTATCAACAAATGGCCAACAAGAAAATGACTAAATCGGCAAAAATAAAACCAAGAAAAGCGATTTCAACGAGAAAAGGCCGAAAAACTAAGAAAGGCCAAACAAAAGCAGACCAATACGTGGGGTATCTCGTGGAGCTGCACAAGTTGCAGGGGGCGTTGCTAACCGAACTGCATAGAGAAGTATAGCAGAGGTAGCAGAGTTGAATCGTGGCAAGATAGCGGCCCTAAGAATATGGTCTGAGCCGTCTGTGCCTCCAGTATCGCAATTTTCTTGCAAAAACAGGAATTGTTCTATAGATTACCAACATTTACGAGAGGGAAAGTAAAGAGCAATTGCAAAGTTTTTCGATAAAAAAGGATTGCTGAAAAACAACGAACTAAAAACTCAAAACTAAATTGGAGAGGTGTCGGAGCGGTTTATCGAGCCGGTTTCGAAAACCGGTGTCCGCTTTTGCGGACCGCGGGTTCGAATCCCGCCCTCTCCGTTGTTTCCTGCAAATAATGTAAGTGACTTAATATAAAGCACTTATTAGCTGCTGTGTCAGAGAATCCAACCTCTCCTCTCTTTTTTGCACTATGTTTTCTAATTCTTTGATTTAGCGATGCTTACGAATTACCTTTTATGCACTCATAGCCTGACTGTCCTAGAATTGTCCTACTTTTCCATTTTTCAGCCCCTTATAATAGAGAGTCAGTGACAGCATATTTAGGTTTTGTGAGATATCAAGTATCCGGCATTCAATCCGAAAGTCTTTTGAGGTTTCATTGACGCAAAACCTCATAACAGGAAACGGATATATAATCCTGACAACTTGTTTTGGCAAATATATCGGAATGAATGAGCCTGATGGTAATCGGCACGCGATTAGCCTTGATGCTGGTAAGACATGTCCACATCATGTACACAACGCATTTACCGCATACTACAGAAACACTTCCTTCGGCCAATTGTCAGAGATTATATCACTTAGGCGACGCGATTTGAATGCTGACTCAATGTCCCAGAGTGTTTTTAGCATGACTATCTGTTTCTTGAGTCTTTTGCGGCGACTCGAGGGCACAGGGCAGAAAGCTGCAGTAGCCCCTTTATCACAAAGGAAATCGCTCCACAATTCACTTTCCCTCTTAAAATGTGTCTCACTTTTGCGAAATCTGACATTTGAACTTTTTGCTGACCGAAAGAGATGAATTACCTTCCCCTCTGTCTCTTTGGGATCCTGTGCATACTCATAAAACAAATTGCACAATAAATCCAACGGGTCTAAACCTATCTCTGATATGTCGATATTCTTATCTTCGGAAAGTGAACGCATTAGTCCTTTGAGATCTTCGCAGAGATACCGCTGTACGGGCCTACCTTCTTCCATCGCCAATCTTACCTGCCTACGAGATTCTTGTAGATCATATCTAAATGCCCCGTTTTTGTGGCAGAGCGCATCTCGAACATATGAATTGTAGATTCCGATAGCCTCCGCCCATAACCCCGGCATATAGTCGCGTAGCACAACGTGCACAGTGCAGAACTGCCTGCGCATATACTCCCATGCCGCAGTTCTACCAGGCCCAAGGAACAAACGCCTGTAATCTGAAAACCATGGCCCCACGTTCTTTACCATCACTATGAACCGCTGCAACGCTGTTTCCACACCGCCACCTAAATCTGGGCACATAGTGCTCTTCATCTGTGATTTCTTGTCTGATACACATGTCACGTAATCAACTACAATGAATAAGCGTATCAGTACTTCGGTGAAGCGAACAACTGTCTCACAATCATCCTTGCCACAGCTCATAGAGCTGGAAGAGTAGCGACGCATACTATGCAGCAGAAACTTATCTATATCCAATCTAAAAACAAATAACAGGCTCATCAATACAGCGAATATCTCGCTGACGTGACTCTTGGTCGGGTTACTCGGCTGGAGAAGAGGAATCTGAAAGCGAGAGGAAGTGCTAAGTGCCTCAAAGATGACATGAAAAGCTTCGTGGAGATAGTCACTATAGCTCGGCACGTGCAATACATGTGGGACATCTGCTTCAAAGTACATAAGTCTAGTATGCCTCTCGACCCCGAGGTTCAGTGAGTGACATCTGATTCCGGGTAAGAAACTAATCCGTGTGACACCACCGACTGTGTTTCCTCTCTGCTTACTTCCTTTTGGTAGTGCGTACTTCCGCAGCAGACCAAGACCGCACTTCACGGGCACGTCTGCCGCTTAAAGAATTTGATTCAGTCCGCCGTGAAAGTCGATAGCCATCTCTCTGACAGATATCTCTGGATATGCTTTAGCTATACGATGTAGGAGCGAATTTCGTATTGCTTCCACCAAACCAGATAGTTGTTCATTGCGCTTGTTGTGAATGAAACTACGCTGAATACCTCGTTGGCCTCTCAATTTGATTCCCTGTGTAAGCTTCAACTCTTGTGTAAGTACTCGATGAAGCGTGCAAAATGTGTCATACATATCGAGGGCTGTATCAAATAAGAAGGGGTCTGCAATGAGAGTTGCGAAGTCAGAGAACAGCCATTCAGTCGTTCGTCTGAGTGAAATTGGGACTCCATAAGTCTTCGGAATCTTGGTCAGTCTTTTCATACTCATGCGACCAAGTTGTTTACCCTTGGCAGCCACCATAGGCTTCTTGCTAGTTCTTGGGTTACTATCAGAATAGAATAGTCGTTGTTGAATTTTAGGCAGTAATGTAAGAAGAGGAGCAAAATGTGGCTTCATTTTATTGCCAAAGAGGAGATCCTTGCGATTTCGGCTATGGTCCACCATCTTTGGAATGGGGATTTCAATGTTATTGACTATGTCTATGACATCCCTTCCTTGACTGGGGCTACTCCCGCTTGGTCCAAAGGTATTGTGGTAGCGATTGATAGTCTCGATAGCAAATGGGAGCCAAACAAGCGGAATCTTGCTCTGATCTCTGTCAGACGAGCAACAGCAGGTTATATCTCCAATTCCAACCTTAAAGAGATGATTATCAAGACATGTCAAATCAGCAGCACGCTTAGTCTTCGTACGTAAGTTTCTCTTTTTTGCGTCGGCCGAGATTAGCTCAAGTGCGTCCATGTAATGACCAGGTGCAATTTGAATCTCTGAAGCCATTCCGACGTACCCCTCGCAACCGGAGCGATAGGGGTTCAAATACGCCTTCTCAGAAACCGCAAGGGAGCTATGTGTCCACCTGAAAACGTGGTTTAAGCGAATGCTCTTGCTAGTTCTCGTCTGCTTAGCCGAGCCTAGGACAATATTTGTGATCGCCCGATGTGCTCTGCTCAGATCAACCACTTGTTCAAGATGCCCTATATCATCAGCGTCGAATACGTCGCCATAGGTTAACGATCTCAAAGAGGCGATGAGAGCCATACCAAGTGAGTAGTTTGAGCAGTATGTGAGCAAGCCGATCTCTTCCGGTCCCTGTAAATCCAGAAGCACACATTTCACTGGGCCAATACTCCTCCCTATTCTGTCTTCGCAGATTAGCCCAACTTTCGCAGTTAGGCATCGAAATCGACACTTTCGATAGCGCCAGTGGCGTCAGTTTCCACCACAAGCCTGTCTATTCAACTGACGTCAGACAACGGTGTACTTGGGGAGCAGTAACGGCGTCTGTTCAATCCGATGACAACTTTTTGCCAAGAGGTTCAAATTGATGGAACGACATCTGAATTATGAGTTTGTTGGTCATGGCTTGCCGGCAAATAAACAAAACTAAACGTTAGGGCCTATCGAAGTTTGTGGTCTGACGGCTGCAATCCTTTTTTGTTCCCGCCCATGCCAATCCGATTGGGATTATACTCGCCTACAAAATCGACCTTGCTTTTGTCTGGAATCTTATCTTCCATTCCCATTGCCCAGTAACAGGCATTGACAAGAAGTCGGCGAAAACCCTCGCTCTTGAAATCAAACGCGTGCCCCATCGTAGTAGTGAAGACGCGAGCAGTTTTCCCCTGTTCACCTGTATAAGTCTTCGTCCAGGCCACAGGCACCAATTTCTTATTTTGGTTGGGCTTATCGTTTGGGTCCATACCCGCGAGCACCTGGCCCATAATCAGTGACTTGCTGTCACCACTTAGTGTTGTGATGCCGTAAACATCAGATTCTCCCCATATATCTTCGATGCCTTTGACAATTGGGTGTTTCTCCATACCAGTAGCGACCAGCCCGCGTGTGCTTTCCCTCTGGTGGACACCGTAATGGTCAATCCAGGTCTCGCCCAGAACCTGACGTCCGTACCCGCCATCGAATTGGCTGTCGCGGAAACTGTATTTGGCATACGGACTATCCTTATGCTTTGTATAGTTGAATGAATGTGTCGCAGTTCGTAGTCCGATGATTGGCTTACCTGAGTTGGTGTAATCAATAATATATTTCATCTGCTCATCAGGCAGTTCGCGAAAGCGGAGGAAAAGCACCATAAGGTCCGCCGTTTTGAGAGCTTCCAGGCCGGGGATGTTGTCAACTGTCTGCGGGTCGATTTCGCCGGTTGTTTTGTTGATGGCAAACAGCACTGTGCATTTGAAACCGTGGTGCACAGCCAGGATTTTGGCTAACATGGGCATTGAATCTTCTGAGCGATATTCCTCATCGCCGGTGACAAAAACAATGTGTTTGTCTTTGCCTGGCCCCTGGCTTCCTTCATAAACAATCCAGGGTTCAGCGCTCGCCCACTCGCCCAATAAAGAGACCATCACCACGAAAAACAGCATCCAGAATTTAATTACATATTTGGTCTTATTCATTTTCATATCCTTTCAGGCTCATATTGTGGTCGCCATCCACTGCGATTTTACTCCGCCCTTTACACCGCGTCAACCCGATTTTCAATACTGCCTTATTGCATTAACGATTTATCCGTCTGAGGGCCGAGAGTCCAGCGGGAAAAGCAACACAAGGAGCGGCTGGTGAACCCTTTCTTAAGATTTATTGCCATAAGATTACTGTTCATATTGTCTTTTCCTTTTTCAACGTCACCCGGTCAAACCTCGCTCCAAAACGGAAAAAGAACTGTATTCGTTAGGAAGATTTGATATTCTAATGAAAACGGGCTTAAGGGATTAGGCAATAGACGGGTTAAGGTTATATGGGAAATCTCAGATGAATATCTTAGCTATAATTGGTAGCCCCAGAAAAAGAGGCAATACCGACATTTTAGTCGATCAGATCCTAAAAGGATGCCTAAAGAAAGGCCATGCAGGAGAAAAACTTTATCTCTACGATTACGAAATATCTCCCTGCATTGACTGCCGTTTCTGTAAAACAAAGGATTATAGTTGTTCCATCCGGGACGATATGCAAAAGATTTATCCAAAAATGCAGATGGCAGATTTGATTATCTTCGGCACGCCAGTTTACTGGTACGGTCCTACCGGAAAGATGAAGCTTCTCATCGACCGTATGCGTCCCTTCATCGCCAATAAGAGACTGCAAGGCAAAAAAGGTGTAGTGGTTGTTCCTTCCGAAGAAGGGCCAGACGCCTGCGCGGCTTTGCTGAAGATGTTCCGAATGTCGTTTAATTACCTGGGCATGCAATTTGGCGGAAATATCCTGGCCAAGGCCTATGAGAAAGGAGAGATTGCAGAAAATAAGGCGGAATTAGAGAAAGCATACGAACTTGGACTTTCACTGTAGTGTTTGAGGGGTTTCTATGCTCCCGCATAAAATTTCACAATGGATGTTTGAGAGAGCAGACAAGAAATGAGCTTGATGCTACCCAACCATCGCAGAAATAAATAAACCCACAGCCAGAAAACAAACCGTAGAACCGGCCTTAGAATTTCCTTTCCTCGTTACCAGTTTATCTGGGCAAAATCCAAGTGTTCAGCAAGGTAAGCGATGCAAGGAGCGGCTGATTGAACCTTCTCACGAAGCGGCTTTTATGGCTATCAAGGGCTAATCCAAATTGAGAGAGGGCGAAGTCCTACCTCCGCTCTATAAAAAAAGAACTGCAGGCTGATGCTCATGGCGCTTCTATTTGAAATTAGGATTATGGGCAATCAATACTTGAATCACCACATGCAAGCCAATCAGAAGCCATAATAACAATATCCTCCAGATTGATTACGCAATCATTATTCAAATCTCCTTTGTGCCTAAGTCCACAGGATAACAGGTATTGGGCCATCACTTCTTCAATGGCCATCTGCGAAATCTTGTGTTCTTTGTGTGAGGAATCAAGATACAGGTAATAGAATCCTTCGCCAAGTGCGTTGACGGCCTCGGTTACAATTGGTTGGAACGTGCGGTAATTAATTCCCCAGAAACAACAGGAATCATACTGATTCAGGATATGAACCTGGCCCCGACCCCGACCGTAACTTCCCAGAATATAGATATCCAGCCAACTGGCTATACGCTCATATAGAGCCGGCCATTCCTGTTCAGCATCGCCTTTTGAACCATTCGGACAAGGACCGGAGCGCAGATACAAAGGCAGCGAGCCGGCTACAGGAAAACTCAGCTTTATTCTTGTATCCAGTGCCGCGCACAGATGTGTGGTCCAACCGCCGCCGGAGATTCCTGCCATATTAATGTCCCCGTAGTCGAATTGAGTCTCTACATAATTTATCGCTACAATTACCGGTTCAATGAAAAAACGAATGAAGCTTCCTTTTGAGTTTTCCAGCACTGGTGACATTGCATCGTGGCCGGCGGTGCCGAAAGAAAAAGTGCAGGTGCCTTGGTTGGGAACATTTTGAGCTGTTCGCGTATTCTCTCCAAACAGCGGCATCCAGAACGTCAGGATAGAAAACCCCTCATCCAGAAAATATCTTATTGTTTCTCGTCCGCCGGCAGTGAGAATGTCGCTGCTGTGGCCCATGTGGAAAATCAACAATCTATTTATTTTTCTTTTCGGATGCAGATGATAAACATAGGAGTGCATCTCATAATCCATTCGGATGTCGATTCGGTCCACTTCATCGAGATTGTCACTTCCTATCGTTGAAATCCAATCCGGAATACCATGAAATCTAAAAATCGCCATTTCATCTTCGGTTAAAATACGATTATACAAGCGCACATCATCAATCAGTCCGATGTAATCTTCAATGAGTCCCTGGACGCCGTAGGACCCTCCTAAAGTTATCGTGTTGTTGAACCAACCGGGAAACGTCGGATTGCCCAATTGTTTGAGGTCGCCATCAAGATAAAACTTCATAGTACTTGTAGCACCCTGGAATGTCAGGGTAACATGATGCCATTTGCCCTGGGTAACAGACCATTCCCCTGTATGGCCTGTGCCGCCTTTCTCTTTCCATTCGGGCCAATTAATAGCCCCGGTAATGCTGGTACCATTGGAAAAATACCGCAGAAAGACAGACTCCCAACCTTTACCTCCATCCTTATAGTAATCATATCCAGCACTCAGAAACATACCCACATTGCCAGGAGCCCCTTTCACCCAACACATTAAAGTCCAGTCGGCCCCCACTGTGCCGAGCGGCAAGGTAACATAATCCCCACCATTAAATTGGGCGGCGCCGTCAAAAACACCGTTATCAGTACCCGCTTTGACCGACCCGTTGGGAATGCCCTGTTGGCTTTTGCCGCTGGAATCGGAGAAATCTCCGTCGAATTTCCAATGTCCGACCAAGTGGTCGGACGGTGGATAAATGGTATCCCGATTATCCGGGTTATCTTTTGATAGCCGAGTAACCGCTGTCGGCAAATGTGTTGGCCAACCAGCTTCTGGCCATAAATAGCGAATGATATCATTACGAATTCTTTCGGCATCTGCGTCTGTGGTTATATGTACTTGAGAAGGGACATCGATAGTCCAGTAATAGGGTTCAATCTGTGTATAACAATCAACAGCGGAAGACCGTGTTCCACTTAATTTGAAAAGGACGAAAATAACACCAACGCTAATTCGGCTGAAATGCCGCATAAAGTCTCCGTCTCAAAAATGGACGAATATGATAAGTTGTCAATTATAGCCTATTGCTCACAATCTGCCAAGAATGTTTCGCAAATACTTAGTGATAGCAAGGTAGATCGTGCCCCCTTTGGACAAGTTCTTCTTTGGTTATGTAATCAGGGCCAAGCCAGTCTAACATCAAAGGCGGTAATCTTGCAACAGCAGAGTCGATTTTTTCGCCGATGTCAGTGATTATCTGCAAAGGGGTTTTGTCGTCCTTATTGCTGTTCTGTCTGGCCAAGTTATAGCAGGCCTGGTAACTTGCCGCTCTTTGGTGAAAGTCCTTTATACTCTCGAATTTCTCAAGGTCATAGAACTCATCCTCGATAGTTCTGTGAACCGTCTCGACATCAGAGTTATAGCTCCAGGCCTTGACCGGAATCCTCTTGTGGCTGCTGCCAAACGCCTCCACAGTCGGGCCAAAACCATCTCTGCTTCTATCCTGTCTGAAACAGCCAATAAATTCAGAATCCGCTGGGGAATGCCTTACGGCAGGGGATACGATGTTCCTTTCCTATCCCAAAATTATTTTACTATTTTGTTGACAGGGAGGGAACGGTATGGTAGTATCAAAAAGATATTGTTAAGGTGTATGCTTTCTTCCCTCAAAGTTTACTCCTAATAAAAAGCCGAGGGAATAATGATTACAGGCCTGCGGGCCTAAGGAGAACATCGTGGAAAAAGGTAAAGTTAAGTGGTTTAATGAAAGAAAAGGATTCGGTTTTATCACGCCTGATGACGGCGGCAAGGATTTATTTGTTCATCGAACGAATGTCGTGTCGGGGCCGCTTACGGAAGGCCAGCCGGTAGAATATGAGCCGGCTCAGGGTCGCAAAGGCCCGGAAGCAACTAATGTGCGTCCGTGCTGAGTTGCAGACCGCAAGGGTGTGAAAATCAAATGTCCCGCCAGAGAAGACGGGACATTTTTTTCACCAAAGAGCTGATAAAAAAGTCGGTAGTGAAATTCAAAGTTTTGATGGTGATGGCGGCCAGACCTGTCATCAGCGATTTTGCGGTCCATCCCGTCTATCGCAGGGTCGAGAAACGTCAAACAGGTCGAACGGTTCAATGTTCGCCAGGTAACGGTCGGCAGGATTGTCCACGCGGTTATACATTTCCGGCCCGCCTTCGCGTAGCCTGCTACGGCGGGCGAAGTAAGGCCTGTCGAAGCAGAATGCGGGATTCTATAGAGAGTAGGGATGTCGATTAAGGTGCAGCGGTCAAATAGGTAAAAATGGTTTAGTTTTGGAAAAGGAATTTGAGATGAATATCTATGTGGGAAATCTGGCAATGGAGACGACTGAAGACCAGTTGAAGCAGGCATTTGAAGCTTTGGGACAGGTCGAATCGGTCAGCATCATCAGAGATAGATTCAGTGGCGAATCGAGAGGCTTTGGATTTGTGGCGATGCCCTCTCGAACAGAAGCACAGGCGGCAATAGACAAGATGAACGGAACAGATTTGATGGGACGGTCCATCATTGTCAACGAGGCAAGGCCGAAGGTAGAGCGGCATGGCGGCGGCGGCGGCAAACGCCGAGGCTTTGGCGGCGGTCGCGGCAGACGAGACGGGCGGGGTGGGGGCTATGGTGGTGACCGCGGCCGCGACAGGCGACGATTCTGATAGCCGATGCCGGCAGAACATCTTGTTCACGTTGTGTCGATTTGAGTGATGGCAATGTGCTGAGGCATCTCTGCTGTTTTGCCGGCTGATATGAAAACGGACAATGGCGTTGTCAGGAGATGACATTTTCAAAAAACCGGGCAAAAACCGGAGACAATCCTTCATTTTTGTCTCCTGTTTTTGCTTTTGTTTGCTTTTGCATTCCACCAATAGGTAAGAGCTTAACCTGCATTTCTCACAAACCGCAGACGCCGTCTCGCTTGTCCGGCTGGTCTGGGCCAGAGCCTATCTCCAGCTTGCGAATATTACCCAGCCTTCATCGAGAAAGACAATCCTAACCCAACTTTCGCAGTTAGGCATCGAAATCGACACTTTCGATAGCGCCAATAAGGTCAGTTTCCACCACAAAGCTGACCATTTAGCTGACGACTGTATACCTTCGGTGGTGGCTGCTTCGGC
>Ga0315279_10000492_pt1 | contig 78083 bp, 75 predicted proteins | sample YL17G06_20_MG_FD_203694 | JGI IMG/M metagenome (GOLD analysis project Ga0315279, IMG submission 203694) | Sediment microbial communities from Yellowstone Lake, YNP, Wyoming, USA - YL17G06_20 | ecosystem: Environmental > Aquatic > Freshwater > Lake > Sediment | place: USA: Wyoming | collected...
CTTTCCAGAGAGGATCGCGCACACCATCGTTGAAGTCATCCGCTAAAACGAGTGGCGCCGCTCCGGGGGCAAGTGATACGCCGGAATCGGTCGTTTGAAGAGCAAAATTCTCAACCGCCTGATCCCATTCCGCTTTGGTGTCAAAAGTCAGTTTCGGCATTTCATACCTCAATGAGATCCAGTTCGGACCTCATATCCATCAGCGAATGCGCGATTCCGATAATCCGGGCTTCGAATGGCTGGGCGATGGGCCGGGGCGACGTGATATTGAGCGTCACTTGATCACCCAATTCAAGTTCCGGCATGAATCTGGCGACGACGGTCGCCCGGCGTTTAGGAAAGTGGTAACGGTTGAAATACCGCTTCGCCATGACGGTGGCCAGATCGATGTCTGTCTGAAACACAAGGTTCCCACCGCCAACAGGCAGAGATCTCACGCCGAACCGGTCAATACTGGTCGGAGTGCTTTCGCCTTCGGATTCCGAATCCACCTCTTTGACGAATGATCCGAATGAGGCGCGAATCTTGTTATAGACCCGGTCCCATCCGGGAGTGAAGGTATTCACCTTTTCGACATTGGAATCGTTAAGAACCAGAACCGGAGAACCCGGGATTGATGTCTCCTTATTCCGAAAGAAGAAAGCGCCATCCCCATCAAGTCCGATTTCGAAATCCGCTATCTTTGCCAGCTCCTTGATCACATCCAGGATGGACTGCGTCCCAAAATTCGCCATCGACACCAAGACACTTCTTGTCAGGAAATTAATGAGACTTTCTCTCTGAATGGGGGCATTCTCCCCCGTGGTGCTGAGAAGCGTAATGAAAATCACCCGTTCGGTTCGGACTTGGAAGTTGACCCACGCGAAATCGTCGGTCTGAATGGATTCGCCTGCCCCAAGCCCTTGGTAGTAACTGAATCCTGACGGAGAATTAGCAACGGCCGCGGTGAACCTCTGAATTTGACCGTCATTAGAAACGAAGGTCCCCTTCCAGGTGTCCCAAGAGACCATGCCGGATCCGGCATCAATCACGTTCGATGCGGCCAACGCCGGAAGAAACAACCGTTTCACAGCGACCAGGTCCGAATCTTCAGTGCCAGTAATCTGAATTTTGAATTTGATGAAACGAGGGAAGGTCACATTGGTAAATGTGCCGAGATTGGATCCGTTGGAAACGGCTTGCATCGAGGTGTAACTAATTCCGTCGGCGCTCCATGAGAAAAAGTAGGCGACGGACGAAGGTCCGCCTTGGATGTCTGAGAAAAACTGTCCGAGAGTGTTGATGAGAGAAAAACTGGTCAGGCCGGCCAGATAGACGCCATAATCAACAACCTTCTCCCATGTTCCAACCGGAAACCCCGTGATTGATCCGTTATATCGCAAGTGATCCAATTGGAAATTGGTTTGACTGAAGGCCAGCACATGGAAATAGACACCCACCGAACCGCCGGCCGGAGCCAATCCCAATGCGCCGGAGGCCACAGAAGAGCCATCGATAAAAAGCTGCCAGGTGTTAGCCGAGGTGTTCATTTGGAGTCGAAGGTTTCTCAAATTGGTCAGGTCGGCCGCGTAGGGGCCGAAGGTGTTTCCACCGGTCTGAATCTTGACTTGGTTCGTGCTCTGGATGAGAATTTGGGCTCCTCGCGAGGTTGAAAGAACGAATGAGCCGATCTCGATTTGCCCGTTGATTTGTGAGACTTTAATTCGGACAGACAGAGATCTTGAAAGCCCGATGCCGTCTTCCTTAAGGTTCTCCAAGTGATAGAAACTGGTCGGCATGTTCACGGACAAAATCCCGTTCGCCACCGACCGCGTTATGCCGACGCCGTCGTCAAAATCTTCATGCCAAGGGTCATTCGATCCCTCTCCAACTTCTTCTTTCTCCTCTTCTGGAAGGAACAATCCTTCATATTGAGATGTCCACTTTGGAGTGATGGCGTTGGGGAGACGATCGAGATTAAGACCCGAACGGGTCCCGCTCTGCCATTTCGATTTGGTGTCAAAGGCGTCGATGGTGATAAGGCCGTCGTTTTGGGGCGGCGATTCCTCGGCGACGACTTTGGCCTGTCTCAAATCGTACTGTTGGAAATCGCCTTGGAGAGTGTGAAGGATTTCCCGTTCAACCGGGGGATCGAACACGACGGGTTCCACTGTACCCACAGGAACCTGAGGGACGGTGGCCAAAAGATCGCTCACCACCTGGTGAATTTCTTGATCCTTTTTCCAGGTAATGTAATCCGCTCGAACCTCTTGGCCGGGCCCGGGCTGGGCCGAGATGAACGTGATCTTGCCTTGTTGAAGGGGATCGTCCAGGTTGGATAGGGAATACCGAAGACCGGGCCGGAGAGGCTCTCCCGCAACGCGAATTTCTTTAACCGTTCCGACCGGATATTGCGACGTGAGAAATTCCGAGGTGATGCCGTCTCCGATGCCTAGAAGTTCGTTTGAGATGAGAATTCCGGCAGCCTCGCCTGACTGGGTTTGGAGAAGAGCGTCCAAGCTTTCAACATCAAGCTGAACCGTGGGAGTGCCTGAATCCTCGTTCACATCTTCAATGACGCCCATGAAAACAGGGAAGGACTCTTCGAGTCCATTAATTTTTAAACCAAGGGAGATCTGGATCCGAGACCTATAAAGAAGGAATCCAGAAAATCGGGACGAAGTCCCGTCCCAGAGACGGTCGGAGTTGTCGACTTCAATCCGGATATTAGAGGCTTTGAATTCGTTCAAGGCGTCGGTGTCCAATTTCCAGGAGAGGCGGTCCAATTTGACAACCTCGGCAGTAATGTCGATGGGAGAGGTCTCCCAATCCAGACCCGATGCCAAACGACGGAAGAGTTCGATCTTTCGAACTGGATAAATTAAGCTGGATTGTTGGGACGCCTTATACTCCGCAGAGACGCTTTTCATACGCTCTGCCTCGTAAGGCCTTGTTTAGAGAGAATCGACTTGACGAGTTCGGCTCCTTCGGCGGCGCCGGACCGGGTGGCCTCTGAAATTCGTTTCATGATTTGGCGCACCTGCTCCTCGCTTGATCCTTGAACAGAAATGGTGTTGTGTTGGGTGACGGTGACGTTCACGTCCCCACCCATCTTCCCCAAGCGGTCAAGAGGGATGACGGCCTCGGGGCCCGCCTCTCCTATCTGCGCAAACGTGGGCCGCCGCACGATGCCGCCTTCTTGAAACTTGAAGCCTTTAAAAGCCCCTGCCCCAATCGCTCCGACTGCAATAATTCCGCCGACTGTCCCCAACCCACTGGTGGATCCATTTATGATCGCCGATTCAATAGCGATACGCGTAAATGTTTCAATGGCGGTTTTAAGCACCGATTTAAAAACGGCATCGAAGGCTTCCTTCATGTTTTTGCCTTCGACGATCACATCGGCGAGAGCGCTCCCCATAGAGCTGGCGAAAGCGCTTGCGACCGACTTTGCTCCTTCTTCCAGCGCTTTCAAATCCTCGTCCATCGAGTCGCGAGCTTCTTTAGATTTGAGTTTCGCAATCTCAAGCGCATTAATTCGGGCTTGGGTGAGTTCCTCTTCGGTTAAGATCCCCTTGGCTTTAATCTCGTCCAATTGCCGAATCCGTTCGTCTTTTTCGAGATTGATGAGTTCCAATTTTGATTCGAGTTTTTCTCCTTCCAGTTCGAGACGCTCAGCCTCAAGTCGAGTAATCGTGTCATGGGCAGATTGGGCCGCTTTTTGTTTTTCCTCCGCTTCTTTGTGCGCATCCTCAACGGACTTATTGGTGACGCCCGTTTTGATCCGACCCTCTTCTTGGATGATGTCCTGCCTCTTCTTGGAGTATTTCCGTTCGACTTCCGCTGCTTGCTCGGCTGACGCTTCCTCTATGGCCAGTGATTTCTTAAGCATCTCTTCGCTGATCTCCGGCACTTTGGAAATGTTCCCTGTAAACACCGCTCCGATCACTTGGCCCAAGGCTTGAAACCTGTTGACCGCCCGGGCCGCGAAATTGGCGATCACCACACTGAGGATTTCGAAAAATTGAGCGCCTTTAAGAACCGCCTCAAGAAAAAGAGTGAAGACCGGGAGAACGCCCGCGCCAACGGTCTCTTTGAAGTTGTCCAGCCTGTTCCGAAGCGAGGAGAGTTCACGTTGGTAGCCACTTTGATTTTCCGCCGCGCCAAGAAACTTCTTCGACAAGTTGTCGACCACTTCCTGCGCCGTGCTGGCGTCTCCTATAAAAGCGCCGAACTCGTTCTTCAAAGCTCGGAGCCGGCTGGAGTCCCCCTGAAGGACGGGCCCCAACAAATCGAGGATAGTGCTCAGGTCCCGGCCCGAGGCAGAGGCCAAACCAAACGCCAGCCGGGTGGCTTGCATCGCCTGGCCGACGTCGCCCGTGACCCGCACAAGCTTCCCCATCGTTTCATAGGTCTGGGTATCGGAAAATTGCGTGAGCAATTGTTGCTGATTGGCGAAATCGAGAATTGCCTCCTTTGACTGGGCGAACGAACCGCCCGTGGAATCAACGGCAAATGCCAACCGTCTGAGAGCTTCCTCCTCTTGAATCGCTGCATCCGCCGATGATTTGAAAAAGGTGGCGACGCCTGCCACCGTCGCAAAGGCCAAGAGTTGGCTCTGCAATTGGCTGGCGGCATCTTTAATGGAACCGATGGATTGTTGGGCCGCTTTCCCGCTTCCGAAAACCTTCTTTAACCCCGTGTCAATCCGATTGGACGAATCGAACATTTCCTTAGCGAACTGGTCGGAGTTTTTGGCTGCCTCCACCATCATCTCGGAGAGTTTTTGAATTGTGGGGGAGGCCTGGTCAATGGCCTCAAATTGAATCTGAAGGCCGGGCACGATTAACCCTCCTTCGTCGCGTCAGGTGGGTCGAAGGAGAAATTGATGATTTCTATGAAGAGACCAGCCGCGAGCTCGTGATGAGCGAGGATGTGATCAACGCAGACGGCGTTTCCCTCGTCCTGATGGGACAAACGGGGAGACACAACGCCGGAAAGGAGAACCCGTTTCATCCGGGGCAACGTTGGATTTGCAATCAGATCTTTAATCCTGCCGGAAAGAGCCTCCCTGTCGCGCCGGGCCAAAGCCCATAAATCTTCGTTTTCATCAGACAGCAGAAGCAACGGAGCCCGGCGAATTCGGAAGATCATGCCGCAAACTTGCGCTGTTCTTTCTTTTTTCAGCTTATTTCTGAGTTCTTCGACGGTAATAGGTTCCACACTTCCTCCTATTAATAGGACGGAATAGCGTTGGTGAGGATGGCATGAAGGCTGTATCCGGCCGCAATGTTGTATTGCGCCTCGAAGGTGACAGCGGCTCCCAAGAGATCATCGAGATTCCCGAATGGGAACGCCGTGTAGCGGGCCTCGGGAACGATGAACTCGAGCTGGTTCTTAAAGGTATCTTCGACAACGTCTCCCGTAAGCGCGATATCAAGTGAAGCTAAGCTTCCGTCCAAGAATTTCTGGCGCTGCGTCTCTGTCTCGAAATAGATCTCGAAACCCCCATCGATGAGAAACCGGCCGGGCGAGATGATATCTTTGGGATCCCGCGATTGATTGAGCGTCCTTTGCGCCACCGAGGCATTGTCGATATTGAGCGTCCAGCTTTTCACGTTTGCATCGCTCACCCCATCGATTTTGAAATCGGTCTGGAAAAACATCAGCGGCTTCGGCGAACCATAGCTGGGAGAAAACGGTGACGCTAGCTCTTCAGTCTTGAATAACACGTCCGCATTGACCAACGCTTTGCCGTCGACCGCGCCGGATAGGGCCAACTTTTTGATGACTGTCAGGGGATACCGTTTTTTTGAGAGCCCGCGATCCGCAAAGAAGGTGAAGGACGGCATCAGGATGCCGTTCAACCTTGAAAACGTGTGACGGTAAACCGTGGGGGAATTGGAAGCGTCTGGTTGGACAGTGGCAACCGCCCCCAAACATCCGAGCAGGAGATCCCCAATGGTGGCGGCCTCAACGTCAATGGTGGCGAGGGTCCCGGTTCCTTCCTTTACTCCTTGAGCGGACGGGAATCGGTCTTTGAAACCTCTTATCCGGTCGTCGGCAATAAGTGCCGCCGAATAGTTCAGCTCGGTGTCGGAACCCACCGCTAAATATTTAGCGGGACTTGCCTCGGCGACCCCTCGGCTGACTTCTTTTTTGAATCCAAAACTTTTTTTCTCTGTTGCGAATGGCATGATTCATTACCTCCCTTGTTTTATTTGCGGCTGCTTGTCTCGACGATAAACACCAACGCCGAGGCCGTCATGTCGGCGTTAATGGAGGCCACCAAATTGTCTTCCGGCGGCTCCCACTCAATTTGCTTGAGCGTGCTAAAAAGAACCTGACCGTTTGGAAGGGCCAGAGCGCCCAAATCCACGTTATCGATCAAGAGTTCCGCGATCTTCTGTGTGTTCACGGTTTTCGACCGAACAATTTCTTCATTGGGGCCGAAGGCTCCGACAAAAACCAGCCGGAAGTTATAGACGATCCGGTACGTTTGTCCCGTCGTGATCCGTTCGAGGTTCGTTGATGGCGATGGTTTCACAAATACCGCTGGAACATTGTCAGCCAACTGTTCAAGCGCCGGGAAAAACTCCAGAGCGCCGATGGCGACTACTTTGAGCCCCATTAAACCCGAAAGATTTTGATCGATCAGCTCGACAATCCGTTCGGCGATCAACGTCTCGTGAAGCCTCGGAGCCGTCATCAACCGCCTCCCGCTTCCGCCAACGCCTCAAGGATTCGGCCCGTGAAAATCAACTGGGCCCTCGGCCCGGCTTCTTCAAGCGCAGGCATAAGGTACGATTGCGCTTTGAACCCGCGCCTGCGTATGGCCTCCGCCACCCCGTATCCCGCGTGCTCGTCTTTGAGCCTCCGGCGAGCCCAAACTTTGAGCGCATCAATGTTGGGCCGCCAACCCTCTGTCCGTCCAAATTCAAGAACTTTGGCGTAGGGAAGAGCCGATCCCACGGTTCCGACAATCCGGTCACCTTCAACGGCAACCGATTGGACAATTGAGGCTCGGAGGAGCCCTCGCCAAACCGGAGCGTTCTTCTTCGCCAGACTCTGAATGATAATGGCGGTGTCTCGCATCCCTTTTAAGAGGGCCAGCTTCATGCGGTTCGGCATGAGCTCCATAATTTTTAAAATCTCCTGACTCCCTTTCACTGTCACTTTGATCATGATTTGGTCTCCGACAATTCCGCCTCCAAATGATGTCCGAATAAATTCTTAACCTGGGTCACTACGAACGATTCACCCGTCGCATCATTCGTCACCTCGTAGTTTTCCTTGATGCCGTCCACCGGAAGATCCTCTGGATTTATAAAGACCCGCGCGGACCGCCTCGGTGTCTGTCCCAACACGTTTCGGTCCAACCCGGTGCTCCCAGGGTTAAACCGCGCTTTCACATTCGTCGCTATTACCTGGTGTTCGAACACCGGCCTTTTGGTCCCTTCCACAAAACTCTGCACCGGTTTCCGAATGGTGATCCGATCTGCCAACAAGCGTTCAGGGATCGATGGTGTCATCAGGCAAAGTCAATCGGCGCTCGGTAGCCCCATGCTTCCCATGCCCTGTCCAGATCATCGTTCAACTTCTTGAAACTTCGGTTCTGAGAAAAATCGCCAATGCTTTCTGAGTCGACCAAGGGGCCATTCTTAGCGGAGAGGGCGGTTTTCGCCACGATGAGAGTTGCAATCTTCTCGATGAGCCGCGGTACATCACGGTATCCTGACGTTCCTTCAATCACCACATTCTTAACTCCTTCAGGGAAAATATCGTCCTTCAACGTGACGCTGCCCGTCCGTTTATTGACCACATACACCGACGGATCGAGACCGGATCCATCCAATTCAACATTGGTCACCTCAAGAATTGGGAAGCAATGTGTGAAAACGCGAATAAGATTATTTCCGTCCACCTCATCTCTAAAATTTGCGGGCCGGAAACACATTCCCGTTCGCCGGTCAATCTCTTCCATCGCCTCCTGGATCCATTCAGGCCTCACTTCGCTTGCCGATACCTCGTCGCTCGTGACCGCACTCACCAATGAAGGGCTGGTGTAAGCGAATGCGACGGTGGTGACGACGGGCGCGGATAAAACAGAAACAAGAACCGTCATGAAGTTTCCTCCTTCATGCGAGCCTCATAGGCCTTGAGCTTTTCTTCGAACTTTTGGGTTAATTCCTGGATCGCTTCATCCTTGGCATTTCGAATGGCGACAATTCGCTCCTCCGATAATTCGCAAGTCGCAGCGAATCGCTCGACAAAGGAAAGCGCTTCGATTAATTTCTGGTGGTTATTCTTGAGATTCTGGATGAAGCGGTGGCGTTTGACGGCGGCCGTGGTCAGAGGGGCGTTGGCGGAATCCGTGAAAACGGATACCTTCGGAACATGATCTCGGATCGGATGATCTCCGATCGAATGATCCCGGTGATCAATAACCGCCAACTCCCGTTCCATCGGATGTCATCCAACCTTTACCGTCCACCGGATCCATCCGCCACGCCCGCAGTTTTTGAAGCCGTGGGATCAAGCGTCGGAATGTTGGTGGTGCCGTCCGACCAGAAGGTGGTCGTGTCTTCCGTTTCCATCTTGTAAGAAAACGTCTGGCCGTTTTGTGGGAACGGCACCTCGTTCCCTGGCCGGCGATTCGTGACATTCCCTACGCTGTCATCAAAAGAGATCCGCCCTGTCCCCTTGGGGATGAGAGTGGAGTTCACTTTGAGAGCGGAGCCGGAGTTAAACACAGCCCCTGGCGAACGGAAGATGTTGTATCCGTTCGCGTTGGGGTCCGAGACGGCGTCCCATGAGACCACGACTTTGTTGGAAGAAACCTCCGTCGCCAAGCTCTGGACAACGGAAGAGATCAATTCCACAAAGACGAGATGCAAATTCTCCGTCATCACCTCGCTCGAAAGATTCGAGGCGTTGCCCTGAGAATCCACGGAGAAGAGGTAGTAGGTGAAATCCTTGCCATTGTCGGTGTCCGCGAGCGATTGATCTTGGAACGACGTGGCCGTTGAAAGGATCGCCGTGTTAACGGTAACCACCCCAGAAGCCGCTAAGACGCCAACCTTCGTCGGCTCGGATAAAGGCGCGTTACCAGGCACGCGATACAACTCGTAATGATCCAGATCTTGAAGGGTGGTTTGGTACTTGATTACGATTCTGTTTCCGGCGGTAAATCCTCCGGCTATTTCCATGATGACACCCGTCGGAAGATCAATGGTGTAATGAGTGGCCTCAGTTTTTGTTGCGAGCGTGACTGCTTTAACAATAGCCCCCGAGGCGTGCGTGAAGAAGTGACCCACTTTAAGAACGATCTCGCCAGTCCCAGTGTTAACCGATTTCACCTCGACATATTCTTCTTTGCCGGTGATCCCATCCTCAATGACGACGATGGCGTTCGGCACGATATCCACAGGGACAGGGGTCACCACGTTGATGACTCTCTGGCCATGCAAGGTGCTAGCGGAAAGAGTGGTCTGCTGACCCGAGGCGGCGGTCCGTTCGTAAACGACGTAAGAACCTGCCACCACCGGATCGAATTGGATTTCGTGGGTGGAACCGTTCATGCCGTCCGCAAAATCGGGCGAATTATCAGGATTCTTAAAAAGCTCGCCACCGATGATTTCGTTTCGGGTAGGCGCAGTCCAGTTAAGAGTGATTCGGGTTTTCCCTTTGGGGGTAGGTCCGTCGATGAATTGAAGGGCTTGGATCAAGCCCAAGATCGGCGGTTCGGGAGACAGAATATCTGCCGCTAGGTTTCCGATGATTTGTTGTGATAGTAATGACTCAAGTGTCGACATAAAATAATTCCTCCGTTATGAATTGTTTGCGATCTGGTTGGTCCCCGTCCCGCTGTTGTTGGTAACGACCACCAAGGAATTCCCAACCACAATCGCGCTGTTGGCGTTTGTTTCCAAAAGAATTGTTGCTCCATTACTGGTATTCCCCACGACCACGCATCCCGTTGTCCCGGTTCCAACGATGACGGCTTTGTTGGGCGAACTCACCGAGATCATGTTACCGACGGCCGACTGCTGGGAGCTTTGAAGCCGCATCCCAGCCCCGGAAAGCGTCCCCATCGTGCGGACTAATCGGCAGTTGCTAACCCGGCCAGGTGATTGGAAAAAATCCAGGACACTGCCGTTGTTCTGGTTCAGGTTGAGCTGGCAGTTGTCAATTAACTCTCCGCCTTGCACCATGGCCGTGCTCAAACCGTTTCCGTTGTTGTCTATGATGCAATTCCTCATCTGCCCGCCCGTGGCGAGGTAAATCCAGGAACCGTTTGATTTATTTCGAACGAACCAGCAATTCTCAACGAGAGCGTTTGTCCCAGAAAGGTAAATTCCGACAAAAGAGCTTCCACCGGTCCGGTTGGGTTGGTTCTCATCAATTTTCAAATCTCGAAGCCCCTGACTGTTGCCGGAAACGGCAATTGTGAAAACAGCGCCCATTGAGGCGTCACAAAGAATGATGGTCGCGTCCCGCCCAACGCCTTGGAGAGTGACTTTCGCTGGGATTGTCAAAGTGTTGTTGATGACGTATGTGCCTTCGCGGAGCTGAACGGTTCCGCCGCCAACGGTTCCGGCATTATTCAATGCCGTCTGAATATTTGAGGTGTCTGTGGCCGCAACACCTGTAGGAACAGCGACGACTTGAGTAGCGTAAGCAGGTGTCCCTCCTCCGGCTGCGGCCGCGATGGTGATCTTATTGTTGGGGCCATCCTGGGTTAGTGTGATGTTGGTTCCCGCTTCGAGTTTCACGTCTCCGGATAAAGGAGCGGCTTCGCCCAGCTTCCTTATGCCCGTGACTCCGGCGTTCGCAATTAAAATTTTGTCGTTTGGGTCATCCTGGGTGAGTTGCATACCGGCGCCTTGTTCCAATGAAACGGCACCCGTCAACGCCGTGGCCTCTCCGGTCTTCTTTAGAGAAGTAACTCCGCCACCACCCGCTGCGATCACGACTTTGTTATTGGGTCCATCCTGGGTAAGAGAAATATTCGCTCCGGCTTCGAGTTTTACGTCACCGGTCAAAGGAGCGACCTCCCCAAGTTTTCTTACACCCGTGACTCCCGCGTTGGCGATAACAATCTTGTCGTTGGGGTCGTCCTGCGTGAGCTGCATTCCATCACCCTGCTCTAAAGACACGTCCCCAACCAAACTCGTGGCCTCACCCGTTTTCTTAAGCGAAGTCACTCCGCCCCCTCCCTCCGCGCTTACTGTCACATCGCCTGTCCCGTCTGCAGGATTCACGTTGATGCCGGAACCAGCAACGATTTTTCGGACCGAGGTGCGGGCTGTGTTTTGGGTGGGAACGGAGATTAAATTGTTCGTGGCGACGTTTCCGGTATCGATGTAACTCAACATCGTCTCTCCCGTCACCTCAACCAAAAACCTCTCCTGGCCCGTGGCGGTGGATTTATAGATCCGGTAACCGGATGCTCCTTTCACTGTTTCCCATTGAAGAATGATTGGAAGCGGTGTTGAAGGTTGGCTGACCTGAGCTTCAAGGGTGGCGGGGATTTTGTTCTCGGTCGTTTCACCGGCAGTATTGATCGCCGTGACCTTGTAGAAATAAATCGTGTTTCCAAGAAGTTCAGCCCCAACTGCCCCGGAACCGAGAGTGGCAAGCAATGTCCGTGGAGATCTCAAGGTTCCTTGCTGGGCGTGGGCATCCAGCAAATCCAAGTTGGCGTTGTTTCCGGTTCCCCAGTCAAAGTCTCCGGTATCACGCTTGGTTAGCTTCAATTTGTCAGTAAAAGTTTCCGCCATGTCTTAACCCTTAAAATCCATAAGCCGCCACACTGGTTATGATCCATTGTTCGCAATTTGATTGGTGCCGTTCCCACTGTTATTCGTTACGACGACCCCTGCATTTCCGACAACGGCGTTGTTTTGGACGCCGGAATTCAAGAGGATGGTCCCGCCATTCCCAATATTGCCGACAATCGTGCATTGGCTTCCGCTCACGCTGATGAAATTCTTTCCTGCTCCCAATTGAAAATAATTTCCCACGACGACACTTTGACCATTCGTCACCACGATCCCAGCGCCGTTAAATTGGCTACCAAGCGTCGTGTAATATTGGTTGTTGACGACTCTCCTTACTCCGTTGATGATGTTGTTGATCGAATTTATTTGGTCGCGTTGGAAGTAGCACCCTTCCACTTGCTCGCCGAGCCAGACGATAGAATCAGCGATATAAACTCCGTTGTTGAAAATCCGGCTGTTCCGAAGGACTCCCTTGGTGCTCAGCTTGATCATGATGTTGAAGCCATAGTTGTTCGTATAAAGAATGTTCTCGATGAGCATCGGGTTATTGCCGCCCGAAAAATCAATTTCCGTGTTGCAGTTCCCAGCGGGACGCCCGGGCATGTTGGCGTCGATGGTGACATCCCGAAGAGTGTTGTAGCCCGAAGCCGATATCATTCCAATATAGCCCATCGCATTATCAGCGCGGATCGTGGTTCCATGAACGCCCTGACCTTGAAGAGTCGTCCGCGAAGGCATGGACAGAGTGGCGTTGATGACGTAGGTTCCTTCCCGCAACTGCACGATTCCGCCGCCGAGAGAACCCACCGCATTGAGCGACGTCTGAATATTGGCTGTGTCTGTGGCGGCGACTCCAGTCGGAGCGGCCACGACCGCGGATGCGTAGCCGCTGGCCCCGCCACCCGTCGCTCCAATCTGAATCTTGTTGTTGGCATCGTCCTGGGTGATCGTCACAAGGCCGGTGCCTTCGAGTTTTACATCACCCGTCAAGGGCGTTGCATTTCCCAGTTTCCGTAGACCAGTGACTCCGCCCGTCGCGGTGGAATCAATCGTCACGTCTCCGGTCCCGTCGGCCGGATCCACGTTGATGCCGGAACCGGCGATGATTTTCCGAACCGACGTGCGGGCGGTGTTCTGAGACGGGATAGGGATCAAATTGTTCGTCGCGGTATTTCCAGTGTCGGTATAGGTAAGCGTGGATTCGCCCGTCACCTCGGCGAGAAATTTTTCCGTGCCTGATAATGTCGATTTGTAAATTCGGTAGCCGGTTGCCCCCTTTACCGTTTCCCACTGGAGAATGACCGGGAGTGGGGTGACGGGCTGACTGACCTGGGCTTCGAGAACGGACGGGATCTTATTTTCGGTGGTCTCTCCGGCGGCATTTATTGCCGTCACCTTGAAGAAATAAATCGTGCTACCCAGAAGTTCGGACCCTACCGCCCCGGAACCGAGAGTGGCAAGCAGAGTCCGAGGCGGTCGTAATGTCCCTTGCTGGGCGTGGGCGTCCAGCAAATCTAAATTGGCGTTATTTCCGGTTCCCCAGTTAAGGTCTCCTGTGTCCCGCTTGGTGAGTTTCAATTTTTCAGTAAAGGTTTCTGCCATATCTTAATTCTCAAAATCCATAAGCCTCGACGCCAAACGGCGCTTGCCCATATCCTCTTAATGGAGATCCAAAAGGCCGTTGACTGAACGGGGGATAGCTGAATCCGTTTGTATCCGGATTCCCGTATGGAGATTCTCCGTATGTACTCTCGCCGCCTCCCGCTTGTTCAACGGCGACAACAACGTAAAAGCGGTCCGCTCCCGCCTGCGGGTCGGTGTCGTCGAATTGAAAAACTCCCGGCCCCAGCGTTTCCTCATCCGCGATCTTCTCGCCCAGTTCGTCGTTTACGCTCGACCGGTAAACCCGGAAGCCAAGCAAACGGTGTCCGTTCTTGACGCTGACGGGATAGTCAGCCCAACTCAAGCGGACAAATCCGGGTTCTCCGGAGGTCACTCGAAAATTTGGAACGGGAGGAAGAACAAGCGTGGACATATCAAGGGACGAGTGTCCTTATCTCCTCTTTTTCTTATCATGTTTCCTTGAGGGAGCCCTCTGCGCGGGAGGTTCGACGGATTTCTCTGGTGGCGCGCTAGTGGCCTGGTTAACACCCACCGGTTCTTTGTCGAGAATTTCCTCGTAACCCGTTTTGAGCAGGTAGTCTCTTGTAGACTGATGGATCACGTCACACGTCCCGTCCACGACCTTGACCTGCTCGGAATAGGCGTACTCCATGATCGGAGCCTCGGCCGTTCCAAATGGAGGATTCTTTTTCCGTAACCGGAACATGAATCCGCTTACAGCGTGATTCCGGCCAGTCGAGAAACCTTGATGTCGTTGGCCTGAACCAGCGTGATATCCTGGAAAATGTCAAACTCGCTGAATTGAGACGATTTCTGCGGAAGCCTCATCATTTTGAGGGCGGTCAACTCACCGACCCAGACGGCGCTCGTATCCAGAAAGAAGATATCGGTGGCGTTGTTGGTCGTTCCTTGAGTTTGCCCATCCGAAACGAAAATACTCCGAAAGATAGGAATTCCGTTATACACCTGGACCCGGAAACCACCTTTCACTTCCATTGTGTCCACAAACCGTTGCTGGGCTTGGAGAAGTGCGTTCAGTTTTCGGTTCGCTTTCTTGGACATGATGATCATGTCTGGATTCCCGCGGTTTAGATCCACCGCCGCATCCATCAAGTCCAACGTCAATGGCGCTCCGTTTGCGCCAGCGATGACCGTCTGTCCGGCGGGAATGAGTTTCCTCAGGCCATTGAACTGTTTTGGATTCGCAGTGGAATCGCCGTTGATGATCGCGTCTTCTTCGGCGTCTCTCACCGCTTGAAGCGCGTTGTTGACTTCTTCCGCTTCAATATCCAAGAGCGATTTCCCAACGGCTTGCAGCTTCCTCGTCACCTTGCCCCGTTGAATAATTGTCTTAAAGGTGAATTTCTTCTGAGCGTAGCTCGCCTGCGTATCCACTGGTTCTTCGGTATCATCGACGAAGGAGCCGCTTGCTCCTCTCGCAGTCCGCTGCGTCAATATCCAGTCTGTTCCGGATCCCGGCTTTCTGGAAAGGTTCTGCCGCAAAGGATTATTGACCTCGATCAGTTCCTGGAGAACTTGGTCGACTAAGGGCTGCTGCAACTGTGTCCCAGCGCTCGCAATATTCAGCGCCTTTTTCAATTCTTCTAAGTCGTTCATTTTTGTGACCTCCTATTTAAAATCGTCAGCTCCTCTGAAGGGCCAAGGCCACCTTGAGTTTTTTCTCCGGAGGCAGCCCTTCAAAGGTTTTTTTGATGTCATCGACTTCCGGCTCTGGTTGGACAATTCCTTTCCTCTGCGCCGGAATTTGTTTGAGAAGCGGTTCGATCTGTTTCTTAACCTCCGTTGAAATCATCTCCGCAACCTCCTCCTTGGTGAAGGACGGCACTGCGGGGGGAATAATGAGAGGTGGGGTCCAAGCCTCGCCAACCGCTTGCTTTAGCGCCGATTTGATTTCGACGGCGGCCGGGCCGACATCGCCACCTATGGCGATCAATCTGTCCAGCATCGGCCAAACAGCGTCGAGCTTGGCGGCCAATTCGCTTTCCTTCATGGTCTCCTTCTCTTTTTCCTTTTTTGGCCTGCCGTCCCTCCCTGCTACTTTCTCCGGCGGTGGCTCGGAAGGGGCCGGAGTTTTTTCGGGTTCCGGTTCCGGCTTGGGATCCGCGGGAGCCGGTGTGCCGCCGGGTTTGGGATCCTCCGGCTTCAACTCCTCAATAACGGTTTCTTCATTTGACATGGGGTCGCCTCCTTTCTTCAGCGAATCGATCTCATCGAGGGCTTTCTTCACGTACCACCCGATGGCGCGGGCCTCGGGGTTGGCCGGCACTGACACCAGCGACACCTCAACGAGAACCATCTTTCTTATGACGTTGACCACCCGGTCGAACTCAGGCATGAATTTCTTCTCGCGCTCGAGCACTTGGCCCCGGATGGAAAATTTATTAAGAACGCCCTCTTTTATTTTCTGGATGATGGCGGGTTCGGTTTGGGAAATGAGGACGTCGATCAGAAGACCGTTCTTGTCAAATTCAGCCTTGGTGACTCTCCCGATGGGAAATTCAATGGCATGGTTCAAAAGGACGGTTGAGTTGTTGAGGAGATCAAGGGAGGAATTTTTAAGAGCTTCTTCGGTGATGACGTCGCCTTGGAGGTCGAAATCGGTGGTGGCGGCGTAGCCGACAATATGAAACTCGCCGCTCTCCTCCGTTTGTTTCATGATCTCAAGGGGAAAGGCGAACTCCACTTTGGTGATTGTCGTTTGTTCTTTCACATGTCTCCGGACAAAATAAATGGCGCTGCCACCCGGGCCCCAACGGCCTCAGGCAACAGCGCCTTGACTCAGCTCAACAGCGCGAAATCTAGTTTTGCTTGGTGTTAATCAATCGCTTCACATCCTCACTCAATAGGGTTCCATGACATTTGATACGGGGGATCTTCCCTTTCTGAAAATGAACCTCCATAACGTCATAAGACTCATCCCCGATCATCTTGTCCACGAAGCGGATAAATTCCTCTCTTGTTATGGTCGTTTCTTGGCTCACCCCGTCTTTTTACCGCAATCACCTGAATCTTGTAAATAAACAATCAAATTGTTTACGCAGTTTAGAAACGACTATTGTTTTTTAGCGAACAAAGGTAGGCATATAATCCTCCCCATATGCACAGAAGGGGGATATTTGAATCTAATGAATTATTTTGAAGGTGTAGACGATTGAATAATAAAGTCCCACAGCGAAAAAGATGGCCGCCGTTCCCCACCGGGCCCATTTTTCAAGTTGGGCCGTCTTGTTGAAAACGGAACCGATCGATTTTGCGCTAAAGGCCAGCACAAGCGAAAAAACGATGACCGGAAGCGCCGTGCCGAATCCATAGAAGGCTGGCAATAATAATCGGGATTGGTGGGTAATCGACAGGGGAATGAGGCTTCCGAAGTAGAGCCCCGCAGACACCGGACAAAATGAAAGCGCGAATAGAATTCCCAGAAGTCCCGCGCCAGCAAGTCCCATGGAGGCGGTCTTATCCTGGAATCGGCTGATAAGGCGGCCTGCCCCAACGTTGATGGGAATAATCCCCATAACGAGAACGGCCGTGACGATGAGCAGTGGCCCCAGGATCATATTCATATACTTCTGAAGTCCGAAAGAAACGCCGGGGATGGCGAGAAAACCCGCTACCAGAACGGCTGCGAGCACAACATAGGCCAGCATACGGCCGAGAGCGTATAAGAGCCCGGACAGAAGAACCTGAGACGTCCGACCCACTCGCCGGCTCACGAACGAAATCGCCGCCACGTTGGTGGCCAGGGGGCACGGACTGAGTGATGTCAGAACCCCGAGCCAGAGTGCTGTCGACAGTGCGATTACAGACGTGACCATCAGGCTTTCCCCAGATAGGACCGAACTTCCCCCTCAATATATTTGCGATAAGCGTCTTCGTCTCGAATCATCTCCCAAATCTTGTCGAGGTTTTTCCAACGGGTTTGTTTTCCGCTGTTTAGGTCTGATAGCACGACAGACTTGGTGTAGAGCCCATAGTCGTTGACGAAGTGATTGTTACCTTTATCATCGATGTTCACCACGCGATATTCCAGACGCCCCTTTTTAACTTCATCCGAGAAACGGGTTTCCATGATTTCTTTCGTCAGCGACTCGAATTTTTTACAAGTAAAGCACCGGGCGTTGCCATGAAAGTAGTAGACGACCAGTTTATGAGGCTCTTCTTTTGTCGCACTTGTTTTCGACTTATCAACGTTAACTTTCTTGACTGCGGGGGCTGTTTCTTTCTTGGATGAGGCTTCAGACCAGAGAAGTTGAGTCCCGGCCACCGTCAACGACAAGATCGCAACAATGAAATAAAAATATCGTTTCATCACAAGGCACCTCCTAATTTGAGCACGTTGCGCCAACCAGCGTTTTAGCGCGGTCCGCAACCAATGCAATACTTTCCGGGGTAACGGGCGAACTCCCCTTTTTCAACCCAAGATCGGTGACCCGCACGTGCACAAAGGAATTAATTCCTGCTCCTTCCAACGACTTCTTTGCGCAGTCGACAGGACAACCGTCTATCGCCAGAATCCGCTCCGCCGCTTTGGTTGAATCCACAAATCCGGGAATCTGCCCGCCAATTTTTGCCAGGCACGCCATTTTTCCAACTCCTTCAATGGTGAGGCGCCGCGCTGCCTGATCGCTAATTGAACCGGTATCAGACGAACCCGAACAGGCAAAAATAACGGTCCCTTTGCTTCCACATCCACATGATTCTCCCATGAAACTCCTCCTTATTTTCTTTGATTAATTTTTATCGCGTTTTCACAAGTGATGATTCGTCGCATTACTCTCAACCCTTACAGGACGGTGCATCAGCTTAAGAACTTGGGACCAGCTGACACTCGCGAGCGACAAACCCAAGGCGACGGCCAGTTCTAAAAGTGACACGGGCGCGAAACGGAACACACCGGCGAGAAACGGCCAGTAAAGCGCCATGGCAACGAAGCCAAGCGTCGCGCCGCTGACAATCCATAAAATTATGTTCGGCGAACGCAGCGCTTGCAAAAGCGTGCTGGTGCGCGAACGGTTCGAGAAGATCAATGCCAAGTTGGCCATCACCAACGTGGTAAAAGCGAAGGCACGGGATTCAGGCTCGGAGAGATGCTGATTTGCCCACACATACCCTCCCATGACGACGGCGAGCACACCGATGCCCTGCAAGAATGCAAGCCAGAGTGGTGCGCCGCCGAACAGTGGCGCGCCGGGGTCGCGCGGCGGACGCGTCATGGCGTCCGCTTCGGCGGGCTCGTTCTCAAAAACCAGCGAGCAAGCCGGGTCGATAATGAGTTCAAGAAAAACAATGTGCAAAGGGTAAAGCATCGCCGGGAGACCGAATAGGACCGGCAACAGTGCCATGCCGGCAATTGGGATGTGTACGGCCAGAATATAGGACATCGATTTGCGCATGTTGTCGAAAATGCGCCGCCCCAGCCGAACAGCGCTGACAATGGTGGCGAAGTTGTCGTCCATCAGGACCAGCGATGCGGCTTCGCGCGCGACGTCGGTGCCACGCCCACCCATGGCAATGCCGACATGGGCGGCCTTGAGCGCTGGCGCATCGTTCACGCCGTCACCGGTCATAGCGACAATCTCACCGTTGGCCTTAAGGGCCTGCACGATGCGAAGCTTCTGTTCCGGTGAGATGCGGGCACACACGCTCACGTTCTTTATTTGCGCCTGCAATTCCCCGTCGCTCATCGAGGCCAGCCTATCGCCGGAGAGAATTTCATCAGCATTCAGTTCTGCCTGCCGGGCAATTGCGCGCGCCGTAGCGGGGTAGTCACCGGTGATCATCACGACGCGAATGCCTGCGTCACGACACTGGCGCACGGCAGACGGAATTTCCGCACGAAGCGGGTCGGCCAGTCCCAATAACCCGACAAATTCGAAGTCGAAATCGTGTTCTGCAGCGGGAAAATCTGCGCCTGAAAAATTCGCTCGAGCCACCCCCAGCACCCGTAGGCCATCGGCGGCCATCGCCTCCACCGCCGACCCGATTCGCGCTTGAGCAATCGCATCGAGGTGGCACAGATTGGCAATATCCTCCGGCGCGCCTTTGGCGCCGATCACATAGATGTTGCTGTCGACGGCCTTCCACACGTGCGATTTCGCGCGCAGTTGCGGCGTCAGGCAGTAGTGTTTGGTCAACATCCAGTCGCGGTGCAGGTGTTCGGTGTTTTCGAGGAAGTGTTGGCCGAGGCGCGCAAACGCCTGCTCCATCGGATCGAACGGATCTGGTTCGCTGGCGAGGATGGAAAACTCCACCAAAGAATGAAACGTTTCAGGCAGATTGTCCGGCGTTTCGTAGTTTACCGTGAAGCTGTTATCTCCGGCATGCAGCCGCGCGACCGTCATGCGGTTTTCGGTGAGCGTGCCGGTTTTGTCAACGCAGAGCACCGAAGTAGCGCCCAGCGTCTCAATGGCGGCGATGCGCCGGGTAAGAACCTTTTCTTTCGACAACCGCCAGGCGCCGAGCGCGGGGAAAACGGTGAGCACCACCGGGTACTCTTCGGGCAACAAAGACATGGCCAAGGCAATAGCGGCCAAAAGCGCCTGTAACCAATTGCCGCGCATCAAACCGTACACCACGAACAGAAGCAAGCTCAAACCGAGGCCAATAAAGGCGAGTGTACTGACCAGGCGCGCCGTCTGTTTTTGAAGCGGCGAGCGTTCTGTATCCAGCGCACTCAAGGCCTTTCCGATGCCGCCGATTTCGCTGTGCGCGCCAGTGGCCGTAATTCGTGCAGTGCCCTGACCCGCCACCACCAGCGTGCCGGAATAAACAAACGGCAGGTCGTCGCCGCCGGGATGGGCCGGGGCCGGTTTCCCCGTGGCAACTTTTTTTCTGACCGGCAACGCCTCGCCAGTGAGCAGTGACTCATCCACCTGTAAATTGCTGCCGTCGACCAACACGCCGTCGGCCGGAACCCGGTCCCCCTCAGCCAGAACCACCAGATCCCCGCGCACCACATCGCGCCCGGCGATGCGCTGCCGCTTGCCATCGCGAATCACCAGCGCGCGCGGACTGGTGAGATCACGCAAGGCCTCGATCGCCCGCTCGGTCTTGCCCTCCTGATAAAGCGTCAGCCCAATAGTGACGAGAACAGTGGCGAACAAGATCAATCCTTCTTTCAGGTCGCCGAAAACCAGATACAGCGTCCCAGCGGACAGCAATAAGAGAAACATCGGCTCGCGCACCGTCTCGCGGACGATGGTCAGCCATGTGCGCCGTTGTCCCTCGGGCAACGCATTGGGGCCTTCCTCAGCCCGCCGCCGAGCGGCCTCGGATGTAGTTAACCCATCCATGGTATCCACGTTATGAATCAAGGCTGCTTCGTCGCGTCCACCCAAACCAAATCATTATCAGCCACCACCTTCTTTAATTCATCCAGCAATTGATGAACGTCCTGTTGCGTCGTCGACGTTAATTCGAAACTCATGTGAACGGGAGTATTGGTCATGAGTCCCTTGAGAGTTGGGATGGAAAGCACGAGATTCTCGATATCGCAGGGACGGTCTTTGATCCATTCTTCGAGCTTCGCCACAAACCTTTTTTCTCCAAACACGCCGGCGATTCGAACGGGGATACGCGTGACCATTTTTTCAAGCTGCTCCTCGGCCTTTTGCCGCGCCGCCAGGGAGGTGGCCCTGTCTCTCTTTTCCTTTGCTTCTTCGTGCACAATCGCAAAAATCTTATGCTCCCGCTCCAATTTCCAGACCACGTCGCGAGAAGGGAAGCTAATGGCCTGAGTGGGGCAAACGACAGCGCAGGTAGAACACCCAACCATGCAGTTATTGGGCCGCTCTGGCTTTGCTTTCCGCTGCCTATTGTCAATCAGCTCGATTTCGTAAACCTCGCGACCGCAGGTTAAATAGCACAACTCACAACCAATACAGGCTTCTTTATTTACCGCTGGATACCAAGGAATCTCTTGTCTTGGAATCCCGTGCCATACTGTTTTACTCAAGTCTTTTGCCATGGCCGTCACCTCCCTATTTTGTTTTTATTAACGACTCTTCGTCGCAACCTTGATATTCAAATTGAACTATTGAGTGACCGATCCCAAAGCGTTCTTTCAAGAGCCGGTCAATTTCTTGTTTTATGTTACTGCTCTGGCTCATCGGCAAATCCTCCTTGAGATTTACATGGGCCTCAAAATGGATATCCCGATCCGACACCTGCCAAAGATGGACGTGATGAATATTGCGTATCGTGGCGATGCCCTCTATCGTCTTTTGAATTTCCCTGATGTCGATTCCTTCCGGAACGTTTTGCATAAGGATGCTGACGGTTTTATTCAAGATGCGGAAACCTTCGATCAAGACGTAGACGCCGATCACGATCGTTAACAGCGGATCCACCCATATCCAGTTGAAATAATAGAGAAGCACGCCTCCGATAATCACACCCAAAGACGAGAGCGCGTCCGATACCAAGTGAAGATAGGACGCCCGAATGTTCAAATTGTCATGCGAATGGCCTTTTAAAAGGAAGGCAGAAGCCGTGTTGGCCAAAAAAGCGACCGCGGCTACCGCGATCATCATCACGCTGTTGATGGGAGCGGGGTGCGCCAAACGTATGATCGCCTCTCTAAAAAGATAAAACGAAACGATGACCAGAAGCGCGGAGTTCAACAAGGCGGCTAAAATCTCCGCCCGCTTATAGCCGAACGTCCGGGACTCCGTATTTTCCTTTCTCGACAGTTTCAGCGCGATTAGCGTAATGATGAGCGAAAAGGCATCGCTCAAGTTGTGCAGCGCGTCTGAGAGGAGCGACAAGCTCCCGGATAGAATACCGCCGGCGGCTTCGCCGGCAGTGATGAGGAAATTGGCCCCGATCGAAATGATGAGATCCCGATCCTGCCGCTCTTCTTCTAAATGGTCGTGGTCGTTCATGGTATTCTCCTAAAATAAAAACATTTGATATTGTATCCTAAATTTAGGATTTTTCTTCCCGATGTCGGTTCGGAACCGGTAATCGCTCATGATCTTGTTCTTTTCCGAAAAAAGGTAATTAAGCCCGAAACTCGCCCAATGTTGGGAGGGTTCGCCTAACGCCGCATTGGCTTCCACTTGTCCCAATGCCTGGAACCTTCCATAAACTTTATCCGCCGCGTAGGCGTAATAGCCCCATGATTTCCGTCCTGCGCTCTCCGCATTCAGATATTCGCCTTGAGCTTCAAAAGGACCGTGCTTCATCGACAGAGAAAACGCGGTCCTGACATCGCTGCCGCTGACCGGAGATGTTGAAGCCGTTAACGGAAAAAGTGATCCATTGTTGATATGCCGGGCCGCGAAAGAAGCCTCTAAGTTTATTATTGAGCCCGAATTTTTCAAAAGCCGCGACGCCGCCTTAGTCACATAAAGCAAATTCGTGCCCGTGTTATTGCCGGGAACATTCTGATTACCATTAAAAGCCCCCGCGCTTAAGTAAAAGAGTTTATTCTTCGTTTCATAAGAAGTTTGCGCTCCGGCCTCCCGGCCCGAGCCGTCATGACCAAAGGAAAATCTATTGATGACAAGCGCCCGTTCGAGAACGGGGATAAACGAATCGGGCTGCAAACGCTGAAGGGAAAAATCCGGCACGAACCGGCCGCCGCGAAATAGAAAAGACGGGATTTGTTTCTGAAGATAGACATCCTGAACGTAAAAACCCGTGTCTAGGGACGATCGATACACGCCTTGTAACTTGTAGGAAAATCCCAAATCCCCGGGGACTGGCCCCGCAAACCATAATTTGGCCCGACGGATTGAAAAGCCGGCGTTGTCGCCGGTGGAATCAAATCGGGTTTGTAAATAACCGTCTACAGCCGGTAATTCAGCCGAGGCCAGGCCCAGGACGGAACTTCCGACAAAAAGAAACGAGGAAAGCGCAGCCGCCTCTCTCAGCTTCACAGGATGCCCAAAAGTTTAAGCGCTATCTGCGTTGCGAAGAACCACATGACGAAAGCAAACGCTATCTTGACGAACGCCGGACTGGCCTTGACCGTTACGTGTGAGCCCACCGCGGAACCGAGCACGCAAGCGACCGAGGTGATCAGCATCAGTGGCAGGGACGCATGTGTGGACGCGAAATGACCGGCCGTGCCCACGAGCGAGCTGACAGCCACAATAAAAGAATTGGCACCCGCCGCTTTCTGCGCCGGGTATTTCATGTATAGAACCAGAAACGGAAAAATAACAAGCCCGCCGCCCACCCCGATAAGACTTGAGAGGACGCCAACTCCGAGAGAGAACCCGACGATCAAAACAATCAGTTTAACGGTTAGCGACTTGACAGCCTGGCCGGGGATTTCTTTTTTTGAGAAAGCCATCAGGGCTCCGGCGCCATAGAGGAAAACGGAGAATATCCCTAACAAGAGTTCACGCGGAGCCCGGCTGGAGAGCAAAGCCCCCACTAGAGAGCCGATGATGGTCCCCGGAAGAAAAACCCCGCAGAACTTGAAGTCCACAAGCTTGTTGCGGGCGAATACGATGGTGGCCACCATCGCCGTAACCAGATTCAGAAAAAGGGCCGTGACGATGGACACATCCAAGGGGAGACCCATCATCACCAGGACCGGCGTGTAAAGGGACCCGCCCCCTTTGCCGAACATGGAGAAAACAGTGGAGATAACCAATATGATGATGAAAGACAAAAACATTCGCGCCTCCTACGCCCGCCGGCTCAATAGCCGGCGGGGGCGAAAAAACTGCTCAGTAGCCTGAACAGGGAATGCAGACGGTCTTGCCATCTTTTATCCTGACGAAGCGCTCAAAAACAATTTCGCCGCAGGAACTGCAGAGCGTTCTGTTGAAAGAACCTTTCGCCGGGCTGAACTTAAAATCCGGCTTCATCTCTATTTTGAACATGAAGTCGTCCTTCTGCTCGTAAACCCAGTTGATGACCTCCTCCGATTGCTGCGGCGGTATCTGAGACGGCTCGAGGCCTTTTTTGCGTGAAACGAAAAACTCGAACTTCCCGAAAGCGTCAACGAACTCCGGCTTCAGGGAATACCGGACAGCCCCTTTCTTGGGATGGTAGAAGGTAACAGCGAGCTTTCCGTAGAAGGTTTTTTCCATCAACAGCTTGCCGTAGGTCGCACCGGTTGCGGCCTGCACGCCGTCAACCATACAGGTCTGCGGGTGCCCCACGCCTATTTCCGGAAAAGCAAAAAAGCCGTGGTCTTTCTCCCGCTCAATGCCCAATTTTTCCAGCGCCAGTTTGCCCATCCGGTAGCCTATGGGCATGAAAGGACATTGATGTCCGTGAAACTCAAAGGCCCAATCCGGTGGTATGTATTTTTTATCCATGTTTTTCTCCTTTTTTATTTTTGATTCAAAAAGCGCTCGGCCTCCCGATTTTGAAGTTTTGAATGTTACCGCCCCATTCGCCTTCGTCCCGGCTGGGCCGCCCCATCATAATTTCGCGCGGCGCTGGTAAGGCTGGTGTTGCCGAAGCAGGAACCCACCGCCAGAGCCGCACGCACCTCCGGAGAAGACATCGACACGCGCCGCAGTTTGCCCACCGCCCGCGCGATGGGGACTTCGGTAAACCCGAAATCCCGGAAAGAGGCCATCCAGCCAAATTTTTTAGCGGCTATCAGTTCCGCCGCCTTCACCCCGAAACCTGTGGCCAGCCACCGGTCGAAAGGCGTGGGATCCCCACCGCGCTGAACGTGGCCCAGTACCACCACCCGGCACTCAAGTCCCATGCCGCTATTCTCTATAAGTTCGGCTATCTTGTATGAAACGCCGCCCAATCGCAACGGATCCGGAGATCCTTTGATGACTTTGCTGACGGTCAGATCCCCATTCTCCGGGCGAGCCCCTTCGGCCACCACCACGATGGAGAAATTCTTGCCCTTGCGGCGACGTTCCACGATGGAGCGGACGATGTCCTCCTTCCGGTAGGAAATTTCAGGCAGCAATATGATATCTCCGCCGCCGGCAATGCCGGCGCGCAGGGCGATCCAGCCCGCGTAGCGGCCCATGGTCTCCACGATCATGACCCGGTGGTGAGACTCGGCCGTGGTATGAACACGGTCCACGGCTTCGGTGGCTGTCCGCAGAGCGGAATCAAACCCGAAGGTGATGTCCGTGGCCGAAAGATCGTTGTCAATTGTCTTGGGAACACCCACCACCGGCATTCCCATTTTGTACAGCCGCTGCGCCATGGAAAGCGTGCCGTCGCCACCGATGACCACAAGGGCGTTCAGCCCGATCGTCTTGAAGTTTTCAAAAGCTCGTTTTGAAAGGTCCTTCGGGGAACCGTCAGCGCCCAGGGGTAACAGGGTGTAAGCGAACGGGTTGGCCGTGTTGGAGGTTCCTAATATGGTGCCGCCGCGGGTCAGGATGCCGGACACGCTGTCGTCGTCGAGCGGAACAAACTCTTTTTCCACCAGGCCGCGGAATCCGTCCTTAAATCCGATGACGCGCCAACCGCGCCGCAGAGCGGATTTGGTGACACCGCGCACCACGGCGTTTAGTCCCGGGCAGTCTCCACCGCCGGTGAGAATTCCTATTTTCATCAGACGCCTGTAACTCCGTCGCGCGCTCCACGACCAGGGTGTTTATAGCCACGGCCCCTGCCGCGCAGGCCCAGCGGCATGGCGGGGTACTTATGCCCGTGGAGATCGAACGCCCACGCCGGGGGCATATGTTTAGTTGTCATTAATTTCCTCCTTTTCACCGCATTTGCGGTTTAACTGCCCGACTGTGAAAATTTCTTCAGCATTTCCTGCGCCAGAAAACCGAATGCCTCGGTAAGCGTGGGGTGCGGATGTATGGTTTGGGCCACGTCCATAAGGGGAAGCCTGCGCGACACTATAAGCGCCGCCTCGCCGGCTATGGAATCCGCCCCTTTTACCATGGCGTGCACGCCCAACAGCTCTTTGGTTTTGGCGTCGGCCACAAAGCGCAGCTCCCCGCCGGCTATGTCGTGTACCTGCGCGGCGGCGTCTATTTTATAATCGTAAACGCCCTCTACCGCGTTAAAACCCGCCGCGGCCGCCTCGGCCAGGCTGTAGCCGGCGGACATTATTTCCGGGTCGGTGAACAGCACCCAGGAATTGCGCTTAAAATCCACCATCGCGGCGCCGCCCAGGATGTTCTTTACCGCTATAAAGGCTTCGTGGGTGGCCAAAGGCGCGAATTTGGGCCCGTCTATAACGTCGCCCACGGCGAAGATCCCTTTAACGGAGGTTTCAAGATTGCCGCCGGTCTCTATGCCGCGGCGCGAATATTTAACGCCGGCCGCCTCCAGGTTAAGGTCCTGCACGTTGGGGATCTTACCCGTGCTTACCAGCACCTGCTCCGAGCGCGCGCTCTGTTTTTCTCCGGCGGCGTTCTCGAACACGGTTACGAACACTTCCCCCTGCCTGTTTATCTCCAGTACTTTGGCGCCGGCGTGAACCCGGATCTTTTCAGTATCCAGCTTTTGGGTTATGGCCGCCGCGAACCCGGCCGGGACCACGCCGTGCAGGATAGAGGGCATGCTTTCTATTATTACCAGGCTTACACCCAGTCGGCCCAGCATCTGCGCCAGCTCCACGCCTATGGGCCCGCCGCCTACTATCACCAGGGAGCGCGGCAGCGCCGGCCTGTTAAAGAACCGCTCGCTTACCAGCACGTCCGCGGTGCCACTGCCGGCGAAAGGCGGCACAAAGGAGGAAGCCCCGGCGGCAATTACCGCTTTGTCGAAAGAGAACACTTCCACGCGCCCGGAAGGGCCGGACACTTCTATTTCCCGCGCCGAAAGAAAACGCGCGCCGCCGGCCTTTACGGTAAGGTTGGGCGTCTGGCCCGCTTTTTTAAGCGCCGCGCCGGACCTGCCCGGCAGGATGCGGTCCATCTTTTTTCTTATCTCTGTCCAGACTTTCTCCGTGTTGACCAACCCGCCCGCCGCCTGGAGGAAAGCGGCGGCGGCGGCTTTGCGTATTATCTTGGAAGGGATGCAGCCCACAAAAAGGCAGGCCCCGCCAAGATTGCCCGTCTTTTCCACCAGCAGGGTTTTCCTGCCGGCGCCCGCCAGCGCCATGGCCGCCGGGGTTCCCCCGGGGCCGCCGCCTATTATCACCGCGTCGAAATGTTCCGTCATAAAAACTCTCCCTTTATCTTTACTTAACTCCGCCTTCTATTTCTTTTTTTGAGGCCATCAGGTAGTAAAAGTACGGCACATACACCAACGTGAGGAAGGTGCCAAAGATGAGCCCGCCAATGGAGACGATCGCCAATGGGGAAAGCCTTTCGAGTCCTATGGCCCACTCTAGCGCGATCGGAACCATGCCGACGGCCGTGCCGAAAGCCGTCATCAAGATGGGCCTTGTCCTGACCGTGATGCTGTCGTAGATGGCGCTTTTAAGATCTTTGCCTTCACGCTCGTAGGTCTGTATGAAATCGATGAGCAGGATGGAATTTTTGACGATGATGCTCCCCAACAAAACAAAGCCCATAATGGCCGGAAGACAGGCGTGTTTGTCGGCTATCAATAGCGACCAGGCGCCGCCGATGGAACCCAGCGGGATAGCGATAATAATGGCCGCCGGGGCTTTCCAAGAGCCGAAGAGGGGCACCAGCACCAAGTAAAGAATGACGATGCCCATGGCGATAGCGGCAAGCATCCGAAGCATGGAGTCCATCATGGTGGCGATGTCGCCCGTTTGCGTGATCGAGACGCCGTCGGGAAGCTTGATTTTTTTGAAGTTCGCCGCGAAACTCTCCATGATGTGCGACACGGGGAAAATGGACCTGTATCCGTAGACATCCAGCGTGTACTGCATGCCCTGACGGGTTATAATGGTCGGCTCCGTGCTGGCCGCGAACTCTCCCATGGCGGTCAACGGCACGAAGCCTTTGGGCGTGGCCACCAGATAACTGCTGAATTTGTCGACTCTGTCCCGCAGGTCGGATTTCTCGATCACCTTGATCATGAGCCCGGTTTCGTTGGGGATGGTTAACACCGATGAAACCGCTCCGGTCAATCCCTGCGCCACTTGCGCCGCCACGCTGTTGGGCGTCACTCCGTAAAGAGCGCACTTTTGCTTATCGATGCGGAAGTCGTTTTCGTGGCTGTCGGTGTCCCAGGATCGAGAAAAGGATTTAAGTCCCTTGGTGGCCGCCATAACGCCCATCACGCTCTTGCCGGCGGAGTCCAGGTCTTTTATTGACGAGCCGAAAAGCGTGGCGTCGACGTTGGCCACGATGGACGAAAAGGCGGTGGCGCCGTAATCGTACACGTCCACGTATTTAACGTCCGGCAGGCCGCGGGCAAAGCTCCGTATCTTCTCTTCCAGCGTCCAGATGTCTTGCTTGCGATCAAACCGGTTCACGAAATGCACCGTCAATAGCATTTGATACGGCGTCCCGCCGGCGACGGTAAAAACGCCCGGCTCCGTGCCGATGGCGGTTGAGACCGACTGTATGCTGCCCAGGTTGTAGATATACTTTTCAAGTTCGGCCGCCCGCTCGCTCACTTTCCAGATGGAGGTATTGGACGCCAGCGTCACTTTGACTTTGGCTATGCCCGTATCCATCGGCGGCATCAGGTCCCGCCCCTCCAGCGGCAGAATTACCCGCAAGCTGAAAGCGAACAGCATGAACAGCGGTAAAATAAAAGCCAGCCGCAAGTTCCTGTGCTCCATCATGAACCGATTCACGTTGATGTAGAAGATTTTCAGGGGGGCGAGAATGGATTCCATGAAACTGTTCAACCACCCTTCGAATTTAAAGCCTCTGCCGTGGTTCATCCCCATAAATTTCATGGCGACGATGGGGATGAACGTGATGGAGACCACATAGGAAACCAACACGGCTATCATCAGCGTGCCGGCCAGCGGCCGGAATATCTTCTGTGGGAAATCCCCGACGAAAAGGAGCGGCAGCATGATAACCGCCGTGGCAATGGTTCCGCCGAATACCACCAGCATCACTTCTTCGGTTCCATCCACCGCGGCCTGCGCCGGGCTTTTTCCGAGTTCCTGGTGATGGCGTTTTATGTTTTCAAGTATCACGATGGCGTCATCAACCAGCATGCCCAGCGCCAATATGATGCCGGTGAGGCTGACGATGTTGAAACCGATCCCCAGCAGCCACATAATGCCGATGGTGGACAGGTACACGAACGGGATGGATAATCCGGCGATCAGAGTCAACGGCAGGTCTGCGAGGAATATGAAAATGACGAGCGAGGTGAAAATAATCGCGTCGCGGAGAGCGTCTATCATGTTCGAGTTGCTGAGTCTGACCAGTTCCTCCTGCGAATCGGCCGTTTCTATCTCCATCTGCGGGAACCGTTTTTTGAGTTCAGGGACCAGTTTGTTCACGGATTGAATGGTGTCCAGCACCGCGCCGCCGTAGGGACGCTGTATGGCCAGGGCGATGGCCTCTTTCCCGTTACCGCGATAGAGGGAGGTGGGGTCCTTTATGCCGAAAGAAATAACGGCCACGTCTCTGAGTTTCACGGACGGAGTTACGCTGATACCGCCTATGTCGTTGATGTTCCCCGCTTCCGTGAGAAGCCGGAACACGTTTTGATTGGATTGATTCATGATGATGCCCATCGGCATGTCTTTGTTGCCGAGCCTCAGCGCGCCGGCCACGTCCTGAGCGCTCAAATGCATGGAGGCGAGCTTGGCGTTGTCGATAAATACGTCGATTTCCTTCTGGTAGCCGCCGAACGTGTCCACGTTGGAAACGTTGCCGGCCTTAAGCAACTCGGGCTTGATGTAATTCTCGGCCATGTAACGCAGGTCGGCGACGCCGAGCCCGGAGCCGGCCTTGGGAGAAAGAGAGAGCACGATGATCGGCGGGGTGTAGGACGTTATCTCATAGACCGACGGCGTCTGGATATCCGACGGCAGGAGATTCTGTATTTTGGTCAGCGAGTTCGCTGCGTCCGTCTTGGCCTCAGCCACGGGCTTCGAATATTCAAACTCCGCCGTCACGACGGAGAAACCGTCGTTGGAAGTGGAATACACCCGCCTGACGCCGTTGATGGTGTAAAGCTGGCGTTCGATAATGGCGCTCACGTGGTCCGCCACGTAGCGGGCGGAGGCGCCAGGTTCCAGCGTCACCACCGCCACCTGCGGCCTGTCCGCCGGAGGAAAAAGATCCCTCGGTATCCTGAAAAAGCCCACCACTCCCAGAAAAGACATCGCGATGAGCGCGGCAAAAACCAGGTGCGGTTTAGAAATAAAATATTTAGTCATGGGCCCCGGCCTCCCGGACCATCTTGACTTTCTGGCCCTCATAGATCTTAAGCAGATCTTGCTGCGGGGCCGCGCCCAACGCGGCATCGGCGGCGATTCCTTCCACGCAGTAGCTTTCTCCGTCACCACCCAATAATTTCACCGGAGCCCAGTGCACGGACCCGTCTTTCACGGTGAGGGCGAAATAGCCGGTCCCCGTATTCGAAACAGAATTGACCGGCACAATAATTCCGCGGCTGACCGAGGTAAAAAAGTGTGTGTCCACATAAGTGCCGGCGGGGATATTCAGCTTATTTCCCTTTAACGCCAGCTTAACGGTCATCAGGTTATTGACCGTGGCGGGGACCACCGCTTTGACGCGGGCCTTTTGCGAAGCGCCGTTGAAAAAAATCTCTTGCTCCGAGTGCGGTTTGATTTTAACCGCCGTCTCAACCGGGAGGTCCGCATACACCTCATATTCCGGTCCCGTGCCGTCGAGCTGAAGGATCACCTTGCCCGGATATGCGGTATCACCCGGATTCAGAAATCGCTTCCCCACGACGGCATCAAAGGGCGCGCTCACCACGCCGTAGCTGAGCTGGCTGGCCGCGGCCTCGTAGGCGGCGACGGCTTGCGCGTAGGAATTTTGGGAATTCTCGAGCTGTTCCTGTGAGACGGCTTTGTTGTCGAAAAGAATCTTGTCCCGGTTGTAGACTTTTTCCTGGTTTTCCTTTTTCAGGGACAGGGCGCTGACGCCGGCTTCTATATCGGAGGTGTCAAGCCGCATCACCACGTCGCCTTTTTTAACCGACGTCCCTTCCTCCGCGATGAAGACCACGCGCGCGCTGAGCCTTGAGCTGAGGGCCGCCTGGTTTTCCGGTTTGAACAACCCAAGGAAAGTTTCGTGCGCACGCAGCACCCCTTCGCGCGGCGTGACCATGGTCAGGACCACGGGATAGGCCTGCGGCGCTTTCTCTCTGGCGACCGATATTTTTCGTTTTATGATCGGCGTCGCCACCAGCGCCACAGCCAAAATGATCAGGCCGTATTTACGGACTTTCTTGTTGTTAAAGGTTTCTGCCAATTTGTTCTTCAGATTCATAATTTCCCTCCCGAGGCGAACTCCAGGTATTTTTCTGCCGTAAAGATGGCGTAATAAGTCCCTCTTTCCTGCGATAGCGCGTCGTAATACTGGGATAGGGAAAGCAACAGATCGTACATATCGCCCACACCCTGCTGATACTTCACGTTTTCAACGTCTTTGGTTTCTTTGGCGTAATCGAGGGCTTTCTTCGCCGCCGCATGCGTATCCGTTTGCGTGTGCAAATTGGAATAGGCTTCTACGACCTCATGGCGCACGGCCAGCTCCTGGGCGGCGATGGCCGATTCAGCGCTTTTCATGTCCTGTTTCTGGCCAGCCATTTCAAAACCTCTCTTTCCAAAATCAAAAATGGGGAGTTGGGCGGAGACTCCGTAGTTCCAGATCGGGAGGTTCGCGCCGCCGCCTTCGGTTCTGTAATACAAATAGTTAAAATTAATGTCGGGAAAATAGGAAAACTTGGCTTTGGAATAGTTGGCGCTGGCGATGCCCTTTTTCCTCTCGCTTATGGAGATTTCCTCCCGGTCTCGCAGCGCGGACTGGAGAAGTTCATTTAACGAGGGGGTGTCTTTCAAGGTCAGTTCAGCCGCCTCGAAATCCCAATCTTCCGAATCCATGCCGGTGAGTTGGTTGAGAGCGGATTTGAGCGACGTGAGGCTGCCCTCCAAACCTTGGCGCTGGGCCTTGACCATCTCCCGTTGATAGTCGACTTTCATCAAATCAATGGGGACATAGCGGCCCACGTTGACGCCGACTTCGATATTTTTGTGCAACTCATCCAGCGCTTTTTCCTGTTCGAGCTTGGCTTGCAACTGCTCCTTGAGGGCGAGCCCTTTCAGGAAAAGGGAATAAACGTTGTAAACAACCTGCTTTTGGGTCAAGGAGCTCTGGGCCTTGGCGATCTCGTAACTCAATGATGCTATGGAAATATTCTTGCTGAGCTTAAAACCGGTAAAGATAGGAAAGGTATAGGAAACCCCCAGATTCAAAATGGTGTCATCGGCGGGAGGATAAGGAGGCTTTATGGGCGGCACCACAGGCACCAGCGTTCTTTCCAGATTATAACGAGTGGAATTGCCGATGGCCGTCACCTCGCCGAGCCTGGATACGTTGGCGCCATATTTTTTATATTTTTGCGATGATTCCGCATCGCGAGCCATGGAAAGGGCGGGGTTGTTCTTTAACGCCGCTTCAATGGCTCCGTTCAGCGTCAAAGCGCTGACTTTAGAGGCGCCGAGCGTTGTCGCCAGAACAATCGACCAAACGAATCTCTTGTTGGGTATAAAGTTGTGGTCAAACATGGTTAAACCTCCGTTTCCGAGCAGACGAGGATACCCCCTGTCAAATTCTTGACCTTGCCAAAACCCGACTGCTGCAAAATGCGCGCCGCGACATACCCCCGGAATCCAATGCGGCAATAGACGATCGTTTCTTTGGCGGGGTCGATTTCTTTAAGCCGGTCCCGCAATTCATCGACGGGAATATGAATTGATTCGGGAATATGGCCCGTGGCATATTCAGCCGTGGTCCGCACATCGACCACCTGGAGAATTTCACCGGCCTTGCGTCGCGACCGGAGATTTTCACACGTAATCGTATCGACGTCTCCGCGCCCAACATTCGCCGCTGTAAAATCTGCCATGATGACAGGGTCTTTGGCGGCTGAGAATTGCGGAGCGTAGGCCAAATCCAAATTTTCCAAATCTGTGACTTCCATGCCCGCCGAAAGCGCCGTGGCAAGAACATCGATGCGTTTATCGACGCCCCGTTCACCGACGATTTGCGCTCCCAAAAGACGTCCGGAGTTTTTCTCGACAATAAGTTTCATGTGCATCAACTCTCCGCCGGGGTAATATCCCGCATGATCAAGAGAATGAGTCACCGAAACGTAATAGGGAATGGACATTTGGATGGCCTCGCGCTCAGACAACCCCGTCTTAGCAGCAATAAGCCCCATGGATTCCACGATCGCGGTTCCCAACGCGCCGGGAAACTTTAAATTCCCGCCGACCGCGTTGGCCCCAGCCACTCGTCCTTGTTTATTCGCGGGGCCCGCCAACGGCATTCGGGTTTTCTTTCCGGTGACCAGTTGAACCACTTCCACGGCATCGCCGGCCGCATAGATATCCGGATCGGAAGTTCGCTGGTATTCGTCAACGGCGATCCCACCTGCTTCGCCGATCTTAAGGCCCGCTTCCTGCGCCAGTTTTAATTCCGGCCGCACGCCAATCGAGAGAACCACCAAATCCGCTGGGACTTCGCGGCCGCTCTTTAATAGAACGGTATCCACGGGAGAACCGCGCAAGGACTGAATGCCGTCTCCTAAAATCAAATTGATGCCTTTATCCCGCAGTTGACGCGCCATAAAATCCGCCATCTCTGGATCAAAGAGCGGCAACACTTGCGGCAGCATCTCAACCAAAGTGACGTCCAATCCGCGTTTCGAAAACGCTTCGGCGGCTTCGAGTCCAATAAAACCAGCTCCGACCACCACCGCTCGCTTCGGTTTTTTATTGGTCATCCAATCCTTGATGGAATCGGAATCCGGAACCGTCCGGAGAGTAAATACATTTGGAGCTGGAAGACCGGGCATAGGTGGAACAATCGCCCCAGCTCCAGGGGAAAGAATTAGCTTGTCGTAGGACTCCAGAAATATTTTTCCCGAGGTTAAATCTTTTACTTCAACCTGCTTGGCTTTGCGGTCGATCCGCAGCGCCTCATGATCAACGTGAACTTTTATTCGAAACCGATTCCAGAGACTTTTGGGAGACTGTACAAAAAGATCGTTCCTATCCTTGATGTCCTCTCCCACATAATAGGGAAGACCACAATTGGCAAAAGACACATGCGGGCCTTTTTCGAATAAAACGATCTCGGCGTGCTCATCGGTTCGCCGCGCTTTGGCCGCCGCGCTCGCTCCCGCGGCAACCCCGCCGATAATGACGATTTTTCTCTTATGAATCTGATTCATATGTGTTCCTTTACCCTAAAAACGATTTGATCTGTTCCGGCGAAGGCACTTGACCGACGACTTTGACCTGTCCGTCAATCACTAATGCCGGAGTCATCATGACCCCGAATTCCATAATTTTCTGGATATCGGTGACCTTCTCCAGTTCGTAAGGAATCCCCATTTCCTTGGCCGCCTGTTCAGCCGCCTCTGTCATTTTTTTGCATTTGGGACACCCGGTCCCAAGGATTTGAATTTTCTTCATTGGATTAGCCTCCTGTTAAAATATTTCACCCTCAAAATATTAGCAACGAAACAAGGATCGTCCCTAAAATTGCCCAGGCCGAATCTCTTTTCAAAACCATGAGCCAGACAATGGCCGAAGCGAAAATGAACCAGGCCTGCCAACTTACGAGCGACCTAAAGGCAAATTGCAATGTCACGGCCAGCAACAGCCCGATAAAGCCGGACAAAAAACCTTTGACGATGACTTTCATGATCTTAAGGTTCTGAACTCTGCCGTGAATGTCCGCCAAGGCAATCATCGCGATGAGCGACGGGGTAAAAACGGCCAATGTTGCAAAAAGCGCTCCCGCGATGGCTGCTTTTTGATAGCCGATAAAAGTGGCGGTAATAAATACAGGCCCTGGCGTGATTTGCCCCAAGGCAATACCATCCATAAATTGTTTGGTCGTAAGCCATTGATGCATATCCACGATCTGATGCTGGATAAGGGGGATGGTGGCGAATCCGCCCCCAAAAGCAAAACTGCCGATTTTTAAGAAGGTTGTGACGATTTCGCGAGTGAACGGCATCAACCCACCAACAAGAAACAGGGCCGCCACCAAAATAACCGGCGTAAAATCTTTCGCGCTTAATGGATCTCGCTTTATAACGTCAGGTTCAGAGAGCAATGATCCTCCTTTTTTTGATTTTTCATCTTCGAATTCATTGGTGAAGTAATAGAAAATACAACCGATAAATCCTGACATGAGGATGAGCCAAATAACATTAATCTTGAAGAAATAGATGCCGACAAAAGACATCAAACTAATGAGAAGGCCCTTAATATCTCTTCTGTCTATTTTCTTGAAAACCGATTTTCCCAAAATGAATGTCGCGTTGACCAAAAGAGCCACCACCATCGCGCCCAAACCGGCAAAAAGCGCTTTGACAAACGAAAGACTGCCAAAAGTAAAATACGCCCAACCGAGCACGATCATCGCGGTCGTCGCCGGGAGAATAAACAAGAGCGCCGCAAGAATTCCGCCCCAGAGCTTGTGGTGCTTAAACCCAATATATCCCACGAGACTCACCCCGGTCGCTCCCGGTAACACTTGCGCCAAACTTAGGGCATTCATAAATTCTTTTTCCGAAATCCATTCTTTATGATGGACGAACGATTTTTTCATCAACGCCAAAATCGCCGGCCCACCGTAACCAATCGTTCCGATATAAAGATTAGCTTTGCATAAATCGAAAAGGGTTGGTTTTTTCATTTAAAAATTCGCTGTCACCAGTGTTTGAAGCGCATTGAACGACTTCCAGCCTGCGCCAACCTTGTCGGATTGGCAGACATAACCGATTCCCAATAAGAGGGATTTCGTCACTTTTCCGGACACCATCGCAAAAACCCGGTTCCGGTAAAATATGTCGGCCCGATCACCGCTTAAATCCATTCGCATTTCATCTGCCAAGGAGAGCGTCACTGGTCCCACATCGCGCATTAAAGAAATACGAGGACGTTGATAATCCCATCCGCCAGGCGAGTTGATACGATAGAAGAGACGATCCTGAATATTCAAACGGCCGACGTGAGGGATACGGGCCTCATAAAACGGCCCGGCGACGGCGGCACGGGTGCCGTTCCAACTTCCGTCTGTAAGCTGCACCGATTCAAAATATCCCTGGCCCAACCATCCCCAACCATGGCTCACCTTTCGAGAATAAGTGATGTATTCGTCATAAACGTAATCATCGGACATGTTGTCGCGATAATACCCTTCCGCCATGATGGAGACTTGCGCCTTATCCGAAACGTCATGGGCTGCGCTCCATGTGCTCCAATACTGCCAGTCCTCAGCGACAGCAAATGCCGAGCAGGCAAAAAATAACACAAATAACGTAACCGGAATCCGGATTTCCATTTTCATATTTACTGCGCTTTGTCGCTGCTGGCGGGAAAAAATGTCAAATATACTTCTGATATATTTTGTTGAATTCGGACCAGAACTTATTAAGCTGGCTTTTAAATTTTGCGTCGTCGTTAGCTTTGAACGCGGACTTCAATTCCTCGAAGGAATATTTGAGGTTGCCGATACTATCCGCGTAAGACTCATTCTTCTCCCCGGAGGGAGAAGGCATGCCTTCGATTTCAGTCACTATTTTTGAAGCGGCTTCCAAGGTCTTGTTCGCCCCACCCCAGTTGCCAGCGGCAGTCATTCCCTGAACAAGCTTGAGGTTCTGTCGCAAGGAGAACATTTTATCGGTAATCGTGGAAACACCGTTTACCTGGTGAATCTTGACGAATAAAGCACAGTTCATGCCGCAGAACTGCATGGCTCTTTTATAATCTTTCTTCTCCGTTTTGTCGCGCATGATCCTGAAATTATCGTCCGCTTCCGCAAAATAACTCTTCCAAGCTGGGTCTTTCGCGTATAGTTCGGGAGGAGCATCTTTATAGGCTGCGCCCAGCGCGTCCCACCCGCTAGTTATAGCGTCAATTTCCTTCAGTAACTGCTCCGGGCTTTCCTTGGGCTGCCCCGCCTGCAGTTGGGCGCACATACCGATAATATTTTTTCTTAAGCCGCTGAGTTCTTTATCAAACCCGTCTGCCGCCCGGGCCACCGTGCCCATGCCCGACAACAATAACCCAGCCAAAACAAACACCGCTGTTTTTTTCATATCAGCCTCCAATTTTTATTTTAAATCCTTGAAACCCCAATCATTTAATATCGGAACCAGCTTTTTCCCTGATTGTTTTAATATCCATAATCAAAAACATTCCTGCCGCAGGAAGTCATGCACATGCCGCAGCCCGTGCATTTGTTCCCGTCAATCGCGGGGTCCCAGTTTATTTCCTCCCTCGGTATTCTTTTCCATTTAGCGAACTTTTCATCCGATGTCATGGTATTCCTTCGTTTGGCATCAAACATGAATTCCAAAATAAATCAAAATATATTTCAGGGAAACATATAAAAATAACACTCCAAATAATGCTTTTAAAACATTGGGCCTGAATTTCGCCACCAATTTCGCGCCATAAATCGCGCCAATGAGGGCGCCGATTCCCAAAGTAATGGCTACGGGAATATTGACCACACCTTGATAAATCTTAAACAAAGAACCGACCAAAGCCATCCAAAAAAAACTTGCCATTGAAGTTCCAATCGCCAGCTTAACCGGAGCGCTTAGAAAATAAATAAAAGAGGGGACCAAAGCATAGCCGCCGCCTAAACCGATAATTCCCGTCAGAAATCCAATGGATGACCCTAAAACGCTTTTGTTTATGGCTGTTCCAGGCATCTGATTATCTGTTGGGTTTTTCGGACCTTTGCCCAAAAATCCCTCGTAGACCATTCTTAACGACACTGCCAAAAACGCTATGCCTAAAATGAGATCAATAATTTTGCCGTAGTTTTTAATATATCCAAAAACAATCGATCCGATAATAACTCCTAAAACTCCGCTTGCAGCTACTGTCCACGCAGTGCTCTTATCAACATTTTTCATTTTTATATGCTGGTACGCGCCTGAAGCGGCGGTAAAAACAACTGCGGTTAATGTCGTGCCTACCGCGATCGCTGGATCAAAATGAAACCCGAACCGGATAACCGGCATTATTAAAGCGCATCCACCTGTACCTAAAAGTCCACCAACAATACCCGCCAACAATCCGGTAAGAAGATAAACCAAGTACATCATAACTTTCCCTCCTGTTTGCTCTCCATAATCAAAGTAAACGCAGCCGGCATGAAATAGAAAGTAAGATACATTGAAAACAACAGTCCTCCTATCACTGCAATGGCCATGGGTTTGAGCAGCTCCGTCCCTTCGCCGAGACCCAGTGCCAACGGCAGAAGGCCCATTATCCCCACAAACGCCGTCATCAATATGGGGCGCATCCTCAGAACAGCCCCTTCCATAACGGCTTTTTCAAGCGGCAGGCCTTTTCCCATCAGTTCCTGTATAAAGGTCAGCAGAACCACGCCGTGTAAAATCTCTATGCCGGACAAAATTAAAACGCCTATGATCACCGTCACGCCGAATGAAGATCCGGCCGCAAGCAAAGCAATGCTTATTCCAGTCAGTGAAAGGGGAATGCGCGCAAGGATCAATAACGGCCATAAAAAGGATTCGAACTGAATAGCCAAAATGACATAGGCAAAAAATAGGGCCAGCAGGAGCACGGACGTGAGCGCCTTGAAATTATCCTTCATCATTTTTGCCTGTCCGCCGGCTTTGACATAAACGCCAGGCGGGAAATTCATGGTTTCTACCTTTTTGTATACGAGATCCGTAGTCTTCCCCACATCGGCTCCCACGACGGAGGCGGTCACTTTGATCAAGCGCATCTGGTCCTTCCTTTGTATTTCTACCGGCCCTACATCGTAAAGCAGTTTCCCGAGATCGCGCAAATAGACCGGCAAATTGCGCGGCGACAAAACGGGCATGTTGGCGATATCTTCCTTGCCCCCTATCGAGGACTCGTCTACCACAAGTCTAATGGGATAGTAATATCCTCCGTCTTTATAATAAGTGGTCACTTTCCCATCCACATAGGTTTTGAGCAGGTCCGCGGCCTGCGCGGCGCTAAAACCCAGATCCGCCGCCTTGGCTCTATTGAGAATAAGCTGATACTCCGGCTTGCTCACATCAATGGACACGTCCAGAGCCGTAAGGCCTTTGGTATCTTTGATCTGGCCGAGCGTCTTGGAAGCTAATGCGTAAAGGTCATTGATATCCAGGGTTTTAGGGGCGTAAATCTCAACTTCCACATCGTAATCGCCTTCCTGCCTTATTCCCTTCATCTTAGTATGAAATACTTTGACCTTTGCGCCCGGGTATTGCGCGCTTTTCTGCAGTTCTTCGCCATATTTGACGATATAAGCGTCCGTGTCCACGTTGCGATCATGCCGCGGCACAAGGTAAATATCCACCTGTCCCTCATTGGCGATTTCATAGGTGACCAGTCCCCAAATACGCCCGCCCGCGAGAGAAAAAAATCTTTCCACGAAAGGCAGGGTTTTTACTTTTTTCTCAATATTAGAAAGCGCTTTTTCAGTTTCGGCAGATGAACTTCCGCTGGGCATTTTGACTTTTATGGTGATCTGCCCATCGTCCGCTTTGGGCATAAACTCGCGTCCCAGCTTTGTAAAGGAGAATAGTCCCAACACAAAAAGCAGCGTCGTTACAATGAGCACGCCTTTCTTTCGTTTCAGCGCCCAACTCAAGGAGACCCTGTAATGGCTTTTGAGTTTCTCAAGCAATAATTCTCCAGTCGCATTTCCGGTTGCGCCATGTGTTTCGCTGTGAAGCAATTTAGTTAAGAGCGGAGTGATGGTGATGGAGACTGTCCTGGAGGAGTAAACGGCAATCGCCACGATAATGATTAACTCGCGGAAGAGCAGTGTTGCCAATCCCGGCACAAGCAAAAACGGCAAGAAAAGTGCGACAAATGTCATCACTGCGAAGAACAAAGCTCTCGACAACTCATTGGTGGCGCGCACGATTAGGGTGTCCGTTTCACTCTTTCCTGTTTTATTGGGTAACTCCTCTTCCTGATGACGGGTGATGTTTTCAAGCACGATCACCGAGTCGTCCAGGATCACGGTAATGGCAAGGATCAATCCGCCCATGGAGAAGATATTGAAAGAGAAATGGAACAGCCGCATGCAGAAAAAAGTGATCAGCATGGAAACGGGCATGGACAGCACGATCACCAAAGTCCGTTTCCAGGTGCCTAGGAAAAACCATGTGACCAACACCACCAAAATAATGGCGATCAGCGCGGCGTCCCTTACGCCTTTGTTGGCTGCTCTGATGTAGGACCCCTGAGTATAAATTTCGGAGATTTTTACGCCTTTGGGCAGAAGGCTCTGGATTTCCTTCATTCTTTTCCGTATAGCGGATTCAACATCCAGAGTATTGGCGGCCACCTGCTTGAAAATTGAAAGTTTCACTCCTTCTTTTGAATTCAGTTTTGTTTTAAGCCGTTGGATGTCTCCGGTATCTTTAACCTCGGCAATATCTTTTACATAAACTGTTTTTCCGTATTTATCCGTAATCACCACGGTATTTTTAATTTCTTCAGGGTCAAGAAATTCAGCCTTGGTACGCACCATGAATTCCTTGCGGCCCGTGGTGACGCGACCGCCGGAAAGCTCGATATTCTCATCTTGGAGGCGGCGGGCCAGCATATCCGCGCTCACGCCTTTGGCCTGCATCTTATAAGGATCGACAAAAACCCGTATTTCCCGTTTCATGCCGCCCGAGATATCCGTTCCGGCCGTACCCGGCACAGAGACGAAAAGCAGATTGAGATAATTTTCCACCCATGTCCTCAGTTTTACCGCATCCCAGTTATCAGAGGTGACCAGAAAATCCATGATCGGCAGTTGCGACGGATCGGCCTTGATGATCACTGGTTCATCGGCGTCTTTCGGCAGGTTTTTCCGCACAATGCCCATTTTCGCGACGACGTCTTGATAGGCCACATCTCGGTCGGCGCTGAAATCAAAATTCACAAGAAGTTCATACATTCCCTCCATGCAGGAACTGGAAAGATAATCGAGATTATCCACCGTGGCTATTTTTTGTTCAACCACATCCGCGATCTGGTTTTCAATATCTTCCGGCGTGGCGCCGCGCCAACTGATGTTCACTTTCACAAGAGGATAAACAATGTCGGGCAAAAGGTTGACCGGCAATGTGAAAAGCGCTACCAAGCCAAGCAGATAAGCCGACATCATTAGAACAGCGACGGCGACCGGCTTTTTTAACGAAAATTCTGTAATCTTCACTTAGGATTACCTTCTGGTTTGTTCCCTTCTGCGGCAATTTTAACCTGGGCACCGTCTTTAAGGTTTTCCTGTCCGGCCACTGCCACTTCCTGCCCGTATTCAAGGCCTTTGACAATTTCCACTCTCTCATTGGCCTCTATACCGGTTTTCACTTTGGTCATGACGGCCTTTGAATCCTTAATGACAAAAATAAATGTTGTGCCGTCGGGCTTAACCACCAAGGCGTCTTGCGGGACCACGATGGTTTTTTGGTTGGCGTCCACGGTCAGTTCAATTTCCGCGGCCATACCGGGTTTGATCTTTGGATTTTTCGGGAGTTTGATTTCAATATCAGAAGTTCTGGATTCAGGATTTATTCCGGGAGAAACAAGTGAAATTTCCCCGCTGAAATAGCCTCCGGCGCCATCAATTTTTACTTTCACCGGCTGGCCCTTGGCCAGTTGACCGGAGTAGTGTTCCGAAACAGCCGTCTTCACCACCAGCCGGCTGAGATCAGCCACGGCAAGCAGATTCTGCCGGGCGATGACGTTTTCACCCACGTCAACTTTGCGCAAAATAATCACGCCATCCACGGAGCTGACCACGGGGAAAGGCTTGTAAAGCTTTTTAGCTGCTTCCGAACGCTCCAACGCGTCTTTCATGGCGGGTTCCAGCTTGATTTTTTCTTCAGGGGAGGCGGCATCAAATGCTTTTTTCGCTTCGTCATATTCGGCCTTTGACTGGCCCAAGAGGTTCTGTTGTTCAAGCGGCATGATGAGGCAGAGCACATCGCCTTTGGAAACGGCGGACCCTTCCTCTTTGGCAATGGTCATAACTGCGCCGTCGGCCGGGGAAACAAGCCAGGCTCGGGCCTTGGAATCAACTGTGCCGGATAGAATGATGGAAGAGCTGATGGCTTGGGGAGAAAGCTTAATGGTTTTAACCGCCGGAACTTTAGGCTCGGCCGCCTTTTTTTTGCCGCCGCAGCCGGCGGATCCCAATAAAGGCAGAAGAAGTATAAGCGCGATTAATTTTTTCATTTTAAAATATCTCCTTTAATGGCGTCCGGCCAGATCGCCTTCACTTCAGCCGCACTTTCAAGATAGTCAAAAACCAGATTGATATAAGACAAATTGGCGTTGCTCCACAAATTCTGGGCGTCCAGCAGGTCAACCACGCTGATCTTCCCGGAGGAATAACGCAATTCCGAGGCAGTCCAGGTTTCACGGGCCAGATCGACTGTTTTGGCGGACGTGCTTAAGCGGTCTTTTTTATCGAGCGCCACAGAAACAGCGGAGGCATAGCGGGCGTAAAGAGAAAGCCGGGTTTCCCGTGCAGTCTCTTGCGCCTGCCGGGACCGGGAACGGGCTTTGTCCGTCTGCGCTGAAAGAGAATCCCCCCTATAAATCGGTAGGCTTAAAAAGAGGCCGGCATAACTATTGGTGTCGTTTGGGGATAACATCTTGTCTTCCTTAAAAATGACTCCCTTCAAATAAATCGCCGGGTAATGTTCCGCTTTCGCCGCCGCCACTTCAAAGTTATTTTTCTCTATGGTCTTGGCGGCGTAAAGCATCCTCGGATTGGCGTCTAAAACAGCCTCGGGAATTTCTTTTTCATACACGGCGGCCTCGTTCACGCGCGGCATGGAGAGCGCGGCCTCCACCGGAGCCTTAACACCCATCGCCTGGCCCAAAGCCAACGCTTTGACGTAAACCTGATTTTCGGCGTTCTTAACCGCGTCCTGCTGGGCGGACTCGTTCGTCTGAATCCGAAGCACATCCACGACGCTGGTCTTGCCGCCATTATAAAGGAGCTGGGCCACCACCCTCTGCTGAGAAAGCTTCTCCAAAACGTTTTTCTGTATCTCGAGCGCATGGAGGGCGCGCAACTGTTCAAAATAAGCTTTGTTAATACTGAGGGTGAGATCTCTGTGGATTTGCTCAACCCGTTGTTGTTGGGCGTCAACCATAGCCCTAGAGGAACGGAGCTGGGCCATAAATTTTCCACCAGAAAAAAGCATCTGTTTCAAGCTGACATCAGAATAATAATCGTCAAGCGACGGCCCAAAAAGGGCCTTTTTACTCGGCAACTGCTCCTCATAACGTTGATAAACGAGAGAAGCGTCCACCTGTGGTAACAGGGCCCCCCTTGAAGCAGAATATCCATTCTGATACTCCGAATATATTTCCTTTTCGCGCAGTAGTTCCGGGTTGCTGGATTCAGCTTTATTCAGACATTCATCGAGCGTGTACGGCCCATCGGCGGCGATTAAATAAATTGGCATGGATGTGAATAACACCAGCAAAATCACCTTGCCGGCGAAATTTTGGAGTTTCATTCTCATATTCATGACATTAAAAGAAAAAGCCATACATCCACCCTGTCCCCGTGGCCATCACAACGACGATGGAGACATAAACAACCGTTTTCTTAGTCCCCATAATGCTCCTTAAGACGAGCATGCTGGGGAGTGAAAGAGCAGGACCGGCCAGAAGAAGCGCCAGCGCCGGGCCTTTGCCCATGCCGCTTCCCATGAGCCCTTGGAGAATGGGGATCTCGGTCAACGTCGCAAAGTACATGAAAGCCCCGATGATCGAAGAAAGGAAATTGGCCATAAGAGAATTCCCGCCGACGGCATTCTGGACCCAAACCGACGGAATCAAGCCCTCTTGACCGGGTCGACCAAGGAATATCCCTGCCGCCAAGACGCCCATCAAAAGAAGGGGAGTGATTTGTTTCGCAAAATCCCATGTCGCTTTAAACCAATCAAACAGTTCGCCTTCGGAGGTAGCCGTCAACCAAGCAAGACCGAGAGATCCAATTCCGAAAGAAAGGAGAGGAACCGAGGGGACCGCAACAGCCAAGATCACCGCTGGCAAACCGGCGAGGATCAGCTTTTTAGCGGGGGCGCCAAACCATAAATATAGGAAGACGCCGAGGAAAACAGCCGACACACTCGTTAGAATCCATTTGGCCTTGAAGATAAGAAACCAAACACCGGCATTGGTTCCTGGTTGGCCCCAATTGGCGAAAACCAGAATTGAAACCATCGAGGCCATGAATGCCACGTTCTTCCAGAGGGCACGGGAAACCGCGACATCGGGCATCGCGATTTGAGCGATTGCTTTGGCGTCCTCTTCTTTTCGAAAAGCGAGGTGCATCAATATCCCAACAACGACGCTAAAAAGAACCGCCCCCACCACACGAGCAATACCCATTTCTAGTCCCAACACCCGAGCCGTTAAAAAAATCGCCAGAACATTGATGGCTGGGCCGGAATAAAGAAAGGCCGATGCCGGGCCAAGCCCCGCTCCCATCTTCCAGATACCCGCAAAAAGAGGAAGCACCGTGCATGAGCAGACTGCAAGAATCGTCCCCGAAACGGACGCCACACCGTAGGCCAACACCTTATTGGCCTTGGCTCCTAAATATTTCATCACGGAATTCTGGCTCACAAAAACCGAGATGGCCCCCGCGATAAAAAACGCCGGGATTAAACAGAGGACGACATGCTCCCGCGCGTACCATTTAAGGAGGTGAAACCCTTCCAAAAGCCCCCGATCAAATCGGATGGTTCCCACCGGCAGAAAATAGGCGATGAGGAAAGCCCCGGCGAGAACTGAAAATATTGTCCATTCTTTTTTACGATCCATAGATCACTCCTATTTTCTATATGGCCAATTCGCCAAGAATAAGGTTAAAAAAAGGGAGCCTCATTTCATGAGCTCCATCTGATACTTTGCGGTGGACTTCATAACGGATTCCACGCATCCAAAAAAATTTAGAACACAGGGCAGTTCGAGTTTATAGAACACCATGGTGCCCCTCTTTTCGTCACGAACGATACCGGCTGACTTAAGAATGGAAAGATGCTTTGAAACGGTGGACATATCGGCCCCGATCATATCCTTCAACTCGCAGACGCAATGCTCTTTTCGGGAAAGCTCATCAACGATAAAAAGGCGGGAGGGGTGAGCCATCGCTTTGATGATTTTTGCCTTTGCTTCAAACTTGGCTTTGATTTTCGCTTCCATAGGTTTTCCTCCTTATGATTGGTAGTTTAGCCAAGTAGCCAAGGATTGTCAATAGTTTTTTTGCAGGTGTTTTTTTAGCGGGTTTTATAAGTCTGTTTTCTGTGCGGGGCAGGCCTCGGAGGCGGCCCGGGCCATCGCTGGAGAGACGCCAGAAACGGACGCCCCAAAATAGCGTTTCTGAAAATAGAGAGCGACGTTGACGAGTCCAATGAGAGCAGGGACTTCCACCAGGGGACCGATGACAGCCGCAAAAGCCTGTCCTGAATTAATCCCAAACACCGCCACAGCGACGGCAATCGCCAGTTCGAAGTTGTTGCTTGCGGCGGTAAAGGAAAGGGTCGCGGTTTTGCTGTAGTCCGCGCCAGCTTTCTTTCCCATATAGAAGCTCACAAGAAACATCAGGACAAAATAAATGAGCAAGGGGATGGCTATCCGAACGACATCCAACGGAATCCGGACAATCAACTCGCCTTTCAAGCTGAACATCACCACAATGGTGAATAAAAGGGAGAGGAGGGTGATGGGGCTAATCCGGGGGATGAAGGATTTTTCGTACCAATCCTTCCCTTTCGACTTAACCAGAACGAATCGAGTCAACATCCCGGCAATAAAGGGGATACCAAGATAAATAAAGACGCTCTCCGCAATCTGTCCCATACTGACGTGGACGGCTGACCCTTTCAAACCGACCAATGGCAACATCACTGTGATAAAGAGATAGGCATAGAAACTGTAGAAGAGAACTTGGAAGATGCTGTTGAAGGCAACGAGCCCCGCCGCGTACTCCGTATCCCCTTTGGCCAGCTCATTCCAGACAATCACCATTGCGATGCAACGGGCGAGGCCGATCATAATAAGCCCCACCATATAATCCGGATAACCGCGGAGGAAGATCACAGCCAAACCAAACATAAGGAGGGGACCGATCACCCAATTCTGGAGAAGAGAAAGCCCCAAGATCTTTTTATTGCGGAAAACGTCGCCGAGCTCTTCATATTTCACTTTGGCCAGCGGGGGGTACATCATAAGGATGAGCCCAATAGCAATCGGAATATTGGTCGTCCCGACTTGGAAACGATTTACAAAAGACGGAACGCCAGGGATGAAATACCCCAGCCCCACGCCGAGAAGCATGGCCCCGAAAATCCACGCGGTCAAATAACGGTCAAGGAACGATAGGCGTTGGGTTACAGATGAGCTCATACTCTTTGTCTCCTCTAAATTTCGTTCGAAACGAGGCTCGCTTCGATTTTCTCTTTAATTTGATCGCGGATGTCCCGGAATTTCTCCAACCGGGCCTCATCAGATCCCTCAAAGGCTGCCGGATCTTCGAACGGCCATGAAAATCTCTTTAATGAAAAGGGAAACACCGTGGGACAGTTCATCTCCGCCTTCTCGCAGACAAAAATCACCGCCTGAAAGGTCATGCGTCCCAGGAATTCTTTCACACCTTTGGATCTCTTGTGAGAGATATCGATCCCATCTTCTTTCATGACTTGAATGGCCAGAGGGTTGACGGGACGGGGCTCCAAACCGGCGCTCACCACGTTGAATTTGTCGCCCGCCAGTTTCTCAAAGTAGGCCTCGGCCATTTGGCTCCGGGCTGAATTGCCCGTGCACAGGATTAAAAGATTGGCTTTCTCCATAAACTAACCTCTCTTCACGGTTTTCGCGCAGTGATGTTGGCGGAAACAACAAAATCTTCGATCTTTCGTCCCGGCGCCCAATCGCGGATGAATTCCCGGCTGGAATCCTTCGGCTGGATGCGGATTTCTTTAAATCCAGCCGAGGCGAGGATGTCTTGAAGTTCAGGAATCGCCGCCGCTCCAGCCATGCAACCAGCGTAAAGCGTGAGATCTTTCTTTACATCCTCCGGCAGAACCGCCGTTGCCACCACATCGGAAACGGCGAGTCGTCCCCCGGACTTAAGCACTCGAAACGCTTCTTTAAATACTTGCGGTTTGTCGGGCGAGAGATTAATCACACAATTGGAAATGATCACGTTGATCGATTCGTCAGCTACGGGGAGATGCTCAATTTCTCCCAATCGGAATTCCGTGTTGGCGAAGTTTCCTTTCTTGGCGTTTTCGCGGGCTTTGGCCAGCATCTCGTGCGTCATATCGATCCCAATGACATGGCCTTGGGGTCCGACTCGTTTTGCCGCCAAAAAACAATCGATCCCAGCGCCGCTGCCCAAATCCAAAACAACCTCCCCGGCCTTAAGATTGGCAATGGCCTGAGGATTTCCGCAGCCCAATCCTAAATCGGCACCCTCCGGCGCGTCTTTTAATTCTTTAACCGAATATCCGAGTGATTCGGAATCCGAACAACACGTTTCAGTGTTTTGTGGGCCGCAACAGGAATCCTCTTTTGTTCCGCAACAGGATTCTTTTTTCCCTTCGGCAATTTTTGCATAGCGGTCACGGACAAATTCTTTCACTTCTTCTTTTGATGAATTAGACATGAGAATCTCCTTCTTTAATATTTTGAATAAGGGCCAGAACCTTTTGTTCGATTTGATCCCGCACCTTGCGAAACTCGTCCAATGGAAGATTCTTTGGGTCAGGGATCGCCCAATCTTCCCTCAATTTGGTCGGGACGATAGGGCAAGCGTCGCCGCAACCCATCGTGAAAACATAATCCCATTTCAATTTGGGGATATCATCGAGGCCCTTCGATGATTGATATTCAAGATTGATTCCCTTTTCCTTCATGACCTCGATAGCGGTGGAATTTATTTTTCCAGAAGGCTTGGAACCAGAGCTCCAAGATTCGAGCACACCCTTCCCAAGCGTGCGGGCAAATCCTTCCGCCATTTGGCTCCGGCAGGAATTCTCAACACAAACGAACAGAACTTTTGGAATCACATGTATCTCCTTTTCATTTGAATCTGCCTATGCGGATATAATCCGCAAAAAAATATCAACAACATGCTTTTGCTTTGTTTTTTCCCAACGCGAGGCGCTCACGGTCTTTTTTTAGAGATGGGACATCGGTGAGACAGCAGTCAAGGCATGACAAAAGCCTCTTATGGAATTCACCCGCCGGTTTTTCCAACGAATAATAAACCCAAAGGCCTTCCTTTCGATAGTTCACAAGACCGGACTTCCTCAAATAGGACAGGTGCCGCGACACCTTGGATTGCCCCATTTTCAGGACGTCCATGAGATCGCAAACACATTGTTCTCCGCGGCTAAGGAGATGAAGAATTCTCAGCCGGTTTTCATCAGCGAACGCTTTAAACATTTTGTCGATGGATTTCCTCATTCCGTATCTGCCTATGCAGATATATTACCATAACCGCCAAGGGGATGAAGTGAAGTGTTTTAAAAATCCGCTGTTTTTTCCACATAAAGATTTGACGGCTTAACATCGTAATTGGAAACGAGCAACTCGAATTTTTTCCGGTGGCCTAACTGGTTGGCGCCGGTCCACAATGTTTTCACGCGGTAGGTTTTGAATCCCTTAAATATCCGGCTCTTCTCCAATTCATAACTTAAAAGAAACCGACCCTTGATCTTATGGAGAGCGTCCAGCAAATCATCTTCCTTGAAAAACTTGGATCCGACGCCGCGGCTCTCGTTCGGCCAATGGTTGGGATAAGGCGGGTCCAGATAGAAAAAGGCGTCGCTCGAATCGAACAGCTTGATCGCTTCCCGCCAATCTTTGTTGAGGAGTTTCACACCCTGCAACCGCTCCTTGATTTGAGGGAGCCGGCGAACCAGTTGGATTTTGTATCCCTCGCCTTTCGCGCCGGTTCGCATTCCTTCAATCCGGTCCGTCCGCCCCCAGTAGTTGGCCTTGTTGAGGTAAGCGATCCGGTAGAACCGTTCGCGAGGCGATTTTGGCTCGTGGTCGAAAACTTTTTTCACATGGGATCGTGAGATGACCCAATACTGCTTTCCCAGCCACTCATGATCTTTTTCCTCCATCTTTTTGAGGAAACGGTAGGCGAAGATGAGATCCGCGTTAATGTCGTTCAAAACCTCTTCATATGACCGTTTCTTGTGGAAGAAGACCTGTGCCCCGCCGCAGAAGCCCTCTACGAATGTCTTATGCTCAGGGATGAAGGGAACCAACTTTTTGCAGAGCCGGAATTTCCCGCCCGGGCTCTTGAAGGCTCCCTGGATTTTCTCCAGATCTTCCACGTCATCGTATTGAGGGAAGATCAGCGTCATCTCGCTCTCCATCCCTTCCGGTTTTGATTCCAAGTCCTTGTCGATGTAGAGATTGAGAGGTTGGAGTTTGTTTTTTGAGACCAGGAGTTCCGTCACCCATTCCTGATTTCCGCCCGGCCCCCGCATCTGATTCCGTCTCTTCACGCGGTAGACGTTGAACCCCTTGAAGGCCTTCGCTCGCTCTGCCGTGTAGGAGACGATCCAATCGGCCTTCAAACTTTTTAACCCCTTGATGAACTTCTCCTCTTCAAATCCAAAATCGAAAAGATTGAAGGTTCCCGGGTACGGAGGGTCGATGTAGAAGAACGTGTCCTCCCCGTCATATTTCTTAAAGACGTCCGCGTAATCTTTGTTGTGGACGGTAACGTTTTTGATTCTCTGCTGGGCGCGGGTGATGTTGTTCTCGAAATCTATCGTCACTCCTTCGTTGGCCGGATTGAAGGAACCACCGCGCTGTTTCCCGTAGGAAGAGCGCGTCAGGTAATAGGCCTTGTAGAACCGGTCCATCTCCGTGATGGGGTTTGATTTTTTAAGTCGCTCGTGCGTCTCCTTCTTGATCACCCAGTTTCGTTTGGCGAGCGCCGACCGTTGCTCCGGCGTGTGATCCCGAATGAACCGGTACATGAAGGCAATCTCGGAATCACGATCGTTGATAACTTCTTGGGGCGAGGGGTCTTTGGCAAACAACACCGCCGCACCGCCCGCGAACGGTTCTACGTAAGTTTTGTGATAGGGGATGTAAGAAGCGATCTTATGCGCTAGGGCGCGTTTCCCACCGTAAGATCCGAACGCCTGACGGACTCCCTTTTCCGTGTCACCGTCGCCATCAAGGATCAGCTCTTCGATCTCGATCTCCCCAGCGGATTTTTCTCCACTTTCAGGGGAATCTTCTTCAGCGCCTTTTTCTGTCCCAGGATCCGGCGGTTCCGGTTTATTCGATTGCTCAGTTAATTGATCGTTGATGGTATGAGAGAACGCCCTTCGTATCATTTCGGACTGAACGGTCCGGTGGAGATCAATCAAGTCTTCAGCGTCCCAGTCCGCCACGTTAAAGAAAACACGATGGCCTTCCTCCAGAAACTTCCATGCCCGGTGAAGAATGAAGTCCATCGAGAGAAGCTCTTGGTCGGTGAGTTCTTCCGGATTCAGCTGGAAGAGATTCCCGAACTGAGCCAGATCGATTTTCAATATTTCAAGTGTTTGCATAGTTATACCTCGCTTATAAAAGTGCACCGGCAATTGGGATGGACCGGCAAAAGGTTTCGCGCTTCGTCCAAGGCCATCGTCTTCCCCAGTTTCTCACCGGGGATCGAATCGGATACCGCCCGGCACTCCGGACAGGCGTCCGCTGAAAGTAAAAATACAACCCTATCGAGTCCAGCCTGATCGAGCGCGTCCAGATTCCCTTCGTTGTAGGCGCGGTTCGCCTCGGACCTAGCGATCAACTCCGCCGCCGTTTCCCGCGACACATCCCGGGTGTGTCCAATCCGGACAACACGTCCTTGCGCGTCGATGACTGGCCGGACGTTAACCGTGGTGAAAGAATCTAACTGGGCTTCCACGCGCTCCTGAAGTTTTTGAACGGGTTCGTTGGCGGCAATTCCCTCGATGAGCGCTTGCCGGATCGAGTCCTTGATAGAGGATGCGATATGCGAAGCCAACGCCGAAGCATTGTTCCGCAAAAGCTCTTCCAACTCCAAACTGATATCGTCCAGGTCTTTAAGTTTGTTTCGTCTGGCCGCAAGCTTGAGAGCTTTGGCCGCCGCCTCCAGCGAATATTTTTCCAGGACGCGGCCGATACCATCTTCGTCAATCAACTCAAGAATCACTTCGAGGTCGTCCAACCGTTTCAGGGCCTCGGGGAACTTAACTTGTTTGAGCGCGACATCGTGGAACGTGATCAGGCTGACTTCAAATTGAAGGCTGGCCTTTTCAATCTTGGGAACAACTCTTTCACGGACGATGGTTGGAATTCTTCGTAAGAGGCCGTCCTTGATCCGCCGGAACACTTGTTCCAAGGCGCGGACAAATCTGTTCTCGATGGCGACTTGCTCTCGGGTGGTGTCAACGATGGTTTGGGACCGGGTGAGTTTGCCTTTGAGGATTTCGAAACTGCCCCGGCCGCTCTTTTCCATCTCCGGCATCCTGGGCGCGACGATGCGACGCACCTCTTCCGGCTGCAGCACCCCGCCTTGCAAATAGATATTGAAAATTTCAGCCTGGTCTTTTTCGTCAATCGCGCGCTTGTTGAACTGAAACGCCCAATCCATGATTCCGAACCCATCGCGGATGATGAGCTTGTTAATCTTCTCCGCGACCCGCATCTGAAAGGGAAGGATGGTTTCTTCGTAAAACGTCTGCGTCTGATGCTCCCCTGTGCCGGCTCCGATGTTGCCCGTCTCGATGATCGACACCTTGCTCGGAGGAACACCGTAGACCGCCAGAATTTCGTTCCGGGTGAACTCGCGAAGCTCGAGAAACTCCATGTCCTTTTGGTTGACGCTGATCTGCTTGTATTCGATCTCGCCTTCCAGAACAAGATCCGCGTGAGCCTGATCCGGGTTCTTCGCTTTCGCTTGGAGATACTCCCGGTTACGTTCCACTTGCTCCGCCGTGGCGTCTTTCATGATGAACGCGCCGCGGACCTTGGCTCCGTTCACAAAGAAGGCGCGGTTGTAAACCTGGGCAAACCGGTCAACGGTTATAGGAAGAACAAGGGAGATGAGAGGTGAGAGTCCATAAAGTGTCGCACCCTTCGTTCCCAGTTTGAAATGGATCACTTCCCTCGGCTCGAAATCCACCCGTTTGGCCGACGTCCATCGGGGGCTCTGAACATAGCCGGTGATCGTTCCATGCTCGTCCGCTTTGACACGCATCGTGGTCGCATCCAAGTTCCACAACTCTTTCGGTTTTCCGTCCGGCCCATGAACCACTTCCAGAAACGCGTTCCCGAAAACGTACTCGTCTCGCGTAATGTCGTCGAGAATTTCGAGAAACGTGTCGTTGGGGTTGCAGTTGGAAAAGAACTCCGCGAGCCGCTCGGCGTTGGCCGGATCGGAATCAGGTCTCGTCGGAACCAACGTGTATCCGCGCGCGGTAACGGCTTTGCAGATGACGCCCACAACGGCTCTCACCCACGACGTCTGTTCGTATGTCTGGTTGAAAATTTCGAAGTCGACGTCGGGATATATTCCGTCGCTCGGGGTCAATCCTAAGACATGGGAAACAATCTGCTTCGAGGACTTCTGAATTTCCTTCTGGATGACGTCCCCGAAGAACGCCTTGACGATCCGGTCTTTGAGTCCCATCAGATAGCCACCCCCGTTTGGTCCCGCGGCCGGCGCTTTTCCATCTCCGGGATGTCGTTCGTGTAAAAGATGTTTGGGGCCACGCGTTGAGCCTGGACGCCTTGAAGCGCAAGCCACAAAGCGTCCAACATGTCCTTGGTGCCGTCCGGGAACTCCATCAGTTCCTCAATCATCTGATCGATCCACGCTCCGCCGATTCTTGGGAACCGGATAAACCCGTTTTCGAAAAGCGGCGAGAGCCCCCGGATCCGGGCGTCCTTGTCACCTTCGGTGTTTTTGTCCTTCAAGGGCAACCGCTTCGTTTCGGGATCGGTTCTCAAAGATTCCAGAAACACCGACTGATAGGCGTTGGTCTCGACCATGATCAAACGCGGACCGTGCAGATGGTGGATCCGTTTAGCAACTTTCAATTGCTCGGTGAATGGGATATGGTCGCGGTAGGCGTCCTTGATGTAGACGTCACCGACTTTGTCTACGGCGATAACACAATAGGCGAAGTAGGCGTTGTTCTTTTTGTTCTTGCCCGCCGCCAGATCGATTCCGGCGAAGGTCGTCGCGCCATCGGGGATATGGTCGTAACGCCCCGAATCAAGCCACGCCTCTTTAAAATCCGCGTTGGCGTCGCTGGATGGCTTGTTGAGATAGAGCATGCTGTAATCGCGGGCTCCAAGCTGGGCTCGAATCCTTTTCAATTTCTCCACCGTGTATTTCTCCGGAAACAAGATGTGGTGCTTCCCGCTTTCGTCCGTCCACTCGGCCGGCTGGTTGATCACCTTCCAGTGGGAGTAGCCCGGATCGGACATGATGAAGCCGGCCAGGTCTTCCTTGTGCCAGCGCGGCGTGATGATGATGATCTGGCCGTTGTCGTCATCCATGCGGGGAAGAACGTTCTTCCTAAACCACGAGATCACCTTCATTCTCTGCTGAGGCGTTTGGGTGTTTCGCTCGGAGCAGGGGTCGTCGATCACAATTAAGTTCGGGTGGATGGACACCACCGTTCCCAGGACAGAGGCAACAGCGATGGACGGCTCCTTCCGGATCTCGGTGCGCGGAATTTGGATTCGATCCTCCGTCCAGGTGTGCGCCGACATGTCCCAATTCCCGTAACGCTTTTTGAAGCGCTCGTTTTGGGTCAGGTGCGCCTTCGTCTCTCTCAGAAAATTCTTGGCGTTGTCGAGAATCTCGTTGATGAGAAGGATTCTCATGTTGTGATCCTCGGTCAGCCGGAAGAGCGGATAGGTGATGGTGCAGGCGGTTGTTTTTAAGTGCCCGGGCGGCGTAACAAGAACGACGTACCTCTCATTCAAAAGAATATCGAACCACGAAAGATGGAGTTCGGTGAGCTGATCGTATCCGAGCACGTCCCGCCCGAACGAGAAGAGGTTTTGGAGGCGGTTCTCGTCGGTAATCATAGGGCCCCCGTTTTCGTACGAAAAAAATAAAAGGCGTGCGAAGATAAGAGCTCTATGAATTTCCCTATGATGTTTCGTACATATAAAATAAAGGGCGTCTCTCTCCCGGCGTTCGAAATATAAGCCAGTAGGGAGCATACCGTGTTTGAGTCGGAATTTTTACGCTCGGCGAATGATATGGGAATCGCCCCGGTTTTCCGTCGGAGAAGGACTCGGCATAATGTCGCATTATGTTTAGTGGACGCGCTAACCATTTGCGCCGTTCTCGACGGTGACGGGCGGCTTCCCGCTCGCCTCTCCCGCCGTCTCGGCCCCACCGGGTCCGGGATCGGGGGGCTCGCTCGACAGGTCATTATTTCCACTTTTGCCAACGATCTCCATTTCTTTTTTCCTCTCCAGAAATCTTCGGTAGGTGATACTCGTTTGTTCCGACACTTCGACGATGGCTGCCGTCGCCGGATCGTGCCCGCCCACGATTTGGATCTGTCCCAGTACCGAAGAGAGTTCCCTGATGCCAAGCACGATCTCGCGGAAGGAAGCGTTCTCTTCTTTCTTGGTGAGCGTTTTGCAGAGGTGGTGGATGTACTTCCAACCGTAGTCGAGAATCCTGGACTGCCAAAGATTCATTCTTCCTTCGGGTGTCAGGCGGTCGGCCCGGTCGGATAAAAACTTGTGCGGGTTGTCGAGCCAGTATTTGACGGTGGTTTTCGGGAGTCCCATCTCTTTGGCGATGCCGCTAAGGCTCCCGCCGTCCTCGCGTTTTTTAATCGCGGAGCGGATCAGCTCTTTTGAATATCGTTGGGGCCCTCGTTTCATAACTCTCCGTTCACTCTGTACCTCGTTTCCAATCTCGTCTCATTTCCCGGTGATACGTTCTCAAGTAAATCCGCCTGGCTATGGCCCGGCACTGAGGATGAAACCGTTGATTGCACCACCACTTCCACATCGGCTTCTTGCAGTGGTCGCAAAGCCGGTGTGGCGGCTTGGCATTTTTTCGACCGACTAATGTTTTACCGCTTGAAGTCATTCGTCGTCCATAAACAATCAAACTGTTACCGCGAACGCGGGAACCGTTTTGGGCTTTTCTGTTTCCAAATCCGCTTTTTTCACGAACCCGCCAAACGTCTTTTTTGCCAGGTGAATTTTTCTTCGGAACTCGACGTCGTGTTCAAAAGGAGTGAGCGCGTCGATTTCGGACAGCGTGTAAATTACGAGTCCCGGATTTTCTATTTCGGCCTCTTTGAGATACGCGGGATCAACCACGCAGACGATGTCCTCGCCTGGAAAAATGTTCGGTGCGATCACGAGCCACTTGGTGTCGCCAGAATTGGCGTCGCGTGAAATGGTGGTTGGTGGGGATGAAATCGGGGGCTTGGCAACCGGCGTTTCGGTCAACTTGGACAGGAGGCTCATTTAAAAACCCCCAATTTGGAGGGTGCAAGGGTGGGTGAAGGCAAAGTGCAACCACTGGCACCCTTGAATTCGTTGTGGTTGAGGTCTTTTGGCCGAGGGTGCAAGGGGTGCAAGCAGTTTGGGGGTGTTTTGTACGTATATTCATACCCCTCATCCTTCCTCCTATATATTCTTTTTCTTCTCGGATCTCTAAACAAATACATAGGGGTTGCACCCCTTGCACCTTTGCACCCTTTCCGTCGAGAAATGATGGGTGCAACCTTGGGTGCAAGCATCATACGGTTGCACCCAAATTCGGCGTTAAATTCGTTATTTCTTCGGGCGGGAAGAACCTGTGATACCGGTCCCCATGCACCACTCGCACTCGAAGTTGCACCCCCCACCCCATCTGCTCCAGTGTCGGCAGAGACTCTTGAAGCCGCATTCCGAGCTGCCGGGGGTTGTCAAACGGGCGGGGCAGACCGTTCTCTTTGGCGAGGCGCGAGAACACGTTGTGGAGGGCCATGCTGGTGGCCTCAAAACAAGGCCGGCCTTCGAACTGGTTTAACCGCATTCCTGGATGGGAGGAGAGCGAATTCTGGCCGTGAAAAAGCCCCAGATACTGCACAAAAATATTGGTTTCTTGAGAGGTCTCCTCCGACACTTCCATCTGCGCCAAGATCCAGGCCTCATCCAGTTCCGAGGGCAAGCCCAAGATCCGCTCGAGCGCGTCCCACGCGATCAAGATGAGCGAGAGACAGCCGAACGTCCGTCTTTTCGGATGACTTAAATATTGTGCGGCGAGAGCGCATTCAAGTTCTTTCCTCTGGCTCAATCGCGGAAGTATTTCTTGGGCGATCAATTTAAAAATCGCGCTCAACATGACGTCCCGCGATTCCTTGATCCTGACCAAGTGATCGGCCTCCGAAAAGTTCTTGGTGAAAAAAGATGAGTCGCAGGCGATCTCCCATTGGCGCGAGAGGAGCTCCGGTTTCCCCAGCGTTTCGATGCCCGTGGTCGCTATAAAAGCGCCGGCGCGCTCCCTTACAATGTCCTGATCGGTGTAGAGTTTTTTCTTTTCGTGGACGATGCCCGTGGAGGCGGTGAGAAGAAAGTTCAAAAGCTCCTTGTCGAAATCGCGGGCCTCCAAATTATCGAGGAAGGTGAGCGGGTTCTTCGACGCGTCGGTGTAGAGCGCCGACATCGTGCCGATTTTTCCGACGTTCTCGCCGTAGACGATATGACTGATGGTAGAGGCGACCGATGTTTTTCCGGATCCATGCACGCCGGATAAACGCAAGATCGGTTTCATGGGACAGAAATCGTCCATGACGATGATCGTGCAATAGGCCAAGAGAAACGCCTTGTCCGCCTCCGAGCAGGGTGAGGTATCGTAAACATATTTTTTCAAGAGGTTAAGACCGCTTTTCATGTCGACGTCCTCTTTGTAGGTGAATGGCTGGACGCGATCGCTTGGATTCAAGATGATTTCATCTTCGTTCTGGCCGTTGGGAATGACCGTGATCGAATTGGGATAGAGCCGGAGGACGTCGCTCTTTTCATTGTGGGTGTGAACGTAAATAGCGGGTTTAGTGACGTCACCGAACACCCAGCTCGCAGACCGGATCGGCGAGCCCTGGCTCCGCGCGTAATTTCTCAAGTATTCCCAAACGTATTTTCCCTCGGAGGTGGTGATGTTCAGTTGACCGATATTTTGGAGAAGGGAATTGAATGACCGGTTGTTCCCTATCGTGAAAACGAGACCATCCAGGCACAAGTATTCCGTGGACGCTTTTTGGTCGAAGAAAAACGCGCCGTTTTTGGCCAGATAATTTGAAATGGCCTCGCCGACTTCCACGTAGCGTTCGTGCGCGCGTTTGTCCTCCGCGTTCCGAATAGCGTTAATAACTTCAAGGAGAAGGGGGCCTTTGCCTTTTTCGGATTTCTCACCCGGTTTGAAATTCCTGAGATCGACCGGCGCGGTTTTGTCGATGAGTTTCTGGAGGTCTTCCGCTGAATAACATCGTTTGTCAAATAAGTCCGGGCTGACTTGATGCGGTTTGGTGAAATAGTCCGTTATGTCTTTGTCTTCTTTCGATCCGGCCAACGGTAGGACGACGTTTTTGACGGAAGACACCGCCGATTCCTTAAAGGCTTTCAGAACGTTGCCTTCCACCGCCGCCTGCCCCTCTGGATCGCAGTCATAGACCACAACGACGTCCTTCCCTTTAAACAAATCCAGCCATTCCGTCCGGAATGAGTTACAGCCGTGAGTTGAGGTGACGGCGGAGAAACCGTTTTGACTCAAGACGAGCCGGTCGAACTCGCCCTCGCATAAGAGAACCGGTTTGCGATCATCTTTTACAAGCTCATCTGCTCCATAAAGTCGGGCGGGGTTTCCGAACCCTTTCAGGTTGATCATCTTCGAAGAGTTCTTGGGGCTGTAAAAGCGGATGTTGACGAGTTTTCTTCTCTCGTCGCGAATGGGGAGGGAAATCCGGCGGCGGATTTTGTCCCAGCCGAGCTCATATTTTTTTATGGTTACGTCGGTTAAACCCCGTTTATTCTTGAGGTAGCGCAGAACAGAAGAGTTGGCCTGTAAATCCTCGGCCATTTTTCGGATGGTGGTCTCGCTGATTTGTTCGGCCTTGTCGCTTCCCGACGATGGCCGAGGAACGCCGACCTTGTCTCCCAAGACCAAGAGCGCGTCTTTAAACGAGGCTCCGGTGGTCTGCATGAGAAAATCAAGCGCGCCGCCTTTTCCGCATTTGGCGAAACAGGCCCAGCGCCCCGTTTTCCGGTTGTAAGCGAAAGAGGGGTCATGATCATCGTGAAAAGGACAGCAACCGACGACCCAACCGCCGTCGTTGTTCTTTTGCTTTCGAAGATTTCCAAAGAGATCGGAAAAATCGCCGACTTTCTCAAGAACCGCTTTTTTGTAATCCCCCCAAATTTGGTGTTTGTCCTCCATCCTTCGTCTCCCTTTTATACTTCCAGAATTTTTCCAAGAGCCGGAATGTCAAAGTTTTCCCGTACCGCCGATTCCCTGCAAAAAAAACACAAACGTGATATTTCACCGACCAGGCCAAAAGCGAGTTGACCGCCGCCTTAGGGTTCATTTTTGAGAAAGCCGGCGCTTTCAAAAACTCTTCCAAGGTCGCCTCGATCACAATGGCGGCGTATTCCATGCCGGAAAGTCGCTCAAGCTCGCGTTCAAAACGCTTCCGACCGCCCCCAAGCGACGAATAAGCATCCGATAGGGTCTTCCGCTCAATCGCCACGCGGGTTTCGTACCCAAAAAGCGAATAATCCCCCGAGCGAAGCGCCATAACCACCGCGCCCGGGTAGTCGTAGGGCTGCTGCTCGCGGGAATCAATCACAATCGGCAAAGGGGGTTCAGCTTTCTTTGTCATTGAGACGCGCTGATAAATTGGTGTACCGCTTACCTTGCTCGTTCCGGCCGACGATCTTCGGAATCTCATCCCGTTGGCCGATGATGACCAGGAGCTTTTTCGCTCGCGTCACCGCGGTGTAGAGCAGATTCCGCTGGGGAAGACGGTTTCCGAAATTTCGGTGGATTGGGAGAATGACAACCGGCCACTCCGACCCTTGAGACTTATGAACGGTGATGGCGTAGGCCAGATCAAGATCGTGTCCCTTGATCGGCAACACGACGTGACGATCCGGGCTCTCAAAATCAACCGAGATAAATTTATCAACCTTGTTGATCGCGGCGACGTATCCCATGTCGCCGTTCACGATGTTATGGTCATAGTCGTTTCGTGTCTGGATGACCTTGTCGCCGATTTTGAACGGGTAGTCTTCAATTGGGTCGTTTGGATTCAGTTTTTTCTGAAGCGCGGCATTGATCGCTTTGCAGGAAAGAAGCGTCTTTTCCCGCAAGGGGGAGATCACTTGAACGTCGCGAAGCGGATCAACCTTCATTTCCTTCAATAGATCGCTGGAATAGAAATCGGAAATCTTCAAGAGGATGTCCTCCTCATCCTCTCTTCCCAGAAAAAGGAAATCACCCGTGTTCTGGTCGCTCACGATGATGTCCTGGCCGTTTTTGATCCGGTGGGCGTTCTGGACGATCAGCCCTTCTTTTTGGCGTTTGACGATGTCCAACTCTTTCGAAGGGACCTGTGAGGAATTCAGAAAATCGCGGAAGGGGTTCCCGGGGCCCACGGGTGGAAGCTGATAATGGTCTCCAACCATAACCAACTTGGTTTCCGGCGAAATCGCGCACAAAAGACTCGCCATAAGTGAAATATCCACCATCGAGGTTTCATCGATGACGATCATGTCCGCGGCCAACAGATTATTGGCGTTCTTGCTGAATACAAACTTTTCTTTTTCCCGGGTGGGACCAAGCAACCGATGGATGGTTGTCGCCTCGCGTCCCGTCACTTCCGACAACCGTTTCGCCGCTTTGCCGGAGGGCGCCGCCAACGATATCCGGTAACTCGGATTGGAGTGAGCCTCTATAATTTCTTTGACGACCGTTGATTTGCCTGTGCCGGCGCCGCCCGTCACGATGGAAATCCGCTCGCGGCAAACCAATTCTTTGGCTTCTTCTTGATCAGGAAATAAGTTCATCGTTTTGACAACAACACTTTGACTTTGTTGGCCACCGATAACTCGTCATGATAAAGGTGGAGCAAATAAATTCTCTGGCCGTCGATTTGAATAATTCGAGGTTCTTCAGCCATCTTCGGAATCATCGGTAAAATTTTTTCCTCCGGTATCGCCAAAAGTTCGGCCGCAAGAGGGACAAGATCGCCCAAGGGAAGGAACACGTGGCCGGACATCTGCGCCGCCGTTCGCAGAGTGTGCATGACCCCAGCTCGGATCCTTGGAAAACCTTCCGGATCAAACCCCACCTTCCGAGCGATGGCATCGGCGATGGCAAAACCCACCCGGTCGAACTTTTCCATTAATTGATAAGGGTTATTTCGTATGTGATCCGGGGCGTGATCGCCCCAGGCTTTAATGATCGCGTTAAGCGCCGATTTCGGAAGACGAGTTCCGCTCACCATGTCATTTAAGGCCAGACTCGCCTTCTCCTGTTTCTCCATTTCCTTTAACTGTTTAGAAACCGCCCTGGCCTTCTCAAGAGTCATGCCGGATATGGTCTCAGCTATTTTCTCGGGGTCTTCTTTCAAGACTTGGAGGGTTTGATCTCCAAACTTCTCCGTCAGTTCCCCGGCGATTTTGGGACCAATGCCCTCCGCGTTTTCCACCAAGTAATCCTGAATGGCTTTGGAGCTGGTCGGATAGACGGTTTGATACTCCTCAAATTTGAATCCGCGACCGAAACGGGGATGATTCTCCCAATAACCCTTAAAGATATAGCCCATCCCCACTTTGGGAGAGATCATCTGACCCTTCACGACCGCTCCATCATTGAGCCGGCCTATCAAGAATCCGTCCCCGTGGTAGCGAATGTCGGAGAGAACGCCTTCAAGAGTTTCTGCATTCATCGTCAAGTTTGATGATTCCCAAATCATGAAGCGTCCGGCATTGGCAGCAAAGGTTTTGGTATCGGTGCCAAACCATTTCGTGCCGGTATACGGCCCTGGCAGCCTCAATCCGCTGGTAGAAATCATCTGATCGGGCATTCGGCCCCAACTGAGTCAGAAGATTTTCGAGCGCGGCGACGATGTTTTTGTATCTGTTCGCCGCGTCGCCCCATTTTTCCGTGTGAGTCATCATTGAACCCCCCTCGTATTTTTCCTCGCCACGCCAAGCCATACCGCGCCTCGACTGGCCACGCCGGTCCGCGCCCAAAAATCAGCTCTCCCACCTTTCGTATTTTTTAAGCAAAAATAACCCGTACTCCGGCCGGTAATCGCCCAGACCGACGGTCATTCCCGCTCGCGTGATGACCTCATAGAGAAGGTCCGGTGTAATGTATTCGGGCAGAAGAATTCGCACAAAAAAGGTCACTGCCCATCCTGGTTTCATCGCGGGCCGAATGCGAGCGATACGGGCTTTCTGAATGATGACGCCGCGTTTATCCTCAAAATCCCAATTTCCAACGCCGAGCGTAGCGACCTCCGGCATCACTTGGATTCCCGCTTTAAAAATATCCATCGCCGATTTCCGCGGACTCCGGGGGTCTTGGTTGAATTTCGCCGAGTGAACCAGGCACTGTTTAAAGTTAATTCCGGGGATGCCGAGCTCATTCGATCCGGGAACCCGGTAAACATAAGACTCCAAATTGTCGGTCTTCTTTTCTTGAGATCCTTTCTTCGCCCGCGCCTTAGACTCCGCCACATCGCAGTCGTACCGATGAAACAAGAGAGCAAAGGTCCCTTCGATTTGTACTTCCATCACGTAGGGTTGATCGTGATGCACGACCCCCTTCGGTTTGTACGAGTCGCCCATGTTCAACCCGCCCACTCGTTTCGCCTTCTTCTCGTTTAAAGTCGCTTCCATTTTTATTCCTCCTGTTTTATTGCCCGGCCTCAACGTGCCACACCCAGCCAAACCTAACACTGCCAAGCACTGCCGAACCTGGCCAAACCACGCTTCGCTTCACCGGGCCATGACTAACCACGCCGAACCTATCCGCGCAGGACAAGGCCAAAACCCTGCCTTGCCGAGCCAGGGTCTTCTGTGGCTTTCCTCAAAATGGTTCCTCTTCGGAATCGCCTCCCTGGGTCTGCGCCGGAGCCGCTTTGTCCGCTTTCTCGTAACCCGCGAACGGCACCACGTTCCGTTTCTTGGCGTTCTTTCCCTCGTCGAGGTATTCCTCGATCTGAACAGCGATGTAACAGGTTTTCCCTTTCACCATTTCCGGCGTAAGATTCATCGGCCCGGAGACATCGAGCCCCAGTCGCGAACAAATCAGCTTGACCCGCTTGATTGCCGCCTGGCTGAAAATCATCCGGTCGAAAACCGCACGGCCCTTGTGCTCTCCCTCAATGACCTCAAACCTCACGTTCCACATCTCGTCGTCGTATTGAGTTTTTGATTCCTCCACCTCAACCAGCTTGCATAGGTAACGCCCGGATGGAATCGGGGTGAAGTCTTGTACGTCTTCAATTTCCTCGAAGTTAATCTTAGGCATGGGATCCTCCTGGATTTGGTTTTTTGGCGGCCGCAGCCGCCTCAAGTTTTTTGAGAATGGTCTCGGCGTCTTGGTGATTGAGATCGTCAAGGCTTTCCGCCCCGTAAGCGGCGAGCCTTCGTTCGACGTGCTCCGGCGTCATCCCCAACGTCTCAATGTGGGCTTGGATTTTGGCCTTCAGTTCCTCGGTGACCAACTCGATGGGTTTGGCTTTGCGCGCGAGAGGTTGTTTGCCGAAAAAGGACTCGAAGACTTTGTAGCGAGCATCGAGCGGATCGTCGGGCAACTGAAAGGGCTCCGTTGGCAATTTATGAGACCGGTCTTTGAGGCACCGGCCCATGTGTCGACCACTTCCATCGATAAAAAGGTGGACGATGGTGTCGAAAAGATAAGGGAGGCTCTTTTCGCCATCGAAGGTATCGCCCATCGCCACCATAAATGATCCTTCTTTGTATTGCGGTTTCTGGCGCGCGGTCACGATCACGTTCATGTCGAGCGCGATCAGTTTTCGGATGAATTCCTTGAACTCCGCCTTGATCGTCATCCAGTCTTTCGGTTGGATGTCATAAAACTCGAACCGGTGACCCTTCGAACCCTTGTTGCGCCTTAAAAAAATGTCCGACCACTTTTTTTGCAAAGCGTCCCAGTAAATCGTGATGGGATCGATGATCAAGGATCGGTAGTCATGGCGATTGGTAAGAAGCCAATCCACCGCTTCCAGCGCTTGATCGGCGGTCGTGGCCTTGAGGACACCGAAATCAAACGTGTCGCCATAGAGATCCGTGCCGCCTTCCATGTCGATCACCACTGGCTTGGGGAATTGAAGGGCGACGGTAGTTTTGAAGACCCCGGAGTCTCCCCATAGGAAAAGCTTGAGCCGCTTTTCGATGGACTGGGCCTTTTGAAAAGGAGAGGCGCCGACCGGCTCCTTTTTCGGGAAATCCACATGGACTCCCTTTGGGGTATCAATCCGTGGGTTATCAACCCTTGATTTCTCCGGAGCCGGGGTCCCGGCTGAACTTTGGTTTCCTTCATCGGGTAATGTGACGTCTGTTTTCATTTGTGACTCCTTTTATCTGGATAAGTTTTTGCCAATGCACTGCGACCAGTAACCGCATCGAAATGCCGAACAATGCCAGCCGTTCGGGTTGGGATAAAAAACACCGGATTGGATCACCCGTGCGACTTGCTCGATTAATCGAAGCAGGAACCGGCAGTCGTCATTGGTGCGAGTGGTGGTGATCTGGACAGCCTTCGGCTGCTTGTTCTTGACGATGGTGTCGAGGCGGAGGCCTTTTTCAATCTGGTTTCGGGTGACGCGGTAACCCAGGCTGTAAATGCCGAGTTGAATATCTTTGTCCACATCGCCTTGATTGGGAGTTTTGCTGTAGGCCTTGTTATCGGCGATGTAGCCGTCTTTATCAACCAGGTCCCAGACGCCGACCAAGTCATAGGGGAAATCGTCGCCCAGGTTCACTGTGAACCTCTCTTCCACCAGCATGGGGCGAACCCGGGGCGCGATCAATTTATGATGAACAGTTGTGATCGTAATCCCCTCATCTTTCAGTTGGCCGGGGTTTTCATCCGATTCAAACGCGATCTCTTCCGCTTGAAGGGCCGTCTCGTATTCTGCGGCGTAAAATTCCTGCATGTGGGTCAACGGAAGGTCTTTTTCAGAGTTGATTTTCTGCCGGTAGTTCTCCTCCACCGTTTTGTGCCACACCTTGCTCTGCATCATGGCGCCCGTGGGCGGGACTTTCTTTCCCTCGATGTACCGGAAGCGAAACTGCTCCGGGCACCGGAGGAACATGCTGATTTGGGTCGCGCTCAGATGTTTTTTCTCTGGTTTCGCCGGTTCTATTGATGGGTTTCTAGTGTCCAAGGGAGAACCCCTCGATTATCATCATGATCAACGCCCCTAAAAACATAAGGAAGCACAGACCCATGCACGCTGAGAGGATTTCAATTTTAATCTCCTCCCAATTTCTCCAATACCAACGCCTGGCCAGGTAAAGAGACGACGCAATCCAACGCCTCAGTTGCTCTCTTTTTCCTTGGCCTTGGGATCGCCATCGGCGAATTGTTTCTTCTTCCGTAAACGGGCCACCGTAAAAGCCCCTTCCCCAAACGCCCGGCTGATGCAATCGGTGAATATTTGAGCTATGCATTGCCCCACTTCCGTTGTCTTGTCGATCACGCATATCCGTTTCTCCTTATCGAAATAGAAGGAGCCGTCCAGACGGACTTTGGGTTTCCCGTAGATGCTCTCGGCGTTTAAAACCGACCAGCAAAGTGTCTCTTCAATATCCTTGGCCGGAATCGCATCTTTGAATTCAAACCTGTAAATGGCGTCCATAACGTCTCCACTTACTAAAGACGGGAATTGCGGCCAAAATGTCAGAACTATTTTTCGATCACACGTATCCGCTAAGCCCTTCCTCGTCGAAAATCTCCCTTATTCTCTTGAGCTCGATATATAAGGTCGGCCTTTTTAACCGGAGCGCATTTGCCACATTTCCGATGGTTGGGTGCCGCATGAGAAGCCGGCACACTTTTCGTTGGTAAGGACTCAGCCTTTGGAAGGCGGACCCGATAGCGGATTTCATTTCACTTTCCTCCGCCAGACGTCTTTTTCCCAAACGCCCCAACGATTCGTCTTCAGTGAGGACGTCCTCGTAGGTGAGCGAATCTCCTTCCGCGGTTTGACCCAATTCCCGGTGAAGAGATTCGGATTTGAAATGACCTCCCCGCTTTTTGGTTTGAGCTTTATCGATGATGTCCCGAACGCGGTTATCGATCATCCGATGCATAATCGACTTTTCCGGTGGTTTAGGCCGGACGTGGGCACGGCTTCCTTTTTTCTTCATAAAGATGTGGAGTAAGAGTTCTTGCTCTAAATCCCCAACATCCTCCGGTGTGAACCCGAACTTTCCGATCAACCTCTTTGCTTTTCTTTTCACCAACTCGACTTCCCATCTTGCGAACGCTTTGTAACCGAACTTCCTTTGACTGGACATACTGTCCTCCTCCGGATCGCATCCGAAGGCAGGACTTGCTCACGTCCATAAAAAAAGAGCCCAGCCGCACCCAAGGACGTGATCCTTGTTTGCGCGACTGGGCTCCAGAAGGCGCAGGCTCAATGGCTCGGGCCCGCTTTTGGCTCTGTTAGAGTCGCTTTATGATTTTGTTGACTTCACAAGGGTTAATTAGGCTTAACCCTTGACCAGCCGCAACTGGGCACTCGCAGGTGCCGGTGCTTTTGACCGCACACTGCTTTTGGCTCTGTTAGAGTTGCGATTGAATTTTTTGTGATAAAGCGGACGAAATATAAAAATATTTATGATTTTGAATTTTGAGATTGGCTGTCACTTGAATCGGGATCTGGCCAAAGGCCAGGAGGCGCTTCTTCATTCGACGTGCAGAACCATTTCCGACACTTATTGCACCACGTCACGATGTGCCCATCCTTCAAGTGACTTCGGAACGGCTTTCCGCAACCCGGGCACACAATCCGCATTGCGCCGGGTATGTGGACCGGCGAACCCTCAAGCTGAAATGCTTTGATCATTTTTTAAACTCCTTTTATGACGGCCCCATCTGACCCCATGAAATCGCGCAAGCGATCTCTTCTTTAAATACATCGCAGGGGAACTAACTGAGGAGCCAGGAAATCCATCTTTATTATTAAGGAGGATTCATTTCGATTCAAGGGGTAAAAAAACATAAAACACATCAATACTAACAATACTATCATTCGCCATTTTTTCAGCATCCCACCATTAAATCCAAACAAATCATCTCCCCGTCGACAAATTAGCTGCTCTTGAAATATTTTCCTGACAAAAGGGAAACAATTCCCGTCTTTATATAGGTATGGACCCTTATAGGACTCGCCTTGATCCGGAAGAAATGACGCCGGAGGAAAGAATGGAATGGGTTGTCGCTATCCTTGCAAACGCCGTTATTAAAACGGCTTATAAACAACAGGGCTCATTAAATATTCATCAAGAGGAATCGTCGAACACGTCGTCTCATCAAGATGTTTCGATTCAGAAATCCAAAAATAATTTGTTTCCGATTAGGGCTGAAAAGAAAAAAGGGAGTTCTCGATTCGGATTTAAGGAACAACCCGATGGCCGATTAACGGTTGATGGGAGGAATATTGTCATCAAGATTATTAACGAAATGATCAAACAAGGGATTTCAACAAGAAAAATTGCGAGCAGGCTAAATGCCGAAGGATATAAGACGGGGAGAAACAAAAAGTGGTCAGGGACCGCGGTTTGGCGAATATTGCAGGGACAAAGGGATGTAAATCTTTAGGAACGTATGAGGAGAATCGGCTTTACTCTTCAGTCAAAGGAAGGTAATGGTTCTATTGCTATGAAGGTAACGCAGGGACCAACTTCCCAGGTATTAAAATCTTTCAATTGTGCTATTTACACTCGGAAATCATCCGACGAAAACTTGCACACTGGTTTCACTTCTCTCGATGCACAACGAGAATATTGCGAGTCCTTTATAAAGGCAAGAGGAGGAGAGGGCTGGCAAACTTATCCTGAACAATACAACGATCCTGGTTTTTCCGGCGGGAACATGAAAAGACCCGCTCTTCAGAAACTCCTGGTCGATGCTGCTCGTAAAAAATTCGACGTTGTCGTTGCTTACAAATTTGACCGATTAAGTCGTAACACCAAAGATTTCCTCGACATTCTCAATATTTTTGATGCACATGGAATAGCGTTCGTATCAGTCACCCAACCGATCGATACGACATCGTCCGTCGGCCGACTTATGCGTTCCATCCTCATGGATTTCTCTCAATTTGAGAGAGAAATGGTGGGAGAGAGGACACGGGACAAACTGGATGCCATGGCGAGAAGAGGTCAGCGGACGGGCGGAACCCCTGTCTTAGGATACGACGTGGATCCGAGTACAAAACAATTCAAGGTTAACCCCGATGAAGCCGAACAGGTCAGGCAGGTTTTTACCACTTATCTAAAAACAAAATCTTTGTCAGTGGCTGCAAAAACTCTTAATGCCAAAGGGTTTCGAATGAAATCATGGATAACCAAGCCACCCGAATCCAAAGTTAAAGGTGGCCAGAAATTTTCCCGATCCAATTTGTGGAATATGCTACGAAATCCGGGTTACCTTGGGAAAATCACCCATCGACGAAAGGTCCTACCAGGAAAACATGAACCGATCATGTCGGAAGAAGTATTTTCCAGGGTACAGGAGATGTTGGCTGCGAACGGCCATGCAAGAGTTTACAGGTCACGGAGCGCCGATTCTTATCCCTATCTTTTGCGAGGACTGGTGCGATGCGCAAGCTGCCAGATGGCCATGACGCCCCATACCGTTATGCCCAAGAACAAACCCAGGTTCTTTTACTATCGGTGTGTTTCGACGCTCAAAATGGACAAGACCGCGTGTAAAGTCAGAAGTGTGCCGGCCAAGGCGCTTGAAGATTATGTTTTGCAACGGCTGGAGATCATTAGTCAGAACGTAACCACCGTTGAGAGGATCGTTCAAAAAGCCAGAATGGCTTTAGATGGAGACCTTCCCGAAAAACGAAAAGAAATGTTGAGGATGAAAAATGAGCTTGGAAAGACAGACCTTCAGGCCAAAAACCTTGTGGCGGTATTAGCGGAGGAAGGGGCTCAATCAACGATGAGATCTTTTGTCACTCAGCAGTTCGGAGAGTTAGAGGAGAACAAGAAAAATATTGAGTGTGAAATTCTGGCTCTTGAAAGAGAAATCGACGATCTGGAAACCAAGCAAATCGATGCCGATGTGGTCAGGCACACATTAGGGAATTTTATGACGGTAATTAAAGAAATCCCTTTGAATCAGAAACAAGACCTTATGAAATTACTGATTGGGGAAATTCTTTATGACCATGAGAATCGAAATATTAAGATCGGCTTTAGACCCCTTCCCGAGGCCTGGGGCGATTTAAATCTTTTGCAATCCCACTTCAACTGTCAAGGAACCGGTCAAGAAGTCGACACTTCATCGGGGATGGACCCCGATAAATCCGTGTTTGTAGAGTGTCGAGGTAAACTGGGGCGGATGGATTCGAACCATCGCGTGCGGGCTCCAAAGGCCCGTGCCTTACCACTTGGCTACGCCCCAAAAGTGGAAGGGGAGGATTTTACAAAAATCCCTCTTTAAATTGTTTTTTCCAAGAAGACATCCCAGGGTTTCTTGGAAAGCGCCCGTACGATCCTGGCGCCCATTTTGCGGGAATTGACAAACCCAAAAACCGCCGATCCCGACCCTGTCATGAGGACGTCCGAACACCCCATGTTCTGGAGGATTTTTGAAACATTCTCAATTTGGGGGAAATTGGAAAAAATGACGGACTCAAAGTCGTTGCCTAAGGGGTCCCCGCGGGCGCGCCCGCCCGAAGCGGGCGCGCCCGCGGGGGCCCTGCGGAGCCGGTCGAGCATGGAATACGCTTTGGCAGTGGAAACGTGAACGCGGGGATAAACAAGAACCAGCCAGCGGCCAGGAAAAACTGAAATCGGCGTCAACTTTTCTCCTCGGCCCTCGCCGATAGCGCATCCCCCGCGCAGAAAAAAGGCAACGTCCGCGCCCAATTTCTTCGCGCACGCGCCCAGAATTTCCGGCACCTTTTTTTTCCTGTTGAGAAAATCTTTAATCCCCCCCTTCCACAAGATCCAGCCACCCCATAGAGCGCAGGCGGCATCCGAAGACCCGCCGCCCAACCCCGCTCCGACGGGGATTTTTTTCAATAACTCAACTTCCATTCCTTTTTTGATTCTGAGGCTGCGCCGCAATAAATCCAGGGCTCTAAGAATCAAATTATTGGAAGTAAGTACGGCGCCGGAGGGCTTCACTTTTAAAATAAAACCAGGGAGGTGGGACGGTCTAGCCAAGGATCGAAATTTTAAAGTGTCGTGAAGGGAAATTTCCTGGAAAACAGTCTGCAGTGAATGGTAGCCGCTGGGATCCCGGCGGCCAACCTTAAGCCATAAATTTATCTTGGCCGGGGCCGAAAGCGTAAGGATTTTATTCGTCGGATTCCTCCGCTTTCTGAGGTTTTCCAAACTGAATGACCGGGGAAACGAAACGGAAGCGGATGGAAAAGTGAGAAATCTTATCCTGCCAATCCATAACCTCGGGAAAATCCAAGGCGCTTGAACTCTTATACGAACTAAATTTCAGACTGGAACCGGCGTCTCCTTCTTTCCAATAAATTTTCCTTAGCCGGCCTGAACCGCGGTCATAAATAATTCCGACCTCGCCGGACTCCCCTTCCAGGTCGGCACCACTCCGCACCAGGTTTTCCGCCAGGGCATCCCCCTCTACTTCGGAAAACACCTCTCCGGAAAGTACCTGGCTCAAGTTATCAAAAGCCCTTCTCACCAACGGTTCATAAGATTGGAAAAGCGGATGGATCGTTCCATATTGGGAGGGCTTCCCCGCGGGCTTCACCAGAAGCAGAACGGGCCCGGAAAGGGGCCCCGGAATTTCTCCTCTGAGCTCTTTTCCCTTTTCATAGGAAAACTGAACGCGTCCATCAAAGCAGGGCTTCCCTGCGCAAACCGTGAGCGCAATGAGCCCTTTAAGGGATTCCAGCCGTCCGTAATCCTGACCGGTTCTCCTATTAAACAACTCCATTCTCCTCTTATCGGAGAGGTCCAGAATCGCTTTCTTAATTTTCCCGGAAACCTTCTTCTGTTTCGGATCCAGCCTCAAGGATTCATCCCATGAGCCGACGGCTTCCTGAACATTTCCCAAGGCGAGCTCAGAATCCCCGAGATGATCAAAAATTAAGGGATCCTTCGTCTGCGCAATGGCCTGTTGGAGAAAATCCTCGGCCTTTTGATATTTCCCCTGCCGATAGTAGAGCCACCCCAGAGAATCCAAATACGCGCCGCTCGCCGGGCTCAAACTAACGGCATGATTGAGCAGTGTTTCCGCTTCGTCCAATTTCATATTCCGATCCGCATAGGAATAGCCGAGGTAGTTCAACGCCATGGCGTAATCCGGCTTTATCTCCAGAGCCTTCTTCAACATCGCCTCGGTTTTGAGAAATTGATTCATCTTGTCGTAAAGGGTCGCCAAATAGAAATAGATCTCGGGATCGGAGGACTTAAAGGTGGATAGTTTAAGAAGAACCTTCTCGGCCTTTTTATACTCGCGCCCCTCTTCATAGGCCAAGGCGAGATAGGTCATGAAATCGGTGTTATTGGGGTCGGAGGCCGCCAAGTCCTCCAGAATTTTTATGGCCTTTTTCTTTTGGCCGTCCTGGGAATAATAATAGGAGAGCCGCAGCAGGACTCCCGGATCGTTGCTCCTCGCCCGAACCCGTTCCAAAAGCTCGATGGCTTTCTTCCAATCCCCGTTATATTCGCTTAATAGGGCAAGCCAAAAATTGGCGGCGGCGCTCTCCGGGGCGATGGCATGAGCTTTTAGAAAAGCGTCCCGGGCTTCGGCCATTGAATTGGTGCGGTAACGGAGTTCGCCAATTCGCAAAAGAAGCGGGAGATTCGTGGGATCCTGATCCAGAACAGCCTGATAATGGCTGATGGCCGTTGCCGTGTCGGAATCCACCTCGGCGATTTGGGCCAAAGCGAGGTGCCCTTTCATGGATTCGGGGTCCCATTCGAGAACTTTTTCCCAAGAAGCCTTTGCTTTGTCCATCTCACCCACGCTCTGGTACAACTGGGCAACCCGGTCGCGGAGTTCCGTTTCACCCGGATGTCGGGTCAAATAATCTTCGTAGAGCTTGATGGCTTGCTGGGGATCGCGCGGGGTGACGGCCATGGCCAAATAAATCAGAGGCTCCGCGTCGTCAGGGGAAAGGGTGACGGCTTTATGGAGCATTTCTTCGGCGGACTTGTTGTCGCCTTGGGCCCAGTAGATTTGGCCCGCCAGCACAAAATTTTTCGACTGTTCCGGATCTAGCTCAAGGGCTTTCTTGATATATTCCGCAGCCAAGGGATAGTGTCCGAGACGAAACGCAATCTCCGCAGCGGCGGCGTGAATGTACCCGCTCTGGGGGGCCAGTTCCGCGGCTTTTTTCAAAGATTCCTCGGCTCCTTCCAAATTCCCTTGGGATTCCAAAATAAGGGCTCGCAGATAAACCTGGGAAGCGTCTTCCTCCCGATCAGTGGTGGCCGCCCAAACTTTCAAATGAACCGGGGCGGCCAGCAACAACCCTATAAGAATTAACTTTTTATCCATCTTAAAACCCTCTAATAAAATTCCTTCCCACGTTAATAAATTTTCCACCCAATCCAAAATTCCCCGTCACAACTTTTTAGACATCACCAAGGCGCTTTCACCGCGGGGATAGGCGTTGGGCCTGGCGCCTTCGGTTCTAAAACCCGCTTTTTCATATATTTTTATGGCGGGGAAATTCTGGAAATCCACATCCAACTTGACGGACCGCGAACCGTTTTCTCCGCACCAGTCGACGGCGAGGCGAATTAACCGGGACCCCAAACCTTTCCCCTGATTTTCCGGGTCAACCATGATGTTCTGGATGTAGGACTCATCCTGAACCTTTTGCACAACGACAAATCCGTTTAAACTCGTGTGGCCATCCCAAACCAAAACAAAAGTGCTCGAAGAATTGAACGCGTCCAAAAAATTTCTCCTGGTCCAGGGATACGGCCGCTTCTTTCTTTCCCATCCCGCCAGAAGGCCGGCCTCTTCTTCTTTCATCGGCCTCAAATAAGGAGAACCGAATTCGCTTTTCCGTTTCACTGGTGCGGCCTGGGGTTGTTTCTTTCCGCCCAACTGGGCTGAAGATATAAGGGATGCGTCCGAAAATAATCAAATTTATTTCTATTTTTCGATTGCAGAAATTTTCTTATCGCCACTCTCCCCAGAATTTCAGGGCGAAGAGCCCGGGATTTTTCAATCCGCGCATTTTTAAATTTGGCGGTGACTTTGGAAAACTCAAGTTCACTGGCCCAGGACGGTTGAACCACAGGTTTAATCTCCGATTCACCGGCTCGTTTCGAATCGACGACTTTGAAAACGGCGAAATATAATTCCCCCGGAAGGGCCGGCAAAGTCGTAATCAGATATTTGTCATTGCGAACCGCCGAAGGCGGTGAAGCAATCTCATGGGATTGCTCGGCTATAATCTCGAGGCTGCTGATTCCAACCACTGGAACTTTGAGGGCCTGGCCCAAAGTTCTCGCTGTCGCCACTCCCATTCTCACGCCCGTAAAACTTCCCGGCCCGATATCCACCGCCACCAGGCTAATTTCTTTTTTACCGACGCGGGATTTTTTGAGCAGATGCGACAAAGTCGGAATTATTAGATCGGATTGTTTGGCTTTTGTTTCCCTAAAAAACCTGGAGAGAACTTTATCATCTCCGAAAATCCCGCCAAACGAGTGGATGGAAAGCCCAAGGGCCTTCCCCGTCGTTTCTATGGCCACGCAAATATTTCTTTTCACTTCTCTTCCAGCCTTTTTAAAAGTTGACCGAGACGATTCCCCCGCGCCACAAGACAAATTTTTCTCGTCTCGGGGTTTTTTCCGATGGAGAATTTCACGGTTAACCGCTCGGCCGGCCATATATCCTTCAATTTTTCCGCCCACTCAATTAAAACCGCGCCCTTATCAATTTCGCCTGATCCGGTCAGGTAGTCCTGAACCCCCATCGCCAATATTTCTTTTTTATTGAGGCGATAAAAATCAAGATGATGGATGGGAAACCTCCGGCCGCCGCGACCGCCAAAAAAGCTTTGGGCGAGGATAAAAGTCGGACTTACAACTCCTTCCTTCACACCCAACCCTTTTAAAACCCCTTGCGCGAACGTTGTCTTCCCCCCGCCCAAATTTCCCACCAATAAAATCACGTCGCCGACCTTGAGGTTCTTCCCCAGCCGCCACCCGATTTTCTGGGTCTCCAGAGGGCTTCGGGAAACAAAGGCGAGGGTCCGGCGAGGGAAATTATTTTTCATCGAAAATGCTGGAAGGTAAGGGGAAAAGATTCCATCTCCCTTCCCTTCAAAAGAAAGCGAACGCCCTTCTTGAAATCTAAAACTTTTCCGATCACCGCAAACCGCATGGATCTGGCCAGCCTCGTCAAAGCTTCTGTCCTCGCCGTAAATAGAAGTGAATAATCTTCACCGCCCATTTCCGCAAAGGCGGGTTTCCGGGGCAAAGATTGGAAAAATTTAGAGCGGGGGATTCGTTCGAGATTCACTTCCAAGCCGACTTTTGAAGCCCGCGCCAATATCCGGACGGATTGATCCAGGGGATCGGACAAATCAAGGAGAGCCGTAACTCTCTTTTCTTTTTGCAATATTTTTCCGGCGGCAAACATTGGCAAATGTTTATAAAACTTTTTCACGAAATACTTTTTTTGGGCCGGCGATAAATTTGGTCCCCTTCCCTTTTGAACTGCGAGTCCCAGGGAGGCGTCTCCCACCAGCCCCGCGAGGCAAAGAAGATCCCCGGCCCGTGCCCCTTTCCGGGTGAGAGGCCTGTCCCCTTCCAATTCCCCGCCCACGGCCGCGACCAAAGTCAACACTTTCGATTGGACCGTGTCTCCGCCCGCGACCACGCAATTGAAACTTCGCGCGGATTCCTGAATCCCCTGGAATATTTCCTCCAGAAACTTGGCTTTAGTTCCCGGAGGCGCGCCCAGGAAAAGGAGCACCCACCGATTTTTAGAAGCCCCCATCGCGGCCAAATCGGAAAGACAACTGCCCATCAATTTCCAGCCAAGCCCTCGTCCGAAGGAAAATCCATAATGGCCGGAAAAATCCCGCGCCCATTTCATTTCGAAATGCGTTCCCTCCACCAAGCCGTCAATGGAGAGAATATTCCGGGCGGAGGTTTTTAGAATGGCCGCATCGTCTCCTGGTCCAACCATGAACCGATTTCTCACGGTTGAAGAAATTCTGGGGATTATTGTGTCGAGCAGACCCCACTCGCCAATTTCTCCCATCCGAAGCCCGGCCGGATTTTTATTTTTCTTTCTTTCCATCAACACGAGGGGATGTCAATGAGGCTATTCCAAAAATGACAGCCAAAATTCCGCCCAAAATCAAACTCAGGGTTCCGAAACCGCGAACGACGGTTACCAAATCGTGAAGCCAAATAATGGCTCCAAACGCACCGAGGATTAAAAACATAACACCCACAAATACCGCAATCATATCAGCCCTCCTATTTTAAAATCGTTTAAAAGCGTCCGGGAGAAATCCGGCCAATTCACTGGCCAGCATGGCGCGATTGGTGAACTTCTTCGCGGCCAAATCTCCCGCCAGACCATGCGCAAAAACTCCCAAGGCTGCAGCTTTTAGAGAAACCCTCGTCATCCCTGCGGAAGCAGGGATCCATGGATACCCGCTTCCGCGGGAATGACGATATTGGTCATCGCTCATTTGGGCCCAAAGCCCGCCGATTATCCCGGCGAGAACATCTCCCGTCCCCCCCTTGGCCATTCCGGGATTTCCAGTGGTATTCCTGAAAACCCGAACGCCGTCGGAAACAATCGTCCCTGCGCCCTTTAAAACGCAGACGCAATTATTTTTTCGCGCAAATTTCATCGCCGCCCGGACCCTGTCCTTTTGAATTGAAGCCATGGATTCCCCCGTCAAGCGGCTTAGTTCTCCCGGATGAGGCGTGACGACAAGCGGTGTCTTTCTGTCGCCGTCCAATTTTCCGCCGCTTCCGGCCATGACATTCAATCCGTCGGCGTCCAGCACCATCGGCAGGCGTGACCGAAATAAAAGGTGGCGAACTATTTTCCTGATTCCCGGACTTTCTCCCAACCCCGGCCCGACGACCAAAACGTCAGGACGGAATTTCTCAATCGATTTTAAAATTACCTGCAGAGCTTTTCCTGGAAGACGCCCCTCTCCATCCTCCGGTAAGGCCTCGGAGGTGACTTCAAGAAGTCCTTTCCTCGCCGCAACCACTTGCTGGCTTTTCACTATCCCCAAGCGCACCAGGCCCGCGCCGGCGCGCGACGCCCCGGCCGCGCAAAGGACCGCCGCTCCTGCCATCCCGCGAGACCCCGCCAGAATATAAACTCTGCCGAACGTCCCTTTGTGGGCGTCCTTCGGCCTCGGGGGCAGCCACTTTCTCGCCAGGGTAAGAGTGAGGGGAACGACCTTCATTTATTTTTTAACCACGGCGACCGCGACAGCGTAGGAATGGGTGTGCGAAAGCGAGATGGTAATTTTTTTCTTCCACTTGGAGAGGATCGGGGGAAGCACGACTTCTGGTTTTCCTGTTGAAGTATTCCGTATTCCCACTTCTTTGTGCGCCACTGTTTTTTTCAAATCTCTGATAACTTCACTCAGCGCTTTCCAGACGGCTTCCTTGGCGGCGAACCTGACCGCGAAATGCTGGGACTTGTTTTTCTTGGAAAGACAGTAGGTGATTTCCTGGGGTGTGAAGACTCTCTTCAAAAACCGCCGGTCCCGCACCAGCTTGGGGAAGCGGGACACTTCTTCAATATCGACTCCGACGCTCAAATTCGTCACGGAAAAATTCGCTTGCGCAGGAGTTCGTTCGCGAGCTGGGGATTGGCCCGGCCTTTGGTTTTTTTCATGAGCGCCCCGACGAGAGACCCGATCGCCCGTTCCTTCCCGCTTTTCACGTCCTGAACGACCGCGGGATTTTCCCTGATGACTTCTTCGACAAGCTTCAACAACTCTCCTTCATCGGAGACTTGGGAGAGGCCCTTTTTCTCCACAACCTTGCGGGGAGATTCTCCCGATACATAAATTTCCGCGAAAATATCCTTCGCCATTTTCCCCGAAATTTGGCCGGATTGAATGAGCGACACCAGCTCCGCCAGATTCCGCGCTGAAACGGGCGAGTCTTCAATATTTTTTTTGTCGGCGTTCAGGCGGCCCAACAGTTCCGTTGTCGCCCAATTGACGAGGGTCTTGGCCCATTCCTTCCGCTTCCCCTCAGGGAAAGCGCCCACGCCTTCCTCAAAGTAGTCCACCAGCTCCTTCTGGCTGAGAAGGACGTCGGCATCATAATTGGTCAACCAATAATCTTTGATGAGACGTACCCGCCTTTGACCGGGGAGCTCGGGCAAAGTCTTTCTGATTTCTTCCAGCCAAGCAGTATCCAAATCCAACGGGACCAGATCCGGTTCGGGAAAGTATCGATAGTCGTGGGCTTCCTCTTTGGAGCGCATCGAGAAGGTGGCCCCCTGGGATTCATTCCAAAGTCTCGTCTCCTGAAAAATTCTTCCCCCCGATTCAGCCAACCCGATCTGACGGGTGACTTCATGGGCAATGGCGTCCTTCACCGCCCGGAAACTGTTCATGTTTTTCACTTCCACTTTGGTGCCGAGTTTGGTTTCGCCCGCAAGCCTTATCGAAATGTTGGCGTCACACCGAAGGGAGCCCTTTTCCATGTCGCAATCGGAAACGCCCAGATACTGGATGGTGGATTTCAAAACCGCCAGGTACTCGTGCGCTTCCTCGGGGCTGGTCATGTCCGGTTTGGAAACGATTTCCATCAAAGGAATTCCGGCGCGGTTTAAATCGACAAGGGAGTAGGGAAGCTCCGTGGAGCCGATGGCGTGAAGCAGTTTTCCGGCGTCTTCCTCCAGGTGGATCCTTTCCAAACGGACGACTTTGGAGCCGGCTGGCCCGGCGATATGGACCTCACCTTCCGAGCATACGGGGCCTTCGTACTGTGAAATCTGGTAAGCCTTGGGTAAATCCGGATAAAAATATTGCTTGCGGGCAAAGTAGGTTCGGCGATTGATGGTGCAGCCAAAAGCCATCCCCACTTTGACGATTCCTTCCAGGGCCTTTTTGTTTAAAACGGGAAGGACCCCGGGCTGGCCCGTGCAGACGGGGCAGACTTGCGAATTCGGAGGGGCTCCGAAATCGGTTTTGCAGGCGCAAAAAAGCTTGGAATTGGTTTTGAGCTGCACGTGCACTTCCAAACCAATGACGGTTTCGTACGTTTTCACTGGGGCATTTGAGGTCGCCATAGAATCTGGATTATAGCAAGGGGGAGGTGCCGTTGTTCACAGTTCACACTTTAGACATACGGCACTACAAGCTTGAAGAGACGGTGAAAAGTGTGAACTGTGA
>Ga0315279_10000493_pt1 | contig 77974 bp, 51 predicted proteins | sample YL17G06_20_MG_FD_203694 | JGI IMG/M metagenome (GOLD analysis project Ga0315279, IMG submission 203694) | Sediment microbial communities from Yellowstone Lake, YNP, Wyoming, USA - YL17G06_20 | ecosystem: Environmental > Aquatic > Freshwater > Lake > Sediment | place: USA: Wyoming | collected...
TAAATCAACTGCGAAGCCACCATCGAACAGGCCATGCCCGAGAAAAGTGCTGAGCTGAGCTGCGATGGGCATGATGTCAGCTGTTTTAAGGAAAATACCTGGGCCTACATCTACGATCCTTCTGCGGACACCGGAGAATTCTTCTATATAACCGGGGTTCAGACTTCATCCAGTCACATTCAACACACCACCATGGATCTCTCCAGATGCTATCCGGTTGGAAGCATGGTAATGTTTGTGGACAGATACAAATTCTACATAGATAGAAGCGACACCAACCATCCCAATTTGATGCGTCAAGGGGTGGGTGAAACGCCACAAGTTTATGCTGAGGACATCGAGGATCTACAATTCAGATATGGCTTAGCCAACGGAGTCTTCCTTGACGTTCCGCCGGCGGCATCAGTGATAAGAGAAGTGCTCATAAGCCTTAGCGCCAGAACCGAAAGGAAGGATTTGCAATTTTCGGGAAAATATCGCCGGAGAATTTTAACTTCGGATGTGAAAGTAAGGAACTTGGGATTATAAAGATTTAAGATTCAAAATTCAAGATTTAAAATTTAAGAAAACCGAATTGCGATTTGAGTAAACGAAAGACATAAAAAAAGGAGTGAAAATGTTAAAGAGATTAAAAAATGAAGAGGGTTTCACTTTGCTCATCTTTCTCTCATTACTTGTGATGCTAACCATGATCGGCATTGCGGCGGTGATGACCTCCACCACAGATGTCGACATTGCGGGAAACGATCTTAAAAGCATCAGTGCCTTATATGCCGCCGAGGCTGGGGTGGAGAAGGCCGTATCAGAGATCAGAATCAGCTATACCACTACAGCTCTACCTCCCAATCCTTTGCCCAGCGGCACTCTTTATCTGGGTAACTTGACTGCCACTTATAGCACGGTGGACAATGGAGCCGCTACCCAAAAGCAGTTGACCCAGGGAGCATATCGAGGATTATACGCTTTGGTCAAAAGCTTCACCGTGACCGCGGATGCGACCGATCTGGGAAGCGGTGCCACAACCCGGATCGTCCAGGAAGTTGAAGACGCCTTGATTCCACTTTTCCAGTTTGCCGTTTTCTATGAGTCGGACTTAGAAATATATCCTGGACCCAATATGACCTTGGGAGGAAGGGTTCATAGCAATAGAGATATGTATTTGGGAACCCATGCTACACTCTCCATTGACTCTTATACCACGGCGGCCGGAAACCTCTATTATGGCAGAAAGCCTGGCTCAGGACAGGATTTGGGGACACAAGGGAATATCAATATAAAAGACCGTAATGGAGTTTATCAGAACATGAAAAATGGGGATGGAACCTATCTCGATTCTAAAGACCCGGAGTGGGTTTCCGAATCATTAACGCGATGGGGGGGAGAGGTGGAGGATCATTCTCATGGAATCACTGAATTGGATCTTCCGGTGGTCACCTCTGGTGATCCTATCAATCTGATTAAACGAGGCACCGATAATCCGTCCAGCTTTGAATACGATGCTGGCCTCAAGATTGTGGATGGGGCCGCCTGGTTTAGAACCAGCTCTGATACCTGGACCGATGTGACCGCCAGCCTCACCGGGGATTCGACCCTGACCACCAAGAGCTTCTATAACGCCAGAGAAGGGAAAACGGTCACCTGCTATGACATAAATATTGGCAAACTCAATAACAGCGCCTATTTCCCATCAAATGGAATAATCTATGCCTCAAGAGCTAAGGTGACGGGAACCGAACAAGCCATCAGGTTAGTAAATGGAGCGACATTGAAGACCGCTTTAACGGTAGCTGCTGAAAATCCTTTATACACGCAGGGAGACTATAACTCGGTTAACAAAAAACCAGCCGCTCTTTTCACCGATGCTTTGACCATCTTGTCCAACAGTTGGAACGATTCCAAAAGCAGTCAAAGCTTAAGTAACAGAGTCGCCTCCAATACCACGGTAAATGCCGCCTTTATGACCGGAAACACCAATTCGCAAGGTAATCACTATAGCGGAGGTTTAGAGAATCTGCCTCGTTTCTTAGAGGGATGGACCGACAAAACCTTTACTTATAAGGGTTCGATGGTGGATTTATGGTTCAGCGAGCAAGCCACCGGCATTTGGCAGTACGGAAGCCCTGTGTATGAAGCTCCGGATCGAGCTTGGAGTTTTGATATGGACTTTTTGGATCCAACCAAATTGCCACCGGGCACTCCCATGGTCAATACAGTGTTGAAGGTAAGCTGGCTCCAAAAAATTGTGAGCAATTAAAAACAGTAAGTGTTTGGGGAGGGGTCGAACCCCTCCCCAAACAAAAGTGCACATTTGAATAATAAGAAGTCCCTCCTTTTTGACCTGCTTGCCCTCTTTCCAACCAGCCCCGTGCTTCGGGCCTGAGTTCTCAGGGTCGAAGACCAAAGGTATGGAAAGATAAACAGGGGATACTCAAGTATCCCCTGTTTTTTTATTTTCTATCTGTGCGGAACCAAGTTAGAGAAACTATTAAACAGATAAAGAAGCCCCTAAAAAAGTGCCCGAATTCGACCCGCCTGGGGCGGGCCCTATGCGATTAGGTATTCAATAACTTAGTCCCGCGTAGGCGGGGTTCACCCTGAAGGATTCACCCTGAAGGGCTCCCAGCCCCGCAAAAATGACTTTTTCAGAGCTCTCATAAGCAAAACTTGACATTGGTGTAACTTTGGTTATTTTATTATTAGAAAGGACGAAATGTTCCAATGTCAATTCATGGAATGAGATTAAAAGAAAGTTACACTAAAGCTAAGTGTTGCTCTCCGGAGCCTGATGATTCGATTACCGGATACACCAGCTATGACAACATGATCGTGGTGCACAAAACTTTGTGTGAAAATCTTAAAAAGGTCGAAGCTAAAAGGCTTTTCTCTTTGTCCTGGGAAGAGATATCGGAAACCGAAGAGAGTAAACCTGATCAGGATTATTCTCAGTTGGACGGAATTGACTTTCGGATTCTTGGGCATCATCAGGTGATGGGAGTGGATTACGCTTGGGTGGTTGCCGAGAAGTTGAACCTTGAACCTCAGCTGGTATTCGAGCGTCATAAAAAACTAAAAGACCTAAAACTTTTGGAAAGGGTGCAAAAGGTGATGATTCAATATCGAAAGAACATAGTGGACCACAAATGGATCAAACATCGTAACCATACTTACTATCGAATCACTCCCAAAGGAGAAAAATATTTGAATTTCTTCATTGGGGATAAGAATAGAAATTCAGGGATCGGATAGAATCGAAATCAGGATCACAAGAGAGTGTGCAGGAATTATCGAACTCACCCTATATCCCTCTCTTAGAAAGAGAGGGACTTACTCCCTTCTCTTTTTGAGGGTGTGTCAGAATTTCGGTTTTTGTAGCCGCAGACTTTAGTCTGCGAAATCGAGATGTTGAATTCCAATGACTTACGTCCATATGGACGGCTACAACCTCAAAACACAATTATGACACAGTCTCTTTAAGAGAAGGGGTCAGGGGATGAGTTCAATATGACCTATCTTGTGAAATGATGGAAATGGCATGAAGGAGAATAGGTATTGTGGGATTTTTCAAAAACTTATTCAACAGACCGCCGAAGCCGGGTGAGCCTCGGACCATAACGGATGAGTCTTTCGAACCAGAGGTCCTGGCATCTGATATTCCGTCTGTGGTTAATTTCTGGTCTCCTCAATGTTCTCATTGTCAGGTCATGGCAGGGCTTCTGAATGAAATTGGTCCGGATTATGTAGGACGGGTGAATATCTTTAAGTTGAACGTGCTTCAGAACCCAGAGACCACAGCTCTATACCAAGTGCAGGGGACCCCCACGCTTATCTTGTTCCGCAAGGGAAGAGCCGTGGATCGGATCGTGGGACTTTTGCCTCTGAACCCTTTGAGACAGAAACTGGACAATCTTGCCGGATAAAAGCGTCAACCCAAGATGTATAGGGAATAGGAGGGACTGTTGCCCGAATATTCTTTTCAAAGGTCTCGTTTTCGCCAGAGGCGGGTCCGCCTTCGGCGGACAAGGGAGGGGAAAATGCGTATGCATCTTCGATTTATGAAGTCCCCTCCCCCCTTGTGGGAGATTAAGCGAAGCGAAATGCGTAGCAGGGTTGGGGTGAGAGGTACGTAAACTTATTTCTTGCGTTTCTATTAGTTGGAGGGAGGTGAATTATAATGAATAGGCTGATTAAAAAAAGATCGGAAAAGGCTGGTCTTCCCCCAGGGACTTTGGTTCATATCGGCGAGAAAAAGACCGAAAAGGCAAAAATTACCATCATTGATTATGATGAGGCGCAATTTGAAGAGAAGGAAGCAAAAACCATCGAGGAATGTTTCCCCTTTAAAGATAAGCCAACCACCACCTGGATAAACATAGAGGGGGTGCATGAACTTGCTATCATAGAAAAAATCGGTGAACACTTTGGTCTACATCCTCTTTTGTTGGAAGACATTGCCAATACGGAACAGCGTCCGAAAATGGAGGACTACGGAGAATACATCTTTATCGTTTTAAAAATGCTTTTCCACGATGAGAAAGCCGATGAAGTAAAAGCTGAACAAGTCAGTTTAATTTTGGGTTCAAATTTTGTCATTTCGTTTCAGGAAGGAATAAAAGAAGATGTCTTTGATCCGGTGAGGGAAAGAATCAGAAACGGAAAAGGGCGCACCCGAAAGATGAAGTCCGATTATCTGGCTTACGCTTTGGTAGATGCGATTGTTGATAGCTACTTTTTAATCTTAGAAAAACTGGGAGAAAAGATAGAAGATGTAGAAGAAGAGTTGGTGACAAATCCCGCCTCAGAAACCTTAAGGGGTATTCATCATTTAAAAAGAGAGATGATATTTCTGCGCAAGTCGGTCTGGCCCTTAAGGGAGGTTCTTAGCTGTCTGGAAAGAGGAGAATCATCCCTTATCCATGCAACCACACGCATCTATCTCAGAGATGTTTACGACCATACCATTCAGATCATTGATACCATTGAGACATTCCGGGACATGCTCTCCGGGATACTTGACATTTATCTTTCAAGCATCAGCAATAGAATGAACCAAATTATGAAAGTATTAACCATCATTGCAACCATATTCATTCCTTTGACTTTTATAGTGGGCATTTATGGGATGAATTTCGAATACATGCCGGAGCTTAAGTGGCGTTGGGGTTATTTTTTAGTATTGGGCATTATGGCAATCATTGGTATCTGGATGCTGATTTATTTTAGAAAGAAAAGATGGTTATAAAAGGAAAGCCAATTTCATAAGTCTGCAGACGCAGGTCAAGCATCCCCGCCGTTAGGGGGACGACAAAACAATCCCTTGAGATTGCTTCGCTCCTTCCGGTCGCTCGCAATGACAGTCATTTGTGTTAGCACCATAGTCCCCCGTGGACGTTGAGCACACTGCCCGTTATGTAATTTGCTTCATCTGAAACCAGAAACAATACTGCGTGGGCTATGTCTTCTGGTTTTCCTAATCTTCCTGTTGGAACTTGCTTGGGCATATCTTTTTTCATCTCTTCAGTATATTCATCCGTCTCAATAAATCCCGGATTGATCACATTGACCCGGATTCCGTTTTTTGCCTCTTCTTTGGCTAAACTTTTGGAGAAAACGACCACACCGGTTTTAGCTACGGCATAAGGGCAGTTTTTAAGATAACCTTGGGTCCTCTCCGCATTGGGTGCTCCAATATTTATGATGTTTCCCGATTTCTGCTTTCTCATGATCGGAACCACGGCTTTGCAACAATAGAAGGTGGAATTGAGGTTGGAGTTTATGATCTGGTGCCATTCTCCAATGGTGGTGTCATAAATTGATTTGTAAAGAAAAGGTCCCACGTTATTAACCAGTATGTCGATCCTGCCGAATTCTTTCGTCACCTTCTTCACCATCTCCTCCACATCAGCAAAATTTGAAACGTCACATTGAATTGGGATTGCCTTTCGTTTTCCGCAGGATCCGTAGGACATCTTTTTGATTGATTCTACAACCTTATCAGCCGCCCCACTGTTGGATTTATAGTTGATCACCAAAGAAGCGCCCGCCTCAGCTAATTTCAAGGCGATGGTCTTTCCGATTCCCCGAGAGCTTCCGGTTACCAAAGCTACTTTGTTTTCTAAAGACATCTTGGTTCCTTCTTATATATCGTTCTATGTGATGCATCAGGATCGCGTAGCCAAGCCTTCACGGCTTGGCTAGTCTCAAGATCCTGCGGACAAGCCATAAAGGCTTGCCTACGTGCTAAGGACATATTAACTCCTTCTCTGCGTATGGGAAATCTATGAAGCTGTTGCCCCTCACCTTAATCCTCCTACGGATTTTCGCTTCGCTCAATCTCCCCAGAGGGGAGAGGAAAGTTCATATTGTTGACCTATTTCTTCCCCACTGGCATGATCGCGAATGGTTCCTCCTTCATCCCCAGAACCTTCTTCACCTTTTCGTCCTCAAAGGCTCCAATGAAGACAGTTCCCAAATTTAGGGTTTCGGCTTGGAGATATATATTTTCCGCTACCGCACCTACCTCCATATGCACATATTGAATCCCTCTTTGGCTATACTTCTTCATGGTTCTTTCATAGACTGCGGTAATGACGAAGGTGGCAGGGGCTTTTGTGATCTCATCCTGATATAATGATGCTTCGGTAAGCTCTTGCCTTAGATCGCCATCCGCTTTTTTAGTGACAGCATGCTTTTCCGGATCATAATGATAAAGACCGGGCTTAAGTCCTTTGACTTTTCCCACTATCACATAAATCTCCAAAGGATACAAAGCCCCGGCAGAGGGAGCGGTTCTGCCACCCCATTTAACGGTTATCCCTTGAGCAGACCACAAAAGCTGGGAGATATCTTCTATGCTCAAAGAATCTTCTTCATAATCTCTCACCGATCTCCGTTTCGAAAGGGCTTCTTCCACACTGGTCTTGCTTGACAATTTGGGTTCAGGAAGTTTGAAGGATTCGGATGTCTTCATTTTCTCTCCTTTCAATAGGTCTTTCTCCTCCGCAGAAATCTGTCCCACATTTTTAAGTAACAAAAAAATTACGCATACCGCAAAAAAAATAGCAAGAGAGAAAATAACCAATTTGGTGTTCTTTTCCATCTTAAGCTCCTTTTAAAAGTTTACAGTAATCGAAAAAGTTTCTTAGTTGTCAAGATATGGCGAAAGATCGAGCAGGTCAAGCATTTTTGAAAAATGATTTCCTTTGAACTTGCTAAGACAATCTAAAAACGTTAGATTGTGGCAATGGAGAAGCTTGAATTAGATGATATAATTAAGCTTTTAATGGAGTGAGCGCAAAATGTTAGCCATGATCTTGAATGAACCAGCCCTGATAGAAAATAATCCTCTCAAGTTAGTGGATATTCAAACTCCCAAACCAGGTCCTCACGAAATTCTGGTGCGGGTGCAAGTGTGTGGAATCTGCCACACCGATCTGCATACTGTGGAGGGAGAGCTTGACCTTCCCAAAAAGCCGGTCGTTCCGGGACATCAGGTGGTAGGAGTGGTCGAAAAATTGGGGGAGGGTGCCAGCAGATTCAAAAAGGGGGATCGGGTCGGCATGGCTTGGCTCTATTTCACATGTGGAAAATGCTCTTATTGCCTACAAGGTAAAGAGAATTTGTGTGAAAATGCTAAATTCACCGGGTATCATGTGGATGGTGGCTATGCCCAATATACGGTTATACATGAGGACTTCGCCTATCCCATTCCAGATAGATTTTCTGCAGAAGAAGCCGCCCCTTTGCTCTGCGCAGGGATCATAGGTTACCGGGCATTACGCTTGAGCGAAATAAAGCCCGGACAAAGACTGGGCTTATATGGATTCGGGGCTTCAGCTCATGTTGCCATCCAGGTTGCAGTCTATTGGGGTTGTAAGGTGTATGTCTTTTCCCGTAGCAAAAAGCACCAGAAATTGGGGGAAGATTTAGGAGCGGTGTGGACCGGAAAATCGAGCCGGACTCCACCGGAGAAGCTGGACAGTGCTATAATCTTCGCACCAGCCGGAGAAATAGTTTTGGATGCCTTAAAAGCTCTGAACAAAGGGGGCACGCTGGCTTTAGCCGGAATCTATATGACTCCCATCCCTCAGATGGATTACACGGAACATCTTTATTACGAGAGAACAGTTCGAAGCGTCACCGCCAGCACCAGAAAAGACGGAGAGGAACTGCTCCGCATTGCCGCAGAAATTCCTATCCGGACCCAAACTACCTCATTCCCTTTAGAAGAAGCAAATAAAGCTCTCCAGCTACTCAAACAGGGAAAAATCAATGGCGCCGGAGTTCTAAGGATTCCGCAAACGTAAAAGATGTTGATAACTTCACCTAACCGTTTTTGAGCCGACCATATTTCCCCCAGAGGTGTCAGATCCCCGATCTGACACTAATGGCGTGGCAGAACAGGGGTTCTGCCACCTCATTGAGTGGTTCCCTAACCACCCGACCAATTGAGGTTCAGGGTGAGGCACCCAAACCAACGAGTGAGGATCTTGGGTCTTGCGACCTAAAAGCTAAGGAAGATCGTGGTACCCACAACTGCATGGTTACCTCACCAAAATCATTTTTTTGATTTCACAATAATCTGCTACTTTTAATTGGTAAAAATAAATCCCGCTTGCCACCGGATTACCATCTTCATCTTTTCCATCCCAAATTGCCTCATACTTTCCCACTTCTTTTGGCTCATCCACCAAAGTCCTCACCTTCTGCCCCAGAATATTATATATAGTTAGGGTAGTGTGGACGCGACTATGAACCACGAACTGTGAACTATCAACCGTCTTTTCCTGGGTGGTGTGGACGGGTTCTCCAAACTCCAAACTCCCAACTCTAAACTGCATTGTGGTGGTGGGGTTAAAGGGATTAGGATAGTTTTGATACAGGTGATAGGTTTCAGGTGAAAGGTAGAAGGTATCCATCTCTTCACCCACGTCCGTGGTGCCCAGAAAATTTATCTCGAAGGCATCTGAATCCAATGGAGTAAAACAATATTGGAATGTTCCGGGATTTCGGAAAACACAATAATTTCCCACGGGCAGACCTACGAACTGATAATTTCCCAAAGAATCAGTAAAGGTGGTATCATTTCGATCTCCGGACAAATAGACTAAAGCGTCAGAAAGAGGATTATTCCCATTGCCGGTTACTTTTCCTCTGATGCTATTCAGGGTAAGATTCTTGTAGAAATGAATTCCCCCGAGAGCCTCTCCTATAAATAAGTCCGGGTCACCATCAGAGTCAATGTCCCAAAGAAACGGTGTGCTCCGCTCGCCCACGTCGATTGAATCATAATAATCGGAAATGAAAACAAAAGAATCGGCTTGGGGGGTGCCGACATTTCGATAGAAAAATATTTTCCCTTCTCCGTTGCCTATCAGGAGGTCGAAATCACCATCTAAATCCAAATCCGCAAAGGTGGGCACACTATACTTGCCCACGTCGATAAAATCGTATTTGTTGGGAATTGGGGTCCAGGAGGGTTCTTGAGGGGTGCCGTCGTTTCGATAGAAAAAAATCCTTCCATAAGTTTCTCCGATGAAAAGATCGAAATCGGAATCGGCATCTATGTCCACAAAGATAGGAGAGGAGTATCCACCAACGTCAATGGATTGATAATTATCCGAAACCAACACCCAAGAGGGTGAATGGGACGAATCGATATTTCGATAGAACTCTATTCGACCGTCATCTTTCCCTACGAAAAGGTCTAAATCACCATCCCCATCGATGTCTGCAAAAGTGGGCTGGGAAAAGTCTTGAGCTTCAATGGCATAATAATTTTCTGTGACCAAAGTCCAGAAGGGAATGGGCCAAGTCGCCTCATTGCGATAAAAATTAAGGTTGCCCTCCTTTTCCCCTATGAAAAGATCGAAATCGCCATTACCATCTATATCCGCCAAAGCTGGCTTGGTATGACTTCCTAAATCTATGAAGTTATAATTTTCCGTGACAAAGCTCCAATCAGGAAGCCAGGGATTGCCACCGTTTCTGTAAAAATAGATTTTCCCCTCCTCTTGCCCGATGAATAGATCAAAATCAGAATCATTATCTATATTCACAAAAGCGGGAATGCTGTGTCGCCCCACGTCAATAAAGTTATAATTAGAGGAGGCCAAGTCCCACTCAGAAAGATTTGGGGTGCCTGTGTTTCTATAGAAGTTGATATTCCCATATTCTTCACCTATAAACAAATCGAAGTCGCCATCATTATCGATGTCCACAAAGTGAGGAGCACTACTGGCTCCGATGTCGATCGAATCATAATTTTCGATACCCAAGCTCCAGATGGGAGCCTTCCTGGTGCCTTTATTTTGATAGAAATTTATGGTTCCCTCCTTTTCGCCGATGAAAAGGTCTAAATCCGAATCTGCGTCGATGTCAACAAAGAAAGGAGTGCTTCTTTCACCCACATCTATGGAGTCATAATTGTCTGTGATTTTTCTCCAAGAAGGGGAGTTTGAATCTCCATCGTTTTGATAAAAAACAATCTTTCCCTCCTCATTTCCGATAAAAAGATCACGATCTCCATCACCATCTATGTCTGCAAAAGCCGGGGAACTTTTTTCGCCCACATCCATGGAATCATACCAGTCCGAAATGAAACTCCATCCGGGTTGATCTTTTGTGCCATCATTTCGAAAGAAAGTGATCCTGCCATTTTCTTCACCTATGAACATATCCCAATCGCCATCCCCATCTATATCCACAAAAGTCGGTTTGCAAAGCTCCATCCCGCCTGAATAAGCACAGTCCAAAACTCTGCCATCAATTATGGCTTTATATTCTTCCCTCCACCTGATCTCGGTAGAAAAAGAATTGGGGACAGAAATAAGACAGGTTAGCCCCAAAAAAATGAAAGCCCCTGCTATTCTTCCACAGACAGGTCTTCGTGATTTTTCCATTTTTGAGGAGTTATACATCCGACGCCAAAATCAAAAGCTTATAATCTTATTCCCCATCAAATTTAAGCCATTTTGCAATTTATTCTTTAAAATATTTTTTGTCAAGACAATTTGTCGGCAATGTTAACGCAAATTAAAAATGTCAGTAATTTATGGTTATAAGCTCATTTTCCTTTTGTTCGATAACGGGTTCGGAAGTTTGCGCCCACTGATGGGGTATGATAAACTTACCCTCTCTGTTACACACAGACTTTTGGTATATCGCTAACTTAGACAAAGATGCCTATAAGGGTGCCAGCCCCGCCAAAGGCGGGACTACTCGAATCGAGTAAGATTTTGAAAATCAATGAGTTACCGAGCCTTCGGAGCAAGTTGAGGAAATTAGGAAATTTCAGAAGTTTTTGCTTGCTTTTTTTTAATCTTTGAGTATATTTTGATTAAAGGTGAGAACAATTTTGGGTTGAGAATTCCTTGAGTTGTCAGATCCCTGATCGACATGGTGCGACTTCATTCTTTGGTCTGCCCAGACGGGCAGTGGAGGTGAGTAAGTAAAATGAAATCTCATCAACTTCTAAAAAAACCTATTAACTATAACCTAAAACCTTATTTCACGAAAGGAGAAATGCCGTGAAGACAGAATTCTTAAAAGGAGGAGTCACGAAGACCGTCAGGTCGCTTGGTGTCCAACGTTGGCTGAGGTCTTTGGCGATCACCCAATTAGGTTTTTTGACTGTGGTGATGTTCTTTTTGGTAATCGCTTTTGTCAATGCTGTTCCGAAGAGTGCAAGAGCAGAAAGCGACACAGAGTTTGCACCTGGGGTGATCATGATAAAATTTGCCGAAAGTGTGAAGGCAGAGTTGGAAAAGAAGGAAGGATATATCGCCACAGGTATTCCCTCAATTGATGCCCTAAACAAAAAGTATGGGGTTAAAGATTTCGTAAAAGTCTTTTCGCCGGAACCCCAGTCGGAAAAGGACAAGACTGCGTACAGGGAGATGGGACTCGGTAGAATTTACAAATTGGAGATGAACCCGGAAACTGATATTCAGGCTATGGTGGCTGAATTTGAGGCTGATCCAAACGTGGAATACGCTGAACCTGACTTTGTCGGCCAGGGCCACTTCATCCCCAATGATCCCAATTTCGTCACCCGGCAATGGGGATTATATAACACCGGTCTTAATCCTCCTGAGCATACGGGGACTGTGGATGCAGACGTGGATGCAACTGAGGCTTGGCCTTGGTGGACGCCGGAGCATGTGATTATTCTGGCTATTCTGGATACAGGAGTCGATTATGACCATCCGGATTTTTGGAAAACTTATCCTACCGACGGTGTCATCTTGCGTCGTATCGCCGAATGCTCAGGGATAGCTGGTATTGATGACGACGTCAACGGCTATGTGGATGACTGCTGGGGGTTTGATTTTGTGAATGGGACTTACTCCGGAGGGGTCTGGTGGAATGATGCCGATGGTCCCATGGACGACCATGGTCATGGCACAGTGAACGCGGGGATAGCAGGTGCCCTCACCAATAATAGTGTGGGAGTGGCGAGCTTGCTTGGCGGACCATTTAACCCTCATCGGATCATGCCGGTAAAGGTGATCAATAGCGCCAATTCATTCCAGTACTCCAACTTGATAGCGGGTATCTATTATGCGGCAAACAATGGCGCTCGCGTGATCAATATGAGCATGGGTGGCTTTAGCTATTCTGCGCCCCTTGAGGCTGCGGTTAACTACGCATGGAATACTAAAGGTTGTGTGCTTGTGGCTTCAATGGGTAATTGCAATAGCGGCACCCCTCAGTATCCGGCGGCTTTCACCAATACTATCGCGGTTGGAGCCACTGATACCGACGATTCGCGCTGTGTTCCTCCGGACTGGGACTTTATGGGATACGATGACATGTGTGGGTGGGTTCATGGGAGCAACTACGGTTCCCATATAGATGTGGTTGCACCAGGGAATTGGATGTATAGCACGGACTGGAACAACCATTATGATTACTGGGCTGGAACCTCCATGGCCGCTCCCTTAGTTTCAGGATTGGCGGCGATGATTATGTGTCAAACTTGGCCCGAACCTTTACCCGATTCAGTAAGACAGAAAATCCAATCCACGGCTGACGATACCGTTGGATTGCCTGGTGAAGATGCTCTGGGCTGGGATCAGTATTATGGCTGGGGCCGGATCAATGCCAAAAGGGCACTGGGGGTCCCAACACCGATATACGCCGAAGACTTTAACGACTCCAATATCACCGACTGGACCGTCTACACCGGTTTCCGGAGTTTTGCCACCACCACTTCCCAATGGGTGAGTCCATCTTGTGGACTTCATATGGTTTCCCAGAGCGGAGGTTATGCTTATGGCACAACGCCTACCATCTGCCTCGACACTACCCAAGACTTCACCATCACTACCTACTTCAGAGTGCCTGATAACAACAACCATTGGTTTTGGGTTCTGGATAACTGCTGGGTCAGTTTAGTAATAGATTATGGCACAGATCTTCGCGCCTATCAGGGCTCGCACGGCGGAGTTCTACATTTAGCCACCCTGAATACAAATCAGTGGTATCACATCAAAACCGTAGTTCATCCCGCAACTTCTAATTATGATATTTACTTGAATTGTTACAAAGTGGGAACCGCTAATTTTTTAGACAATTACTTACGCTATCTCCGTTTGGGAGACTTTGAGAATGGAGGCTCCAACTTCGGCGAAGGTTATTGGGATGATCTGTCAGTTTACGGGAAAAAATTTCTTCGTGGAGACGTCAACGCAGATGGAAAGATCAATACTTCTGACGTCGTGTATTTGATAAATTACCTATTCATAAGTGGACCTGCGCCTGTGCCTTGGCGCGCTGGAGACGTAAACTCAGACGGCGGCATTAATGTATCGGATGTAGTCTATCTGATCAACTATTTGTTTATCGGAGGACCTCCACCGCCCTGTTAGTTTTCAAATAAGATACCAACGCAAAAGTGATGACATAGCCCCGGTTCTAAAAAAAGAGCCGGGGCTTTTCATGGTGGTCAGGCGCTTGCTCCCAGACGAGCCGACGACCCGTCTGGGCGTCCGCTTGAGCAAAATCTTTCCCCATTTAACTTTTTTTAGAAACATCTGCAAAATTTCTTGACACCAGATGTCGATTTTATTAAATTTGCGTTTCACTCGTATACAAATAGGTTTTAGGATGCGTGCGAGATGATAGAAAATTTGATACATGAGGAATGTGGGGTCTTTGGAATCTATGGAGCCAAAAAGGCGGCAGAGCTGACCTATCTGGGGCTTTACGCTTTGCAACATAGAGGGCAAGAGGGAGCAGGGATTGTTTCCTCCAACGGAGAAAGAATATATCAACACAAGGGTCTGGGAGAGGTAAATGAGGTTTTCTCCCATAAGGAGATTTTGAGCAAACTCAGGGGGGAGTTGGCCATTGGACATAATCGCTATTCTACCACAGGCGTATCTTCTTCGGTCAACGTTCAGCCTTTGCTTATAACCTATAAAAAAGGAAATTTAGCGGTTGCACACAATGGTAACCTGACTAATTCTTATAGCTTGCGGGTGGCTATGGAAAAGGAGGGCTCCATATTTCAGACCACCAGCGACAGCGAAATAATTCTTCATTTGATCGCTCGTTCCAAAAAAGATAAAGTTGAGCAGATGATAGAGAATGCTCTTCTTAAGGTAAAAGGCGCATTTTCCTTAGTCTTTAACACCATGGATTCGCTCATTGCCGCCAGAGATCCATACGGGTTTCGCCCCCTGGCTTTGGGTCGACTCAAAAACGCCTGGGTGGTGGCTTCGGAAACCTGTGCCTTCGACATCATCGGAGCGAAATACGAAAGGGACATTCAGCCCGGCGAAATTGCGGTGATCAGCCAAAAAGGGATAAAGTCTTACTTTCCTTTTAAGTCACTCCAGCACGCCTTCTGTATTTTTGAATTTATCTATTTCGCTCGTCCCGACTCCATCATCTATGGAGAGAATGTGGATAAAATCAGGAGAAGACTGGGAAGACAGTTGGCTAAAGAAAAACCTTGTGATGCAGACATTGTGATTTCAGTTCCAGACTCATCCAACACCGCCACTTTGGGCTATTCGGAGGAGTCGGGAATAAAATATGAGATGGGTTTGATCCGCAACCATTACATCGGTAGAACCTTCATTGAGCCGGAACAGACCATAAGGGATCTGGACGCTCGCATAAAATTCAACCCGGTGCGTGGAGTTTTAAAGGACAAAAGGGTGGTGATCGTGGACGATTCCATAGTGCGAGGAACCACCAGCAGAAAGCTTATCAAGATGCTAAGAAATGCCGGTGCAAAGGAAGTTCATTTCAGAGTGAGTTCTCCTCCCATAATCTCTCCTTGCTTTTATGGCATTGATATGCCCACCAAAGAGGAGCTGGTTGCTTCCTCTAAATCCGTGGATCAGATCAGAAAATATCTGGAGGTAAACAGCCTGGGCTATCTTTCCATAGATGGTATGCTCTCCATGCACTCTCTGGGCGGAAGAAATTTCTGCGTAGCCTGCTTTTCCGGCAAATACCCCACCCGCATAGAACCAAACGCCGGAAAATTTGTGTTGGAAAAGAAGTGTTGCGGGCAATTATGATGTTATTCTAGTGCCTTGTTAAATAACATATGTTCTGGTGCTGTTGTTTAAGTCAGTCTATGCGTATGCATTCATACGAATCGTTTATCGGTTTGGGTTTCGGACACGTATCGGTTACGTCTGTCGGTTTCGTCTTTCATTTTAACACGATAACCAACAACGACTTACGATAGACGATACGTAACCCCAACCGAAACCTTTTTTAACCAAACCTATATAGAAAATAGTTCGGCAATAGCTCATATATCACTTATTACTTAACCGAGCACTAGATAATAATTGGAGTGCACCCCGCCTTTGGCGGGGTGCGGTTTTTCCTTAAAACTTCAAGAAATCAGATAATACCCTTGTATTTTCATATTTATCAAATTATATAACGAGAAACCTAATAAGGTTTGATATGCCACTCACCGAACCAGAATTCAACGCCAAAGTCGTAGGGCTGATGAATCAAATCATCAGGGAGAAGGGCTTAGGTTTTGAGGAAGCCCGCATGGGCACCAGCCTGAAAATGGCTGATGAAACCACCAAGTTTCCAGATGGGGTTATCTGGAAAGATAAAAGCGCCCGAGCTCCTTCATTGCTTTTCGAAATAAAAAGACCAAACTGGGATGCATCTAATATCTCTCTGATAAATGATGCCAGCTTAAAAGCTTTTGTGTTGGGAGCAGAGTATTTCGCGACCTGGAATATGCGGGATTTCATCCTATGGAGAACTTTCCGACCGAGGGTGGCTCTATATGAGCGAGTTGTTCATTGGTATAAAAACATCATCCTGGTTAAAGATATAAGCGAAGTAGACAGGAAAGAGAACTGGGAGAAAATTAAAAAATTCTTAGAAGAATTCCTATTTGCTTTAGACCAGCAGATATTTAAAAGAAAGAAAATGTTTGTTGGTCTCCCCTTAGACCAGTTTTTCATAAGGAAACTGGAAACCAATGTTGATATCAATACTCAGGTTTTCACCATAGCCTTGAGGCAGAAATGTATAGAAGATCACGATTACTATCGACGGCTATGTAGATGGATTTGGGATCAAGGTTGGCATCCAGATTTGAAGAAAAAGGCGCAGGAAACAGATCATTTGGTATATGAGAGAATCGCTCGCATTGCGGCGTATGTTTTAGCAAATAAGATTTTATTCTATAATGTCCTGCGCACAGAACATGAAGAGCTTAGCCCTATTCAGACCGAAAGGATCAAAGAAAGTTCAGACCTAAACCAGATTCTAAAAAAGCACTTCCAAAAGGTCCTCGAAATCAACTATGATACCATTTACAAGATAGATATTTTCGATGATCTGAAGGTTTCAGATAATTCCTTGGAACAGATGATTAAGTTTTTAGAAGATTTTGACAAATATGATTTCAAAGGTGTGAATTATGAGATTTTAGGTCAGGTTTATGAAGACTTAATTCCCGGAGCAGAAAGACATGAGATGGGGCAGTATTTTACTCCTCCATCAACAGTTGATTTGATCAATAGTTTCTGTATTCGGAACGCTGATGATGTGATTCTAGATTTAGGCTGTGGAGCGGGAACTTTTTTGGTCAGAGCCTACGCCCGATTAAAATATCTGAAGATAAGGAAAAAGACTCATAAAGAACTTTTGGAACAACTTTGGGGTGTGGACAAGGCTTCCTTCCCCGCCCACTTAGCGCAAATCAATTTGGTTTTGCCAGGTTTATCTAAGACTGAGAATTTTCCCTACATAGAAAACAAGGATGCTTTTGACATCAAACCCCAAGAAACCTATTTTGAGGTTCCATTCCATCGGGGGATCAAGCACGAGTATGAGAAGATTTCTGCTAAGAATGTAAAAGTAAAAATTCCGGAAATGGATGCGGTGGTGGGCAATCCTCCTTACATACGTCAGGAGAAAATAGAAGAAAAAGAGCATATAAGAAAGGTGATCGAGAAGGAGTGGGGAAACTTTCGAGTTACTAATCAAACCGGCATCTCCATAAGCAGTCGAGCAGACATCTACGTTTATTTCTTCATTCATGGAGCAAAATTCCTTAAAGAAGGGGGAAGGTTGGGTTTCGTTACCTCTAATTCTTGGCTGGACGTTCGATATGGTACTGGGCTTCAGAAATTCTTTTTGGATAACTTCAAGATCATTGCTATCATCGAAAGCAAAGTGGAAAGGTCTTTTGCCAAAGCGGATATAAATACAGCTATCACTATCGTGGAGCGATGTTCGGACAAAAAGAAAAGAGATAATCATGTGGTCAAGTTTGTGGTTTTAAAAGAGAAGATGGACGTTCTAATCCCCAAGGATGGAGACAGAAGTAGATTCGAGGCTTGCGATAAATTGATTTACAGAATAGCAAAGGCAAAAAGCATCTATGAAGATTCAGAAATCAGAGTCTTACCTAAAAAACAAAAAGAGCTTTATGAGGAGGGAATCGAAGACCACACTTACGTTGGCTCAAAATGGGGCGGAAAATATCTGAGAGCACCGGATATTTTCTTCAAAATTTTGGAAAAAGGCAAAGATTTATTTGTTCCCTTGAAAGACGTAGCTAAAGTTAGAAGGGGCTTCACTACCGGGGCAAATGAGTTTTTCTATTTAACTGAAGAACAGATCAAAGCTCACATGATAGAAAAAGAGTTTCTGAAACCTCTGCTGAAATCCCCTCGAGAAAGCAGAAAAATTCTAATTTCAGCGAAGGATACCAAATATAAAGTCCTTTTAGTCCACAAAGACAAACAACAACTTCGGAGGACAAATGTTCTCAAATACATTCTATTTGGTGAACTAAAGGATATTCACAAAAAACCCACCTGTAGTCCTCGTCAAAGGTGGTATGATCTTGGCAAAAGAGAAACTGCGAATATTCTATGGACGGAGTTCTTTTTTGACACACATATAACTTTTCTGTTAAAAGACGAGATTTATGACAGCGATAAGTTCTATGGGATAACTATAAAAAGGTATCTACAAGAAACTGCAGCTTTTCTGAATTCCACCATAGCTGTTTTATTCAGGCAATTGCTTGGATTTCACAGCTTAGGCGAAGGTGCCTTGAAAATCCCTGTGTATGAGCTATCCTCGTTTAAAGTGATTGACTTTAAAAAAATTCCAGCTTCGTTTAGAAACAAAATCAAAAAAGCTTTTAGCACAATTTCAAAAAGAGAGATTCTGCCAATATTCCAAGAAATCCACGAGGAAGATCGACAGGATTTGGACAATGCTTTCTTTGATATTTTAGGTCTAACCCAGGACGAAAGGCAACAGGTCTATGATGCGGTATGTGAATTGGTCAGGAATAGATTGGAGAAGGCTAAGACCTTTGGAAAAAACAACAAGAACCAGAAAGAGGAATTCAATCCAACAAATTATGCCGATCACATCATGGAAGAAATTTTTCTAACGGAAGAAAAAAAGGGATTCCCAAAAGATTTCATGGATCCCTCTTGGGAAACCTTTGCTATTCAACTGCCGAAAACAGAACCAATGGCGAAGTTAACCATTGAAGAGTTTTTCGGAAAGGCAAGTTTGCGAATAGATGGGGAGACAGTTGATTGCGGAACTACACCAAAAGCGAATTTTGTGGAGCTGGCAATAGAGAAAGGTATCAGAGATAATGTCATTGTTCCTGCGGATGACAAGAATTGCATCAAGGCAGTTAGAGACTATTTGAATTATCGGAAAATTATCGAGACACAAATCGAAGAGACCATGAAGATGTTTAATTTGACCAAGAAGCAGACCAAAGCACTTCTTTCAGAAGTAGAAAATAGATATTGAAGATAATCGTCCGATACGAGATCGGACGCTACAATTCCAACCAAAATCAATCTTCGACCTCACCCCCTATCCCCCTCTCCACTTTATGTTGAAAATCCTGCCGTAGGCGGGAGAGAGGGGGAATAAAAGGGGGAGAGGTTTGATCCGACTATCTTCCGCACTTCAGAAGCAGGTTCATAAAATGAAAAAGAGAAATTATCTTAAAATAGTTTTATATGCAATTTTGGCAATTGTGATAATTGGTTTTTTCAGGAACACCTTGCGACGGGGGATGAATGATTTCAATGTGGTTTATCGGGCAGGCACCCGCATTTTACATAAAGAGAATCTATATAATTTTCAGGATGGGCATTATCTTTACAAATATTCGCCATTTTTTGCCCTGTTGGTCGCTCCAATCGGACTTTTGCCGCGATCTGTTGCCGAATTTTTTTGGCTTTTGGGCATGTGCGTTTGTCTGTTCTTGGTAATCAAAATGGCAAAGAAAATGATTATTGGTGACAAACCGCCCCCGGCGTATTTTTATCTTTTGTCTTTGCTTTTGGCTTCAAAGTTTTTAGTAAGGGAGATCACCTTGGGGCAAACCGATTTTCTGATTCTTCTTTTTATCTTCCTATGCCTTCTATTCACTCACCGTGGAAAAGAGTTTATTGCAGGGATTTTTCTTGCCTTATCTATTTTGATTAAACCGACCTCCTTGATTTTCATTCCATATTTTTTGTATAAGAAAAGATTCAAGGTAACCAGGAGTGCGATAACCATGAGCCTGGTCTTTCTTTTGTTTCCCTCTTTTGTCTATGGATTTCGGGGGAATATGAATTTACTTTCGGGTTGGAAAACGATCATGTCAGTCTCTTCTCCGTCCCTTTTGGCTAATGACATGAATCAGTCCATCTTCGCCTTTTTTTATCGCCTCTTTACTTCTGCACCTTATGAAGTCAATATCCTCAATTTAAACTATACCGTAGTGAACGCTTTGATTTATGCCGCCATCATCAGTTTGTTTATTTTCCTATTATTTTTGAATCGAAAATCAAAGCTTATTGAAGAATCCTTTGTCCATAACAAGGAGAGCGTAGAATATTCGCTTCTTTTCATCTTTATGGCACTTTTTTCGCCTTTGGGCTGGTTTCAAAATTATTCCTCCTCCATCTTGGCAATCATGATTTTAGTTTATTATGTTTTGGAAACAAAGCTCAAAGACAAGCCGATGATCATTATGTTGGTTTTGTTTTTCATCTTGGTGGATGCCATAAATTTTGAAACTGTGGGGCGAAGATTGAATGATCTCTCTTTATATCTATCCTTCATTACCTGGGGAATCTTCATATTTATAGCCTGTCTGTCAAAAGTGAGATTGTCAAGAATTGCCTGAAAACATGAAGTGATACCCCTCCTCCCTCCACTTTTGGATTTTTTATTTTCTAACAACTATTTTATTTCCTGCCGATAATAAAGGCAGTTGTTAGTCAATAGTTTATAGTCAATAGTAAATCCGTCATTAATCATTCATCATTGAATTAAGGGGGGATATGGAGAAGCCTAAGATTCTGGTGGTCGACGACGAGGAGTCGATGTGCAAGTTCATGCAGATCATGCTGGAGAGGGAGGGTTATAAAGCGGTTGCCTCTCAGGATAGCAAAATTGCCTTAGAACGGATCAAAAAAGAAAATTATGATTTGGTCATCGCCGATCTTTTAATGCCGGAGATGAACGGATTGGAGCTTTTGTCCAAAGCAAAATCCATTGATCCCGATTTGAGCTTCATAGTGATGACCGCCTTCGCCTCGGTGGATACCGCCATAGAAGCTTTGAAAAACGGGGCTTTTGATTACATCACCAAACCTTTCCAGGTGGATGAGATAAAAATCGCCATAAAAAAATGCTTAGAACAGAAAAAGATTACCCGTGAGAATATCAGGCTCAAAAAGGAGCTTGAGAAAAAATTTGATTTTGATTGCTTCATCGGCAACTCGCCGGAGATAGTCAAGCTTAAAAAGATGGCCGAGAAAGTGGCCGTCTCCGATTCCACCGTATTGATCGAGGGCGAATCGGGCACCGGCAAGGAGCTGGTGGCAAAAGCCATACATTATCATAGCCAAAGGGCAGATAAAGCCTTTGTCACTATAAACTGTGCGGCGCTTCCTGAGAGCCTATTGGAAAGCGAGCTTTTCGGACATGTCAGGGGCTCCTTCACCGGAGCGGTGAAGGATAAGGAGGGACTGTTCAAGGTAGCGGATGGCGGGACATTCTTTTTGGATGAGGTGGGAATGACTTCTTCTTCAATTCAGGTCAAGCTTTTGAGGGCTTTAGAGGAGAAGGAGATCACTCCTGTGGGAGGAACCACCCCCATAAAGGTGGATGCGAGATTGATCGCCGCCACCAATGCCGATTTAGAGCAAGAGGTGAAATTAGGAAATTTCAGACCGGACCTTTATTATCGACTCAATGTTATCTGTATCCAGATTCCCCCTTTAAGGGAAAGAAAAGACGATATAAAGCTTTTGACCTCTTACTTCATCAAAAAATATTGCCAAAAGATGGGGATAGAGAATAAAACCATAGCGGATGAAACTATGGATTTCTTGATCTCTTATAAGTGGCCCGGAAATGTTAGGGAATTAGAAAACACCATCGAACATGCGGTGCTGTTAGCTAAAGGTAACCAGATAAATATGGAGGACTTGCCTGAAAAGATAAAAGAATCAAGCCCGTTGGAGTTGGTAACCGATGCCAGACCCTCCACCCCTACCTTAGAAAACATTGAAAAAGCCTACATCTATTGGGTTTTAAATCAAACCGGCTGGCAGAAAGGCAAAGCCGCTTCGATTCTGGGCATAGACAGTTCCACCTTGTATCGAAAGATAGAGAAATATCAACTCAAATCGCCTATGGGTTTTGGAGAGAAGTGATAAAGCAATTTTTCTTTTCTAAAAAATTTTGGGGTCTTTTTTTATTTTCATTTTTTCTCCTGATATATATTTTCACCTTATGCCCCACCGTCTTCTGGTGGGACTGTGGCGAATTCATCGCCAATATTGCGGTTTTGGGATTACCCCATCGGCCCGGTTTTCCGATCTACGTCCTTCTGGGTAAGTTTTTTTCATTTTTGCCTTTCTTCAGTTTAGCTTTGAAGATTAATTTTCTGTCCGCCTTATTCTCCACATTTTCTCTTTTGACCTTCTATTTTGCTTTTTTTGAAATCTTAGATTTATTTTTTCCAAGAATTGCTCAGAAAAAAGCACAAGCTTTAGTCTCTGCTTCTGCTTTTCTTTTAGTATTGGGCTTCACTTATTCTTTCTGGATACAGGCAACAAGAGCCGAGGTCTATTCGCTGTCCATCTTTTTCTTCGCTCTACTTTTATTCTTTACCCTTAGATATCTCAAGACTTGCTATGTTAGATACCTTTATCTTTTTTTCTTTCTTCTTGGATTGGGCTTGGGAAATCATCATCTCAGTTTGTTATCCACCACGCCAGCCTTGTTTTTTCTTCTTTTATTCTCATCCGTCATTCGTCATTCGTCGTTCGTCATAAATCTGAGAAGACTTCCTTTATATGTTTTATTTCTCTTATTAGGTCTTTCTATCTATCTTTATCTTCCGATCCGCTCCCTTTCGAATCCGGTTTTAGCCTGGGGAAACACCCGATCTATATCCGGATCAGCTTCCTCTATCTTTGCTGTCGAATCTTTAAAGAATTTGAATTTTGATTTTCTTTCAAACATTGGAGAGAAGACCTCTGGGATAATTTATCTTTTCTATGACCAGCTGACTTTGGTGTGTTTCTTGATAAGTCTTTTGGGTATGATCTTTTTAGCAAGATATGGTAAGAGAATTTTGATCTTTCTTTTACTTTTGATCGTAGGTAATTGTGCCTCCGTTATATTTATCACCGCCGAGTTCATCTCCACCAACCCCGACCTTCATGGATATTTGCTTTTTTCCATTTTCTCTTTGGCTTTGCTATATGGTTTGGGGACCTTTTTCCTCATGGATAAAATCGGAAATCGGTCATCCTTCATTCGTCATTCTTCATTCGTCATTTTGTTGTTTATTTCTTTTATTCCTTTGTCCAAACATTTCTCATATGCGAATTTATCCAACAACCGGCTTGCCTATAATTACGGTTACAATACTATTCAGGATCTGGATTCAAATTCTGTTCTCTTTGTGGACAACGTGAACTTGAATTTTATCTTAAGAGAGCTTCAGTATGCTGAAAAGATAAGGAGAGATGTGAAGATTATAGATCGGGGGCTTTTGAGTTTCGACTGGTATGCCGATCAAAAAAGAAAAGAATTAAAAGATCTTCTTTCGGGCATTCCAGATCAACTTTCAGGCAATGGCCTTTTCCATGCTATTTCAAAAAAATGCTTAGAACAGAATATACCAACTTACATGGAGTTTACCGAAAGAGATTCGAGTTTAGTGAATTACCTTATCCCATCCGGTTATGTTTTCAAACTGAGCAAAAAACGAATAGATCAAACTCCTGAAGAAATTTCGATAAACCAAAAAAAATGGGAAAAAAGTATATTCTTCGATTTAAATGACGATAAATTTCAAAAAGACTGGGATGCCCAAAGGGTTTTTGCCCTTTCGCTTTACCGTCTCGGGCTATTTTATGAAAAAAGGGGGATGATCTCCTGTGCCTTAGAGAAATTTGAACAAGTCAGAAAGATTGATTTGCACAATGAAGAACTCATGGCTAAAATCGAAGAACTGAGGAAAACTCAAAGATTTTCGGAGAGCACAAATTCCAATTCGGCTTTTTGACCTTCCCCCAAATCTAATCTCTTCATGGAGAGGGTAAAAAGACGAGGCATTGCATTTTGCAAAACATCGGGTAAAATCATTGTCATTTGTATGGTGCTCGATATCTGATCAAAAACCTTTTACCTTATCTCCAAAGGACTTAACCGAAATTTGGCGAAACAGCACGCTTTTTGCGTTTTGGATATTTGCTAAATCTAAAGGAAAGCTTATGAATCTAAAAAAACATAGTAAAGGAAATGGTTTTACTTTAATCGAACTCATGATTGTAGTGACGATCATCGGCATTCTGGCGGCTATGGCTATTCCCCGCTTCATGCGTGCTACGGCCAAGGCAAAACAGACAGAAGCAAAATCTGTCTTGAAACAGATATACGTCATGGAAAGTGCTTATTTCCAAGAGAAGGAGTGCTATTATCCTAGTGACGGTAGTTCTGTCACCCTTCAGCCGGGGGTGAACATGCCCCCATTGTGTATAGAGATAATGGTTCCGGCCTACTATAGCTACACGATTACAGGAACAGCAACCACTTTTTCCGCCACCGCGGGATCAAAAAAGCCAACCGGGCTGGATGACGATCCTACTCTGGATGTTTGGATCATTGATGATAATGGGGTTCTAACTTGTCTCAGCGATGATTCTGTTGACTAACGATCTTATGAGATTTCGATCTTTGCATTTTGCAAAAGATCAAGCGAAATACTCAACCCAATTCAGATTGAAACATAGTGGTTAAATTTTGAGCTACGGGATAATCATCATATAAATCAGTAACTTAAAAGAAAGAGAGTGAAGAGAAAATAGATGGCACAACTCTTGCATTAAAGAAGATGGAAGTTTTGAAGACTGTTTTTAGATGTAAACAAAGAAACCTGAAACAATTGAAGGGGGTGAAAAAAGATGCTTAGCAAATTTCACCGAAACCATAAGGGTTTCACGCTGATCGAGTTGATGATCGTGGTGGTGATCATCGGAATTCTGGCGGCTTTAGCTATTCCTCGATTCATGAGGGCAACCACCAAAGCCAAACAATCTGAGGCCAAGAACATCCTGAAGCAAATATACGTCATGGAGCACTCCTACAGGCAGGAAAAGGATACCTATTTTCCTCCCAGTGGGACCGTCACGGTACAGCCTGGTGACGCCATCGCAGACTTAGGCATTGAAATCATGACCAGTGCCCGATACAGTTACACCATAACCGGTGGAACGAATACTTTCACAGCTACAGCTGGAGCAAAGGGTGCCACCGGATTGGATGACGATGCCACAATGGATCGCTGGGAGATAACCGATGTCGGCGTTTTAAGCTGCACCGAGGACGATGCAAGTGGCTAAGGGGGAGTGTGAAGAAGTGGAAACAAAGAAGGGGACTTATCCAAGTCCCCTTTTTTGTTTGGATGGTAGGTCGGGTTTTGTTCGTGCGGGAATTGGAATTCCCGCACCAACTTGAAATTGGCATGTGTGGAGAGGTAAAGCCATGTCTAAATGTTTGTCACCTTTTTCCGACCATAATAATATGCAATGGTTCGATAAGCTCAGCACAAGAAGAAATACAATCATCGGCGGGACAATTTTTATAGTAAGCTTCGGTTTATATATTCTAACCATGTGTCCCACTACTTATTGGGAGGATTCAGCCGCTTTTTCTGCGGTGAACCCCATCTTGGGTATTCCACATTCTCCTGGTTTTCCCATATATGTCCTTTTGGGCAGAGTCTTTTCACTTATTCCCATCGAAAATCATGCTTTCAGATCTAATTTCATGTCCGCCTTCTGGGGGAGTTTGTCTCTTGCGATTTTATATCTTCTAATGCTTGAGATTCTCAAAAAGACAAAACCAAACGGTTACACTGCACAATTGTCCATTATTACAGGTGTGGCGTTTTTAGGATTTTCTTCCGCCTTTTGGCTTCAGACCATAAGAGCGGAGGTTTATACTTTAAACATCTTTTTCACTTTGTTATTGATCTTTCTTTTAGTCAAATGGTCCCAGGAAAAAGATACCAACTGGTGCTTTAAGATTCTGATTTTGTTTTCATTTGTCTTAGGACTATCTTTCGCCAACCATCCCCTTTTAATGATCACTTTATTGCCTGCATTCCTGACATTTTCGTTGATTAACGATTTTAAACGTTTTCTGGATCTAAAAAAGATAATGCTTTTGTTGTCATTTTTCTTACTTGGAATTTCGCTTTATCTTTTTTTGCCCGTAAGATCAAACCTTTCTCCCGCTATCAACTGGGGAAGACCAGACAGTCTGGCAAACATTTTCTCATATATAACAAGATCATCTCAGTCCACTTCAGTTGCGACAAGTTCTCATGTTCCTTATCTAAATAGATTCTGGTTCACCTTATCATTTCCAGTGATTCAATTTAGTTTACCTTTTTTTTGGTTGGGAGTGTTAGGTGCCTATGCAATGTTTAAAGAATCCAAAAGATTTTTTATCTTTACGTTTTTACTTTTTATCTTTAATCTTGCTACCGCCGCCTGGGCTACCGATTTCTCTTTGAGAAACTATGATCTTTTAGGCTATCTTTTGCCTTCACTTTCTATCTTTGCCATCTGGTTTGCTATGGGGACATCTTTTCTCTCTGAAAGCATCTTGAAAGTAGGTCGGGTTTTCCCATCTGGGAATACCCGACAAAACCAATGTCTGGTAGCTCACCAAATGGTTCGCAACCCGACCTACATGGTAAAATCTCTTTTCTGCGGATTAATCTTATTATTGCCGATCTATCAAATAGCCAGAAACTTCGATCAATGTAATAAAAGATCAAATACTTGGGCTTATCAATATGCTGACCAAATTCTAAATTCGGTCAAAAAAGACGCTTTGATCTTAGCTGGAGATGACAACACTTTGACCACGCTGTGGTATCTGAATTATGCAGAAAAGAAAAGACCAGATGTCAAAATCATAAGTAGCAGTGCCCTTTCTCAAAAAAGTTATCAAGCTCAACTCCGGAAACAATATGAAGAAGTAAATCTGCCGAAAATTGAATCAGCAAACTTACAAAGGATGGCGAATCAACTTTGCCGACTCAACACAGACAAAATGCCGGTGTATTGTCAATATTACTCTACCGATACAGTTTTTGCCCATCATGTTTCGCCTATGGGATATATTTTTGAATATCATCCAGAACGGGTGGCATTATCCAACTCAGATATACAAATGCAAAAAGAATTCTTAGAAAAGAATCTGAAAAACAAAAGATTTGATCCTATCACCAAAGAACATTTTGGGAATTTAGCCTTCAATATAGGGGTGTTTTACAATCAATTGGGTATTTCAACCATTTCGCTTGAATATCTTCTTATGGCTCTGGATATCGATCCTTCCAATTCAAGGATCTATGCTCAATTAGGCAAAGCCTTTTTAAAAATGGGTGAGATAAGCAAAGCCAAAGAATTTTTTCAGGCGGCTTTGGAATTGGATCCATATAATCAGGATGCAAAAAGAGCATTAGAAAATATCTAAGGGATTCATCCTTAAGGAAAGTTAATGAAAAGAGAGAGTGGAATCGACGTTTCCGTAATAGTGCCCATGTTCAACGAAGAGGAGAACGTTACCAGGACATTAGAGCTTCTTTCCTCAGCCCTTGACTCCACCGATAAGAAGTGGGAAATCATTATCGTGGACGATGGCTCCACGGATAATACCAAAAAATTGGTGGAGGAGTATTCGCATCTCAATGGCGGAATTAAATTGTTCTCTTATGTTTCCAATCAAGGCAGAGGAAAAGCATTGAGGATTGGATTTCAAAAGGCACAAGGAAAGATGATCTGCACCACGGATGCGGATTTAAGTTATGATGAAAGGCACATAGTCAGGATGATAAGATTGTTGGAGCAAAACCGGGATATAGACCTGGTGATAGGTTCCCCATACATTGAGGGTGGCAAAGCTGAAGGGGTTCCCTTGTTGAGACTTCTCGTAAGCAGATTAGGAAATAAGATCTTGGGTTTTGCCATGAAAGGAAAACTAACCACAGTTACCGGAGTCTTGAGGGCTTACAGGCGAGAATGCATCAAATCGTTAGAGCTTGAATCGGATGGAAAGGAGATCCATCTGGAGATACTCTCCAAAGCCTTAAGCATGGGATACAAAGCTATGGAGATGCCTGCCATCCTAAAAGCCAGAAAGAAAGGAAAATCGAAGTTTAAATTCAAAGCCACGGCCCTTTCGCATATCATCTTTTCATTTTTTGAAAAGCCCATAATCTTATTCGGGCTGGTCGGTCTTTTCATGCTCTTCTTGGGATTTTGGGGAGGAGTTTATGTGATATATCTTTGGCAAAAAGGAACACTCAATCCCAATCGTCCCTTGATGACTTTGATCGTCCTTCTGGTGATCAGTGGAATCCAGGTGCTTTTGTTCGGCTTTTTGGGAACTCAATTAGTTCATTTAAGAAAAGAAATTTACAAGATACAAAGAGAAAACAAGAATTTGGAAGAGAAAATAAATAATTTGCCTGTTAAGATTGAAGTAGAAGAAAAGGAATTGGAGTGTCTGCCTTCAGGCAGACCAATCTCCCAACAGATGAAACAGATTAAAAGATAAACAATCTGCTTCATCCTTTAATCTATTGGGAAAAAGCCAATCAAAGAGCAAATGTTATCATCTCCAAAAATTTGCCTAATCTCTAATCGTTATCCTGCTCATCTGGACGATGTGGCTTCGCCTTTTGTGAAAGATTTCCATTTAGGACTCAAAAAAAAAGGAGTGGAAGTTTTTGTGTTCACTCCCTATTATGAGACAGAAAAGATTAGCCCAAATGAAAATGTAATCAGATTCAAATGGGCTGGAGGGAAAAAAGTGGTGGGTGCTTTGAATCTTTTCAATCCCAAGGAGACTTTTCAGCTTTTTTCCTTTTTGAAAAATGGCAAACGACAACTCTTGGAGCAACTTGAGGAAATAAAACCCGATTCTTGTTTAGCCTTGTGGGCTTTACCCTCAGGATGGTTTGCGTATTTGGCAAAAAAGAGGCTGGGCATTCCGTATTCGGTGTGGTGCCTGGGATCGGATATATATGTGTGGGCAAAGAAACCTTTCCTGCGTGGGATTATAAAAAAAGTATTAAAAGAAGCGGATTTCCTTTTTGCGGATGGTTTTGATCTAAAAGAAAAGGTGGAAGAATTATCCGGAAAGAAATGTTTATTTTTACCCAGCATGAGAAAATTGTCCGCAGGATCCATAGGACCTAAAACTATAGACCAAACCATAGGATTGGACAAATCCAAAACGAATTTCTTATATCTGGGACGGTGGGAGAAGAAGAAAGGTTTAGATGAGTTGATAAAAGCATTTGCTTTAGTCAGAAAAGAAATAGCCCGGATAAATCTTCATATCTTGGGCTGGGGAGATTATGAAAGAGAAATGCGGAAATTTATAACAAAGCTCAAGCTAAAAGAAGATATAAAAATTGTAGGTAAGGTCTCCACAAGCTTGGTGGTTGCATATTTAAAAGAATCTGATTGTCTGGTGATCCCCTCCAAAGGCGATAGCATTCCCCTGGTTTTCTCGGAAGCACTCCAGATGATGACTCCCTTGATAGTGACTGATGTTGGGGACATGGGAGATTTAGTAAAAAGATTTGACTTAGGTAAAGTCGTTCCTTGTGGAGATGTTCAAAAATTAGCTTGTGCCATGAAGGAGTTTATAAAAGAAAGAAAAGATTATTCCAAAAACATACCAGAAGTTCTGAAATTCCTCAATATCGAAAAGGCGGTGGATGACTATTTAAGAATAATCCGAGAATATTCTCGTCCACAGTCCGCTGTCCGCAGACCGCCGCAACCGATTATCGAAAAAAGCAGATAAAATTGAATCATTTTCCCATTCAGAATTGACTGATTTCCTTATTGAGAGATGAAAATATTTATTCGGTGGACGGCGGACCGCGGACGGTGGATTTCTCTTGCTTTGTTCTCTAAATTTGATTATTAGTATATAATATCGAAGGAGTATGAGTTGTACATTAAGAATAAAAAAGTTCTTGTGACTGGTGCGGGGGGCTTTGTGGGAAGCCATCTGGTCGAAGCTTTAGTCAAATCCGGGGCAAAGGTGAAAGCCTTCGTGCATTACAATTCCCGCAACGATTGGGGAATGCTGGAGGAAGTGGACAAGAATATCTTAAGAGAAGTTGAGGTGACGGCATCGGATTTAAGGGATGCGGATGCGGTCAGAAAGGCGGTCAAAGACCAAGAGGTGGTTTTTCATCTGGGTGCATTGATCGGCATTCCCTATTCCTATGTTAATCCCAGGGACGTGGTCGATACCAATGTTAGTGGCACCTTAAACGTTCTGACCTCTGCTCGTGATTTCAATGTAGAAAAAGTCATTCATACCTCCACCAGCGAGGTTTATGGCACAGCCCAATATGTCCCCATGGATGAAAACCATCCGGTAAATCCTCAGTCACCCTATGCGGCTTCTAAGTTGGCGGCTGATCTTTTGGCTTTGAGTTTTCATCGTTCCTATGATCTGCCAGTGGGGGTGATAAGACCTTTCAACGTCTATGGTCCCAGACAATCAGCTCGGGCAATCATCCCTTCTATAATTATCCAGGCATTGCTCAAAAAGACCATTAACGTAGGTTCGATTTTTCCTACCAGAGATTTGACCTTCGTGACCGATTCAGCCTCAGGCTTCATTGCTTTTGCCGAATGTCAAAAGACGATGGGTGAAGTGGTGAACTTGGGATCGAATCAGGAGGTCTCGATAAGTAAGCTGATCGATATAGTGTCCAACTGTCTGAACAAAAAAATAAAAATCATAAAAGAGAAAAAAAGAGTCCGTCCCGAAAAAAGCGAAGTGGAGAGGCTTTTCTCAGATTCAAATAAAGCCAAAGCCCTGTTCGGCTGGAATCCAAAAATAGATGTAGAAGAAGGGATTAGAAAAACCATAAGCTGGATAGAAAAAAATATTGATAGATATAAGGAAGGGATTTATAACATTTAAAGGTCTGCCTTATGGTCATCAACTAATTATTGTGGCAATCCGACATAACGCAATAGTTCCTGTGAGCCGTTACCTCTCTCCCTATATCCCCCTCTCCACAATTGTGGAGAGGGGGACTAAGGGGGTGAGGTCTTCCGTTAGCAATGGCATGTTATCGTTACAAAATGCGTCAAGTCAGAAGGTTGATGCCTAAAGGCAGACACTCCAGAGCGAAAGAATTCGATATGAAAGTAGTCATCTTAGCTGGTGGAAAAGGGAGAAGGCTTTATCCTTACACCGTGGTCTTGCCTAAACCACTTATGCCCATCGGTGATTTCCCCATCTTAGAGGTGCTATTAAAACAACTGAAAAACTGTAAGTTGACCGACATCACCATAGCGGTGGGACATTTAGGCAATCTCATCCAGACCTATTTTGGTGACGGGAAAAAATGGGGAGTGAATATAGCATATAGCTTCGAGGAGAAACCTTTAGGCACAGTAGGTCCTTTGACTCTTCTCCGGGGACTGGACAAAACCTTTATGGTGATGAATGGCGATTTATTGACCACTTTGAATTATTCAAAGTTGATAGATTATCACAAAAAACAAAAACCGATTGCCACGGTTACTGCCCAAAAAAGATCTGTGGATGTCGACTTCGGGGTGATTCAAAGAAATAAAGACGATCATATGGTTAAATATATAGAGAAGCCAAAACTTTCTTATACAGTAAGCATGGGGATTTATATTTTTGAGCCGGAGATTTTGGATTTTATCCCTAAGGCTGAAAAATTCGATTTTCCCGATTTGATGCAACTTCTCTTAGAAAAAGAAAAAAAGGTGGCAATATATAATTCAACCGATTTCTGGTTAGACATTGGCAGACCTGACGATTATCAAAAAGCCGTAGAAGAGTTTGAAAAAAATAAAAAACTTTTTATTTATAAGGAATGAGAAAAACAGACAAAGGTTACTCTTACGCGTAGCGAAACCTTCATGGCTTCGCCCAGAGGCTACAGAGGACAGCCACAAGGGCTGTCCCTACGAAAATCCAATATATCTATAGAGCTGACATATGAGATGGAAAGTCACCCTCTCCGACTTAAATTTTGACCAGCGTGAGCAAAAAATTGTAAGCCAAGTGATCCAGAACAGATGGCTCACTATGGGGGAGATGGTCAAAAAGCTGGAGAGAAATTTTGCAAATTTTCTGGGGGTTAAGCACGCATTCGCAGTTTCGAGTGGAACAGCGGCACTCCATTTATCTTTGCGGGCTTTGAACATAAAAACCGAAGATGAGGTCTTGGTCCCCTCTCTAACCTTCGTAGCTTCCGCAAACGCCATTCTTTACGTAGGGGCAAAGCCGGTTTTTGTGGATATTACCAGCCTTTCTGATTTAAATTTGTCTTGTGACGATTTGGAGAATAAGATTAACCCAAAGACTAAAGCTATCATGGTGGTTCACTATGGAGGATATTTGGCGGATATGGAGAGGATAAAAAAAATCGCCAAAAAACATAATCTTTTTGTGATCGAGGATGCCGCACATGCCATCGGAGCAAAATTTAAATCGAAGATGGCCGGAGGGATCGGCGATATCGGTTGTTTCAGTTTTTTCTCCAATAAAAATATGGCCACCGGGGAAGGAGGGATGGTTGTGACCAATCGGGATAAGTTTGCCCAAAAGATCAGGCTCCTCCGCTCTCACGGAATGACCAGCATGACCTGGGACAGACACAAAGGCCACGCCTATTCCTATGACGTGACCGAGCTGGGGTATAATTACCGCATGACCGAGATGAATGCGGCTTTAGGGATCGAACAGCTAAAAAAGCTAAGAAGATCAAATCGCAAAAGGAAATCTTTGATCAAAATCTACGTTGAAAATTTAAAAGGAACAAAAGGGCTTTCCATTCCTTTCTTAAACTATCCCCGCGATTCTGCCTTTCATCTTTTTCCCATCATTTTGGACCAGGATGTAAATCGGGAAAAATTTATGGATTTTCTGAAAAGGGCAAAAATTCAGACCAGCATCCATTATCCGCCCATTCATAAATTCTCTTATTACCGGAAAAATTTCAAGGAATCCGAAAATTACCTCCCTTCGACCGAATATGTGGGGGGGCATGAGGTGACCTTACCTCTGCACCCTTTGTTGAAAAAAGAGGATATACTTTTCGTCTGTGATAAAATAAAAGAGATTTTGCCTCAGGTTCGAAGCTAAATCTGATCACACTAAAGAAACGGTTAAGAAAGTGTTAAGATATCTCTGAAAAGTGCCATAATTCGGCGAGCTAAGAGCCCGCCCCAGGCGGTTGGGTATTAAGATAGTGATGACTTAGTCCCGCGTAGGCGGGGCTCCCAGCCCCGCAAAAACGACTTAGCCAATCCATATCTTCGCTTCTCTTTGTTAAAAAGGGAACATAATTATATGTTATTAAACATTTAGTGCAAACGTAAGAAATGAATTTACATACCCCTCACCCTGACCCTCTCCCACAAGGGGAGAGGGAACTTCATAAATTCCCCCCTCCCTTGACGGAAGGGGGCAGGGTGATTATGTCAATTTATTTAATTCGTTTGCTATAGTAAAGTGATTGAAGCCACGTGTGTCTTAAAAAGGATAAGTTTAATTGGAGAAGGACGAAGTTAAAATTCCGGCTTGCAATGAGCTTGTCGAACCTGTTCTGGTGCTTCAGGGAAGTTATTTGGTTGAGTTAGCTATTGCCAGAAGCTTGGGCAAATATAATGTTCCGGTATTTCTCCTCAGCCGTGGTGAGAAAAAACCGCCCTCTTCTTTTTCGAGGTTCGTGAAAGACACCATCTTCAATCCTGACCCTTTGATAGATAAGGATAACTTTATATGCTCACTTTTAGATTTTGGAGAAGAATTAAAAGAAAGATACGGAAGAAGGGTGTTACTCTTTCCCACAGATGATGGCACGCTTCTACTTTTGGCACAAAATTTTGACCTTCTTAAAAAATATTTTGTCATTTTAAATGATCCCCAGGAAAAAGAGATATTAAGATTCTCTCAAAAAATTTATTTTTTCCAAACTTTGCAGAACTCAAATTGCGCAAATTTTCTTCCCTTAACCCTCTTTTGCGAGAGGGAGGATGACATAGAATCTATAAAGAAGAACATCTCCTTTCCTTGTGTAATCAAACCTTCAGAAAAAGACATCAATTTTTCCTTTCATGGGAAGTATAATTCCAAAATCCTGCTTGTGGAAAACAAAGATGATTTGGAAAAAAAATTAATTGAGCTTTTATCCGAGAATCATAAACTTTTAGTTCAAGAACTGGTGAACTCAAATCCCGAAAAGGAAGTCTCTTGGTATGGATACAGAAGTAAGGGTGGCGAGATCTTCGGGATGACCGCGAGGCAGAAAAGAAAGTCTCCTCAAATGGGTGGAACTGCCACTTTCATAGAAGCAGAGGAAATTCCACAAGTTCATCTTTATGTTCATCAAGTCTTGAAGGCGCTGGATTTCTGGGGAATTTGTGAGATGGAGTTCATGTTGGATGAGAGAAAAAAAGAATACAAGATAGTCGAGTTTAACCCCCGGTGCTGGCTACAGCTCTCTTTGGCCACAGAAGCGGGACTGAACCTGCCTTACCTAACTTACCAAGAGGTATACAAAAATGTGTTGCCGAAGCCGATAATTGATAAAAAGAGAAGGGCAAAGTGGGTTTGGGTCAAGGAAGATTTTTTGAGGGCGATAATCAAAGATAGAAATGAAGCTTTCCTGAAAAGATTATTCAAATGGCTACCTCAAGTTTTGGGTGGCTGCGTTTATGCGATTCATAGTTTTTCCGATTTAGAAGTTACTTTTCAACGCATTTTAGGAGGGCCCGGAAGACTTTTGAAAAAATTTGGTTCTTCTCTCCACCTTCGGCGGGGCTGAGATTTTCGGCACGAATTCCGTGTCACAAGATAAGAATGCGAATCTCAAGGAAGTCAATAATAGAGGCATAATGATAACCTCCTCCCTACCCCCTCTCCATGAAATGTTGAAAATCCCGCCAGAGGCGGGGGAGAGGGGGACAAAGGGGGTGAGGTAGTCCAGTCTTTGGCGAGATTAATACAACCATAGCTCATGCATCGGCAACTATCTTGGAGAAGACCTTAAATTCAAACCATTGATACAAAAGTTACTTAAGCCGTGGTTAAAATTTTAGGTAATTCTCCAAATTGGTTGCTAATGTCCGCCAAAGGCGGATCTGCCTATGGCATGAAATATGCATACGCACACATACGAGTATAGGCGTTCAAGTTGCCATGAAGCGTGAGATTTCGTCTTTTTCTACCTCTCCCCCTCTCCACATTTGTGGAGAGGGGGATAGGGGGTGAGGTCTTTCAAATGTCGGTTTCATTAACTCTTGAGCCTGTTTTTGTTACTGAGAATTCTATCCACTAAATTGGAGAAGACCCAAATTTTGTGAGATCAGGTATTGGTTAGATTATAAGGTAGAGTATGAATAAAAAGGTTTATTTTGATAAATATTGGGAAGAGATGAATACCGAAGTAGCTGATTTGCGTACCCTCGAAAGAGTAGAATTAAGCTTAAAGCTCCTCACCAAGAAACGAGGAAGACTTCTGGATGTGGGCTGTGGCCGAGGTATAAGCTCAGAGATGTTTAGTAAGATGGGTTTTCAAGTAGAGGGTTTTGATATTTCTCCTGAAGCTGTAGCGGTGGCTAAAAAAAGGGGCATAGATGCGTGGCTTTTTGATATAGAATCCGATACCTTGAAAGGGGAATACGATGTGATAATTTGCTTAGAGGTTCTCCAGTTCATAGTGGATCCTCTCAGAGTTTTGAAGAATTTAAGGTCCGCTCTTGAAGAGGATGGAGAAATCATTCTTTCTTTACCCAATGAGTTTCACATTTGGCAAAGGGTCAAAATTCTTTTTGGACGTTTCGATTTTGCAAAATACGACGCTCCCCACCTAAGACTTTTCCATCCCCAGGAGATAAGTCGGTTGGTGGAAAAGGCAGAATTAGAAATTGTCGAGAAGTGTCCGGTTTCCATAGTGCCGCCTCGTTCTACCCCGCTTTGTTACTTGGGAAAATTCTTAACCAAAATCTCAGCTTCGCTTTTTGCCATTTCATTTATCTTTAAGCTGAGGAGAATAAGATGAAGCTTTCTTCTACCTCTACTATTGGCTTGCCTGTGAACTCAGACCGAGAAGCTCCGACCTGGGGTGAAAAACCAAGAAATATTTGGGTGAAATATCTCCAGATTTTTATTGTTATTTTGATTTTTTTCTTTTTGGGACGAGGTTTTGTCAAAGATATTTCAAAAGCCCAGCCCATTGAATGGGCCATAGATTATCGCTTTTTGGGGTTGGCTATTCTCTGGTTAATAATTGGACTTTTGGCTCAGGCCCAGGTTTGGAAATTGAATTTAAAAGCCATTGGGATTTCAAAAAGCTTTAAAGATATTTTTAAGCTTACCTATTTAGCAAATATGGGAAGATATTTGCCCGGGAAAGTATGGTCGGTCTTGGGGATAGTCTATCTGGGCAAGAAAATAGAGGTCTCGCAAACGAGCTCGCTTTTATGCTCAATAGTCAGTCAGGTAACTTGTATCTTAGCCGGTTTTCTTTTTAGCGGAATTTCTTTGGTGGGTTTGTCGGCTTTAAGTCACAAAATAAGTTTATGGTGGGTGGGAGTTCCGGTGATATTTAGCTTAATTTTTCTCCATCCTTACGTTTATAATAAAATTTTAAAATTGGTAGCCAAACTGACTAAAGAAAAAAGTGTGGAAGCCAAGTTTCCTTTAGGTGGGGTTATCAAAAGCGTTCTTCTCTATCTTGGGGTGTGGTTTTTTCATGGGCTCTCCTTTTCATTTTTAGCCCTATCTTTAGGTGATTTTTCTTTTAGATGGTTTGTCTATTGTTTGGGCATTATGCCCGCCGCCTATTTAGTGGGATATTTGGTATTGTTCAGTCCCGGTGGGTGGGGCATAAGAGAAGGTGTGATGGTGATACTCTTAAAAGAGTTTATGCCAAATTACTTAGCCATAACCGTCTCTTTGTTGTCAAGACTCTTGTTTACAATTTTCGAGATAGTTTTCTTTGTGATTGCCTTAAAAATTAAATTTAGCGAACGAAAAAATCCGAAAATTACAAACTTGGTCTTTAAATAAACTGGGCTTTCTCCAAAAGAGTTGCTAAAACAATGGGGGAAATGTGGATGAATCTTTGATGAACTTAATTCTCCCTCACCCCCGCCTCTGGCGGGATTTTCAACCTGACCCTCTCCCCAAAGGGGAGAGGGATGAGTTTTCCTCTCCCCTCCGGGGAGAGGACTAAGGTGAGGGGGAGGCTGAAGCTTCTAAAACACGATTTCCATCAAGTCATTAGGGGGCGTCCTTTTACTAAAAATCTAAGCCACTGATCTGGAGAAGAACCAATAAACTTTACTTGAGGGGATGAAATGTCCGACCCAAAGCCAAACAGATACATCCTGATTGGTTCCTTGTTGATTTTCTGCATCTCGTTGGGTACCTATGTTTATACTCTCTGTCCCACAGTCTATTGGGAAGATTCAGCCGAATTTTCAGCCGCGCTTGGTACGCTTGGATTACCACATTCGCCCAGTTTTCCGCTTTATGTCTTAACCGGATATTTGTTCGCCAATATTCCCAATAGCAATGTGGCATTTCGCACTAATCTTTTCTCAGCTTTCTCAGCCAGTTTGAGTTTAGTGCTTTTGTATTATTTGACCCTCATGATCTTAAGCCGGGTTAGGGCAAAAGAAAAACGTCAACTGAACTTAGTTGATAATCTGGTGGGTTTGTCCAGTACCTTGATTTTAACCTTCATTTCTGCCGTCTGGATAAATGCTGTTCGAGCTGAAGTTTATGCCCTGAATTTTTTTGTGCTTATCCTTCTAATATTTTTGATAGTTAAGTGGACGGAAACGAGAGATGCTAAACTTTTGTTTCTTTTCTTTTTCATTTACGGTTTGAGCTTTGGAAATCACTCTCTGTTGATGTTCTTATGTGGACCAGCTTTCCTTTACTTTATCTGGGCAAACCAAAGCCAGAGTTCATTCGATTTCAAGAGGATTTTCTTTTACTTATCAATGTTCATGTTAGGTCTGAGCATATATCTATTCTTGCCCTTACGCTCAATCCGAAATCCGCTTATGGACTGGGGCGATCCCCAGACTTTTTCCAATTTTATGGAAGCCTTCACCAGAAAGACCAGTCTCTCCTACAGCAGTAGTTTTAAATTCGCCGGCATTCCTTATGTGTTTACAAGCTTAGTGTATCAGTTCACTCCCTTCGTGTTTTGGCTGGGAGGGTTGGGACTCTGGATATTTATCAAAAAAGACAAAAAACTTGCCTGGTTCAGCCTGATTCTATTAGGAAGCAATATGCTTTACGTAGCCTTGGCTGGAGCCTACCGCTTTGAGAATTATGATGGTCAGGGTTATTTAATAGTCTCCTATTTAATTTATGCCATCTGGATAGCCATGGCCTTAGGTTGGGCTTCCGACAAAATAAGAGAGTTTTCAAGTGCCTCTCGTTTTAAGGCATTCAAGCCCATTGTTATGATATTAGTCTTGTTTTTGCCATTTTTCCCCTTAAGGGCGCATTTTCAAGAATGCAATAAGAGGAATGCCAAACAAGCCCATGAATTTGGAATGAGCCTTTTATCTGGTGTAGAGAAAGACGCCATAGTGTTGGTAAATAATGCCAGCCCCCTGTTTGTTTCATGGTATCTGAAGTATGTGGAACAACTAGGAAAGGAGGTCAAGGTAATTGATAGAAAAACCTTGAAGATGGAGAGTTATCGTCTTCAGTTAGTCAAGCAGTATCCAGAAATCCATTTTCCAACAGCATTCTTTGATATACCAAAATTAAACAAAAAAGACTATCAAGACAGTCTGAAAATGATGACAGCTTTATTCATAAAGGAGATGATAAGGTCAAATGAAGAAAAATTTCCCATCTACTGGGAAAGCGGAAAAGATGATTCCTTAATTGATGATTATTTAACTCCTAACGGAATTCTGTTTAAAGTTCAGCCAAAGAAAGTCGAAAGATTGACTGAGGAGATGATAAAAACTCATTACGAATTTATGGAAAAACTCGATGCCAAGACCAAGAATAAATCGGAAGATTTTGAGGATTTGAAAACAAAGGAGTATTATAGCATCACTTTGGATGGAGTGGGCAATTACTTTTATCGCAAGAAATTAATAGACGATGCCTTATATCACTATGCTTTTTCTCTTCGATTTGACCCACAAAATCCATCGGTGCTTAACAATCTTGGGGTCTGCTTAGCCAAAAAAGGGATGCTTCAAAAAGCAGTGTTAGTTTTCGAAGAAGCTCTGCGGATTGACCCCAATAATTTAGATGCTCACAATAACTTAGGACTCTGCCTCTCTAAATTGGATCAACCATAAAAAGCAAAGTATCACTGGGAGAAGGTTGCTAAAATTAGATAAAGAGGTTCTTCTCCAATTTAGTGGCTGAAATTTTTGATAAGAATCCTTGGGAATTAACAAAGTTGGCATGATGACGACCTCACCCCCTACCCCCTCTCCATGAAATGGAGAGGGGGACAAAGGGGGAGAGGTATAAAACAGTCATGGTTTTTGGCGCAAAGGTTAAGGTTTCGGTTGGGTATCGTCCAAAAAATCATCGTCAGTCCCGCCAAAGGCGGGATAGTCAAAACCGAAATACGACTTACGATACATGACCGAAACCCAAACCGATAAACGAAAACCAAATAAAAAAGATGAACACAATAATTCTAATCTTACTTATACTGATAGGCTTAGCCTTAGGAAGCTTTTTAAATGTTTGCATCTATCGAATCCCATTGAAGAAATCGATTCTTTTCCCCAATTCCTTTTGCCCTAATTGCGGAGCGAAGATACGTGCCTGGGATAATATTCCTTTGTTAAGTTTTATTTTGTTGAAGGGAAAATGTCGAAAATGCAAAAATAAAATTTCACTGCAATATCCTTTAGTGGAGTTCATAACCTCTGCTTTAATTCTCATCACTTATTGGCGGTTCGGCTGGGGCTGGGAGTTTATGGCTTCCAGCATTTTGGGTCTTTTGTTAATAGTCGTTTTCTTTATCGACTTGAAACATAGAATTATCCCCGATGTGGTTACTCTGCCCGGCACAGCTTTAGGTTTTTTCTTTTCCTTTTTTGTAAAGTCCCCCACAGTGCCAAACTCCTTAATAGGGATTTTAGTGGGAGGCGTTTTGTTTTATCTTTCAGCGGTCACAGGAGAGCTTCTTTTCAAAAAGGAGAGCATGGGAGGAGGGGACATAAAATTAGCCATGATGTTGGGAGCATTTTTAGGGTGGCAGAAGATACTTTTAGTATTTTTGCTCTCGGCGGTTTTGGGGGCAACGGTTGGTGGAATAGCTCTCCTCTTCTCTAAAGAAGTAAAGAAAACTAAAATGATTCCCTTCGGTCCCTTCTTAGCTTTAGGATCCATTTTAGCCATATTCATAGGGGATACCCTAATTTCCGCATATATTAAAGCCTTTTTCTAAAATAGACAGCAAAGCTCACCCTATTTGAAATAATATTCTTTGTTCTATCAGTAGCTACTTCTGACAGAACATATATCCATCTGGATCCATAGGAAGTCAACGGATCTTCCGTTACTTTAACCTGCAAAGTTAACCACCGATATTTTTCTGCCGATTCGTATGAATGTATACGCATTATTCTAACTTGAGGGGAAAAACTCGACAAAGATCCGTCCGGGAAGGTTCATATTTTGCATAACCTAAAGGAGCATTAAAATTGAAGATTAAAGAATTCTTTAATTTTAGTTATGAATCCCATATTCGTCTCTCTCTGATATTTTTGATCCTCTTTTTGATTCTGCTTAACTTCGGAACGGTCTTCCTTTTTCATCGAACTCAAGAAGTCCTAAAAAAAGAGATGGAGAAAGAACTATACTCTGCGGCTTTGTGTGCTAAAATGGTTTGGGAAAAAACTCCTCAGACTGACCTTAAAAAAAATCTAATGGAGTGCGTTTTCAAACTAAATCTTAATCGGATAATTTTTCTTGCTCCCAACGGGGAACCATTGATTTCTTCCACGGATATTCTTTCAGAAGAAGATGCCCATATTTTTGGAGAGATGAAACCTGAGGAGATCGGCAAGATAAAAACTAATCTAAATAAGGGGCAAACCGAAGAATTCTTTTCAAACTTTTATTCAGATGACAATGGTAACACCTTTCGCTCCTTTTATTTCCCCATAGAAAGTCAGAGCAGTTCGAAGGAACTTGAGAATGGGAAAAGGCTCTGGGTAATGGTGGAAAAAGAAGTTTCCGTTTTTGCTACCATCGAAAAACTCTCAAAGCTTAATACTTTAGCCAGAACCGTGGGATTTTTAATCACCGCCCTGATCACCCTATTCCTGATAAGAAGCGTTCTAAGACCTTATAGATTGATGATGAAAAAAGCCCAAGAAGAGAAAATAACTTCGGGTTTGGAAAAAAAGAGCCAAGAGGAAAGCGTAGATTCCGCAGTAAAAATCTTTGAGCAAGTTATCGCAGAATTCAAGAAAAACGAAGCCACCTTACAAAGGCTTTATGCGGAGACAAACCAAAAAGCAAAAAACCTGGAAAGCTACAATGAATATATTTTAAGAAGCATAGAAAGTGGCATGATCATCTGCGACACCCAAGGAAAGATCACTCGTTTCAACCAATCCGCACAGAAGATTCTGGATGTCTCTGAAAGCCGGGCTGTAGGAAAACATTACAAGACACTCTTTAGGGAAAAACCTATCTTATGTTCCTTAATCGAGATGGCACTTTCGGAAAAGAGGGTTTGTTCTATCCCGGAAATGGAGATATCAAAAAATAACGGTGAGAATATGTGGGTGGGAACAAGCACCTCGGTGGTCAAAGACGAACAAAATAAAATGCTGGGGGTGGCAGTTCTTTTGACCGATCTGACTGAAATAAAAAGACTTCAAAACGAGATCGCCTTCAAAGAGAAAATGGCGGCTTTAGGCGAGATGTCCTCGGGATTGGCACATGAGCTTAGAAACTCCATGGGGACAATTTTGGGCTTCGGCAAATTACTCAAAAAGAAAGGGGGCGATAAAACATCCACGGATCAGATAGTAACCAGCATACTCAATGAGGCCATGTTCATGGAGTCCATGCTCCAGAGATTTTTGACCTTTGCCAAGCCCTTTGATCTGAAGATGGAAGAGGTAAACCTGGAAAACGTAGTGGAGAGATGTATAGAGTCACTGGAAGAAAACCTGAAGAAAAGCAAAATACAATTTGAGCTGAAAACCGAACCTAATCTGCCAACTATATTGGGGGATAGACTTCTTTTGAAGCAGTCTTTCCAAAATCTGATCCAAAACTCCATCGAGGCCATGCCCCAGGGCGGGAAGCTTTACATTGATCTAAGGGGACTGAAGGCCCCTTATCAAGAAGAATTAGTGAAGGTTGAGATTTCTGACACCGGATGTGGCATAGAAAAAAAGGACCAAGAAAAGATCTTCAACCCGTTTTTTACCTCCAAAGAGAAAGGAACCGGCTTGGGTTTGAGCTTGGTAAAAAAAATAATCAGCCTGCACCATGGAGAAATCGAATTTGAGAGCCAGGTAAATAAAGGAACTATCTTTAAGATTTATCTGCCATTAAAATCCAAACCCTCCTTCACCAAAGTAGAGATGGAAGAAAAATTCGTATGAATGCTTATGCAACGGATTTGAGTGAATTGGTCTATTCTTGATCGGCTTCGATTCAATGAGAATGAAACTCCCGCCTTTATTTTTAGATGCGTTTCAAATTCCATCAATATTTAAATTCAGGTCAGGATCATTTTCTCTTTATTCGTCACCAACGAGAGGATCTTATTTTTTCCTCCTGGGTATGGTAATGCAGAAGTAGTGAGACTTGTTTTGTCAAAGGTATTACCGGATGTCGGTTACCAATAGCAGAGGTATTGGGTTTGAGTTTATTGCTTTTTCGAACAATCCTGGGCTTTCTGCCAAGTTTCTTTGGCTTTATCTCCTATCCCTTTCTTAGCATATACAGCCGCTAATTTGACCAAAACCTCACAGTTTGTGCTGTCCTTTTGGGCCAGAAATTCTAAGTACCCTAAAGCCTGATCCAGCTTCTCCTGGTCCAGATAAACCTGAGCTAGAAGTAACTGGGCATCGATATCTAAGCTGTCAAGCTCCACCGTTTTTCGCAAACTGGCCTCAGCATGGGTAAACAATTCGCCTCTTCTTTTCTCCAATTCCTCTTTTCTCACTTTAGATTTTTCATCTGTTCTATATACACCAGTGGCATCTTTCAAAGAGTCCAAGGCCAAGATGATCGGCTGTATTTGTTGAACATAGATCCATCCCATGTTGAAATAAGCATCCTTAAAAGAGGAATCTACATCTATCATTTTCTGGCAGAACAAAAGTGCCTTATCTAAATCCTTTTTAAGAACATAGATAGAAACAATGTTGTTCAGCGCACCGGCATCCGTAGGATCTTTTTTAATAATCTTCGAATAAACCTCTAAAGCCTCCTCAGTCTTTCCAGTATTATGCAGGGCGATCGCATAAAGTCTCAAAAGATCCAAAGTATCCGGAGCTAATTTGAGACCCTCCTTAAGGTAAGAAATCGCCTTGTCATTCTCTCCTTTTAAGCTGTAAATCCGCCCGACATTCATGAAACCTCTATAATCCTGGGGATCCAGTATGGTGCAGATTGTAAATTTTTCTATGGCCGTGTCTGGTTTTTGTTCATTAAAAGCCTTAGCTCCCTGGTTAAAAACTTGAAGCCATTTTTCTGCCCTCATCATTTGGATTTCTTCCTGGAATTTTGGTTGGATTTTTAGGCTTTCGGCTTGGGCGAAGTGTTGCCCCATCTCCTTGGGCCTGTTTTTGTGATAATAAGCTTTGCCCAACAAGAAATGTAATTCAGCATCATTGGGATAAAATGAAATCGCTTCATTCAAGATCACAATGGCGCTATCATACATTGGGTTTGCACCCGTAAGATCGATCTTGGCTGTGGTCTTGTAGGCGCCAAGCGGCAATCTTGGCTTTTCAGATTTTTGTCCCAAAGCCCATTGCCACAAAAAGCAAACCAAAACTGCGCCCCAAAAGATTTTTGTGAATTTCATCCTTCTGCTCCTTTCTTTTAAGGTAAAAGGTTTTAGGTGTAAAAGAGTCTGTTGCTTAAGTCTGTTTATCGTTTATCCGAATTTGGATCCATAAGGATCGGTTTGGGTTTAGTTCGACAAGCTCACTACAAGTCGGCTACGTATCGGTTTCGGAGTCGGTTTCGTCCTTGGTTTTAACACGATAAACGATACGTAACCACAACCGAAACCTTTTTAACGAAGCCCGCAAGAGAAATATGCGTATGCACTCATACGAGCTTGGGCAACAATCCCAAAATTTCTACTTTCAACTTTCAGATACTACTCGGAACAGCTTTTAAAATCTCCGACAGAAATTTATCTTCCGGCAACGACCCTTCTATGGAAGTTTGTTCATTGATTATGGTTTTGGGCACGCCCAAGACCCCATATTTATTGACCAAATGAGGAAACTCCATGGCCTCAATTACATCTGCACTCAGGAAATCGCTTTCCAGAGCAAGCTTGTGTGCCAAACTGGCGGCTCGAGCACAGTACGGTCAGGTGGTGGTGGTGAATACCTGAAGATGAATTTTCTGATTGAGTTTTTTCAGTTGCTCTTTGGTCTTTGGCGAAAGTCCCGACTCTCTTTTAGATACATCGACTATATCCTGCAAGAGGGTGGCAAACTCGTATCCGGTAATCATGCCATAATATCTGACTCCATAATCCTTATCCCCTTCTATCACCGAGGCGGGAATCTTATCCACCCCATATTGGCTCACTTTTTCTTTATCCAGTTGGAAATTGTAAACCTCCAAAGAGATTTTGTCAGAAAGCTCAGATACTTCTTTCAAAAGCTTTCGGGTCTCCCGACAAAACTGGCACTCCAGCTCCTGAGTGAAATTTATGAGTTTGACTGGATTTGCTAAATTCTTAAAAAGCTCAAAGACCAGCCTTTTTTCTTTCTCTTCTAACATTCTCACCTCCTTCAAAGGCGGCATTTGAGTCTGGATAGTTGTTTTCGTAGTTGGGGTTGAAGGTTGCTCAATAAATTGAGCAGCTACTCCAAAAACTAGAAAAATTTATCACCACCAGGACCAAACCTCAACTCTGAGATAACTTACGATTCTTCTGGTCAAAAGATTGAGGATGTTTCTTTTTCCGCAATAAATTTTGGCATATCCAGACATGCCCGGCTTCAAAAGGTGATTTTCGTTTTCTATCTTACAAGTCACTCGAAAGACATTTTTTGTCTGATCCTTTTCTGCTTTTTGAGATATTTTAAAAACCTTTCCCCAAAAGGATAAAAAGGGATAGCTTTTGACTTTCAGTTTGACATTTTGTCCCTCCTTTAAAACATCCCAGTCCTTCTCCGATACTTTCATCAGAACCCAGATGCTGTCGAGATTGGCTATGCTTAATCCAAAGGAGCCAAAAGATGGAGAAGAATTCTTTTCGGAGCTTAAAGAAGTTACCACGCCAAAGATGGGACTTTTTATCTGAGAAGCTGATACCTGAGCTTCTAAAAAATTGGCTTTAGCTTCCAATTCTTTTATCTGGGCCCCAGCCATCTCAAGCTCCTCTGGTCTGGTTCCATTCTTTAAGATCTTAAGCTCACTTTTTGCTATTTCCAGCTCTTTGGACAATATCGAATGCTCGGTTTCGGCTTTTTCAAGCTCTTGATTGCTGATGAGATTCTTTACGTGCAAATCCGAAAATCTTTTCAATTCCTTTTCCTTTAGCCCAAGCTCAATTTGAGTCTGAGCCACCTTATCTTTTGCTTGCTGGATGGACTCCTCTCTAGGTCCTTTTTTCAGCAATGCATAATATTCCTGAGCTCTCTTTAAAGCCGCTCTGGTCTGTTCCAAATCAGAAAGATACGAGGCAGAGGAGAGTTCGGCTACGATCATTCCTTTTTCTATCCTTTCACCTTCCTTTACTTTAGTAACCAAGTTTATTGCGGCGTAATCATTGGAAAACAATTTCAAAAGATTGATCGACTTTTTCTCCTCGCTTCCTCCCTGGAAAAGCTCCTCGGTAACGGTCCCATCCGGAGAGCTTCTGAGAGTATAAGATTCCAAAGCACAAATCTCACAGAGACTCCCCACCTTCAGATCCATTTTAACCAGGAATAAGAAAAGAAACAAGACTATGATTAGGGTTGAATAGATTATGATCTTCTTCGGTTTCACTAAATCCTCTTTTCTTGCCCAAATAAATCTATATAAACCTGTCAAGACCTTTTTGGCAGGTTGTTTTAAAATAAGAAAAAGCAAAAACAAAAACAAGACAAATCCAAAACCACCCAGATGTGAAACCAAAAAATTTTCGACCTTTATAAAAATGAAAAACAGAAGGAGTGCAGAATAAAGCAAAGACAAGGTTCCATACCAGATGTAGATTTTTTTATCCCTGGGGGTGGCTTCAACTCTTGCCGTATGATCCTTTAAAAATCTGCTTCTGAGATAGGAAGATAAAAAGTCAAAAGCTTTTTTTCGTAAATTGGGTATCTCCAGATAATCGCTCAAAAGATAATACCCATCCAGCTTGATTAAGGGATTGAAGTTGAAAAGGACGGTCACTCCAGAGGTGAGCATCACCACAAACAAGAAGCTAGAAAGTCCCGTGTCCAAAGCGGTGATTCGCCACAAAAGGGTGGCGATGGCCCAGACGAATACTTGACCATATGCTCCCGCAAATGTGACCCAAAGCTTTTTTGATTTCCCTTTAAAAAGATAGGCATCGCTCACATTACAGAAAAAACAGGGTTGAAAATACAGAAGAAGAAAACCCATCTCATGCACCTCTCCTCCAAAATATTTGCATGTCAAACCGTGGGCAAACTCGTGCAGGACGATGACCAAGAATACGGCTACCCAGATTTTGAAGATGGTAGCAACCTTAAAAAGCCCCCCTACGGTGTAACCCAAATCTCCCCAGTTGGAGATTGTGATCGCTATTGCCCAAAAGATCATGAATAAGGAAAAGACAAAGAAGCGTGGAATGAACAAGAACTTTGTATATTTTAAGATTCTATTTAAGAGCCTATCCGGGTCGAAACCTTTGAGCTTGATGAAAAGAAGCTTGCCCCAAAGAGTCCTTTTTCTATACTGGAGCTTGGCAAGTTCCCTTTCGGAGACCTCACCTTCTAAAAAACCTAAGGTTTCTAGCCGGTGGATGAATTTATTAAGGGTATCCAAAGGAAGTCGAATGCCGAAATGCTCTTGGAATTTTTGGGCTATCTCTTCGGAGGAAGTTTTTCCATCCAGATTTTGGCTGATAAAATATTCAAATTCCTTTATGCGGAAGAATTTTTGTGTGATCGGGTCCTTGATCACATAATAGGTGACCCTCTCAAACTCCTGCTGGCTTATGATCAGATCATCTCTGAATTTTTTATAGCTCTGGTCCATAGAATCGCAGCCGGATATGTCCATTCACGAGGAAAAACTCCAATTCTCATCTTTAATTTAGCTCGAATGGTGAGGATAAGTCAAGATAAAATTTAATATGAAATGTAGGCTGGCGCTTCAGCTTGATCATAAAAACTGGAAGTGAAGGTCGTCAACTGGTTTAGGTTTGCCTAAAGGGCATGTTGAAAAAGCAAGATCGGAGTGCACCCCGCCTTTGGCGGGATGCAGTTTTTCTCAAAAATTAGGTCGTTGGGGTGCGTGGAGATTTAAATTTCAAAAAAAACTACCTATCTGGGCACGCTTTTGAATAACAACGGCTTGCGGAATCAAAGAAATTCGATTTGTTCCCATTTTGTGCCCCAAATAAGTCACAACAAATCAAAATTCAAAAAAATCTATTTTCGGTTTATTCGTGACTGTTTCGGTTTAATTCATTATGTTTATTGTGTTTGAGAGGGTGTTCGCCGATTCTGTTCTGTAACTTGGTGTCTTTCTTTTTGGTCTTTTTCGCCCTTTCACGGCGGTGACACGAGTTCAAATCTTGATGGGCACTCCAAAAACCACTTTTACAACAGTCTCTAAAGGGAGACACTCCATCTGATAGAATATCCTGGGGGAGAGGTTTATTGAACGATAGTTCCGATTCTTTCCCAGCGGACTCGCCAGGGAAAGTGGGTAAGATTGTAAAATAAGACCTTAAAGAGTGAAGTGATGTAAGGATTCGAAAATTCGGGGGCAAAAGGATCCGGTGCCCAAGAGAAATAAACCAAAAAAACTTTCCCATGGATGTATTTTCTTTCCAAAAATCCCCATTCCCTTGAATCCTGTGAGTTATCCCGATTATCCCCCATAACAAAATAGTGACCCGGTGGAACCTCAAAGGGACCAAAATTGTCCCGATTGGAATATTCCCCCGGATGTATCTGAGGATCTGTATGCTTTATGGAATAAGGGGAACCCGCAATTTCTCCGTCAATATATAACGTTTTGTTGATGATCTCAACGGTCTCTCCGGGTTTGGCAATTATCCTTTTTATGAAATTCTTGCTGGGATTTAGAGGATAATCAAAAATGATTATATCGCCAGATTTAGGCTCATCTCCAAAACGATAGGCTAACTTATTGGCTAATACAAAATCCCCTTTCAAAAGGGAATCTTCCATGGAGCCGGAGGGAATTCGGTATCCTTGGACTACAAAGGTTCTCAAAATCATAGCAATGACCAAGGAGATCCCTATGGTCCACAGATACTGCTTAGTCTTAGATTTAGTCCTTTTTCTCATCTTTCCCCGTCCCTGAGGGGATTTTCGATTAATATCTTATAAATTTTGCTAAAGTAAGAATCTACGGCTCGTTGGAGACTGCCCGCAAGGACACTCCATCAGAGCTGGGATACTCTACACCCTTATTTTTATCGGTAGTTTTAAGAGAAAATTCAATTTTTTGCGGATGCATCCAAAGTTATGGGTATTTATAGGGGTATGAAATTGATTGTTGATGCCCAGGGAGGTATGAAGCGAAGAAAGGGCAAAGAGTTTTTATTTTCAAGAGCTTTCGATTTTTATTGATTTTAAGATCTTGTGAGGAGTTTGATAGATGATTGATTTTAAGAATATTATTGGATCGCGTAGCCAAGCCTTCACACTTCGTCCTGAGACTCAGTGTCGAAGGACGGCTTGGCTGGCCTGCCTAAGGGAGGCTTAGGCGCAACTCAAGGGACAATACCAAAACTCTTTGTGATACTTCCCACCCCAGTCCTAATTCCAAATTCAAAAAACACTTCATCAAACCGCCCAGACGGGCGAGCGTCTGCCCGCATCAGTGGGCGCAAACATCCGCAATCCTTAGGTTGCAGATAAATGCGGAGTCTACACGATTTAACGTTACTTGATGAATTGTGGCGTAGATTCTTTCAGCCTACGCCACAGATTTTTTCAGATGGAAGGTGGTGGAAAAGTTTTGACTTAGACCTTCAAATAACTAATGCAAACGTAAGAAATGAATTTATATACCCCTCACCCTAGCCCTCTCCCACAAGGGGAGAGGGGACTTCATAAATTTCCCCTCCCTTGTCCCGATCAATCGGGATCTGCCTCAGGCGGAAGACACAAAGAAAATCTTGGGGACACCTGCGCTTGGCGACATCAATCATAATGAAAAAATACAGAAAAACAGCTATTCTCTGATCGGATAAGGCGGTCTTTCGGGAAGTTTCTTGGGCTCCTCTTCGATCTTTTTCAGGATGACCTCAATAGCTTTCTCCAGCTGGGGGTCGTGTCCCTGAATGACCAGATTCGGGAGATTGTCCACCTCGATATCTGGATCCACGCCATGGTTTTCGATCACCCACTCCCCCTCCAGTCCGAAAGCCGCAAACCCCGGCACGGTAATATAACCATTGTCCACCAAAGGTGTGAAATCGCTAATACCGACCACACCTCCCCAGGTGCGCTTGCCTATAAGAGGTCCAAGCCCATATTTGCGGAAGTAGTAAGGAAAGTAGTCTCCGTCCGAGGCGGAATATTCATTCATTATACAAACCATATGCCCATAAAACACTCCTCCGGGGTGGGTGTAGTCACCGGCATTACGCGAAGAGGACATTCCCGCCAAAACCCGGCGGAGTCTTTCCAAGATCATCTCAGAAACAAAGCCTCCTCCGTTATAGCGAACATCGATGATCAGACCTTCCTTCCGAATCTGGGGGAAGAAAGCTTTGGCAAACTCGTTTAGCCCCTCACCCCCCATGTCCGGTATAAAAATATACCCAACTTTTCCATTGGTAGCTTCTTCTACTTTTCGCCGATTGCTCTCTACCCAATAATTGGAACGCAGGTCATATTCGCTGGGAATCGGCTTGACCTCTACCTCTCTTGCACCCTCGAGGGAAGGTTTCGAGTTGACCTTGAGGGTAACCGTTTTGCCAACCGTGTTTTCGAAAAGGCTATAAGGATTGGTAGGATATTGCAAGGTTTTGTTATCCACCGCAATTATGTATTCGCCCTCCTCTACCTCCACGCCGGGTTCAGTAAGGGGAGAGCGGAGATTTTCCTCCCAGTTTTTGCCAGGGTAGATTTTCTGAACCCGATAAAAACCAGATAGAGTATCCAACTCCCAATCTATACCCAATAGTCCGGTCTGGACCAGTTTAACTTCAGGTCTGTCTCCACCACTTACATAGGTATGAGAACAACAAAGCTCACCGATCATCTCACCGAGGATATAAGTGAGATCACTTCTGTGCGCCACATAAGGCAAAAGCTCTCCATATCGCTTTTTCATCAACTCCCAATCCACTCCATGCATGTTAGGAGCGTAGAAGAAGTCACGTTCCCGACGCCAAACTTCGTTAAATATTTGTTTCCACTCTTCCCGGCGATCAATTTTCATCTGCATCCCGTCCAATTTTAAAACTCCATCTCCTATTTTGGGGGAACCGGGTTTTGCATCTATGATGCCAAATTGCCTCATACTCTTATAGATGATCTTCTCGCCATCTCCGGAGATGTCATATCCATCCACAGGTGATAGCAACTGGTGATCTTTTCTTTCTTCCATATCAAAAAGGTGCAATGTCCCTTTGGGTTCTGGTGATCCTCCGGTAAGGGTCCAGGTGGGGAAGGAAAGATAGAATATCTTTCCTTCGGCGGATCTCAATCCATAGTAGTTGCCTGGATCTATGGGCACCGCCACCACGCGGTCACCTATCCCCTCCAGGTCAATACGAACATCCTTTTTGATCTTCTCCTTTTTTTCCTCCTCTTTCTTTTCCCCTTCTTCCTTTTTCTTCTTTTCCTTTTCCAATTCCACCTCGTCACTTTGCGGTGCGAATGGAGAGAGGGTATCTTTTTGCAAGGTTACCACATAGATGCGGGTCATCTGGTTGTAAGTGAAACTGGGGTCGAAGTTACCTAAAGTTGCGTTGAAATCGCGTTTTGAGAAAAAGTAAAGATATTTCCCCTCTGGATCGAAAATCGGTTCGCTATCATCGGTGAAATCTTCGGTTAAGCGATGGACTTTTTTTTCTTCCAAAGAATACAAGAAGATGGAATAAAACTGGTTCTTGGCGGGCTTGGCGTAGGCGATCCACTTGCTGTCCGGGGACCAGGAATAATCGTAAATCTCTCCGTTCTTGGTGCTGTCGATTTCAGTAATCTTTCGGCTCTCGACGTCTACGTAGTAGAGCTTCAGGTCTTTGTCTGCAAATAAAAGCTTTTTGCTGTCCGGTGACCAGAGACAAGCGAAGCGAAAACAGTGCCCATCAGTAGTTATTCGGACCTCCTCCCCTTTGCCATCCTGTGGGACGATGTAAAGTTCATCCTCCCCGGTGCGATCGGAGAGGTAAGCGATCCACTTACCATCCGGAGACCAGGTGCAATTTTTCTCACGCGCACCCGAAGTGTTGGTGAGATTTCGGGTATTCCCCTTTTCTGCGGGAACGGTGAAGATATCACCCCGAGCGGCGAAAAGTGCCCGCTTGCCGTCTGGAGAAAGATTATAGTCGGCAATATAATCGCTAACCGAAATAAACTCAGAGCGGGTCAAGGCCCGGTCGTCTGGAATCTGAACGGTGATCTTTTTGGTCTGCTCAGTTTTCAGATCAAGGACATAAAGATAACCACCGTTTTCATATACTATGGACCCAGGACCTAAGCTGGGCCATTTCACGTCATATTCATCGTGATTGGTGATTTTTCTGGTTTTTTTCGTGTCCAGATCGTAATAAAAAATATTTGCGGTATGATCGCGATCTGAGACGAAATAGATTTTGTTCTCATGCCACATGGGAGAAGTATCGGTGCCTTCCCAATCGGTAATCCGCTCGATGGTGTTATTCTGCAAATCGTATATCCAGATGTCCTGAGCCAAACCCCCTTTGTAACGTTTCCAAGTGCGGAAATTTCTAAACTGGCGGTTATAGGCGATTTTGGTTCCGTCCGGAGAAAATGAAGTGAGTCCGCCCTCTGGGAGGGGAAGCGCTTCTGGTAAGGTTCCTTTCAGATCGACTAAGTAAAGTTTTTGAAACCAACCATTATAGCTTTCGCGCAAGGATCTGAAGAGAATCCTTTTGCCGTCAGGATGCCAGTCCAACACCATATCATCGAACCCAAATCTATCGGGCATGTTCTCAGAGCCGGGATGGTAGGTAAGCCTTTTGGGTTCCCCCCCTTCAGAAGGAATAACGTAGACGTCGGTGTTCCCCTCGTATTGCCCGGTGAAGGCGATCATTTTGCCATCCGGCGAAAATTTGGGGAACAGTTCCATGCCTACGTGTGTGGTCAACCTCCGGGCAATTCCGCCATCACTTTGTACCAGCCACAGGTCACCCGCATAAACGAACACGATCTTATCCTGATAAATATCAGGAAATCGCATCAATCGGCTTTCCTCGGCGAAAGCGAGACTTGTAATGGTGAAGCTTAACACTAACCCTAGTATGATACTTTTAAAGAAACGCATCTCATACCTCCTCGAATTTTTGTGTCAATTTGCAATCAGACCACATCCATCTTACTTCTACGAGCTTTTCAGACTCATAGATTCCATTTCATAGAAACAAAATCTAATCATTTCATCCTATTTTGCAAGCCAAATTTTACGCCGGCATTAGGATTATTTCCCAAATCATTTTTCCTATCTTCAAGAAAGCAAAAGCCAGCACCTAACTTTAGTTAGGTGCTGGCTTTTCTAAGACGCTTGCTTTTTTTAGCACAGCCTTTTTAAATGAAGGCAGGCTCCGCTGTTCCGTTTATGCCGAGGTATACTCCTCGATTTTCTTTCCCATGGCGGCTTGAGCCGCAGCTAAACGGGCAATGGGAACCCGGTAAGGGGAACAGCTCACATAGTCCAAACCTACCTTATGGCAAAAGACCACCGAATCCGGATCGCCTCCATGCTCCCCACAAATCCCCACTTTCAAATCCTTACGTGACATGCGTCCTTTTTTCACCCCCATCTCCACTAAGAGTCCTACCCCGCTTTGATCGATGCTCACAAAAGGATCTTGATTCAATATCCCATGATCAATATAGTACTGTAGGAATTTGCCGGCATCGTCACGTGAAAAGCCATAGGTCATCTGAGTGAGATCATTAGTGCCGAAGGAGAAGAATTCCGCTTCTTTGGCGATCTCATCCGCAGTCAAACAGGCACGCGGCAGCTCAACCATAGTGCCGACCAAATATTTGATCTTGACTTTGTATTTCTTCATGGTCTGATCTGCCACCCTGACCACCACCTCTTTCTGATTCTTAAACTCGTTCACATGCCCCACCAGAGGAATCATCACCTCCGGGATCACCGATTTACCGCGTTGTGCCAATTCGCAAGCGGCCTCGAATATGGCCCGAGCCTGCATCTCCGTGATCTCCGGGAACACTATGCCCAGTCGACAGCCTCGGTGCCCTAACATAGGATTCATCTCATGTAGTTCCTGCACCCGGTTTAAAAGCTTCTCTTTCTTTTCGATTTGTCCTGCCTCTGTCCCTTTTGCTTTCAAAGTGGCAATTTCCTCTATCAGCTCCTCCCGGTCGGGCAGAAACTCATGCAGGGGTGGGTCCAAAGTTCTGATGGTAACCGGTAAACCCTCCATCACCTCAAAAATCTCCTTGAAGTCTTTTTTCTGAAAAGGCAAAAGTTTATCTAAAGCTATCTGTCTTTCTGCCGTAGTTTTTGCCATGATCATCTCCTGCACGATGGGGAGTCTATCTTCTGCGAAAAACATGTGTTCGGTGCGGCATAAACCGATACCCTCAGCGCCAAATTTGACGGCTTGGGCTGCGTCTTTGGGGGTATCGGCATTAGTGCGGACTTTCAATCTTCTAACTCCATCTGCCCACTTCATAAATTCCCCAAACTCTCCGGTAAGCTCGGGCTCTATGGTAGGCACCTCGCCCAACATCACCTCACCGGTGGTGCCGTTCAGAGAGATAATGTCCCTCTCCCGAACTATGCGTCCATCCACCATGAATTGTTTTCTCTCTTCGTTTACCTTGATGGCTTCGCATCCCGCTACACAACATTTTCCCATGCCTCTGGCTACTACGGCCGCATGGCTGGTCATCCCTCCGCGCGCGGTGAGCACCCCTTCGGCTACCGCCATCCCGTGAATGTCATCCGGATTGGTTTCATGTCGGACCAAAATCACCTTCTCGCCATTGGCAGTCTGGTTAACCGCATCATCGGCAGTAAATACCACCTTTCCTACTGCGGCTCCCGGGGAGGCGGCTAAGCCTCGGGCAATCACCGTCACGTTGGCATTCGGATCCATTCTTCGATGCAAAAGCTGATTCAGGTGGGCTGGCTCTAATCTGGTTAAAGCCTCTTCTTTGTTTATCAATTTTTCCTTGACCATGTCCACCGCAATTTTCACCGCCGCATGAGCCGTTCTTTTGCCGGTGCGAGTCTGAAGCATGTATAACTTGCCCTGCTGGATGGTGAACTCAAAATCCTGCACGTCCCTATAGTGTCGTTCTAATTTAGAAGTGATGGACTTAAGCTGTTTGAATATCTTGGGCATCTCCTTTTCCAGCTCGGAGATAGGTTTGGGAGTTCTGATCCCTGCCACCACGTCCTCACCTTGGGCATTGTTCAGATACTCGCCATAAAATTCGTTTTCTCCGGTGGAGGGATTACGGGTGAATCCCACTCCGGTGGCGCTTGTCTCCCCCATGTTTCCGAAGACCATAGCCTGGACGTTCACTCCGGTGCCTAAGTCGCTTGGTATTTTATTCAATCTTCTGTAAGTAATAGCGCGGGGATTGTTCCACGACCTGAAGACCGCATCTATTGCCATTTGCAATTGCCTATGAGGATCAGCAGGAAATTCCTCTCCGGTTTTCCCTTTGATTTTTGTTTTAAACTTTCGCACTAATTCTTTGAGATCTTCCACCAAAAGAGAGGCGTCGTGCTTTATATGTTTGGCATCTTTTGTCTTTTGAATTATTTCCTCAAACTCAGATTTATCGATTCCTAAGACCACGTTGCCGAACATCTGCACAAACCGGCGATAGCTGTCATAGACGAATCTTTCGTTCTGGGTTTTCTTAACTAATCCCTCAGCGGTTTGGTCATTCAGCCCCAGATTCAAAACGGTGTCCATCATTCCGGGCATGGAGAATTTGGCTCCAGATCTGACCGAAATCAAAAGGGGACGGGAAGGATCACCGAACTTCGCTCCCATCGATTTCTCTACCTTTTTAAAATTCTCTTTCACCTCCGCTTCAATAGTTTTAGGGAATCTCATGTCATTTTGATAGAAGAGTCTGCAAGCTTCTGTGGTGATGGTAAAGCCAGAGGGCACCGGAGCGCCCGCATTGGTCATCTCTGCCAAGCCTGCTCCCTTGCCCCCCAAAAGATCCTTCATCTCCCTATTCCCTTCCGCTTTTCCCTCTCCAAAATAATAGACAAATTTCTTTCCCCTTTTTGTCAGAATTTCAGCTTTCTTTTCCTTAGGCTTTTCGACCTTAACCTTCTTTTTTGCAACTAACTTCTTTGGTTTCTTTTTCGCTTCTTTCTTGGCTTTTTTTACCTTCCCTAAACGGGTCTTCATCTTTTTCATATTTCTCCTCCAATTGAAAGTTCAAATTTTTATATAATACGTCCTTTTCCTCAAAAAGCAAGGAAATTTTTGAAATTGTTACTTATAATATCAAAGGAGCTGTCAAATCCCCTGATCTGACAGCGAAATACAAATATTCCTCGGTGTCTGGACAGGGTTCTGAAACCTCATAACGCGGACTTCACCAGCAGGGAAAAAGTTGTTGGTCAAGAAGACCAACAACCAGCAGGAATTCAGTAGACGTGGTCTATTTGATAAACTATCTATTCGTCGCTGGTTCGCCGCCACCTTGCGACCCATAAGACACCAAACCTCACCCCCTACCCCCCTCTCCATAAAATGGAGAGGGGGACAAAGGGGGAGAGGTATTGTAGCCGCACTCTTTAGAGTGCGAAAGGGTGCGCAGACTAAAGTCTGCGGCTACCACTGCTGGCTCGGCACGGTTACACCCCTGCCCGCAAAAAGGGTGGGGGTGCAACCCCCACCCTAACCCGAGTAAAAGGTTTGTTTTTACGAGGCGAAAGGTGACTGAGACGGAGAAGGAGTCACGGCTTTGCTTTTACCTATCACCTATCATCTAAAACCTGCCTTTATTGCACGCATCCTCTCAAAAGGATAGGACCTCCGCAGAAGAGGTAATTGCTCACATAAACTATATCTGCTATATTGATAACGCAATCTCCGTTAGGGTCGCCGGCAGAAAGCGGATCTGGTGGGGGACCACTCAGAAAGAGATAGTTTAACAGATAAACTAAATCGACTACATTAACCACTCCATTTCCGTTTGCGTCCCCATATACATAAGTATAATTGGAAGCTAAGGCTAAGGCTCTAAAGCAGTTTATTCGCCCATGTCCCAACTCATAACTTTTTTGAGTCTCTATATAATAAACATATGGACCTACCTTGTCTGCGCTCTGTTCGATGATTTCTCTCAACTCATATGCGTTGAAGTTGGGTTCTATCGAGAGGAGCAAAGCCGCAAGCCCGGAGACCATGGGGCAGGACATAGAGGTTCCCCCGATATAACCATAATTCATGGAGATATTATAGGGATCACCATTCAATTTGACATAGTAATTGGGCATGGTGGAAAGGATATCACCCCGATCCCAGGGAGCACCATCCCCTCCGGGAGCCGCCACACATATGCAAGGACCATAGTTGGAATAAACGGCTAAACGATCCAGATAGTCAGTGGCAGAAACGGCAATTACATTCTTATAGGTGTCAGCATAATGGGCGGGATAAATGACTGAATCGCCATAACTATTCCCCGCAGGAGAGACTAAAAGGACATTGTTACTGTCAGCATATCTGACCGCCTGCTCTTTAGTAAGAGATGGATAACCTCCTCCACTGTAATTGATCACCCTGGCCCCATAATCTACTGCATGTAGCACCCCAAATTTGAAGGTGTTATGGGTTCCGACTCCGGAGCTGTCAAAGACTTGGTCTATTAAGATCCTACAGCGCCAGTCCACTCCAGCGATCCCCGTGGCATTATTAGTCCAGGCCCCCAAAATTCCGGTCACATGGGTGCCGTGACCATATCTATCTCTTACCCCCTCTCCGTCTCCGGTAAATTCCTCTCCCAGGATATATCTGGTAGTATCATTTAAGTCTGGATGATCGAGCCCACCCCCTACCAAAGGTATCCCGGAATCCAAGACTGAGACTAAGACCTGCAAGCTTCCCACAGAAATATCCCAGGCAGAAAGCGCTTTAATATCCGCCCCAAAAGTTCCACCGGGCGGAATTTGACCATAATTCCAAAGAGCCCATTGATGGCCATACCCAAAGTAATAATCGTCCGGAGAATAAAGGGGGTAATCGACCAGGTTGGGTTCGGCAAATTTTATCAAACCGCTGGAATTTAGGTTTTGAATCACTGGGAAAATATCCAAAGAGGAGGGAACTTCCAACATCCCCATACCGAGCTGATCCAATCCCTGAACCAGCTTGGCTCGGTTTTCTTCAAACAGCTTCTCCAGATCGGAAAGCTTGGCTTTTGCATTTACTTGGAATAAAATCTCCCCTTCTATATATTCGACCTCAGTGCCTTTCCACATCCCCTTCATTATCTTTTTCCCGTTGAATGTGGCGGCATAAAGTAGCTCGACTTCGCCCATCACCAGGAATAAAATAGAAAAGAACATCCAGATCAGGACAAAAATGATGATCTTCTTTTTCATAGCTCCTCCCGGTTCTTAGCCTTATCTTTATATATATTTAACGGCACTTGGATCATGGAAGTATATCGGGATTTGAGAAAAATTTCTTGTTTTACGTTTGCGTAAGCCAGAGCCTATGGTTCGGCTTTTGATAACTTGAATCTTCCACTTAATTCATTTCCTGCGCTTGATCCCAAAAGATTTGTTTCATCCGCAGGGTTAGCCGGGCGATACGAACCAAGCGGTTTGTACCAAGCAAATCCTCATATCAGAAAAAACGCTAAAACGATCAAGAGGATCAAAATAGTTATTTAAGCCATTTTCGAGAACATCTCCGCAAATTCATTCTTGTTTTCTTTACAAGTCCGTTCAATCCGTCTGGACACCTGTCTGGATGCTTTGTCCGTAACCTACTGGCATCCCCATAAAGGTTCTGGTCCCCCAATAAAAAGATAATTTATCAAATAGACTACATCAGAAGCATTTATAGTGCAATCTCCATTGGGATCGCCTAAAGCCAAAGGATTCGGCCCAGGACCTTCAATGAAAAGATAATTTATCAAAAAGATCACATCACAGACGTCGATAGTCCCGTTCTCAGTCACGTCTCCGGTGGGATTTTGCATATATCTGGAAAGCTTCAGAGTAGGATCTCCTAGAAGGGTCATCCCGTAAAACCAAGGTCTGGACTCGTCTCCGGCACAGGTCTCCATATCATTGATACACCAGGAGAGGAATGCATCCCCGAAGTTTGCCCCTTCACCTAATGGGGTGTAAAAATCATAGAAACATAGCATGCTTCCGGTCTTGGTGGAACCGACCGATAAAAGCCCGTAAGTGCTTTGAAAAATATACCAATCTCCCATATCATCTAGTTCCACGAATCTGCAGTTTGAGCAGGCAAAGAGATTATAAAAATGGACCTGAACATCAATATTCTCTATCTCATAATTGTGAAACAGAGAATAGTCATACGGGCCTGTGCCCCAATAAAGATAGTGTGCCCAGGGTGAGGAATGTGAGCAGATGAGCAAGTTTTCATATCTATTGTTAGTGGACTCCCTTACCCTGGCTATGTAATCCTCACGGTTGGTCTGATAAATGTCGGTCACCGCATCTGTGGTAGGATAGGCTAAAGCCACCTCATTTTCCCAACCGTACATACACCAGTCATTATCAATATAAGCTAAGGCTTTATCATATAACCTAAGTTCTTCGCTACGGAAACGGTGATTTTTATCAAAATAGTTGTTTATCATTGCCACTTCGGTGGCTTGATGCTGGGTTAGGTTTAAGGAAAAAAGTCTTCCCACCCAGATGTCCGCCTGCATATCACCTGTGCCATCCGTGTGCTCATCATACAATCCATTTGCATCCATGTCCCACCACTGTCCATCTAAATCCATATAATAAAGGTCGATGGGAAACTGCTCATCACCCCATACGGTCATCTCATACCAGGGAACCGCCAAATCGCCAATGAGTATGGCTCCAACTATGTGGCGGGTGTTCCACTCCGAGATCAGAAGATTTTTGAGCGCCACCTCATCCCCGTTATTAGCGGCGGTAAAAAGATCGATACTATATCCTTCCATTTCCAGATCGGTTATGAACCTTGAAAAAGCAGTTTGGATCTGGGGTTGCAAAAGGGTGTTTATAATAATACAAATGGGGGTTTCCCCTTTTGGACTGGAATAAACCAGGCTGGCTTCGAACCCTTTGGCAAACTCACGGTTTTCCAGATAGTTTTGGTAGGTGATCGGTTTCCTGTAAGGGTCCATCCAACGGAGAAGGTTTACCTTCTTGTAGTCAAACCCCGATTTTTGGCTCTTGAGATTAGTCTGCCCCCAAAGGTTTGCGATGAATGAAAGAACGAACAGCACTGAAAAAAAAAGAGTTAGCCTTTTTTCCATTTCAAAACCTCCTGCAAAATTTGTTACATTCGACTTGCCTTCTCTCTCTCCCACGAGGAGACTGTTCGATTTCGCCCCGCTAAGCGGGGCGGCTACAAAAACCGAAATTCTGACACACCCTCGAGGGGAGATTGAAGGAAATTCAAATAGAACGTAAAAGAATTCTGTGCATTTGTATTATTTTTATTTTTGGTTCTTCTCCAATTTAGTTATCGTAATTTTTGATAAGAGAAAGTGTCTTTTTAACTTAAGTAGTATGACGTCCTGAAAACTCACCCCCTATCCCCCTCTCTTATTAAGAGAGGGGGAACAAAAGGGGGTGAGTTCAAGGAATCTGCTGGTTTTCTTAGGGACGTAGAGCATAAAGGATCGCACACCCTGGTATGAATGCCTTGCTTAAACATGTTCTTTAGCCCCGCCTTTGGCGGGGGAGAAGAACCTTGTTTTTTTATCCGCTTCATCCGTTCCATCCGTTGACCCGTTCATTCCGTTGACTTTTTTACTCTATGCGCATCCTAATTTAGGTGCTGGTCCTGCTACAAAAAGATAGTTTATCAAATACACCACATCGGCAGAGTTTATCACACAATCTCCATTAATATCTCCGGCTGAAAGAGGCTGTGGGGCTGGTCCACTTATGAAAAGATAATTTATCAAAAAGATCACATCAGCCACATTGATTTGACCATCGCCACTAGCATCTCCGTAATTTTCCAGATCGAAGCTCCAGATTTCATTTGACCATCGGGTTTCCCCCCACCTATCCTGTGCCCTCACCTTCCACCAATAGACCATGCTATCCCTCTCTAAAGAGACCTGGCTTTGGCTCAGAGTGAGGTTGTCGATGACCAAAGTTGATTCCGGGATGAATTGATCTGAAGAGCTCACATATAAAGTATAAGTAACCCGATCAGAAGGATTGGGGTCGGATGCATCTTCCCAATCCAAAGATACCGGTCTTATCAGCGTATCTTTATCTTCTGGTAAAAGTAATGAGAAAGGATTGGGAGGCTGGTTGGGTTCAGGTTCACCCCAGAAAAACGCTCCAAAAATTCGGGGAGAATCATAAGGATGGCTTTGGTATTTGGAATAGAGCATAAAAGATTGTCCCGCAGGTCCAGAGGAAATGGAGGTGAAAGAATAGGGAGTAATATCCGCAATAAGAATTCCATCCGGATCCAGTATCTCCCCATCCGGGGTGACCCGGCTCAAGCGAAGTTCACCCGACTCGATTTTTGATTTCCTCCAAACTACCACATAATTTGTGCCATCGAAGCTGACCGAAGGGAGCTCTTCCGGATCTTCCGTGGTGGCGATAGATAGACCCGAAGGATCTAACACGGTCCCTTCTGAGCTAACCCGAGCCCCAGCAATATCTATGTTGGGCCAGTGGGTTCCATAATCTTCCCACACCACCAAGAAATTGGTCCCGTCTGAGGCTACCTGTGGATTGGTTTGTACCCCACTGGCAACCCCTATTCCGATGGCTTCGCTCACCGTTCCGTTGGTATCTACCAAATCTCCAAATATATCGTAAGAATTCTCATATAACCAAACTGCCAAATACTTTCCTCCTCCGAAAGCAACCGCGGGACGACTGTCTCTATTACTGTGAGACACGGCGAATGGTTGAAAATCGACGGGTTCTCCCTGTGACGATACCCTTAAGCCTTGTATATTATAATGTTCACCCGTCGAATCTAAAATTCCATTCCATATCACCAAATAATTTTTCCCATCCCAGGCTATCGCCGGATATCTCTGGTCAGCGGTAGAATCAACCCATATAGGTAAACCCGAAACATCCAACACCTCGCCCCCTGAATCGATCCGCGTTCCATAGATATCGAAATTGAAGTTGCGGAAATCCTCCCAGACAGCAAGAAAAGTCTCCCCGTCCCAGGTTATAGCAGGATGCTTTTGATCTTCTGAAGCCAGACAAATAGGGATGGTTACAGAATCCAAGAGATTACTCAAATAATCTATTCGTCTTCCGTACAGATCATGGTTTTCTTCCCAAATGGCTAAATACGAAGAGCCGCTCCAGGAGGATCCTCCAAAAAGCTGGGACTCACAGGCTGTTGAAACAATGAAAGAATTTGAGTCCAGATTGGTTCCCGAAGTATCAATAATTGCGCCAGATATATCCCAGTTCCCACCATATTCTCCTGCATCCCAAACGGCTAAAAAGTTATCTGTTCCCCAAGTGAGGTCAGGAGCCTGTTCGTGATATAAAAAAGAGGTGATCCTTTTGCCATCAGGGTCCAAAACCATTCCAGATGAAGTTATTCTCGAGCCATATATATCATATCCGGTGCTATCAAAAGTCCTCTCATCCTCCCACAGCGCCAGAAAATTACCGTTACCGTATGAAACCCTCGATCTGCTTTGATTCCCGATGGCCATGCACACAGAAAACCCGTTGGTATCGATCACCTCTCCGTCGGTATTTACCCGCGCCACATAAATATCCCCTAATGTGGTATCGCATCGGTGGCTGTTGAAACTGACTAAGAAATTATTGCCGTCTGAGGCGCAGGAAGGAGAGGTCTGTCCTCTTGGGTCAGTGGAGATGTCAATACCCCCCGAATCCAAAAGCACCCCTTCAGGTGTTATCCGCGCACCGCGGATATATGAAGGATTTGGTCACCCCTGACTAAGTTCCCAGTCCACCAGAAAGAGAGAACCGTTATAAGCGATAGCTGGACAAAGCTCATACTGATAACTCGCACATATCGAAATTCCTTGAGGGTCCAGAACTTCTCCAGCAGGCGTGACCCTTAAGCCATATATGTCATAGGAGTAGGAGGGTTCCCCCTGGTCGTATGAGAAGACCACAAAGAAATTAGTTCCATCCGATGCCACAGCAGGATATGAAGCCCATTGGAGACCACCTGCGATAAAGAACCCATTGGGATCCAATACATTCCCATCCGGACTCACTCGAGCGCCGTAAATAGCAGAGTTGTCGTTTTCCAAGTCCTGCCAAACCACCAGATAATTCTGACCGCCCCAGGCCACATTCACATAGGATTGCACGCCTGGGGAGGCACAGATAGGTATTCCTATGGGATCAAGTATCTCTCCCTGTGGGGAAACTCTTGCCCCAAAAATATCTCTTTGGCTATTAATCCTTTCGTCTTCCCATACCACCAAGAAATTGGTCCCATCAAAGGCAACGGAAGGTATAGTCTGTGTTCCCTGAGCACTGCCCAAAAAACAATCAGAGGAAAGCCAAAACTCGGGCCAAAAGGAAAATGCTTCTCCTGATAAACAAAAGACAAGACCTAAAGACAGAATTACGAATTTTATAACTCTTCGGCAATTATGCATCTTATTTCCCCTTGTTATTAAGTGAATCCAACAGCCACTGATATTTAAAAGACGTGTAGTCATGCGAAACACACCACCCATATAGGTGATCGACTGCGTGATCTACACTACTTATAATATAATGCCAGATTCGTTTTGGTCAACATTATTTCTTTTGGAATGACAACTTAATATCTCGATCACACAAAAGCAAATGGGCTTAAGTATTTTATTACCAACGCATTAAAGGGATATAACCCGAAGTAAATCTAATGGAACGGAAATGTGTCTAAACTTTTTACCACAATGTACGAAAATACGTATTACAATTTGTGGCAAAAGAGTCTTACTAAAAAGGGGGAAATGAAAATTCGTATGAATGTGCGTCCCGCACTTTGCGGGACGAGCTTCGCATCTGTCTAAGTTTATTGTTGCTTTTTGAGAGAAAAGAGTGTAATTTAGAAAAAGCGTAGATAGGTTTGCGAAAGTGGCGGAATTGGTAGACGCGCTGGACTTAGGATCCAGTGGATTTTCCGTGAGGGTTCGAATCCCTCCTTTCGCACCAAGAAAAAAATAGGTGTTGCTTTTTGCTTAAAGAAGGAGAGATTTCTTCCCCTGGGTCAGAAAACCAGGCGGGAACATAGAGAAGCAAGGATACTTTAGAAAGGATTATAATTTGACTGAACAAAACGATAAAGAAAAAGATTTAAAAATAAGTGTAACTGAAGAGAAAGCCTGGAGAAGGATATTGGAGATCGAGCTATCCCAGGAAAAGGTGGATGAGGAATTTGATGCCATATACGACAAATATAAAACTTATTCCAAAATCCCCGGTTTTCGTAAGGGAAAAGCACCTATGAACTTAATTAAACTGCGCTTTAAGGATGCAGTAGATAAGGAAGTTTTGGAATCCTTGGTCCCCAAAGCTTATGAAGATGCGGTAAAGGAAGCCAATCTATCCCCGATCAGCCTGCCCGTGGTTAAAGACATAGAGTTCCAACAGGGGACGCCACTCAAGTTCAAAGCAGAGATCGATATAAAACCGGAGATAGAGGTGAAGGATTATAAGGGGTTTGAATTAGTCAAAAGAATAAGAGAGATAACTGAGGAGGATGTCAATAGGTCTTTGAATTATCTGAGGGAGGATTTTGCGGAATTGCACCCGGTGGAAAGGGAAGCAAAATTCTACGATCATTTGATCGTGGATTTGGTGAAAAATCAGGAAGGGAAAGACGATAAACTCGAAAATCAGGAGCTTTTCTTAGATCCCCATAATATGATCAAAGAATTTCAGGATGCTTTGATAAGTATAAAAGCCGGAGACGAAAAAGAAATCGAGGTGAATTACCGTCCGGATTTCCATAACAAGAAATTAGCTGGTAATAATGTCAAATACAGAATTAAGGTGAAGCAGATAAAAGAAAAGGTTCTGCCCGAGGTGAATGAAGATTTTGCCAAGATGGTAGGAGGCTATAAGGATTTAGCGGAGTTGAAAACAAAAATCAAGGAAGGTTTGACCAAAAAGGCAGTGCAGGATAGCGAAGCCAATCTAAAAAATGAATTGGTAAACCAAGTAGTAAAACTCAATTTTTTTGAGGTCCCCCAGACGGTCTTGAATTTCTATTTAGATTCTCTGATCGAGGATTTAAAGAAAAAATACAGAAACGTGGATGAGGCAAAAATAAGGGAAGAATACAAGGAGATCGGGTCAGCCCATATCAGATGGGATTACCTTTTTCACCAGATTGCCGAAAGAGAGAAAATAGAGATTACCAAAGAAGAGATTGAGGAATGGGCTAAAAAGTTTGCTCAAGATTATAAAATGGAGAAGGAAAAGGCAGAGGCAGAGGAGCTTTTGGGCACTCCACAGAGTATCAAAAGAATCAGAGAAAATATCTTAGAGGATAAAGTGATAGATTTTCTTTTGAAAAATGCAGTTATTAAAGAAGAGGCATTCCTCGCCCAGAGTGGAAAGGAGTAATTTTAGGTTAATAAGAGTGTATTGTCAAACTTCTTTTTCTGTTGGTTTCGTGAAAGGGTTTGGGTTTCGGTTACGTATCGTTTATCGTAATTCGTTATCGTTTGAGGTGTCAAGACCATAGACGAAACCAAGAGACGACTTACCATACGTAGCCGAAACCGCAACCGATAAACCGATAAACAGACTTAGGTAACAGTCCCATAAATTGCATGTAAAGAAAACTTAACCAGAAAGGAAAAAAGATGACCTTAGTTCCATATGTAATCGAACAGACCGGAAGAGGGGAGAGGGCATACGATATATTTTCTCGCCTTCTTAAAGACAGAATAATATTTATTGGCACCCCTATTGATGATGTCGTAGCCAATCTGGTCATTGCCCAGATGCTTTTTCTGGAGGCGGATGATCCGGAGAAGGATATAAATATTTACATAAATAGCCCGGGTGGATTTATCGCCTCGGGTTTGGCTATCTACGACACCATCCAATTTGTCAGGCCGAATGTAGCCACCACCTGTGTGGGACAGGCGGCCAGCATGGGAGCCTTACTTTTAGCCGCTGGCACTAAAGGAAAAAGGGCGGCTTTGCCTCACGCCCGAATCATGATTCACCAACCCTGGGGAGGGGTGCAAGGTCAGGTGTCAGACATTGAAATTCACACCAAGGAGCTTTTATTGGTGAAAAAGAAAGTTAATGAGATCTTGGTCAAACATACCGGACAATCTCTGGAGAAAATCGAAAAAGATACTGACAGAAACTTCTTTATGTCAGCAGAAGAGGCAAAGGCTTACGGACTGATAGATGAGATGTTCGAGAAGAAAGCGAAATAACGGTTAGCAAGTTAGAAAGTTCAAAGGTCTTATTTAAGGGTGTGTTGAAAAACCCTTGTAGTGGTATAATAGGGTGAGGAGGCATTAATGTAGGGACAGCCCTTGTGGCTGTCCACCTTAAAGTTAGAACATGGACAAACCCTGTCCCTGCAAAGAATTCCTCTACAAAACGACTTTTTCAACAAGCCCTTAAGGAAGAAACGGAATATACATTTGCTCATTTTTTTAAGAGGCTAAGTAAATAGAAAATGGAATCAAATCATCAGAGTAATGAAGGGAAAAGAAGGTCGAAGGCACAAAGATGTTCTTTCTGTGGAGAAGGAAAGGATCAGGTCAAAACGCTTTTTTCGGGAATAGACGGTTTTATCTGCGAACGATGTGTCCGGACGTGTCAGGAATTTCTGGACAAAGAAAAAGTGAGGGAGCCAAGACACATCCAGCTTCCCAAGCCAGCTCAAGGAATTTTTGGACCTTTATGTGATCGGACAGGAAAGGGCAAAAAAATCCATTTCAGTGGCGGTCTACAATCATTACAAAAGGGTCTTTTATCCTTTGTCCAGACAGATACTTCCTGTAAAAAGAGATGATGTAGAATTAGAAAAAAGCAACATCCTTCTTTTAGGTCCTACCGGCACGGGGAAAACCCTTTTAGCTCAGACTTTAGCCCGGATGTTACATGTTCCGTTCGCCATAGCAGATGCTACCACCCTGACTGAGGCAGGATATGTGGGAGAAGACGTGGAGAACGTCTTGGTTCGTCTGCTCCAGGCGGCCAAATACAACTTAGCCAAGGCAGAGAAAGGGATAATTTACATAGATGAGATAGACAAGATTGCCCGAAAAGGGGAGAGCCCGTCCATCACTCGGGATGTATCGGGCGAGGGAGTGCAACAGGCTTTGTTGAAGATTCTGGAAGGCACGGTCTCCAATGTGCCTCCGCAAGGGGGAAGGAAACATCCGGAGCAAAGCTTCATCCAGATGAATACCAAAGACATTCTTTTCATCTGCGGGGGCGGCTTCGATGGCTTGGAAAAAATCATCGAATCCAGAGTTGGTCACAAAGTCATAGGATTCGGCGCAGAGATCTCCAGCAAAAGGAGGAATAAAAAAGGCGAGATACTAAGTTTGGTCCAGCCGGATGATCTTATGAAATATGGGATGATCCCGGAGCTGGTGGGAAGGCTTCCGGTAGCGTGTGCCCTGGATGAATTGGACTCAGATGCACTTTTGGAGATTCTTTTGAAACCTAAAAATGCTTTGACCAAGCAATATCAGAAATTCTTTGAGATGGAAGGGATCAAACTCACCTTCTCCCCAGAGGCTTTGAGTGTGGTGGTAGAAGAGGCACAAAAGAGGGGGACCGGAGCCAGGGCTTTAAGATCGATCCTGGAAGAGGCGATGTTGGAGATTATGTATGAGATACCCTCCCGAACAGACGTGAAAGAATGCATCATCACCGAAGAGGTGATTTTGAATAAAGCTCAACCTATTTATCTCCCCAAAAAAGAAGACAAAAAGAAAATCGCCTGATGGGTGTTTCTTAATGCAAATGCATTAAACGAACTGTCATTGCCAGGAGCAGAGCGACGAAGCAATCTCTACGTTGGTATCAGACACCTTCCAGACGGATCTTCGATGTCCGATACCAGAAAACATTATGTCACGTACAGGGGTCCGTGACGAACCAGAGCATAGGGAATAGAGTGTTTACTTTATCTTTGACAAATCGATTTTATAAATCGTCTCTTTGGGGACAAACTTTGGAGCATCCTTTCGGATTATAATAAATTCGATTGTTGCGTTCTCTGGCAAGTCTTTTTCGTCATATATATGGACACAGGTAGCAGAATACCTCGAAAGGACTCCCTGAGCAACATCTGGATTGTGCTTTGCAAATGGTTGGATGATTAGTGTGTCTATCTTTATTACTGAATGAATGTCTTTTGCGAAATCGCTCCGATTACCTCTTACTGTAAACATAAAGAATAGCCGGTCATCCCGTTTTATCTCGCGCACTTCCGATGCATCAATGGTTTGATACTTCTGAGCCGCATCACGGGAAAGATCTGCGATCCTATTCCACTTAGTGATAATAAAACAGACATCTTCTAAGAGAGATTGAGCCGTGTATGGTTTTCTTTGTCCTTCCGGTAGGGCAGCCCAGGGCTTCCAGAACTCAAGCATCTCGGTTTTCTTGTGCTTCTTGCCATAGTCAATAGCTTCCTGAACCAAAGAATCATTCAGGGTCTTGTGAAACCCAAAGCTTGGACTTGAAAGTATCAAAACAAAATTGATTAACAAAATTACCTTTTTCATCTTTCTCCCCTTTCCTCAAATTTTTTCCGAGCCTAAAGGTTAGACCACTAACTCATCTTTGAGGAAATTTCGACTCAAAAATTCCGCGAGCCTCATTCAAGTGGCGAAATGCCTGATCCACACCTCTGATTTTAAGGTTATCGCATACGCTCTTGAACCAATGCTCGGCTAAGCCTAAGTGAGCAAATGCCTCCATCACATTGTTAAAGCCTTGTTGTATATACCAGTAATGAACAAACTGATTTGTCAGATTAGAAAGACCGCTGAGAACTTTATCTCTATTGGGAAACTCGGGTTCTTTTAAGACCGACCTTTTGGCTTTTAGAAGCTTGATTATCAGCCTACTGAAAACTTCCAGTGCCTCATAACACAAATATGCACCAACAGCCCCACCATATGTTTCGGCTGTTTCCTCCTCCATAGGCTTACACTTTTCCATTATGTTCGGAAAGCCCAATTCTTTCGCCCTATTCCTTATTTTCTCTAAGTTTCGGTCATCCTTGACGGACACCCGCAGGTCCAAATCTTTATGCATTATGAAGTGAAAACCATCTATTAACCCTTCTAACTCTAAGAACTTCACAAAAGGATCAACTTTTTCCAAGATCAAATCCTCATAACGTTCGGGCCTTCCATTGTAAGACAGGTGGAATTCATATAATCTATGCTTTTTCAGCGACAATTCCTTCTCTAACTTCGTAACGAATTTGTCTTCCATCTTTCAACTCCTATCCACAAGTTACCAAATGCTCTTTTCCTCATGACCTTTAACCATTCTAAAACTTCTTTCACCAAAAGCAAGAGATTTTTCCTGCGGGGACAAAACAGTTACGATTCGGTAAGCACCCGAAACCTCACCCCCTCTCCAGGAGATGGAGAGGGGGACAAAGGGGGAGAGGTAGAATGATATTCCCCCTCACCCTGCCCTCTCCCCCAGGGGAGAGGGGATACTTCGCTTCGCTCAGCCCTGCCATTGAGGGATTTCGCTTTGCCCAATATGACAAGTTGAGTTAATCAGTCCATCTTTGTTCGCCCTGGGGAGTGACGATTATGGCGGATTTGCCTTCGATGGGGCATTTGGTTTCGCAGATTCCACAGCCGATACACAAATCCTCTCTCACATAGGGACGCTTGACTAATTCCTCTGTTCCATCGAAATGAATTACTTTCTCTTCCTTAAGCTCAATCGCCTTTTGCGGAGTGGGGCAGTGCTCCTGGCAGACTATGCAGTTTTGATTTTTATACCGGGGAAGACATCTATTTTTGTCTATGTAGGCTAAACCGATCACGGTTTTCTTCTTGGTCTCCAGATCTAAAACATGAATGGCATCTGTTGGACAGACTTGGGTGCAAAGGGTGCAGTTGAATTCGCAATAACCATATCGGGCAACTCCCATGGGAGTCCACATGGCCTCTAATCCCCCTTCCAAAAATGCCGGCTGTAAAAATCTGCCAGAGGTGGAACAAACTTTAATGCATTCATGACAACGTATGCACCTATCCAAAAAATCGTTTTCCTCTCTTGCTCCGGGAGGGCGGATCAGATTTGTTTTAGAATTTCTACTTACAAAACTTGTCTTTAATATGCCTACCGAAACAAGCCCAGCTACTGTGGAAGCGATGACCCTTCTTCTTTTGAGGTCGAATTCATAAGGTTTTTTTTCTCCCCTGAAATTGATAGTGGTAACATGGGGTGGACAATCTTTCACGCAATCAAAGCATTGGATACATTCCACGTCATCTGTGGATCTGAAATCTTTTTTTATCGCATCCATCTTACAAATCTTTTCACAATCGCCACATTCGGTGCAATCCGCTTTAACCTTTCTTCTCAAGAATTGAAATTTAGAGAAAAAACAAAGAAGTGCGCCTAAAGGACAAAGGTTTCGGCACCAAAATCTACGAGAGATAAATTCCGCAAGAATTATAGCTAAAAAGATCAATAAAACCCAACCCGACATTCTAAAGAAAGTGAGTTGGTTGGGCAAAAAAGTGGAGGAGAAAATACCTTGAACTTTGATAAGCGTGTCCTGTAAAAAATTTATTTTGAATAACAAACCGAATAAGCCGGTGCTAATCGCTGTTACTATGGGGAAGACTGTCAGGGTCAACGATCTGGTGGTCAAAGCGATCGGATCAAAAAACCAAATCAGTTGTGAGGAGAAAATCGCACCGATCAAAAGAAAAATCAGGATAAGATATTTTAGCGATCTTAATTTGTTATAGCTTTTTCCGCTTTTAATTTTGAAGACAAAACTAACTGTATCTAAAGTTGTCCCCAAAGGGCAAATCCATCCGCAAAAAAATCTTCCCAAGGGAATGGTTAAAATCAAAATAAAAAAAGCCCAGATAAAAGTATTGATGAGAGCCCGAGCGGAAACTATAGAGGAGATGGCAATCAAAGGATCCATTCTCAAGAAAAGATCCACCGGAATTTTGATCTTTAATGGATAGCTGGCGGAAAGAAAAAGAAAGAGGAAGAACAAAAGAAAAACAATCTGCGAAACCCGTCGGATGGTTTTCAAATTTTTCCCTCAGTTTATAAAAGGCTTACGCCTGAAATCCTAAAAACCGGAGTTAATCCGTTAAGGTTTTATCCCGAGACCTCTGAAAAAGTATTAGAATACGGCGGGCTAAGAGCCCGCCCTACGCGGGTAGAGATAAAACAACGATGACTTAATCTCGCGTAGGCGGGGCTCCCAGCCCCGCAAAATAAGTTTTTCAGAGCACTTATCCAAAATGCATAGGATGATCCGCAAGTGGCGGCATATTTGTCTTACAAAGCAATCTTCTTAATGTTAACTTTGCTTAGATCGATTTCACCTAAGCCAAATTTATTTGCCTTGACCACATAACCTAAATCTATCGGTTTCATATCGAAGAGAGTGGCTCCATAAGCATCCACGGTGGCAATGTTTTTCCCAGCAATGATGGTCTTTTTTTCTATAACATCTTTCAAGCTTCCACCTTGGGGACCATTTCTGACCAAAATTCTGTATGCATCCAGGATGGTCAATTTTGGTCGGACGAAATTGGCTAAATCAGCTAAATTGTCATCAATGTTCCAATGTATCTGTCCCCTGTCACCTCCCATGATGCCCATCAGATTTTTCATGCCCAGGGTCAATTTAGGAAGTCCATGATGTTTGGCAATGGGGATGTTGATCAACACATCCGCCTCGATTGCGGGTTTATACATATACCATTTTTTCAATACCTCACCTTGCGGGAACTTCATCATGGAAAAGCCGGTATCGACCACATAGCTTATCTCGGCTCCAGCCTCTGATGCCGCTTTCTTTATACCTGAATTTTCATAACAGCGGGAGGGATTGTTGCAAGTGCGGTCAAAAACCTTCACCTTCTTGGCTCCACATTCCAAGCACATCTTTACCACTTCTGCTACTACCTCCGGGTTAGTATCAGCCGCCTGCTCGGGATTTCTATCCCAGCCTATGTTTGGCTTGACCACTACAATGTCACCTTTAGAAACAAATTTCTTCATCCCCCCCAGAAGCTCCATTGTCTTACGGGTCATCAAAGCTGGTGTGCCACCTGAAACCACAGTCAAGTCGGGAAAGCTCTCTTCTTCTCCGGATTGACCAAAGACCTCTGCCAAACCGAAATTTGACAAACCTAAAACAAAAGCTGTCCCCACTGAACTCTTAATAAAATCCCTGCGGGTGATGGTTCCACCGAGAATCTTTTCTTCTTTCTTTTTCATCTTTTAATCCCTATGATGGAGTGTCCACTTAAAGCTATTTCGTCCGAGACAAAGCTCGGACGCTACTAATTATGTAGGGGAGGGGCTTGTCCCCTCCCGAACCGGTTTTACGGGCGACCACAAGGGTGGCCCCTACGTTTCCTCTCACCACGTTATGTAGGGTCGTCATGATAATTAGTTGATGACCATAAGCTTGACACTCCAAGTCATTTCAAAGAACTCTTTGCCGAATCAAAAAGCTGGAGAGTGATCTTTTTGTCCTTGCCCTCAAAGACCAGCAATAGATAATTTTTCTCTAAATCCATGCTCACCAATTTTCCCTCTTCTATTTCAATTATTTTGTTCTTTTCCGAGGCTTCATTTTTCAAATAAAATTTATTAAAGTTTTCATACGCATTATTTGCCTTTTTGGAATCGGGATACTCAATCAAAAGAAGTTTTAAAATCTGTTCATCGAGCTTAAAATCGGCTAAAAGACAGTCGGTTTCATCGCTTAAATTGAGAATGTTTTTATCGGAAAGAAAATAAAGATTATTCAAAAGGATCTGTTTGTGAAAAAAATGATCTGAATTGGGGATCTGATTATCTTTTGGGATTTTTGATAAAAGTTCTGGAAGTTTTCCCTCGGTCTTTATTTTTTGGTCTATCTCTAATCCGAATTTAAGAATTGTCTCTTTTAGATTATTCTGAGAGCCAAGAATTCTCACCAAAAATCTCCCCTTCCAAAATCTTAAAAGACCATATCCGTAAACCCCTTTCTGACCAAGTTGGACCATCTCTCCTTCCTGATCAAAGGAGAAAAGACCATAAGCGTCGGGGGATGAATTCATTTGATAAATTTCTACGGTGAGTGGATTTTTTCTCACAGAATCGGCAAAATCGGGTAAGTATCTTTGCACCACCAATCTTTGAAAATCATAAGCCAAATAAAGCTCCGCTCCTCCATCCATGTAGTCAAAAAGATTCTTGCGATCGTAAATTTCTGGTTTACCTGACGTCACCCAGCCATCTTTTCTTTCAGGCAAAAGATTAGTCGGATTTTCCTGGGCACAATTCAAATTGATAGCCCAAAGGATTATCACCAAACTGGAAAACAAAAATTTCTCTTTCATAAAATGTGAATAATCGTCGCTATAGTTTTTGTCAAGCCCTTTTTCAAGCCACAAAAAAGCCGTAGTTGCTCGATTCATCGAGCTATCCGGGCAAGCAAATTTGAAAATAAGCCCAATGAATTGGGCAACTACAAAAACGATGCTGTGTCAATCTGAAATGAATCATTGAGTTTATTAGTTGTCGGTTTTTAGCAGGGTTTCTAACCAGTGGAAACTATGGAAATCACCGCACCAGAAATCCTGTCAAAGAGCTGAAGGAGCCAATGAATATCAAAAAGCCGATAATAATCAAAAATAACCCGCTTATGATTTCTACTGTGCGGAAGTGTTTTTTTATCCAGCCAAACACCCCCAAAAAGGTATGAAAGCTGACTGCGGTTATGAAAAATGGGATGCCCAGACCGAGAGAATAAGTCGCAAGCAGAACTATTCCCTTTCCCACAGTATCCTGATTACAGGCCAAAAGCAGACAGCCGCCCAGAATTGGGCCAATACAGGGAGTCCAGCCGAAGGCGAATGCCAGACCGACCAAAAAGGAGCCTAGGAGACCTAAAGGCTTGCTTTTGGTGTGGAATCTTTTCTCGTAGTTCAAAAAGGGAATCCTGAATACCCCTATTATGTGGAGTCCTAAAAGGATAATGATGGCTCCAGCGATTTTGTTGAGAAGAGAAAGTTTTGATAAAAGAAATCCACCAATGAAGGTAGCCGAAGCACCCATGACGGTAAAGACAAAGGAAAATCCCAAAACGAAAAAAAGCGTATTCAAGCTTACCTTTTTCAAAGCTTGGGATTTTTTATCCCCGCTTTTCATCTCCTCCACCGAAACCCCGGAGATGAAGGAAAGATAGGCGGGGATTAAAGGCAAAACACAGGGAGAAATAAAAGAGATAAGTCCAGCGGTAAAAGCCGCAAACAAAGAGACGTTTTCCATGCATTCCTCCAGAAAAAGTGTGCAAAGACTTACTTAACCTAAACTACGAACTCTGGGGGTAAAAATTTGCAGGGGAGATTTAAGCAGGAGGATATCGATGAAATATTTGGTCAACTTTAGTAAGGTTTTCGTTTCAGTCAGCTTTAATTCCTTCCTTTCTTAACTTCTCAACTTCATCCCGAAGCGTCCGTTCTAAAATTTCCGGATCGATCTTTTTTGCCACCTCTTGGGCAATTTTTGTGGAGATTTTTTCTATCAAAGCCTGAATCATTTTATCATAGTTTATGGTAGGAATTTTCTGGTCAAAAGATTTTTTAACTTCTGACTCTTCTAACTTCCCTTTTATCTCGTTCACAAAATCCTCATATCCTTCTTGGTCTTCATCAATTTGATATACTTTAGACTTCTTTTCGTCCTTATCTTTTTTCCTTAAATCTTCGTGGGCAAGGGAGGTTAATTTCGCTGAATTAAGCTTTTCTTTCGATTCTTGTTTAGCGCCTAAATCTGCCTCCCCGGTTTCTTCCGTTTCTTTTTTCAGCTCCCACATGAACCACTCAAACCCGTGTGGCTCTTTTGTATCTGAATCGGAGGAAGGGGACTCTAAACTTTCTAAAAAATCGCTGGTCTCTATGATATCCAAAGACTCATCCGTTTTTTCCTCTTTTTTCGATAAAGCAGAGCTTATCTCGGTTTTTTCGATGCTTGACTTCTCGTCCCCAGGTACCAGCTCACTTCTTGATTTTTTCTTTTCATGGCGATTCTCTCTCTTATCTCGAAAACATGAATTCTGTGTCGAAAGACGGCTATCTTCTTTTTTCAGAAATTTCTCCACGCTCTCCAAAATGTCCTTTGGATTGAAAGGCTTCACCAGGAAAGCATCTACCCCAACCCTTCTTGATTCCTCCTCCGTCCAGGGTTTATCTAAAAGCATTATCACGGGGATATCTTTCAATTTATCATTCCGTTTCAGCTCTTCGCAGACGCTAAGGCTATCTAAAATCGGTAGCGAATCATCTAAAAAAATCAAATCGGGCTTGTTGGTTTTCGCCAAGCTTAAAGCGGAAGCCCCATCCTCGGCACAAAGAACTTCGTATCCTTGTTTTTTCAACAAAGATTCCGTCACCTTTCTGACGGTAAGACCATCATCAGCCACCAATATCTTTTTGCTCATGAGCACCCCCAAACTTTAATGACGGATGACTTATGACGAATGACGAATAACCAATCAATAGTGCTTTGTCAATTAAATAACATTGTATCCTCGTCCCGCAAAGAGCGGGGCGCATCTTGGGTCTCGTTTCAAAAGGTTATGGTTTCGGTTAGGTATCGTTTAAAAAGTCATCGTCAGTCGTTTATTCGTATGAATGCATACGCATCGTCTAAAATACGACAGACGAAACCCACAGACGGGATACGATACGTAGCCGAAACCCAAACCGCTAACCGATAAACATAGAAACCTTATTTTGTAGAGAGAGCCCCCGTTTTTTCGTCATTCTTCATCCGTCATTCGTCATTTTCTTTCAGACTGTTGAGACAAAAATTGACTGGCTTCCTCTAAGGTCTTTTTCTCCTCTTTGGTCAGATTATCGAAACCGATCTGATTTATCTTATCCAGAATCTGATCCACTCTCTCTAAAAGCTGTTGTTCTCTCTCCCTTTGCTTGTTTATCACCTTCATTCTACGCCTATTTCTTAAGTCCCTCAAATATCCTAAGTATCGGGATGATCGGAAAAGCGAAGAGAATCTCCAGTCGCTTTTTATGTATACATATCCGATGACTATTCCTCCCAAATGTGCGAAATGTCCAATTCCATCGGAGGTGTGACGGAAGGAGGCTAAAAATTCAATCACTACAAAGAAGATCACCAGGTATTTGGCTTTTATGGGAAATAGAAAATATAAATAGATGGGTCTATCTGGAAACATCATGGCGAAGGCAACCAAGATCCCAAAGATAGCTCCGGATGCTCCAATGGTAGGAATATGTGAATTAAAAGACAAAAAGAAGGTGAAGAATCCGGCTCCCACCCCAGTGATAAAATAATATCTCAAAAATTCTTTGGTTCCCCACACCCTTTCTATCTCACAGCCGAACATCCATAAGGCGAACATGTTGAAAAGAATATGGAAAAAGCCTCCGTGGAGAAACATGTAGGTGAAAGTCTGCCAGATGAAGCCTTTTTTAACCAGAGCTGGTGTAAGACCGAAGACAGAGATTAGCTCGGACCCCCAGAGGAATTCTAAGAAAAAAATCACCACATTCGCCAAAAGCAGATATTTCACTGCTTTGGTGATCCCCGCCGGTCCAAAGCTAAAGGTCCTGTCGCCGTAGTAATTCATATACTATATATCGGAATCATATTTTGTTTGTTTAAAAACCTTCAAGAAACAGCTATCCATTCAGGGTGAGTCCTTCCTTCGAACCACGCCTCAAGACGAGTCCGTTCCCCTGCCAAAGGCGGGTTCAGGAGCAATCTAACAAAGTAAATACGACCAGATTATTTCTTTCAATTTAAATTATTTTTAAAGCCCTTCTCTACTTTAGTGGTATTGTGTAGCAAGGGAGAGTTTCCAAGATGCGAAGCATTCATACGAATTTTCCATGAAGGAGGGGGTGGTTGGTAGCCGTCCATATGGACGGGGTGGGGGCTGAAAAAATGAGGAAACTCTACTTGTTTTATAGCTTGACAACCCGCTTGGGGCGAGCTATCTTACTGATGGAAAACTAAGAACAAGGAATAAATCAATAACCACACCTGAATGATGGTTTAGATTGGCTTAAAGGCGAAGATGAGCAAAAAGGTATTTTTACAAACTTTCGGATGTCAGATGAACGTTTACGACTCGGAGAAGCTGAAAAGCATCCTTCTTCCTTTAGGATATTCGCTGACCGAGGATGAGAGGAAGGCGGATGTGATCGTGTTGAATACCTGTTCGGTAAGAGAAAAGGCGGAAAGACGGGCTTTGGGACGCCTTTCCGATTTGTCCCGATACAAATCGGCAAATCCTCAGCTTACTTTGGTGGTGGCAGGATGCATGGCTCAAAGGATGGGCGAAGAATTGATCAAAAGGATTCCCTGTATAGATTTAGTTTTAGGACCAGATCAAATTTTTCAACTCCCTCAATATTTGCACGAATTCTGTGCCTTGAGGCAAAATCACATGGGGAAACCGATGGTGGTGGTTTCAAGATCGAGGGAGGACTTTCCTTGTGAAGTGTTTAAGCAGGAAGAAGTTCCGCAAAGAAAACATAAGTATACCGCCTTCGTAGCCATCTCCCGCGGATGTGATAATTTCTGCTCCTATTGTGTGGTCCCCTACGTTCGAGGTCCGGAAAGACACCGGCCCATAACCCAAATCATCAAGGAAATTCAGCTTTTGGCGGAATCGGGATGTAAGGAGGTTTGTCTGATTGGGCAGAACGTGAATTCATATAAATATGACGGACATGATTTTTCCGATTTACTTCGCATAGTTAATGATGAAACCAAAATCGAGTGGATCCGCTTCATGACCTCCCATCCCAAGGATTTATCCGAAAAGCTGATTGACCAAATGGCTTTTTTGCCCAAAGTATGTGAA